>Ga0207754_100080_pt1 | contig 81050 bp, 68 predicted proteins | sample A23E1SouthBayCA_FD_187728 | JGI IMG/M metagenome (GOLD analysis project Ga0207754, IMG submission 187728) | Aerobic enrichment media microbial communities from Eden Landing Ponds, California, USA - A23 E1 (SPAdes) | ecosystem: Environmental > Aquatic > Marine > Unclassified | place: Emeryville...
GCGTGCGTGCGTCGCCGACGTTGGCGACGAACCCCGTGAGATCGACCGCCTCACAGAACTGCTTGCCAGCCGAGAACCCGCCTTCGAGCCCGAACGCGAGCATTCCCCCGAAGTCGTCGAGGTAGCGCGCGGCGTTGTCGTGGGTGGGGTGGTCGGCCAGCCCGGGGTAGGTGACCCAGGCCACCTCGGGGTGGTCCACGAGGTGCTCGGCGACGATACGGGCGTTCTCACAGTGACGGTCCATCCGCAGGTCGAGCGTTTCGAGCCCCTGCAGCGTGGCCCAGGCGTCGAAAGGGGTCTGTTGGGCACCGAGCGGCCGGAGCCCTCGCTGCCGGAGCGCGTGGGTCAGTGCCTCCTCGCCGAACCGCTCCGAGAAATCGACGCCGAAAGCAGGGTTCTCGCCGGCTAGTTCGGGGTAGTCGGCGTCGGGGTGGTCCCAGGGGAACGCCCCGCCGTCGACGACGACGCCGCCCACCGTCGTGCCGGAGCCGTGAATCCATTTCGTCGTGGACTCCCAGACGGCGTCTGCTCCGTGTTCGACCGGGCGGCAAAGCGCCGGCGAGGCGAACGTGTTGTCGACGACCAGCGGCGTCGCGTGGTCGTGAGCGATCTCGGCGAGGCGGTCGAAGTCCGGCGTCACCAGTGAGGGGTTGGCCATCGTCTCGACGTGGACGAAGGCGGTGTCCCCGTCGATACGGTCGGCGTAGTCCTCGTACGCCAGCGTGTCGACGGTCCGGATCTCTACCCCGCGTCGTGTGGCCGTGTGCGCGAAGTACGTCGTCGTCCCGCCGTAGAGATCGCCCGCCGTGACGACGTTGTCGCCCGCCTCGGCGAGGACCGTCGTCAGCGCGTCGATCGCGGCCATCCCGGCGTTGGTCGCGACGGCGCCGACGCCGCCCGAAACCGACGCCAGCCGCTGCTCCAGCGCCCGGACGGTCGGGTTGGAGATCCGGCTGTACACGTCGCCGTCGGCCTCCAGCGCGTAGAGGTCTGCGGCGCGGTCGGCGCTCCCCAAGCGGTACGACGTGGTCTGGTGGATCGGTGGTGCGTACGAACCACCCTCGGCGGCTGGCTCGTGACCGCCGTGGAGTGTTCGGCTCCGGAACCCGCGAGTCATGTCTCTAACGCATACCTCTAGAAGTAAAAATGCACTGCAGTTGTTACCGCGTCGCCCACGACGCTCGGTGCTCGCTACCAAACGCCAGACAGCTCCCGTCCCAACGGGTATTTATTCTTCAAGGTAATTTGAATGGGTAGAGAAATGTCCTCTGTGAATAACTCGGTGGCGGATAGTTCGCCGACGCTGTCGCAGGCGCTCGTGCCGACGCTCGGAGTGGTCGTGTTCCTCGGTCTCGGCTCCGGACTGTTGGGGATGTCACCCCACGCGCCGCTGCTGTGGAGCGTGGTGCTTGCCGCCGTCGTCGGTCGGTACTGGATCGGCGTGGGGTACGACGACCTCACGGAGGGGATCGAACACGGTCTCGAGATGGGGCTGCAGGCGATCCTGATTCTGTTCACCATCTACGCGCTGATCGCGACGTGGATCTCCGCGGGGACGATTCCGGGGCTGATGTACTACGGGCTCGGGATCCTCTCGCCAGAGACGTTCCTGCCGGCGACGGCGTTGTTGGCGGCGGTCGTCGCCTTCTCGATCGGCTCCTCGTGGACCACCGCCGGGACGCTGGGCGTCGCGTTCACCGGCATCGGTTCCGGGCTGGGGATTCCGATCCCGATGACGGCAGGCGCCGTCCTCTCGGGCGCCTACGCCGGCGATAAGCAGTCGCCGCTCTCGGACACGACCAACCTCGCGGCCGCGGTGACCGACACCGACCTCTACGACCACATCCTCTCGATGCGGCTGGGGACGGCGATCGCGTTCGGGCTCTCGGTCGTGCTCTACGCGGTGCTGGGGCTCCGAGCTGGCGGCGCGATCCCCGCGGGTCGCGTCGCGGAGATTCGGGGCGCGCTCGCGGGCACGTACGATCTCGGCCTCTTCGTCTTCCTCCCGCTGCTGGTCACGTTCGCGCTTGCGATCCGGGGGGTGCCCGCGCTCGCCTCGCTCGTTGCGGGCGTGTTCGCCGGCGCCGGCACGACGGTGCTGGTCCAGGGAACCGCCTTCACCGACGCCTGGGGCGTTTTCCTCAACGGGACCGCGCCGGAGACCGGCGTCGGGCTGGTGAACGATCTGCTCGTGAGCGGCGGGCTCGCCGGCTCGGCGTGGACGATCTCCGTGGTCGTGCTCGCGCTCGCGCTCGGGGGCCTGCTCGATCACCTGGGCGTGCTCTCCACGCTCGCGTCCCGACTCGCGAGCATCGTCACGGGCCAGCGCAGTCTCGTTATCGGCACGGGCGCGTCAGCGTTTCTCGTCAACGCGTTCTCGGCCCAGCAGTACATGAGCATCGTCGTCCCCGGGATGACGCTGCGAGAACTGTTCGACGAACACGACCTCGACACCTCGGTGCTCTCCAGAGCCGTCGAGTCCGCGGGGACGCCCACCGGCGCGCTACTCCCATGGCACGCCGGCGGCGTGTTCATGGCCGGCGTGTTCGGACTGCAGGGTGAGACGTCGTTCCTGATTCTCACCGAGTACGCGCCGTACTACTTCTTCGCGTTCCTCTCGCCGCTGGTGTTAGTCGTCATGACGATCGCCGGCGTCGGCCTCGACTCTACGCCGCCCCGTGGTGGAGCCGACGCGCAGTCGGACGCGGCCGTCACCGCCGACGACTGAGCCCCCGAGACAAGCGTTTATCAGGGATCGGGGGACCACCCGCCGTGTGCCCTCACTGCCGTCGCGGGGTGAACGAGGCGGGAGCGCGACACACCACCCCGCGAGCGACCGTGTCGCCTGTTCGCTATCGTTTCATTCCGGCTAGCGGCTCTCAGTCCCAGAGTCGGTCGTCGAACGCCGCTCCGACGTTCCCCGGCCCGTCGGGGACGGTAATCGCCCCGTCGACGACCGGCACCGGATCTGTCCCTAGATCCCCGGCGAGCATCCCCCCGGTCGCGAGACCGCACGCGCGGTCCCCCGGCACCGCGGCGGCGACGTGGACGGCGGCAGCGCGAGCGACGGCGCCGTCGATCGTCGTCGTCACGACTGGATCGACGCCGGCGTCGACGAACAGCCGCGCGGTCTCGGTCGCGGCGTCCGGCCCGCCGAGCGCCATCGGCTTCAGGATCGCCACGTCGGCCGCATCGGCGCCCAGGACGGCGTCGACGCCGCAGTCCCGCACCGACTCGTCGACGGCGATCTCGACGCCCCGCCCGCGCAGCGCAGCCATCCCGGAGAGCTCCTCGGGAGGAAGGGGCTGCTCGACGTATTCGACCCCGATGGCGGCGAGTCCGTCGACGGCCGCCGCGGCCGATTCGGGGCTCCACGCACCGTTCGCGTCGACACGGATTGTGGCGTCGACGGCGTCCGCGACCGCTCGAACGCGATCGAGATCGCTGTCTAGCGACCGAACGCCGACTTTGAGTTTCAGGCAGTCGAACCCAGCCTCGACCGCCTCGCGCGCGGCGGCGACGGTCTCGGTGACGCTGCCGTCGCCGACAGTGGCGTTGACTGGCACTGAGTCGCTGTGTGTGGAGAAGCCGCCACGGTCGGCGAGCAGCGCTTCGAGCGATCGATCGCTCGCCCGCGCAGCGGCGTCGAGCACCGCCAATCGATAGCCGTGGCGAGCTGCGGGCGTGGATGGCTGATCGCCATCGAGCGCTGCGTCGACGGCCCGCCACGCCGCCGGTGGCTCCCGGATCGCCGCCGCACAACTGTCGTAGCCCTCGGTCCACCCCGGCAGCGGCGTCGCCTCGCCGACGCCGCGGACCGTGTCGCCGTCTATCGACCGCTCGACGCCGACGAGGAAGCCGCGGCGCTGTTCGATCGTGCCGTCGGCGGTCGACAGCGGCTCCGACAGCGCGAGTTCGAACGGCCTGCGTGCAGCGTTCATCCGAGGACCAACCCGCCGGCGAACAGCCCCGCGTACAGCGCGAGGAGTTGGCCGGTCCGCTCTAGCGCGGGGTTGAGCGCCTCGCCGCTCGTTTTGGTGACCATCGTTCGGGCGACGACGCCCGCAAACGGCAGCGAGAGCAGCGGCAGCAGGACGACCACGCCGAAAGACTGCGTGAACAGGTACACGGGAACGGCGTAGGCGAGCACGAGCATCGCGACGTACTCGGCGCGGGCGACCCCGTAGCCGAACCGTACGGCGATCGTTCGCTTCCCAGTCTGGCTGTCCTCCTCCTTATCCCGAACGTTGTTCACGACAAGCACGTTGGTCGTCAGGCTGGCCATCGGGAGGCTGGCCAGCAGCGCCAGCGCGGGGACAGTCCCGGCTGGCAGGCCGGTCGGAATCCCGCTGACGGCTGCTGCGGCCTGCACGTAGACGGTCCCGGCGACGGCGACCGGACCGAAGAAGACAAACACGAACAGGTCGCCGAGCCCGTGGTAGCCGAGGGGATACGGGCCGCCGGTGTACGCGATCCCGGAGGCGACCGACAGCAGCCCGATCACGAGAATCGGGACGCCGCCGACCCAGACGAGGTAGGTGCCGAGCAGTATCGCGGCGGCGAAGGTGAGCCACATCGCCCGCTTGACCGCTGGGGGTTCGATCAGCCCGCCCGCGGTGACGCGAGTGAACCCCTCGCGCTCCTCGGTGTCGGCGCCCTGGACCGCGTCGTAGTAGTCGTTCGCGAAGTTGGTGCCGATCTGGATCAAGATCGCGCCGACCAGCGCTGCAGCGGCCGGGAGCGGTGCGAACACGCCCTCGTGGACGGCAACGCCCACGCCGACGAGAACTGGCGCGATCGCTGCCGGCATCGTTTGGGGCCGCGCGGCCATCACCCACGCGCGCTGCCGAGAGATCTCGGCGCCACTCGTCTCCGTACTCATTGTCGAAGGCTCGGGGCGGACGGGCCATGAAGGGTTGGTTCTCGGCCGACGGTGAGCTGGAGCCTTGCTGGGAGTCGTGTCGGCTCAGTAGTGCCAGGGGTAGCCCGAGAAGTCCGGCTGGCGGCCCTCCAGGAACGCATCCCGGCCTTCCTTGGCCTCGTCGGTCATGTACCCCAGCCGCGTCGCCTCGCCGGCGAACACCTGTTGGCCCACCATCCCATCGTCGGCCATGTTGAACGCGAACTTCAGCATCCGCATCGCCGTCGGGCTCTTGCTCGTCATCGTCTCGGCCCAGTCGATGGCCGTCGCCTCCAGTTCCTCGTGGGGAACAGCCTCGTTGACCATCCCCATGTCGACGGCCTCCGCGGCCGAGTAGGTCTTCCCGAGGAAGAACACCTCACGAGCCTTCTTCTGGCCGATCTGGCGGGCCAGATACGCCGACCCGAACCCGCCGTCGAAGGAGGCCACATCGGGGTCGGTCTGGAGGAACTCCGCGTGCTCCTCGCTGGCGAGCGTGAGGTCACAGACCACGTGCAGCGAGTGGCCGCCACCGACGGCCCAGCCCGGGACGACGGCGACGACAGGCTTGGGCATGAAGCGGATCAGGCGCTGGACTTCGAGGATATGCAGTCGGCCGGCCTTCGCACTCCGGACCGCCTCGGAGTCGTCTTCGGCGGCCTCGTCGTCGCCGCGGTACTCGTAGCCCGACCCGCCGCGGACGGACTGGTCGCCGCCGGCACAGAACGCCCAGCCGCCGTCTTTCTCGGAAGGGCCGTTGCCGGTGAGCAGGACGGCGCCGATGTCGGCCTGCTTGCGCGCGTGGTCGAGCGCGGCGTGGAGTTCGTCGACGGTGCCCGGGCGGAACGCGTTGCGAACCTCGGGCCGGTCGAACGCGATGCGGACCACCGGGACATCGACGCCGCGGTGGTAGGTGATGTCGTCGAACTCGCCGGCGCCGTCGACCTGTTCCCAGCGATCGGGGTCGAACAGCTCTGAGACCATGTCGGAACGGCGACGCCGGCCTGCAAAAACCCCGCGGTCGTCGCGGCCGTCGCCTGGCGCGCTCAGTCCGTCGACTCGCCGGCGAGGTCGTCGATCACCTGCGCCTGGAGCTCGTCGCGGGTCTCGTGGGAGTCGGTCGCGTCGGTGACGACTTCGACGACCGTCGTGCCCCCGCCCGTGACCGACTCGGTGTAGGCGTCGACGAACCCCTCGCGAGAGTCGACGCGGGTGTAGTCGAGACCGTACAGCTCGCCGGTCGGCTCGAAGTCGATCCCGTGGGGCGTCTTGAACTGCTCGGTGAACGGCGGCTCGAACGACTCGATCGGGAGCATGTGGAAGATCCCGCCGCCGTCGTTGTTCAGCAGGACAATCGTCGCGTCCACGTCACACCGCGCGACCGCGAGCAGGCCGTTCATGTCGTGGTAGTACGCCAGATCGCCGATCACCAGCGTGAGGTGGTCGGTGGTCGCCGACCCCGCACCGAGCGCCGTCGAGGTGATGCCGTCGATGCCCGAGACGCCGCGGTTCCCGAGCGCGGTCACCGCGTCCGGACTCGGCTGGGCGAAGCGATCGAGGTCCCGAACGGGCATCGAGTTCGAGACGAACAGCGTCGTCGGCTCCGGCGCGGCGTCGACGGCGTCGGCGACGATGCCGCCCTCGAACAGCCCGTCCTGTTCGTCGACGGCGTCCCAGTGGGTCCGTTCGGCCGCGGCCCATCGGTCGCGCCACGCGGCCGAGTCCGGGCCGGCGACGACCCGCGCGAGCGCCTCGGCCAACCGCGAGGGGTCGGCGACGACGAGGTCGCTGGCCGTGAACTCCGCCTCGCGCCACTTCCCGGCGGGGTCGACGACGATCTGCTGGGCGTCGGTTCGGGCGAGATACTTCCGCAGCGGCTTGGAGGTGGGCGAGGCGCCGATTCGGAGCACTGCCTCGGGGTCTGGCCAGTCTGCGGTGACCGCTTCGTCGAGATAGGCGTCGTAGCCGCCGATGACAGGTGCGACCCGCGTGTGGCCGCCGAACCGGAGCCCCGAGAGGGGGTCCGCGAGGATCGGGAACCCCGTCGCGTGTGCGAGTGCGACGACGGCCTCGGGATCGATCTCGTGTGGATCGGCGGGGCCGGCGACGATCAGCCCTCGCTCGACGCCGAGATCGTCGGCGAGCGAGCGGATCTCGCTATCTGGGAGTTCCGGCGCCCCCTGTGCGCGCTCGACGAACGGTGGCGCCGACGATCCGGCAGCGCCCGCCGCGCCGACGCCGGCGGGGGTAGCGGCACCGCTAGCCCCCGGGCTGTCTGTCGGTCGCCCCGCTGCAGCCAGCGGTTCGAGATCCTCGGGCACGTCACCGGGCACCTCGGTCGGCTCCAGCGGCTTGCGGAACGGGACGTTGAGGTGGACCGGGCCGGGATCGGTCCCCTCGGCCGCGGTGAGCGCGCGGGCGACGCTGGTCCGCAGCGAGCGGAGCTTCCGTGCCTCGGCCTCGGGCTCGGGGAGATCCTTGTACCACCGGACGGCGTCGCCGTAGAGCTTCTCCTGGTCGGCGGTCTGGTTCGCCCCAGAGTCCCGGAGCTCCGGCGGGCGGTCGGCCGTGAGTGCGAGCAGCGGGACGCGTGACTGGTCGGCCTCCATCACGGCCGGGTGGTAGTTCGCGGCAGCGGTGCCGGAGGTACAGACCAGCGGCGTGACCTCGCCGGTTCGGCGGGCCCGCCCCAGCGCGAAGTAGGCGGCGGCGCGCTCGTCGAGGTGGGAGAATACCCGAACGTCCTCGTGCTCGGCGAAGGCGACAGTCAGCGGCGTCGAGCGCGAGCCCGGCGAGACGCAGGCCGCGGTGACGCCACTCCGAGCGAGCTCGTCGACGATCGCTCGGGCCCAGAGCGTGTTGCGGTTCGGTGCGGTCATTACCGACGTATCGCGGCCGGGACTGTTGGTTCCTACGTTCCCGGATCCCTCGCGGCGCGGGCGGTTCCGTAGCGACTTTACCGGAGCCCGTGTCACCTCCGCCCATGACTGATCGGATCGTCGTCGTCGGAGCTGGGTACGCTGGCGCCGGAACTGTCGACTCCCTCAAGCAGGAAGTGCCGGACGCGGGCCTCGAGAACGATGTGGAGCTCGTCTGGATCAACGAGGAGGACTACCACCTCGTGCTCCACGAGTCCCACCGCGTCATCCGGGACCCGAGCGTGGCGTCGAAGATCACGGTCCCCTGTGCGTCGATGCTCCCCGACTGGGGCGAGTTCGTCCAGGACCGCGTCGTCGGGCTCGACACCGACGACCAGACCGTCGAACTCGAAGACGGCGACCCCGTCGGCTACGACTACCTCCTGCTCGGCGTCGGGAGCGCGACGGCGTTCTTCGGCATCGAGGGGCTGCGCGAGCACGCGCTCACGCTCAAGAGCCTCGCCGACGCCCGCGAGATCCACCAGTCGGTGCGGGAGGCCGCCGCGGACGCCTCCGTCGCCGACCCCGCACAGGTGATCGTCGGCGGTGCCGGCCTCTCCGGCATCCAGTCGGCCGGGGAGATCGCCGCCTACCGCGACGAACACAACGCGCCCGTCGACGTCCACCTCGTCGAGGGGCTGGAAGAGGTGTTCCCCAACAACCCCGACGACGTGCAGCAGGCGATCCGGAGCCGTCTGGAGGACGCCGGCGTGAACATCGAGTGTGGCGAGTTTATCTCGAAAGTCGACGACGAGACGGTGTACCTCGGCGGCGGCGAGGACGAGGCGCCCGAGGAGATGCCGTACGACGTTCTCGTCTGGACCGGCGGCATCACCGGCCGGGAGGAGTTGGAGAACACCGACCTGGAGAAAGACGAGCGCTCCCGCCGCGTGTTCGCCGATCGTGACTTCCAGACCAGCGACGACCGCGTGTTCGCCATCGGCGACACCGCGCTGATCGACCAGGGCGGCGACGACGTGGCGCCGCCGACGGCCGTCGCCGCGTGGACCGCCGCCGAGGTGGCCGGCGAGAACCTCGTCCACGCCGTGCTCGACGAACCGCTCTCGACGTGGACGTACGAGGACAAGGGGACCCTCATCTCCGTCGGCGACGAGGCGATCGCCCACGACATCGACTCGCTGCCCTTTGGCACGTTCGGCGGGCCGGGCGCGAAGTTCCTGAAGAAGGCGGCTGCGGTCCGGTGGATCACGTCCATCTCCTCGCTCGGGCGAGGGATGAGCGCGTGGAGCGACATGTAGGCGGTCGGGTGAGCTTCCTCGAAGCCACGTTTCGATCGCGCACGTCAACGCCTACCGGCGGAGCTGTTCGAGGACGCCGCCGGCGGGTCGCCGATCGGTCTCGGTGGGACTCGACTCGTCGCCGTGTTCGTCCTCGGCGACGCGGGCGCCGACACCGACGCTGATCGCCGCGAGGAGCACCCCGGCGAGAACGTCCGTCAGCCAGTGGATCCCCAGATACATCGTCGCCACCGCGACCGACATGGCGCCGACGGTGGCGACCGGGAGCCAGCCGGGTGCAGCCCGGCGATAGCGGGCGGCCAGCAGCGCGACGGTCACCGACAGCGACGTGTGCAGCGACGGGAACACGTTGGTGTTCTCGTTCACCTGGCTCGTCAGGTGTTGGACCTCCGGCCAGTTGGTGAACAGCAGCGACTCGACCGCGCCGGGCATGAAGTTCCGTGGGCCGTACGCGACGAACAGCACGTAACAGACCAGCCCGATGCCGTAGTTCAGTGCGTACGCGACGAGCGTCGCCGAGAGCGGGCGCGTGTCGTGGTGGATGGCGTATAGGACGACGGGGAACGTCAACAGGAACACGTAGCCGAACACGTAGACGAAGCTGAAGTACGCCGTCAGCGCCGGCGTCGACAGCGACTGCAGGTCCGCGACGAACGCCCCTTCGAGGGCGTGGATCGTGCCCGTGATGTTCACGCCGATCAGCCACGAGAGTTCGACACCCACGTCGCGGACGGCGCCGTTGGCGAGCAGCAACACGCCGAGGGCAACGGCGGTCGGCCCGACCGTCCGGACGTTCTGTCGGATCGATCCGCGCCGGAGGGTTGTGCCCGTGCGTCGCCAGACTGCGCCGAGACCCAGCAGATGCAGGACGAACACCACGACGACGACGCGGGTCATCACGGTCAACAGCGTCATCGGCTACCTCCCACGAGCGTGCCGTCCTCGTACTGGTACCCCGCGTCGCGGAACGCCTCGCGCACCGCGCCGACGGGCACCTCGCCATCGCGGCCGAAGAAGGGGACGACGGGGTTTCCGCCGTCCCACTCGAGATCTGCGGGGTACCACTCGGTCCCTTGGAGCGGCCCGACCGCGGGCCGGGCGTAGCCGTCGAGGACGTGCTGGCCGAGGAATCGTTCGTCGACGAGTCGGGCGAGCGTGTTCCGAAACCGGGGGTTGTCGAGATACGCCCGGCGGGTGTTGTAGCCGAGCACGTACGGCCGCGCCGAGCGTCGCACGAGCAACTCGACGTCCTCGGCGCGGCCGATCCGCGGCACCGTGCCGGCGCCCACGGTAGTCCCGGTCACGTCCGCCTCGCCGTCGGCGACCGTCTCGACGGCGGTCACGTCGGAGCCGACGACCTGCACCGAGAGCGCGTCGATCGCGGGCTCGGCGATCCAGTCGGGGAAGTCGGCCGCCTCCCGTGTCGAGAAGTGCCCCTCGATGTGCTTGAGCCTGAGGCGCTCACGGGGGGTGTTCCGGACGTACGCGAACGGCCCGCTCCCGATCGGCGGGATGTTGTTGGAGACGAGCGCTTCAGTTACCGTCCCGACGGGGATCCCGCCGATGGCGGCGGTGTCGGTTCGGTCGCGCCAGACGTGTTCCGGGAGGATCGGGACGGTGAGCGCGCGCGGCACGACGGCTCGATCGGCGTCGGCGAACGTCATGTCGAGCCGTCGGTCGTCGACCACGGATACGTCGTCGACGAGGCTGCGCTGCCCCCGGAACTCGGGTGACGGCACGTCGGCGTCCTCGTCGTCGTCGTCCAGCGTCGTGTCAGCGAGCAGATCGTAGGTGAACGCCACGTCGGCCGCCGTCAGCGCCTCGTCGTCGTGCCACGTCACGTTCTCCCGGAGCGCGACTCGCGCCGTCGGGGGAGCGCCGTCGACGACGTCGATCGACCTCGCGAGCCACGGCGTCAGCTCCCCCTCGATCCGTCGGGCCAACGGGTCGTACAGCAGGCCGGTCAACACGCCGCTGCGCCGGAACTCGACGGCGAGGGGGTTGAGGTTCGTCGTCGGCCTGCGGTCGGTGCTCACCACCCGGAGCACCGGCGCCTCGGACTCGCTATCGTACTCGCCCGCGAGCCGCAGGAACCCAACCGGCGAGCGGAGATCGATCGCCTGCCAGTTCGGCCCGGCGGGGGTCCGTGCCGCCCGGATGTCGTCCGGGACGGTGAGCAGCGTGAACGGCTGGGTCCGGGCGACCGTCCGCTGGAGCTCTTCGAGCGCCTGGCGACGCTCGGCGCCGTCAGTCCGTCGCTGGCGTTCGAGCGCCTCGTCGGCGTCCAAGTTCGTGTAGCCGAAAGGGTTCTGCCAGCCGGGGGCATCGGCGAACCGCGAGTGCAGCAGGGTCGTGAGCGCGTCGGGATCGCGGAACTTCTCGGGCAGCCGCATCACGAACAGGTCGAACCCGGCCCGGAGCAGGCTCTGGCGCATGAGCTCCTGTTCCGCCATCGGGAGGACGTCGGTCTCGATCCCGGCTGCCTGGAACCACGAGGCGATCTGGCGGGCGAGCGCGAGCGCGTACGGGTCGGAGTCGGCCGGCAGCGTCTTGATCTGCAGCGTGATGGGCTGGGTCGACTGCCAGCCGGTGAGGTTGCGCGCCCGTTGGAGACAGCCGGCGCTGAGGACGGTCGCGCCGCTCCCTAGGGCTGCGAGGACCGTCCGTCGGTCCGCCGGCGCGCACGACTCGCGAGCCATTCTCCCTCAGAATGTGTGGTCTATAGACATATGGATTGTGCTGTACCTTCCAGCCCGCTCGACTGACTGCCTCCCGCTGAGGGACAGCTTTTACCCGCCGCCACGGCTCTCCTCGGGCGATGACCGCCCCGAGACGGACGCGACGGCTTCCGATCGAACGCCGCCGAAGATGAGCCGCCTCGCCCCCGTCCCGATCACGCGCGACGACGCCCCCTGGCTCGGTGCGGCGCTGGCCGCGGGCCTACTCGCTGTCGTGATCTACCTCGCGACCAACCCCTACCCGGCCTACGGCGCGGGACTGTACCTCCGGATCGCCGACGCTGTCGCCGCCGGCGGCTACGCGCCGCCCGTGCGAATCCCGGGCTACACCGCCGAGGGCGTCCCCTTCGCCTACCCGCCGCTGCAGTTCTACGTGCTCGCGGTGCTGCTGGATCTGGGGGCTAACCCCATCACTCTCGCGCGCTTCCTGCCGTCGATCGGTATCCTGGCTGCGATCGTGCCCGTCTACCTGCTCGCGCGGGACTACGCGGGCTCGCCACCCGCCGGCGCGGCCGCGGGCGTCGTCGTCGCGCTCAACCCCCAACTGCTCCAGTGGCACGTCTCCGCCGGCGGGCTGGTACGGGCGTTCGCGTTCTGCTACGCGCTGACCGCGATCTACGCGGGCTATCATGTCTTCGACGATGGCTCGCGGCGCGCGGTCGCCGTCGGCGCGCTGGCGTTCGGCGCAACCGTGCTCACGCACCCGACCTATTCGTTGTTCGTCGTGGTCACCTACCTCCTGCTGTGGGGTGTGCGCGATCGATCGCTCGCTGGACTGACCCGCGGTGCGGCGGTCGGTTTCGGTGGCGCGCTCGTTGCGTCGCCGTGGCTGGGCTGGCTGACGAGCACGCACGGGATCGACGTGCTCACCGGCGCGGCGGGCACCCACGGCGGCATCGGCGGCGGCGTGGCGACGGTCGGTGTCTCGACCACGCTCCTCCCGCTGTTCGGCGCGGCGTACCTGCTCGTCGCCCGCCGGGAGTACTTCCTCGCGGCGTGGGCCGTCGCCGCGGAACTGCTGTTCGCCCAGCCACGCTTCGGGTTCACCGTCGGGAGCGTCGTCGCTGGCGTCGCGGCCGTCGACGTGGCGCGCCGAGTTCCGTCGCTGGAGGGGCGGCTCTCGCTGCCTGGCGACGGCACCGTCGAGCGTCGGGCCGTCGCCGCGGCGGCCTGTCTCCTCCTCGCGAGTGTCGCGGGCGGCGGCTATCTCGCCTACGAGATGACGCTGCCGAGCGACCCCTCGACGCCGGCGTTTCTCGACGACGAGGACGTGGGGGCGATGGCGTGGGCCGAGGCAGAGACCCGCCCCGACGCCACGTTCGTCGTCCTCGACGACGCTGCGGAGTGGTTCCCGACGATGGCGAATCGGACGATCCTGATCGGCCCCTGGGGGGTGGAGTGGCGCGGCCCGGACGCCTACGAGATGCAGTTGGCGACGTTCGAGGCGGTGTCACACTGCGACGGCGTCGACTGCGTCGAACGGGAGCTCTCGCGCGTCGACGCCGACCCCGATTACGTCTACCTCCCGAAAGGGGCGTACACGGTTCGGGGTGAGTCGGAGGTGACGTTCGGCTCGCTCGATCACTCGTTTGCGGCGTCGCCGGACTGGGAGCGCGCCTACGAGAACGACGGCGTGGTCGTCTACCGCGCTGTCGAGTAGGGCCGCGACCACCGGCTACTTCCCCCTCGGCGCGCTTGCTTCGACAATGACTGAATCGTCGAGCGGCGACGGCCGGAACCGCCTCGCCGAGGCGGCCAGCCCGTATCTCGAGCAACACGCGGACAATCCCGTCGACTGGCAGCCGTGGGACGAGGACGCCCTCGCGGAGGCCCGCGAGCGCGACGTACCCATCTTCCTCTCCGTCGGCTACTCGGCCTGCCACTGGTGTCACGTGATGGCCGAGGAGTCCTTCGAGGACCCCGACGTGGCCGAGACGATCAACGAGAACTTCGTCCCGATCAAGGTCGATCGCGAGGAGCGCCCCGACCTCGATCGCGTCTACCAGACGGTCTGTCAGCTGGTCACTGGCGGCGGCGGGTGGCCGCTGTCGGCGTTTTTGACGCCCGAGGGCAAGCCGTTCTACATTGGCACGTACTTCCCGCCGGAGTCGCCGCCGGGGCGCAACGTCCCGGGGTTCGAACAGCTCTGCCGGCAGATCGCGGACTCCTGGGCCGACCCGGAGGAGCGCCCGGAGATGGAGACCCGCGCCGAGCAGTGGACCGCAGCCGCGCAGGACCGCATGGCGCCGACAGGAACGCCCGAGGACAGCGAGCCGCCCAGTAGCGAGATCCTCGACGACGCCGCGGCGGCGGCGATCCGCGGCGCCGACCGCCAGCACGGCGGGTTCGGGCAGGGGAGTCCCAAGTTCCCCCAGCCCGGGCGGGTCGAACTCCTGCTGCGTGTCGCCACGCTCGCGGACGACACAGAGCCGCTGACAGTCGCCGAGAACGCGCTGAACGCGATGGCCAGTGGCGGGCTGTACGACCACCTCGGCGGCGGCTTCCACCGCTACTGCGTCGACGAGGAGTGGACTGTCCCCCACTTCGAGAAGATGGCCTACGACAACGCCACGATCCCGGCGGCATTCCTCGCTGGCTACCGCGCCACTGGCCGGGATCGCTACGCTGACGTGGTCGAAGAGAGCCTCGACTTCGCCGAGCGCGAACTCTCTCACCCCGACGGGGGGTTCTTCAGCACCCTCGACGCGCGGAGCGATACCCCCGCTTCCCGCCTCGACGAAGGCGAACGCGCGGATCGTGAGGAGGGCGCCTTCTACGTCTGGACGCCCGCAGAGGTCCGTGAGCTGCTCGACGAGCCGGCGGCGACGCTGTTCTGCCGGCGCTACGGCGTCGTCGCCGGCGGCAACTTCGAGGGTGGCACGAGCGTGCTGAACGAGACTGTCCCCGTCGCGGAACTCGTCGGCGCCGAGATGGAAGTCGCCGGCGAGACGGTCGACGCGCCCGACTCCGAGGCCGAGATCCGCGACTTGCTCGCCGACGCCCGCGAGCGACTGTTCGACGCCCGGGAGGAACGCCCGCGCCCGCCTCGCGACGAGAAGGTGCTCGCGGGCTGGAACGGCCTGTTGATCGAGACGTTCGCTCGCGCGGGGTTCGTACTCGACGACCACGCGCGGATCGAGCGGGCCGAGTCGGCGCTCGCGTTCGTTCGCGAGCAGCTCTGGGACGCCGAGGACGGCCGGCTCGCCCGCCGCTTCAAAGACGGCGACGTGGGGGTCGATGCCGCGCTCGAAGACTACGCGTTCCTGGGCCGCGGCGCGTTCGAACTGTACCAGGCGACGGGCGCGGTCGAACCGCTCGCGTTCGCGCTCGATCTCGCCGGGGTCATCGCCGACGCCTTCTACGACGAGACCGACGAGACGCTGTACCTCTCGGCGAACGACGGCGAGGAACTGGTCGCCCGCCCGCAAGAGCTGACCGATCAGTCCACGCCGTCGAGCGTCGGCGCCGCGGTGTCGCTGCTGCTGGATCTCGACCACTTCACCGACGCGGATCTGGGCGCTGTCGCGCGCGAGACACTCACGACCCACCGCGGCCGGATCGAGGCCAGCCCCGTCGAGCACGGCACGCTCGCGATGGCCGCCGACGCGGCCCGCCGTGGGTCGCTGGAGCTCACCGTCGCTGCCGCCGACCTACCCGCTGACTGGCGGGAGACGCTCGCGACTCGCCACCTGCCCGGCGCCGTCGTCGCTCGGCGGCCACCGACGGCGGCGGGTCTCGAGGACTGGCTGGACGAACTCGGGCTCGAGGAGGCGCCACCGATATGGGCCGGCCGGGAAGCGCGAGACGGCGAGCCGACGGTGTACGCCTGCCGCTCGCGTACCTGCTCGCCCCCGGAGACGGATCTGGACGCGGCGCTGGAGTGGGTCGAGAAGAACCTCTGAGCTACTCGGCGGCGTCGATCGCGTCGGCGAGGTACTCCGCGATCGGCCGGCCCTCGCTCTCGACGAATCGCGCAATCTCCGTCCCGTCACGCTCGACGATCACGGTCGGGATCAGTTCGACCCCGTACTCCGCCATCCCCTCACCGACTTTCTCGCCGTCCTCGCGCTCGACCGCGTGGGCGTGGATCCGCTCGTCGGGTACGCTCGCGACCTCGAGGGCGGCCGCCAACGCGGGGAGGAGCTGGCGGCAGTCGCCACACCAGTCGCCGCCCCAGATGCGGAACGTGAGCCCGTCGGTCGCGAGCGCGTCGACGGCGGCAGCGTGGGACTCGGCGTCCCACGCGGGGTCGGGCTGGAGCGTCGAGAGCGTCGATTCGGGTGGTTCGGCCTCGCTCATACGCGAACACGGCTCCCGCGGGGGATAAGTCACACGTCGGCGGCTGACTGTCGCCGCCACAGAAAACCTCCCGCAGTGAGGGATTACTCCCCGACTGCGCCGCCGATGACGCCACCGACAGCGCCGAGCACGAGCGGGTAGACCAGCCCGGCGAGCAGGACGGCGGTGATGAGGTCCGGCGCCGCCGAGCCCTGGTAGGAGAAGAGGAACCGGCCGAGCAGCGCCAGCGGGAAGTAGCCGATCGCGACCGCGGCGCCGGCGGTGGCGCCGTCGACCGGTTCGTCGGCGTCGCCGACGTGGGCGGCCAGCAGCCCCGCCGCGAGCAGCAGCAGGACGGGTACGAGGTACAGCAGCGCGAGCGAGCCGCCGTCGCTGCCGGCGATGAAGTTCTGTGACTGCGTGCCGCCCAGCGCGTCGATCCGGGTGTCGACGAAGTGGGCGTTGTAGAACAGCCAGCCGACGCCCTGCCAGACGGCGATCGGCTCGCCGCCGAACAGTTCGGTGACGAAGTTGTACCCCGCCAGGCGCTCCTCGACGGAGCCGCTCTGCCAGACGTACGTCAGCAGATACCCCAACAGGTACGCGGCGATGCCGGTCCCGGCACCGGCGCCGAGCGGCAGTCTATCGCTGATGCTGTTTGCGCTCATCGCCGACACAGTCCGGTCCCTGGGGGAAATTTCTGGTGGCCGCAACTGTCACGCCGGAATCCTGTCGTCCGTTGGATAGATACGTCGAGGCCGAGAGGTCGCGAGCGATGGACTGGAACGAATACTGGGCCGGTGGTGGGCGGGACGAAGCCTCGATGCGTTCGGCCGCGACGCGACAGGTCGATCGGCTGGAGGAGTTCTACGACGATCCACTCTCGTCGCTGGCGGACGTGGGCTGCGGGACCGGCGAGCTCCTCCTCACGTACGCGGAACGTCATCCCGAGGCGACCGTGGTCGGCTACGACGCCAGTTCGGTCGCGATCGAACGTGCACGAGAAGCAGCCAAAGGCCGGTCGGTCGAGGCCACATTCCAGCAGGCCACGTTGCCGGCCTTCGACCCGGGGCGTACGTTCGAATGTGTCTGCTGTCTCTCGACGCTACACTACGTCGAGTCGGGGGAACGGGCTCTCTCGGCGATGTTCGACGCCGTCGTGCCCGGTGGTCACCTGCTGTTCACCTACCCGTCGCCGACGACACGAGAGACCTACCAGCGACAGGTCGATGACCCCGATCAGTCGTTCCCGACAGACCGGTTCCGAGCGGTTCTCGACGGCGACAGCGTTCTGACGGTCGACGCCATCGAGTCGACCCTCGGCGTCGAGACGCGAAGTTTCTGGCACGCCGTCGATGATCCCGAGGCCGATCAGGTGTCGGAGACGCTACCCTGTGCGATCGCTGCAAAGCCCGAGTGATACAGTTCGGCCGTTGAAGCGACTGGTGTCGCTACCCATTTAGGTTCGACCCGGATACGCCGGGGTAGATGGACGCGAACGTGATCGAGAGCATCGGCTCGCCGCTCGTCGAAGTGGCGTCGCCGGCCGGCACCGTCGCCGCCAAACTGGAGTCGAAAAACCCCGGCGGGTCGGCGAAGGACCGTCCGGCGCTGTACATGATCCGGGCGGCCGAGGAGGCCGGCGAGCTCACCGAGGGCGACGCGATCGTCGAACCCACCAGCGGCAACACCGGGATCGGGCTGTCGCTCATCGGCGCGGTGAAAGGGTACGAGGTCCGCATCGTGATCCCCGGCTCCAAGTCGCCCGAGCGCCGGCGGCTCATGCGCGCCTACGGCGCCGACATCGAGGTCGTCGACGGCGACATCAGCGACGCCCGCGACCGCGCCGACGAACTGGAAGCGACCGGTGACTACGTGCAGGTCCGGCAGTTCGAGAACGACGCCAACCCCCGCGCACACTACGAGACGACGGGGCCGGAGATCCTCGACCAGGTCGAAGACCGCGAGATCGACGCATTCGTCGCCGGCGTCGGCACCGGCGGGACGCTCACTGGAACCAGCCGGCGGCTTCGCGAGGCGTTCCCGGACGTGGAAGTGGTCGCGGTCGAACCCGCCGAGAACGCCGTGCTGTCGACCGGCGAATCCGGCGACGACGACTACCAGGGGATGGGTCCGGGGTTCGTCGCCCCGAACCTCGACGTGGAACTGGTCGACGCCGTCGAGGCGGTCGAGCTGGAGACGGCCGAACGGGAGTGTCGGTGTCTCGCTCGCGAGGAGGGGATCCTGGTGGGCCAGTCGAGCGGCGCCGCGAACGTCGCCGCGCGCCGAACCGCCGAACGACTCGCCGAGGAGGGCGTCGCGGACCCGCTGGTGGTGACGGTGTTCCCCGACAGCGGCGAGCGATACATGTCGACGGGACTGTTCGACGCCGAGGAGGACGAGGACTGCCCGTGGGAGTGTGACGAGTAGCTACTCGAACTCCGCTTCGGTAACCCGAACCACCAGCACTTCGTCGTACCCCTCGCGCTCGGGCGTCAAGTCGCCGTCTCGCTCGACGTAGGCCGGATTCTCGGGGTGCCCGTCGTCGACGCCGTACAGTTTCAGGAACTTGCCAGTGTCTCCGGGCGCCACGTCGCCGTCCCGGACCGCCGTCGCCAGATCGCGGGAGAGCCACTCCGTCTCCGAGACGGAGTCGGCCTGCACCAGCGCCGCGCTGGCAAAGCGCACGAGGTACCAGTTCAGATCGTTCAACAGCGAGACTGCAGCGCCGATGGAGACGGTGTCGAGCGCGAGGCTGTTCGCGTAGGGCTCCCGCAGATCGTACGTCGAGAGCGCCTCGCGGGCGGTCTCCCGGGAGAGCAGTTCGTACCGGAGGTCGCTCTCGGGGTCGCCCAACAGACAGACCTGCGCCATTGTCGGGCGGTCGCCGGCACGAATAAAGTGGGTTGCGGTCCGCCGCCGGCGTTCAGTTCTCGTCGACGACGTAGCGCTCCTCGGCCAGCGCCTCGGCCCGGGCGAGCAGGTTCTCGGGTTCGGCTGCCTCCACGGCTGCCACCGTCGCGTTCGTCTCGGGGTAGTCCGGCGCGACGCGCTCACAGCCGACGTTCATCGTCGCGTCCACGAACGTGCCGATCTCGCGGGCCTGCGCGACGATCTCGGGCTTGTCGCGGGTGAGAAGCGGGCGGTGGACCGGCAGCGACGCGGCGGCGTCGGTGACGCGGACGTTGGGCCCGGTCTGGGAGGATTTCTGCCCGATCGACTCGCCGGTCGCGACCGAGTGGGCACCCACGTCGTCGGCGACCGCCTCCGCGACCCGGAGCATCGCGCGCCGGAGCGACAGCATTCGAGTCGGCCCGATCGCGGCGACGAGGTCGTCGACGAGATCGCCCGCGGGCACGACGCGCAGGCGGGCGTCGACGTGCGGCGCCGAGCGGGCGACAGTGCCGGCGGTCTCGACCGCGCGGGCGAGATGGTCCGGGCCGCCGTAATCGCCGAGATCGAGATACACTGGGACGACCTCGAGGCCGCGCTTGAACAGCTCCCACGCCGCGACCGGGGAGTCGATCCCGCCGGAGAACAGCGCCACCGTCGTCCCCTGGGTGCCGACCGGAAGGCCCCCCGGCCCGTCGTACTCGACGGCGGAGACGAACGCCTCGTCCTCGCGGATGTCGAGGCGGTAGGCGCGGTCCGGCGCGTCGAGGTCGACGGTAGCTCCGGTGGCGTCGCCGATCGCAGCGCCGACCTCACTGGCGACCTCCTGACTCGTGAACGGGTGAATCTCCGGTTTCCCGGCGCGGTTCGCCCGGACCGCGAACGTGGCGCCCCCGGGATGGTCCGCGGCGAGCGCGACTGCCGCCTCCGCGAGTGCGTCGGCCGCGGGCGGGGTCGTGATCGCGGGTCGGGTGGAGACGACGCCGAACGCGTCGGCGGCGGCCCGGGCGGCGGCGTCGGCGTCGAACTCGGCGTCCGCATCCGTCGCCGGCGGGCGAATCAACAGTCGCGACCAGTGTCGCTCGACGGCGCCGGGGATCCCGCGGTCGTCGAGGATCGCCCGCACGTTCTCCGCGAGCCGGTCGAGCATCTGCCCGCGGACCTTGTCGCTCTTGATACCCGCCTCGCCGTAGCGCACGACCGCGATATCCGGGGACTGCTGCACGGGCGGGCTACCCGGTGGAGGAGCATGGGTGTTTCCTTCCGAGCCGAAACGCTTACTCTCGGGTCGGCGGAGTCGGCCCCATGGCCCTTTCGACGGACACGATCCTCGTTGGAATCGCACTGATCGCGTACGACGCTGGCTTCAACAGGTGGGCGACGGCGCTGACTGGCCTCGGCTTCGCGCTCGTCGCCGCCGGCTACATCGGCTCGCTCTACGGGGCGCTCGATAGCGGGGACTGAGCCAGTCTTCGTTACGCGACGTCGATCGGGTCCTCGATCTGGCCGGTGATCGACTCCAGCAGATCGGTCACGGTGACCATCCCGACCACTTCGCCGTCCTCCAGCACGAGGGCGAGTTCCTGCCGCTCGACCTGGAACTGGTCGATCGCGTCGCTGACGCTGGTGTCGTGGGACATCGTCATCGGCGGCGCCGAGAGGTTCGTGAAGTCCACGTTGCCCTCGGCGACGCTGTCGCGGTACCGGGCGAGCATCGGGAAGTAGACGATGCCGCGGAAGTCGCTGAGGTCCTCGCCGATCAGCGGGTAGCGGGTATGAGGGTGCTCCTCCATCCGGCGGAAGTTCTCCTCGGCGTCGGCCGCCGTGGAGAGGGCGACGATGTCGTCGGTGGGCACCATCACGTCCTGCACCTGCTGGTCGCCGATGGTGAGCGCGTTCAGCACCTCCTCACGGCGCTCCTCGGACATTTCCCCTTTCGAGAGCACCGAGCCCAGTCGCTTGTGCAGATCCGCACGGGACTCGATGACGTCTTCCTCGGTCTCCAGCCACGCGCCGGTCATCTCGACGCCGAACAGGCCGAGCGTGGCCTTCGCGACCCAGTCGCCCAGCTTGATGATCGGGAGGATCAGGCGGTTACACCAGTACAGCGGCGTCGCGCCGTAGCGACACACCAGCCGCGAGCGCTCAACGCCGAGGTACGTCGGCGTCTGCTCGCCGTGGGTCAGGTGGACGAGGTTGATGATGAGGAAGGCGAGAATCGCCCCCGAGCCGACGCTTGCGAGGAACGTTCCCTGGAACAGCGGCTCGAAGACCGCCGCGAGCGCCGGCTCGGCGACGATCCCGACCGCGATGCTGGAGGCGGTGATCCCGACCTGACAGGTAGTGAGATACAGCTCCAGGTCGTTGGTCATCTCCCAGGCGCGTTGGAGGGCGGTGCTCTCGCCGTCACCCAGGAACTCCTCCTTGGAGAACTGTCTAGCACGGGTGAGCGCGAACTCGATCGCGACGAAGAAGCCGTTCGTGAGGATGAGCCCCACGCCCGCAATCAGTCTGAGGGTGAGCTCCAGCGTCTGCATGGGCGTGGCTCTCGGTCGCCCGGAATAAATGCGCGGTGGCTCAGAACGTCGAAATCTCGCCCTCGATCGCCTCGCGGGTGATCTTGGTGACGTTCGCGAGGTTCTCGTCGATGATCTCGGTCACGTCGCTCTCGATGTCGGCGACGTCGACGCCCGCCTCCGTGACGATCTGGGCGTCGGCGACGTGGGGCTCGTCGATGGGTCGGCCGATCTGGGAGAGCAGTCGCATCTGGAGGTCGCGGATGCCGTCGACCTGTTCGACGACGTCCTCGGCGGCCGCCGTGGAGAGGAGGTTGTAGATCTTCCCGATGTGGTTGACGGGGTTCTTCCCGGAGGTGGCCTCCATGCTCATCGGTCGGTTGGGTGTGATGAGCCCGTTGGCGCGGTTCCCGCGACCGACGGAGCCGTCGTCGCCCTGTTCGGCCGAGGTGCCGGTGACGGTGAGGTACACCGAGCCCTCGTCGTAGTCGTCGGCGGTGTTGACGTCGACGTTCACCTCGCGGTCAGTGTAACTCTGTGCGACCTCCGTGGCGTACTCTCGCACGTCCGCGACCGCTGCTTTGTACGCCTCGAGATCCTCGACGTAGGCGTCGACCATCGCGACGGCGACGGTGACGTCGATGTGGTCGCCCTCGCGTTTGCCCATCACCTTCACGTCCGGGCCGACCTCGGGGTGCTCGGCAGCGTACTCGCCGTTGATTCCGCGCTCGATCTCGCGGACGATGGTCTCGGTCTCGGTCAGCGGTGCATGGCCGACGCCGTAGGAGGTGTCGTTGGCCATCGGCACTTCCACCTCGTCCTCGCCGAACACGTCCTGCAGGTCGCCGGAGCCCTCGCCGAGGCGCACGTCGACGACCACGTCGGTGCCGTACTCCAGTTCGGGGATCTGCTCGTCGAGGTAGTCCCGCGCGGCCGCGAGCGCAGTCGAGTCGACTGGGAGTTCGATGGTCCGGCCGTCCTGTTCGTAGCTTTTGGTGGCGCGGCCGACGAGCAGGATGTAGATCGGTTCGACGACTTCGCCGCCGCCGTACGCCGGCGCCGCCCGCCCCGCGGCGAGCTGCGTTTCGTCGGTGTTGTAGTGGAGCACTTTCCCCACGCGGTCGAGATAGAGTTGGGAGAGCGCCCGCGAGACGCTCTCGGCGATGCCGTCACAGATGGAGTCGGGATGACCGAGCCCCTTTCGCTCGACGATTTCGACCTGCTGGTCCTCGACCGCCTGCCGGTCGAGTTCGGAGACCTGGATGTTCCGCGTCATTGCTGGCAGTTCCGCGGGGTACACTCTATAACCTTCGGAAACGATCTCGACCGAGGAAATTACTCCTGGGTATCTTCGGCGAGCAACAGTCCGAGGTAGGAGGTCCGGATCTGTGCCGACGGATCGAGCCCGAGGCGGCCCAGGAGCGACTGGGCGCCGGTTCGGAGCTGTTCGATCTCCGATTCGGCACCCTCGCGCTCGACCTCCACGAACGAGCCGACTTCGTCGACCTGATCAAGCGTGACCGTGTACCCGTCGAGGTCGAACCGCTCGCGCTCCTTGCTGACGGTCGCTGCGGGCTCGAACCCGAGCCCGTCGAGGATGCCCGCGGCGGCGTCGCCGTCGCCGACGGCGGTCTCGAACTCCTCGCGGGTCTTGGATGCCTGTTCGACGAGCGGGCCTTTGTACGTCATCTTCGTCGTGCGCTCGAGGGGCTGGCCGTCGTCGTCGAGTGTGGTCTCTTCGCGCAGGCGCAGCGCCTCGTCGGTCTCGGCGAACTCGCGGTGGGGGGCGTCGTAGTAGGTGTCGACCTGTCGGACGTGATCGACCGGGGTGGCATCCGCCGACGCCAGCGCCGAGCGCACGCGGGCGTGGTCGGCCTCGACTTTGAGCTCGACCTCGTACATGGCTCGATAGTCGGCGGGGGCGACGAAAAGGCTGGCCTCTCGTGGCGGCGTGTTGGCGGCCAGCGCCGTCGAACTCCCTATTCGGCGCCGTCTGGGCCCGAAACGTTGACCTTAAGAGTGGAACACGAGACCGTAGAGGTATGAGCGAAAACGAGGCCGACGCCGAGGCCGACGCGGCGAACGAGGCCGAGGCAGAGACCGAATCCGGTATCCAGGATGGCGACTTCGTCCGTATCGACTACGACGTGCGCACCGTCAGCGACGACCGCGTGGTCGACACCACCCGCAAGGACGTCGCCGAGGAGGCCGGCATCGACGACGACGAGTACGACTTCTCCCCGCGCATCATCGTCGTCGGCGAGGGGCACGTGTTCCCCGGCGTCGACGACGCGCTGCTCGGCGGCGAGGTCGGCGACGAGGGTACTGTCGAGATCGACGCCGTGGACGGCTTCGGCGAGTACGAGCAGGATCAGGTCCGTACCGTCAGCGCCAACAAGCTCGACGAGGAGGACCGCCGCCCCGGCGCCCAGGTCCAGATCGACGGCGAGCAGGGCTACGTCGAGACCGTGATCGGCGGGCGCGCCCGCGTCGACTTCAACCACCCGCTGGCGGGTGAGGATCTCGAGTACGAGTACGAGATCGTCGACGTGGTCGACGACGACGAGGAGAAGGCCGCCGGCCTGCTGGGGATGTACCTCCAGATGGAGCCGGAGCTCCGCATCGAGACCGAGACGGTCGAGGAGGAGGTCACCGTCGAGGACGACGAGGGCGAGGAGACCACCGAGACCGAGGAGGTCGAGCAGCGCTCCCTCTACATCGAGGCGACCCAGCAGATGCAGATGAACCAGCAGTGGATGTTCCAGAAGCAGCAGGTCGCCCAGGACCTGATGGACCGACTCGACCTCGACCGCGTGGTCGTCGAGGAGGTCTTCGACGGCAGCGCCGGCGGCATGATGGGCGGCATGGGCGGCATGATGGGCGGCATGGGCGGCGCCGAGGAGCTCGAAGAGGAGCTCGAGGACATCGAGGGCGACCTCGAAGACGCCGATGTCGACGCCGAGGAGATCGTCGACGAGCTCGAAGACGAGTAAGGTTCCCACACCGGCAGTACCTTTTTCGAGCTGGCAACGCCAGTAGCTGGTAGCCGATGGAGCTCGACTTCTACTGAGCCCGCGACGCTCGTTGACGGCACCGAGGCGACCGCCTCGGGAACCGGCGTGGTCTACGACCACGGCGTGAGCGGCGGGAGACCCACTGCGGCACCGTACTCCGACAGCCTCGGGTCTCCCGCTGCCGGCGGGCGGTTCGCCGTCACCGTTCCGCCATCGGTGGGGGACCCACCCCCCACCCAACGTTGCAAGACTCACCACCAGCCGAGACGGACGCACAGCAAGCGACTACCACCGAAACCGACCAGTCACGACCGGACACCGACCGGCCCGATCGAACGGCCATCGTCGTCGCCCGCGATGTCGACAGCCCGGACACGACCGAGATCGAACGTCTCGCCAGGGCGGCGGCGTACGCGGTCGTCGACGCCGTTACCCAGCGCCGTGAGGAGGACAGTCAGTACAACGTCGGCCGCGGCAAGGCCGAGGAGCTGGCGCGCCGGGTCGTCGAGACCGAGCCGGACGCGGTGCTGTTCGACGCCGAACTCACGCCCGGCCAGTACAGTTCCCTGACGGCGCTGCTCCCCGACGGGGTTCGGATCATCGACCGGCATCGGCTCGTCCTGGACATCTTCGAGGACGGCGCCGGCGGCAAGGCCGCCCGCCTCCAGGTCGAACTGGCGAAACTCCGCTACGAGCGCCCGCGGGTCCGGGAGACCGAGGAGCGGACCCACATGCAACGCGCGGCCGAGACCGGCTCCCAGTTGGTCGACATCGAGAAGCGAATCCGGACCGTCGAGCGCAAACTCGACGCGCTGGGCGACCGCGCGAGCGACCGACGCGCCGAGCGCCGGGCACAGGGGTTCGACCTCGTCGCCATCGCGGGCTACACGAACGCGGGTAAGTCTACCCTGCTGCACCGACTGGCCGACGACCTCTCCATCGCGGAGCTGGCACCCGACCACGACGACATCGACGGCGTCGCCGAGGTCGAGGATCGCCTGTTCAAGACGCTGGAGACGACCACTCGACGAGCGACGATCGACGGCCGGCGAGTCCTGTTGACCGACACGGTCGGCCTCGTCGACGGGATCCCGCACGACCTCGTCGCCTCGTTTAGCGCGACGCTCGACGCCGTCGCCGACAGCGACGCCGCGCTGTTGGTCGTCGACGCGAGCGACCCGGTCGCGGCGATGCGTAGCAAGCTCCGGGTGTCGCTGGCCGAAATCGACGACCCCCGGGGTGAGCTACTGGTCGTGCTCAACAAGGCTGACCTCGTGACTGCCGAGGAGCTCACCGCCCGACGGCGCGCAGTCGAGGCGGTCGCCGGGGAGCAGGTGGCGGCGACCGTCGCCGTCAGCGCCCTCGAGGGGCGCGGCACCGAGTGCTTGGCCGACGCCGTCGTCGACGCCCTGCCGAACGAGCGGGCCACGTTCGACCTGCCCAACACGGGCGCGACACAGGCGTTTCTCGCGTGGGCTCACGACCACGGGCGCGTGAGTGCCGAGTACGCGGGCGAGCGCGTCAGCGTGCAGTTCTCCGCGCGCCCGGCGGTCGTCGAGCGGGCGCGCTCCCGCGCGGCGGGGATCAGGACCGACTGACACTCTCCGCTGACTTTTTCTCACTCTACACCGACGGACCCTGTGTGTGCGGGAAAGGGGCGTGGGTGCCCGCTGGGGCAGCCCGCGACAACGCACGCGGTGCTAACCATGACTGACAACGGCGGCAACGACCGACGACGGGATATCGAGGGGCGAATCAACACGCTCGGCACGGGCAACGGCGTGAGCGGTCGCGAGAGCAGCCGCCGGCGCCGATCCGACGACGCCGACAACGCGGACGACGCCGACGAGATCGTCGCTGGCGCCTCGGTGACCGAGGACGAGGAGGCCGACGACGGGGCCGCCACCAGCGACGACCTCGGCGAGGACGGGGCGGACGCAGGCGACCCGAACGCCGATGCGGACGACGAGCGTTCGGATGCCGCAAGCGAGCACGACGCCGGTGCCGACGAGACCGACGAGGACGACGGCTCCTTCGAGACGCGTAAGCAGGACGTCGACGAGCGCTCGGCGCTCGAGATCGAGATGGACCAGTTCGTTCGCGCGTTCGCGGCGCGGCGTGCCGAACAGGTCGGGGAGGACAGCCTCGACGAGTACATCGTGGGCTCGGTAAAGGGGTACCTCGCGGGGCTGCTCGGCGGCGACGTGGAGTCGCCCGGTACGCTCAAGCGACGCGTCGAGGTCGACGCCGACGAGATCTTCGGCGGCCTGCTCGACGCCGTCGCCGACGACGAGCAGGACCAGGGCGACGTGGTCGCCGCAGCGGTCGCACAGGCGTACGACGTGCCCGAGGAAGACACGCTGGTGGTCGCCGGCCTGCGTGACCACGAGGCGCTGCTCAACGGCGTCGTGGCGAACAACTCCAACAGCCTCGGCGACGTGTCAGGGGTCGTACAGGCCGCCGTCGAGACGCGGCTTATCGAGGAGCGGGCCGACTAGGCCCGACCTCATCGAAGACGAGGCGACTGCGAACGATCATTTTCCGACGCCTTCGTCCGGCGCTCCGTCCGGAGCGACGACGAACGCGTCGAGCCGACTGACTGGAGGGCGGGAGCCTTATCCCCCATCACCGAGAACGTCGCGCTATGCAACCACGGGACCTCTCTGCCCACGTCGAGTACGTTCCAGGACGGGGGGTCGAGGAGGTCGCTCGCGACCTCGGTCTCGACCCGGAGGCGCTGGTGAAACTCTCCTCGAACGAGAACCCACACGGCGCGAGCCCCGCGGCCGTCGACGCGGTTCGTGACGCTGCCGCGGAGATATCCGTCTACCCCAAGGCCGCCCACACCGACCTGACGGCCAAACTGGCCGAGAAGTGGGATCTCGGGACCGAACAGGTCTGGGTCAGCCCCGGCGCCGACGGCGCCATCGACTACCTCTCGCGGGCGATGCTCGACCCGGCCGATCCGGTGCTCGTGCCCGATCCCGGCTTTTCGTACTACGGGATGAGCGCGCGCTACCACCACGGCGACGTGCGGCGCTACGAGCTCTCGAAGGCCGACGACTTCGCGATGACCGCCGACACCGTCCTCGACGCGTACGACGGCGAGCGGATCGTGTTTGTCACCTCGCCGCACAACCCGACGGGCGCGACGATGGCCCGGGCGGAGATCGAGGCGCTACTCTCCGGTGTCGACGAGGAGACGCTCGTCGTCGTCGACGAGGCCTACGGCGAGTTCGCCGAGGAACCGTCCGCAGCGGCGCTCCTCGACGACTACGACAACCTCGCCGTCCTCCGCACGTTCTCGAAGGCGTACGGGCTCGCCGGCCTGCGGATCGGCTACGCGCTCGTCCCCGAGGCCTGGGGCGACGCGTACGCCAAAGTCTCGACCCCCTTTGCCGCCAGCGAGGCGGCGCTCCGGGCGGCGATGGCCGCCCTCGACGACGAGGCACACGTCGAGAAATCCGTCGAGAGCGCGGCGTGGGCCCGCGAGCACATCCACGAGCAGCTCGAGGCGCCGACGTTCGACAGCGAGGCGAACTTCGTGCTCTGTGCGGTCGGCGACGGGAGCGCCGTCGCCGAGGCCGCCCAGCAGGAGGGCGTGATCGTCCGGGACTGCTCCTCCTTCGGCCTGCCGGGCTGTATCCGGATCTCCTGTGGCACCGAAGAAGAGACGCGTCGCGCCGTCGAGACGCTGAACGACGTGTTGGCGGAGCTGGAGGCGGCCGAAGCATGACGGACGCCGACGAGGCGCTCGGGTTCGACCGCGTCGCGCTGACTGGGACCCCGGGGACGGGCAAGACCACCGTCGCCGAGCAGGTGAGCGACCGCCTCGGAATCCCTGTCCACCACCTCAACGACCTGATCCGCGAGGAGGGGCTCCACGAGGGCGAGGACGAGCAGCGCGGCTCGCTGGTCGCCGACTTTGACGCGATCGAGGCGTACCTCGGCGACTGGTCCGGGCTGCTCGACTCCCACCTCGCCCACCACTTCGAGGCCGACGCCGCGGTGGTCCTACGCTGTCACCCCGACGAGCTGGAGGAGCGACTCCAGGACCGCGACGAGCCGGAGGCCAAGATCGCCGAAAACGCCGAGAGCGAGGCGCTGGATATCGTGCTCAGCGAGGCGGTCCGGGCGTACGGCGACGAAAACGTCTACGAGATCGACACTACCGACCGGCCGGTCGAGGCGGTCGTCGACGACGTGCTCGCCGTTCTCCACGGCGAGCGCGAGCCGTCGGCCGGCACGGTCGACTTCACGGGGGCGCTGTGACCCTCGATCAGTACCGCGATATCGCGGACCGCATGCTCGTGCCGTTCGTCGACGCCGCGAAGGCGCTGGGGCTCACCCCGGACGGCGTGAGCGTGATCGCTTTCGGCTTCGCCGGCGCGGCCGGGGGCGCGTTCGCCCTCGCGGGCGGGCAGGGGCCGGTGTGGCTCTACCTCGCGGCGGGTCTGTTCGTGTTTGCGAACGGCTGGTTGGACCTGGTCGACGGCGCGCTCGCCCGGCAGCTCGGCACCGACTCGAAAGGCGGCGACCTGCTGGATCACGTGCTCGACCGGTACGCGGACGTGCTCATCATCGCCGGCCTGGCCGCCGGCGCCGACGCCTACGCGCTCGGCCTGCTCGCAGTCACAGGGGTGTTACTCACCTCCTACCTCGGCACGCAGATTCAGGCCGTGGGGCTGGGTCGTGAGTACGGCGGCCTGCTCGGGCGCGCGGACCGACTCGCGCTCGTCGGCGTCGTCGGCGTCGTCGCCTTCGTCGTTCCCGGCAGCATCGTCGCCGGGTTCGGCGCCGTCGAACTCCTGTTGGTCCTGTTCGCGATCGTCGGCCACGTGACCGCGCTGCAGCGGTTCTGGGGTGCGTGGTCGGACCTCTCCTAGACGGGTCCTGTTCGTGCGGTTCTCTGCCAAACGGACGGAAAGCTGATACCATCCCCCCGAGACAGTCGGAGTCGATGAGCGACCGCCACCAGTCGAACCGACAGCTCTGGAACGAGTGGAGCGACGACTTCCAGGCTATCTGGCGTTCCGACACCAAGGATGGCGAACTCCCGCCCGCACCCTCACCGTTCGCCGAGGACGCGCCCGGCGGTCCGCAGCCGGAACTCCTCGACGGCGTCGAGGGGAAGGCCTACGTCGAACTCGGCTGTGGCGGCGGGCAGGGCAGCGTCGGCACCGCGAAGCTGGGCGCCGATCCCGTCGTCGGTGTGGACTTCTCCGGTGAACAGATCCGACACGCCCGCCGGCTCCGCGACCGCTATGGGGTGGACGCCCGGTTCGTCCAGGGTGACGTGACCGCCCTCCCACTGCCGGACGATCGCTTCGGCGTGGCCTCCTCGGAGGCGGCGTTCCAGATGGTACCCGACCTCGACCGCGCGCTCGCGGAAACCCACCGCGTGCTCCACGAGGGCGGCGTATTCGTGTTCAGCGTCCCGCACCCGCTGAACGAGGCGTTGGACGCCGAGTCCGCGACGATCGAGGGCGACTACCTCGACCCAGGGCCCCGGGAGATCACCATCGACGACTCCTACGACGAGGTGTTGACGACGTACGACCGATCGCTCGCCGACCTCCACGGCGCGCTGGTCGACGCCGGCTTCGACGTGCGGCGGCTGATCGAGCACCAGCGCCACGCCGTCGAGGAGAACGAGCCCGGGGATACTGACCTGCCGGAAGTACTCTGGCGGGTCCCCCAGAGCCTGCGGTTCTGGGCGATCGCGAAGTAAGAAGAGCCGGTCAGCGACGAGAGAGCCGGACTACTCCAGACTCAGGCCGGCGTGCCAGCGGTCGGCGCCGGCTTCGGCCTTCACTTCGTCCATTCGCGCGAGCAGTTGCACCGCCAGGCTCGCCGTCTCGGCGGCGACGGACTCGCCCTCGGTCATGAACTCGCCGGTCTCGCGGTTGGCGAAGACGGAACAGACCGCGCCGGCTCGGAGGCCGTAGACGTTCGCGAGTGTGAGGATGGCGGCGGCCTCCATCTCGATGTTCATCACGTTCGCGTTCTTGAGGTCCTCGACGAGCGTCTCGCTGCCGGCGGCCTCGAACCCCTCGAACCCCTCGCGGCCCTGCCCGGCGTAGAAGGAGTCGGCGGACATCGTCAGGCCGACGTGGTAGTCGTGGCCCAGCCGTTCCGCGGCGGCGATCAGCGCGGAGACGACCTCCTCGTCAGCGACCGCGGGGTAGTCCTCGCGGACGTACTCCTTGCTCGTGCCCTCCTGGCGGACGGCGCCGCGGGTGATGACGAGATCGCCGACGTCCATCTCGGGCTGGATGGCGCCACAGGAGCCCACGCGGATGAACGTGTCCGCGCCGACGCGGGCGAGCTCCTCGACGGCGATCGCCGCCGAGGGCGAGCCGATGCCGGTGGACGTGACGGAGATGTCGGCGCCGTCGTACGTGCCCGTCGCGGTGCGGTACTCGCGGTGGTGGGCGACCTCCTCGTGGTCGTCCCACAGCGGCGTGACTTTGTCCACTCGCTCGGGGTTGCCCGGGAGCAGGACGCTGTCGGCGACGTCGCCGGGTTCGAGTTCGACGTGATACTGCATCTCGTCGGAGGCGTCGGACATACCTCCGTGGTTCCGGGCAACCGGGCGTAAGGCTATCGTGTTTCGACGAGCCGAAGCTATTTCTTCGCGCCGGATGACCGGTAGGAACGAAATGTCCTCTGTGCTCTGGCAGGTTCCGGACCGGTCCGACCTCCGAATTCACGCGGCCCTCTACGCCCTCCTCTTCGTCGCCCTGTACCTCCCGCCGTCGGTGCGTCCGGGCGGAACTGGTCCGATGGGGAAGCTAAAGCTCGCGTTGACCCTGATCGCGATATTCGGATCGCCCGCAGTGGTTGGCTACCGGCGACACTCACCGCTGGTCGCGTTCGCGCTTTCGTATCTGTTCGTCATGACTGGACGGATTATCACGGGGACGTGGCGCGCCGTGGCGATGGGAGCTAGCAGTCAGCGATCACTGCTCGACCGGTTCGTCGACGACCTCCTGTACGACGTTCCCGAACTCGCCGTCCCGATCGCAATCACCGGCTACGTGGGCGGCCTAGCCGCGGCTACTGTCGCACGGGCGGAATGGGGGCCGTCACTCTCGGCTGATCGAATACGCCCTTAGACCCCAGCCAACAGCTTCTCGAGGAAGCGATCCTGATTGACTTGATCCTCGCGCTCGTCGCGGTCGTCCGCGAGGTCGAGCCAGCGCAGGACAACCACCAGCTCGTGTTCGGGGTCGACCCAGACGACGTTCTGCCCGTGGCCGAGGAAGGCGTAGGCCGATTCGGGCGCCGACGGCCAGAGGGTGTTGTCGGTGTTGAGCCAGAACAGGTAGCCGTAGTTCTCGTACACGTCACAGGGCTCGGTCGCCTTCTCCATCCACGCGTCACTCAGCAGGCGTTTGCCGTCCCACTCACCGTCGTTCAGGAGCAGGTGCCCCACCCGCGCGAGGTCCGTCGTCGACGACCAGAAGCCGCCGCCCCAGTGGCCGCCGCCGGAGACTGACTCCATCGTCCGCCCCTCGACGTCGACCTTCGAGTTGTAGTAGCCGTGCCACTCCCAGGTTCGGGAGGCACCGATGGGGTCCATCACCTCGTGGGCGAGCACCCGCGGGAGGGGTTTGGCGTGCAAGCGCAGCAGCGAGAGCGCGAGCCGGTTGATCCGCACGTCGTTGTACTCCCAGAACGTGCCGGGCTCCTCCAGCTCCCGAGGTTGCTCTTTGCCCGGCCCGTCGGTCTTCCCCACGCCGCGGTTGCGGTCGATGCTGTCCGGGCGGTCGAACAGTTCGCCCTCCCACTCGGAGGTCTGCTGAAACAGCTGTTCCCACGTTATCTGGCGGTTGTGTTCGCTCTTGAAACCGCCATCCGCTATATCTTCTGCGACCCGATCAGCCAGTTCGAACCGACCCTGGTCCCAGGCGACGCCGCCAGCGATGCTCAGGAACGATTTCGCACACGAGAAGCAGTGATCGACGCGCTCGGTGTCGCCCCACTCGGCGACGACCTGGCCGCGTCTGAGGATCATGCCCGCCGGCCCGCCGCGGCGGTCCGGAACCGGCCCGAGGAAGTCGCCCAACTCGCCTTCCGTCTCGTCGAACGGTTCGAGGTCGGGCATGTGGTACTCGACAGTCTCGTCGGGGGTGCCGTGGGTGAGGTGGAAGTTCACCGCGTCGTTGACGGCTTCGGGGTCGATATCGGCCTGTTCCGGGGAGATCCGGTCGAAGCCACCCTCGTCGTGGGGGTCAGGGAACTGCATACCCCCAGCTTGTGGGGTGGCGGGAAAAGCGGAAACGTACCGGGGAGAACCGCCGGCTACAGGACGCCCATCGTCTCCAGTCGCTCGGGCAGGTACGTGTCGGTCACGAAGTCCAGCCCGCGCGAGGCAAGCGCCTGCTGTTCGGCCTTCTTCCCGATCTCCAACTGGAGTTCGATCTGCTCCTCCCAGAACTCGGTCTGGAAGCGCGGGTCGTCGAGTTCGGACTCCAGTGCGTTCACGTCCGAGTCCGACAGCGGATCCGTCGGCAGGTCGTAGTCGACGATGTCCTGGGGGCGGATCCCCACGTACTCCGCTTCCGGCGTGGCGAGATACTCCGAGAGGTGTGCGGACTTGATCGAGCCGTACGCCACCGAGCCGTAGATCCGGTAGGACCACGGGTCGCCGTCAGTGAACACCATCACGGGCAGGTCGAGTTCGTCGCGGAGCCGCTTCGTAATGCGGCGGGTCGCCCGGGCCGGCTGGCCCTTCAGGTGGACGATCAGGCAGTTGTACTCGTCGTCGAACCCGTTCTCGATCAGGCGGTCACGCATCCCACCCGTCTCGACACAGAGCACGAAGTCGATATCGTGATCCAGGAACTCGATCGTGTCCGGGTTGTTGGGAATCTGGTAGCCGCCCTCGCCAACGTCGAGCTGACAGTGGATCTCACGTTCGCCTCGGCGGGTCTGCTCGCGGAGTTCCAGCGGCCCCATCAGGGTCGCCCCCGACTCCTCCGGGCGCATGTGAAAGTCCTCGCGGGTGACGCCCGTGACGATCTCTAAGTCCTCGACGAGGTTGTTCGACTCGTCCTGGCCGTTGAACTGCGCCTCCTCGTTGTCCCAGGACTCGGAGAGGTAGTACAGTTCTCGCAGGGTCGAGGAGCGGTCCTCGTCCAACTGGTTCGCGAGGAACTCGATCGTGTAGGCGGCTTTGAGGAGCTTCCGCGCGCCGCTGACGGAGTTGGCCGAGCGCGTCGACGTGCGGTCGCCGTACACCCAGACGCTCTTCTCGGGGTCGTACTCGATGTTGCTTTTCGTCCGGGTGGGCAGTTCCATCCGGGGGATCTCGCCGGCCGCGAACTGGTCGTAGAACTCCGCGGCCAGATCGATCAGCTGTTCGCGTGCCTCCGCGTCGGTGGTGTCTTTGCTGCTCATGCGTTCACCGTGAGTTTCTCGTCGTCGACGCCGTCGACGGTCGCGTCGGCGTCGGCGTCAGTCGACAGGCTGTACTCGAGTTCGACCGTCTCGCCCGAACTCACCTCGGGGTTCCAGTTGAGGAACCACTCGCCGTCCATCTCGATCGGGTCGACGGCGTCGGGCAGTCCGTCCGGCTCGGCGGAGACGATCTCGGTGATCTCCAGGCTCTCGTTCCGGTCTGAGTGGTTCGCGACTTTCAGCCTAACCGTCTCACCGTCGCGCTCGCGGTCGACGCCGACGTTGTTCATAATCCGGGCCATCGCCCCCTCGATGTCGGGGTGTTCCCGACCCGTGACCTGTGCGACCTTGTCGGCCATCTGTGGGAGGATGCGCCCGAGCACGTCCTGTTTCTCCCGGCGCTTGGCCATCGACCGACGCTTGTTGAGGTAGGACTTGAGGTCGCGGGCGGCCTCGCGGATCGCGAGTTCGATCTCGTCTTCGATCGCCGGCACCGACGCCAGCGCGTCCTTCGACTCGCTCGTGAAAGGGACGTTCGTCGAGGCGACGTGGATCGAGATGACCGCCGGGCCGCTGGGCATCCCCGAGCCTCCCGGCTGATCGAGGCCGTAGTTTCGCCAGCCGATGCGTTTCACGACGTTGGTCGTCGCACACGCGCCGCGCTGGTACACCAGCGGCACCCGGTTGGCGAAGCGCAGCAGTTCGACGCTGCCGTCGGCGGGGATGTCGCCGCCGTAGGCGATGCCGGCCTCGACGACGAACGGATCGCCGCCGTGGACTTCGGCGTCGCGCGTCGAGGCGGCGTAGAAGTCGGCTTCGTACTCCTTGCGGAGGCCGGCCTCGACCAGTTCGGCCGTGATCGGCGCGAGACAGTCCGTCGGCGGGGAGAGGATGTCGGTCTCCCGCATCGCCTCGAGCAGTTCGGAGGCGGTGTCCCGGTCGCCGGCGATCTCGGCTACGTTCGGCGGATCGGCCGACACCGTCACCATCCGCGACCAGAGCGCCTCGACGACGTTCTCGCGGGCGGTGTCGCCGAACGTCTCGTCGTCGTACTCCTCGGTGGTGTCGGCGGCCTCGTGGACGAGCGTCTTCAGATCGTCGAGCGGGAGCCGCATCCGGTTGGGGCCGTCGTCGCCGAGCGCGACGAACCGTTCGGCCAGCCGTTCGGCGAGGCCGTGGACGGCGGCGTCGTCCTTGCGCGTCGAGGTGGCGTCGTCGACGAGTTCGTACAGCGTCGGGGTGAGGCGGTCGAGGTCGGCGTCCTCGCCGTTCTCGTCGACGCCGCCCTGGCCGAACGAAGTCAGTTCTGCCCACGCCGCTTCCACTGCGTTCTCCCGGACCGTCGCACCGAACGTCTTCCCCGTGTCAGTCCCCACTTCGTCGGCGACGGTGGCGACGATAGCCACGAGCTGGGAGTAGCTCGTTCGCTCGCGTTCGGTCAGGCTGTTGGCGACGCGCTCGGCGAACGTGTCGGTCGCGTCAGCGCCCTTGTTCGAGACGGCCTCCCGGAGTGCGCTCTCGATGTCTTCGGCTACGTCGGCGGCGGGCGCGCCGTTGCGGGCGGGCCAGCCGAGCTCCCGACCGAAGTGGCGATCGCGGAAGTTGTCGACGACGCTGTCGGCGGTCTTCTTCCCGACACGGGTGAACTCTTCCTGCATGAACCCGGAGACGGAGTAGGAGTCGGTCCCGTCGAGCATCTTGATCAGCGTCCCGAGTTCGACGCCGTGGGGGTGAGGGCGGATCTCCTCGGTTTCGGCGGGTAGCTGGTCGGTCGCGCGCTCGAACTTCAGCGGCTCGTCGAGCCCGGGCTCCCGGAGCTCGATTCGGGCGTGGGGGTTGACGACCGCGGTGTGTTTGATGTAGTCGTGGAGCTGGCTCCGGGCCCGCATGTTGGCCTCCATCTCCAACTCGATGCGGGTGCCGTGACTGCGGTCCCAAGAGGTGGTCTCCGCGGTCCCGATTTCGGGCTCGTTGGTGTCCGTGTCGATGATGAGTTCGAAGTACTCCGCCTCGGCACTGCCCTCGGTTCTGGAGGTGATCTTCGCGGGCTTGCCGGAGGTGAGCTGTGAGTAGAGCACGGCCGCCGAGATCCCGATCCCCTGCTGGCCTCGGCTCTGCTCGCGTTTGTGGAACCGTGAGCCGTACAGGAGCTTCCCGAACACTTTGGGGAGCTGCCCTTTGGTGATCCCTGGCCCGTTGTCCTCGACGACGAGCCGGTAGTAGTCGCCGACCTCCCGGATCTCGACGTAGATGTCCGGCCGGATGCCGGCCTCCTCGGTCGCGTCGAGGGCGTTGTCGACGGCCTCCTTCACCGCCGTCACCAGCCCCCGGGCGCCCGAGTCGAACCCGAGCATGTGTTTGTTCTTTTCGAAGAACTCGGCGATGGAGATCTCGCGCTGCCCCTCGGCCAGCTCCTCGGCCGTGGTGGCGCCCTCGCCGAGTGTCGTCTGCTGCGAGGTCATTCTGTAGGTGGCCTACCCGGCCGTCACGTAAAGTCCCTTTCGTAGCTCGGTGAAACTGAAACTCCACGCTGGCGACTGGTTCACCCGGGGTTGCGGCCGCGTCGCCGACGCCGCGTCGCGGCAGTGACGCCGTCGACGAACGGGTCGTCAGTCTCGCGCGCGCGCCGATTCGCCCCCGTTTCGAGCGTGAACGGGTCCCCCACAAAACTTCCTTTTCCACAACGTCGAAACGATTTGGAAATCACTAACTTCCGGTATGCGGTAAGCCATTTTTTCTTCGCGCGCGGGCCCGCGCGTGCGGGCCCTTTATCCGACCGGACCGCCTCCCACGTAGTACGCGCTATGTCAGAAGAGAACGCCGACTACGGCGCGGGCCAGATCCAGGTCCTGGAGGGTCTCCAGGCCGTTCGGAAACGCCCCGCCATGTACATCGGGTCCACCGACGACCGTGGGCTCCACCATCTCGTCTACGAGGTCGTCGACAACGCCATCGACGAGGCGTTGGCCGGTTACTGCGACCACATCGAGGTGAGTATCCACGACGACGGCTCCGTCTCGGTCGCCGACGACGGCCGAGGGATCCCTGTCGACACCCACGAGGAGTACGACCGCCCCGCACTGGAGGTCATCATGACCGTCCTCCACGCCGGCGGGAAGTTCGACAACAAATCCTACCAGGTCTCCGGTGGCCTCCACGGCGTCGGTGTGAGCGTGGTGAACGCGCTCGCGTCGCGTCTGACCGCCGAGGTCAAACGCGACGGCGCCGTCTGGCGCCACGAGTTCGAACGCGGCGAACCGCAGGGCGACATCGACCGCGTCCGGGACCTCGAGGACGACGAAGAGACCGGGACGACGATCCGGTTCTGGCCCGACGAGGAAATCTTCGAGACGACCGACTTCGAGTTCACCACGCTCGAGAGCCGGCTCCGTGAGCTCGCCTTCCTCAACAGCGGCGTCCGCATCCAACTCACCGACGATCGCCCCGAGGCGGCCGAAGACGGCGAGGCTCGCTCGGAGACGTTCCGCTACGATGGTGGGATCCGGGCGTTCGTCCGCTTCCTCAACGAGACCAAGACCCCGATCCACGAGGACGTGGTGTACTTCGAGGACGAGGAGGAGGGAATCCAGGTCGAGGTGGCGATGCAGGCCACCGACGAGCTGCAGGGCTCGGTCCACAGTTTCGCCAACAACATCAACACCCGCGAGGGCGGGACCCACCTGACCGGGTTCAAGACGGCGCTCACCCGCGTCGTCAACGACTACGCCAACGAGGAGGGGCTCATCGGCGACGTCGACGGCAACCTCAAGGGCGAGGACGTCCGCGAGGGGCTGACCGCCGTCGTCTCGGTGAAACACCCCGACCCGCAGTTCGAGGGCCAGACCAAGACCAAACTCGGCAACAGCGAGGTCCGGGGCATCGTCGAGAGCACGGTTCACGAGGGGCTGGGCACGTATCTCGAGGAGAACCCCGACACTGCCCAGAAGATCGTCGCCAAGGCCGCCGAAGCCGCGAAGGCCCGCCAGGCCGCGAAGAAGGCCGAAGAGCTGACTCGCCGGAAGTCGGCGCTCGAGTCGACGGCGCTGCCCGGCAAGCTCTCGGACTGTCAGAGCCGCGACCCGGAGGACGCCGAACTGTTCGTCGTGGAGGGTGACTCCGCGGGGGGGAGCGCCAAACAGGCCCGGGACGCCGCGTTCCAGGCCGTGCTGCCGATCAAGGGGAAGATCCTCAACGTCGAGAAACACCGGCTCGATCGCGTGTTGGAGAACGACGAGATCCGGGCGCTGATCACCGCCATCGGGACGGGTATCGGCGACGAGTTCGACATCGAGGACGCCCGGTATCAGAAGATCATCATGGCGACCGACGCCGACGTGGACGGCGCCCACATCCGGACGCTCCTGCTGACGTTCCTCTACCGGCACATGAAGCCGCTGCTGGAGGCGGGCTACGTGTACGCGACGAAACCCCCGCTGTACCGGATCCGCTACCGGGGCGACACGTACGACGTGATGACCGAAGAAGAGCGGGACCAGGTGGTCGAAGAGGTCTGTGACGGCAACCCGACGCAGGTCCAGCGGTTCAAGGGCCTGGGTGAGATGAACCCCGAACAGCTCTGGGAGACGACGATGAACCCGGAGAACCGGGTGCTCAAGCAGATCACGCTCGACGACGCCGCCGCCGCCGACAAGATGTTCTCGGTGCTGATGGGCGACGCCGTCGACCCGCGGAAGCAGTTCATCAAAGACCACGCCGAGGACGCCGAGTGGGTGGATATATGAGTACGGACACGCCCGACGACGACGCTGCCGAACGCATCGAACACGTCCGCGTCGAGGACGAGATGGAGCAGAGCTACATCGACTACGCGATGTCGGTCATCGCGGGTCGGGCCCTGCCGGACGTTCGGGACGGGCTGAAGCCGGTCCACCGCCGGATCCTCTATGCGATGCACGAGGACGGCATCACCTCCGGCTCCGGCCACCGGAAGTCCTCCTCCATCGTCGGAACCACGATGGGGGATTACCACCCCCACGGCGACAGCGCCATCTACGACGCGCTGGCCCGGATGGCCCAGGACTTCTCCATGCGGGAGCCGCTGGTCGACGGCCAGGGGAACTTCGGCTCCATCGACGGCGACCCGCCGGCGGCGATGCGCTACACGGAGGCGCGTATGTCGCCGATCGCCGAGGAGCTGCTCGACGACATCGAGAAGGACACCGTCGACTTCGCGAGTAACTACGACGACCGGCTGCAGGAGCCGGAAGTGCTGCCGTCGGCGTTCCCGAATCTGCTGGTCAACGGGAGCTCGGGCATCGCCGTCGGGATGTCGACGAACGTCCCGCCGCACAACCTCGGCGAGGTCGTCGACGCGACGATCGAGCTGATCGAGAACCCCGACGCCACCGTCGAAGACCTGATGGAGCACGTCAAGGGCCCGGACTTCCCGACCGGCGCGAACATCGTCGGGCGGAACGGCGTCCACCAGGCGTACAAGACGGGCCGCGGGCGGCTCCGCCTGCGTGCCAAGTTCGAAACCGACGAAGAGGAAGGCCGGATCGTCGTCACCGAACTCCCCTACCAGGCGAACAAGGCTCGGATCATCGAGCGCATCGCCGACGACGTGAACGAGGGGGAGATCGAGGGAATCCGCGACCTGCGCGACGAGTCCGACCGCGACGGTATCCGCATCGTGATCGAACTCAAGCGCGACGCGATGGTCGACGTGGTGAAGAACCAGCTGCTCGAGTCCCACCTCGAGACCACGTTCGGCGTCATCAACCTCGCGCTCGTCGACGGCCAGCCGCGGGTGCTGGACCTCAAAGAGACGCTCCAGGAGTACATCAAGCACCGCCGCGAAGTCGTTCGCCGGCGCAGCAAGTACGACCTTGCGGAGGCCGAAGACCGCGCCCACATCCTCGAAGGCCGGCTGAAGGCGCTCGACAACGTGGAGGACGTGGTAGAGGCGATCCGGAACAGCGACGACCGCGACGCCGCCCGGGCGATGCTCCAGGAGGAGTGGGCGTTCAGCGAGGAGCAGGCCGCCCACGTCGTGCGAATGCAGCTCGGGTCGCTCACCTCGATGGAGCGGGCGTCGATCGAGGAGGAGTACGAGGACGTGCAGGCGACGATCGACCGCCTCGAGACGATCCTCGGCAGCGCCGAGGAGCTCGATCAGGTCATCGTCGACGAACTCGAAGGGGTCGCTGAGCAGTACGGCGACGAGCGCCGGACCGGCTTCATCGAGGATACCGGCTCGGTCACCCACGAGGACCTGATCCCCGAGTCCGAGCAGGTGGTCGTGATGACTGAGGACGACTACATCAAGCGGATGGAACTCTCCGAGTTCCGCGCCCAGAACCGGGGCGGGAAAGGGATTATCGGCACCGGGCTCAAGGAGGGCGACGCCGTCGCCTCCGTGTTCGTGGCCAACAGCCACGACTACCTGCTCTGTTTCACCAACCACGGGCAGGTGTACAAGCTGAAGACGTACGAGGTGCCGGAGATGTCCCGGACGGCCCGCGGGAAGTCCGCCGTGAACCTCCTCGACCTCGACGACGACGAGCAGATCGAGTCCGTCGTCAACACCGCCGACATCGAGCACGACGACGAGGCGGAGGAAGAGCAGTTCCTCACCATGGTCACCCGTGGGGGGTACATCAAACGCAGCGGCGTCTCGGAGTTCCAGAACATCCTCTCGACGGGGATCCGCGCGATCAGCCTCGAAGATGGCGACCGACTCGCCGACGTGGAGGTCACCGACGGCACCCAGGACGTGGTGATCGCCACCCGGAACGGGATGTCGATCCGGTTCGACGAGACCGAGGCCCGCGCGATGGGCCGGACCGCACGCGGCGTCCGCGGGGTCGACCTCGAGGGCGACGACGAGGTGGCCGCGGTCGCGGGCATCGACGAGTCTCGGAACTCGTGGCTGCTGACCGTGACCGAGAACGGCTACGGGAAGCGCTCTGACCTCGACGCCTACCGCGTCCAGTCCCGCAACGGGAAGGGGCTGATCGACATCAAGACCAACGAGCGAAACGGCGGCGTGACCGCGCTCGACGCGGTCGGGCCGGGCGACCACCTCGTGACGATGAGCGAGCAGGGCCAGATCATGCGCTGTCCGGTCGAGGATCTCTCGATCGTCGGCCGGAACACGATGGGCGTCACGGTGATGGATCTCGAGGCCGGCGACCGCGTCGCCGCCGTCGACGTGGTCGACGCCGAGCGGATCGAGGAGTAGCGCCGCCCACGTTTTCGTCGTTTCAGTGCCCTCAGCGTCCACGACGTTCGGGCAATCCAGAATGTTTGCAACGTTCAAACATCGCACCATCGGCGGGCAGTGCGAGCGAGCCGGGTCGACGTATCAGACGGAACTCACCGCGAGATAGCTGCTCACGAGCAGGATCACGTTGTAGATCGCGTGTGCCAGTACGGGCACCGCGAGGTTCCCGGTTCGCTCGTACAGCGTGCCGAACACCGTGCCGATCGCGGCGATCATCAGCGCGCCTGCGACGATCGAGACGGGGTTCCCCGAGTAGTTCGCGAGGTGGAGCGAGCCGAACAGCAGGCTGGCACCGACGATCGACGCCACCGGGCCGAACCGCTGGGAGAGTCGACCCTGGATCACTCCACGGAAGACGTACTCCTCGACCGGCGCGACGACGACGACCGACAGCGCCGCGAGCCCGAGGAGGTAGGTCGGGTTCGTGATCGCCGTCTCGCCGATCACCGAGCCGGGGAGCAGGTCGAGTGTGGCCAGGAGCACCGAGAGCCCGACTGCGAGGCCGATCGCGACGACGACGCCGACGACGAGGTAGCCCACGTTCGACAACGAGAGCCACGCCACCGGGACCGATACGCCGCGGTACCGGTGGTACGCGTAGCCGAGGCCGAACATCGCTGCCTGCCCGACCGCGGTCGATCCGACCAGGACCAACGTCGTCTCGATGCCGTAGCCGAGTGCGATCATCGGGACGACGAACGCGACGCCGGCGGCGATCGAGACCACGAAGATCCCGACAGTCAGGCCCAGCAGTTCGAGCACGGTCCGGGAAGTGGAGGGGGTTGCCGTAGACATATTTCGACTGACAGAAGGTTCGCTCGGGAGATAAAGTGTACAGATGTGGTCGTGGCTGTGCGGGAGTCACTCAGCCACGTCACGTACTGAACCGATCCGAATCAGCGGCGTCGCGACCCCGCTGGGTGCTCAGCCCAGCGAACCCCCGCGTCGCGAGGACCCGATAGGTCGCGGCCATCAGCTCTTCACGGGTGTCGGACGACGAACTATCGGGACTCATGCCGACTGAGTAGGTACTCAGTCACGACATAGCTACTGATCACGTACTCAGTTGGGCCGTGATCGCACTCCGCCGTCGAGAAAGTTACTTCCCGTCGCCGCCAAAACCTCGCGCGTATGGACGCGACCGAGGGGTTCGACGAGGTCGTTCACGAACCGGACCGGGAGTTCGTGGAGTCGACCAACGTCTGGCAGTTCATGCAGACGTACGGCATCGACGACTACGAGGAACTGATCGAGCGAACGACGACGGAGCTGGACGGCGAGCCCGACTCCGGCGTCGACTGGTTCTGGGACGAACTCCCGGAGTACCTGGACGTGGAGTTCTACGAGCCCTACGACACGGTTCGCGACGACAGCGAGGGCCCGCAGTTCACCGACTGGTACCCCGGCGGCGAGCTCAACATCGCCCACAACACGCTCGACCGCTACGCTGAGGTCGACGCCCCCGAGCGAAACAAAGTCGCCTGCATCTGGGAGGGCGAGGACGGCGACGTGCGCGAGGACACGTTCCACGACCTCTACCGGCAGGCGAACCGCGTCGCGAACTACCTCGAGGAGGCGGGCATCGAGACCGGCGACACCGTCGGGCTCTACATGCCGATGGTGCCGGAAGTCATCTCGATCCTCTATGGCTGCTTCAAAGTCGGCGCCATCGCGGTGCCGATCTTCTCCGGGTTCGGCGTCGAGGCGACGGCGACCCGTATCGACGACGCCGAGCCGTCGGTGCTGTTCACCGGCGACGGCTTCTACCGCCGCGGCAGCCCGGTCCGGCTGAAGGCTGGCGCCGACGAGGCCATCGAGCAGGCCGGCCACGTCGAGAACGTCGTCGTCTACGACCGACTCGGGGACCGTGAGAACCCCGACGTGGCCGTGCCCTGGGACGACGACCGCGACGAGTGGTGGGACGACGCCGTCGCCCCCCAGTCCGGCGAGTACGACACCAAATCCCTGCCGTCGGATCAGGAGTCGATGCTGCTCTACTCCTCCGGGACGACGGGGGAGCCGAAAGGGATCGTCCACACCCACGCCGGCGTCCTCATGCAGTGTGCGAAGGAGATCCACTTCGGCTTCGACCAGAAGCCCCAAGATCGGTTCTTCTGGGTCAGCGACATCGGCTGGATGATGGGCCCGTGGACGTTGATCGGCAACCACCACTTCGCGGGCACGACGTTCATGTACGAAGGTGCGCCCGACCACCCGCACCCGGGGCGGTTCTGGGAGATGATCGAGGACCACCGGATCACTACCTTCGGCGTCTCGCCGACCGCGATCCGCGCGCTGCGGAAACACGGCGACGACGTGGTCGAGCAGTACGACCTCTCGAGTCTGCGCTTGCTCGGGTCGACCGGCGAGCCGTGGGACCCCGAGTCGTGGCTGTGGTTCTACGAGCAGGTCGGCGGCGGCGAGGCACCGATCATCAACATCTCCGGCGGGACGGAGATCTGTGGCTGCTTCCTGATGCCCATGCCGATCAACGACCTCAAACCCGGCACGCTGGGCGGCCCCGGCCTGGGGATGGATATCGACATCGTCGACGTCGACGGCGAGTCGGTGAAGGAGAGCCACGACCGCGGGTTCCTCGTCGCGCGTGACTCCTGCCCGTCGATGACGAAGAGCCTCTGGTCGGGCGACGACCGCTATCTGGCGGAGTACTGGTCGACGTGGGACGATCTCTGGGACCACGGCGACTTCGCCCAGAAGGACGAGGACGGGTTCTGGTTCCTCCACGGCCGCGCCGACGACGCGCTCAACGTCGCCGGCCGGAAGGTCGGCCCCGCCGAGATCGAGGCCGTCCTCGTCGAACACGACGCCGTCAACCAGGCCGCCGCCGTCGGCGTCCCGGACGAGACGACCGGCACGGCCGTCGTCGTCTACGTCGTCCCGGAGGCCGACGTGATCCCCGACGACGACTTGGCGGAGGAACTCCGCGCTCTCGTGGGCGAAGAGCACGGTAAACCGTTCCGGCCACGGGAGATCCTCTTCGTCGAGGAGTTCCCGAAAACCCAGTCGGGCAAGGTGATCCGCCGGGCGATCGAAGCGGCCTACCGCGGCGAGGACCCCGGGGATCTCTCTTCGATGGAGAACCCCGAGGCGTTCGAGGCGCTACAGGACGCCAGCTAATCGCCCGATAGCGGCACGTCTTCCGGATCGATACGCCCCGGCTCCGGCGCCTCCTCGCTCGTCACCGCGAGGTCACCGCGTGGCGCGCCGGCCGTGGCCGCCGGGTCCGACAGCACCGCACACCCGCCGACGAGGAGCGGTGCGAGCAGGCCGGCGACGACGGCGCCCGGCGTGGCGAGTGAGCTTCGCAGCACGACACGACTGTCCCCGTCGAGTCCCCGAACGTCGGCGACTTCCGCCGCGGCCGCGAGCGCGTCGCCGTGGCTGACCGATCGATCGCCGTCGACCAACAGCGGCGTCTCGAAGTCGACGGTAGTCGGCGGGAACGCCGGGTTCTCGCTCCAGACGGACTCCTCCCAGTCGATCGTGTCTGCCGCGTCGGCGTCGCCGCCGAAGACGGCGAGCTTGGTGCCGGGGCCAGGGTCGTAGGCGGCCTGCTCGGCGCCGGGAACGAGCAGCAGTCGATCCCCAGCCTCGACGCCCGCTGCCGGATCGAACCGCGTCGCCGCGCCGAGTTGGGCGGCGCCGAGGAACGCGAGCACCGGTGCTAGCGCCGGGACGGGTGCGACGGCGACGGTCCGGTCCGCTGCAACGCCGTGAAAGCGGAGGACGTTCCCGGCTTTGTAGGCGTTCGTGATCAGTTCGTGGTAGCTCCGCTCGCGGTCGTCGCCGACGACGAGCGCGGGGCGGTCGCTGCGTCGGTCGCGGGCGAGCAGATCACCGACGGCGTCCATGGCCGAACAGTCGGGACGGAGCGGCAAGGCTCCGGCGGTCGACCGCTTTCAGGGGGCGCCGGCGATCACCATTCGGGAGTCGTCCGCGTCGAACAGGAGCATCCGGGAGTCGCGGGCGTCGACGCGAACGGCGTCACCCGGATCGAGGTCGACTGTCTCGTCCTCGACGGTGAGCTTCGCCGACCCATCGAGCAGGAGGTACACCTCCTCCTGCCCGTCACTCTCGTGGTCGTGCTCCATCCCCTCCCAGCCGGCGTCGGCCTCGACGACGGTGACGCCGAGGTTGTCGCAGTCGAGTGCGTCCCGGAGGAAGTACATCCCGGGCGCCTTCGGTTCTACGTCGTCGTAGGCCGCGGCGTCGTGACTCATTACGGCAGTCCAATAGGTCGCCAGCGGCAAAAAGCGAGGGGCAGACGCGCCTGCGGGCCCCCGTCAGCCAAAGGTCCGTCTCAGAGGGAGTTCCGCAGCTTCTCGAAGAAGCCGCGATCCACGTCGACCTCCTCGCCGCCGGCCTCCGCGAACTGTTCAAGCGCCTCGCGCTGCTCCTCGTTGAGGCTGTCGGGGGTGACGATCTGCACGTCGACGTAGAGATCCCCCTGGCCGCGGCCGCGCAGGCGGGGCATCCCCTTGTCGCGGAGTCGGAACCGCTCGCCGGACTGCGTGCCGGCGGGGATGTCGAGTTCGACAGGGCCGTCGAGCGTCGGCACCTCGACGGTCGCGCCGAACGTCGCCTGCGGGAACGAGATGGCGTGGCGATGCTGCAGGTCAGCACCGTCGCGCTCGAACTCGGGGTGGTCCTCGACCTCGACCTCGATCAGCAGGTCGCCCTTCGGGCCGCCGTTCTCGCCGGGGGCGCCCTCACGCTCCATCCGGAGGCTCTGGCCGCTCTGGATCCCGGCGGGTACGTCGACCTGGAGGGTGGCCTCCTGCCGGACGACGCCGTCGCCGCCGCAGGTCGAACACTCCTCGGAGTAGAGCTCGCCCTCGCCGCCACAGCGCCGACAGGTCTGGGTCTGCTGGACGCGACCCAGCGGCGTCTGCTGGACCTGCGTGACCTGCCCCTGGCCGTTACACTCCGGACAGGTCTCCACGTCGGCGTCCTCGGGATGGCCGGCGCCGCCGCAGTCCGGGCACTCCTCGGGGCGCTCGATCGTGAACTCCTTGCTGACGCCCTCGTAGGCCTCTTCGAGCGTGATCGACATGCCGGTGCGGATATCCCGACCCTGCTGGGGACGGTTGCCGCCACCGCCGCGGCCGCCGCCGCGACCGCCGCCGAAGAACTGCTCGAAGATGTCCTCGAAGCCGCCACCGCCGCCGCCCATGCCGCCGCCGAACGGGCCGCCACCCATCCCGCCGGCGCCACCGGCGCCCTGGTCGAAGCCGCCGCGCTTCTCGGCCTGTTCGAAGCGGTCGTGGCCCATCTGATCGTACGCTTGGCGCTTCTCCTCGTCGGTGAGCACCTCCTTGGCTTTCTTCGCCTTGCGGAACTTCTCCTCCGCGTCGGGGTCGTCGCTTACGTCGGGGTGGTACTCGGAAGCCTTCTGGCGGAACGCCTGTTGGATCTCGTCCTCGTCGGCGTCCCGGGAGACCCCCAGTACCTCGTAGAAGTCCTCGCTCATTCGTTATCGGGGATAACTGGCTCGGCGTATTTGAATCGCGTGGCTTCCGGCGTCCCCGCGCCCCCGCTGGGCGCGAGTCGCGTCCGGCCCACGCCGTTCAGTCGCCCGCCGCGAACCGCTCGACGGCGTCGGGCACGCGCTCGGGAGCGACCGACTGGCTCTCGCCGTTCCGGTGTTCGATCTCCACGTCGCCGGTCTCCCGGTAGTGGTTGCCCACGACGACTTTCGCGGGGATCCCCAGTAGCTCGCTCTCGGCGAACCGCTCACCGACCGATTGGCCGTCGTCGAACAGGAGGCAGTCGGCGCCGATGGCGTCGTGAACACCCCTTGCAGCCTCTCGGACCGCGTCAGCGTTACCGATGGGAATCACCGCGACGCGGTAGGGAGCGACCGAGCCCCAGTCGGTGACGGGCCAGCACAGCGAGTCCAGGTCGGCCTCCCGCTGCCACGCACCTTGCATCACGATGGTCTGGAGCAGTCGGGAGACGCCGATGCCGTAGCTCCCCTCGGCCACGGGCGCGACGAACTCCTCGGAGCGGTCTCCGCCCATGACGCTGTTGTCCGCGCCACAGACGGCGACAGTCAGCCCGAGGTCGTCGAAGAGTCGGCGGTAGGCTGCCCGCATCTCGCGGTAGGTCTCTCGGAGGGAGTCGGCGTCGACGTGTGCGCTGTAGGCGTCCTTCATCGTGAACTCCTTACAGCGCAGCAGGCCGGCGCGAGCGTGGTCGTCGCGGAACTTCGCGTCGACCTGGTAGAGCACGACGGGTAGGTCGTCGTAGGAGCGAACGAGGCCGTCGAGGAGGTGAACGACCCCCTCCTCGTGGCTGGGGGCGAGACACATCGCCCGGCCCTCGCGGTTCGAGAGGGTGAACATCTCCCCCTCGAAGGCGCCCCAGCGGCCGCTCTCGCGCCAGCGCTCACTGTACTGGAGGTTGGGCAGGCTGACCTCCTGGGCGCCGACCGCCCGCATCGCGTCGTGGATCCGGCGCTCCAGCTTCGTCCGGACCCGCTCGCCCGCGGGCGTGAACCCCCAGAGGCCGCTGCCGAACTCCCGTATCACCCCGGCCCGGACCAGCAGCCGCGTCGCGCCGCTCCACTCGCCGCGGTGCTCGCGGCTGGCGGGCAGGAACAGATCGCTACGTCGCATCGGTCACCCCCGTCGCGGCGCCGGTCGCTGACAGCTCGGCGGCGAGGCTCGACAGGAACAGCCGCGTCTCAGTCCCGTCTCGGAACGTGTCCACGGGCCGTGAGTGACCCACGGATGCTGCGTCTGTAACGCATCGAGACTGTGGTCAGCCCCACGAGAGAAAAGGGTACTCTGTGAGTGTGTCTCAATCGCACACCGGCGAATCAGTGAGAAGCTCAGAACGTACGCTTCTCGCCGGTCGGCGAAAAGTCAGAGAGTCGCTCGTCAGCCGACGAGAGCGGTGTTACTCCTCGTCGCTCTCGTCCTCGTCGACGTTCACGAGAGCGAAGCTCTCGTGAGCAGACGAGACGAGTCTACGACTCGTCCTCGTCGACGTCTTCGAAGTCGGCGTCGACGTACTCCCCGTCGTCGCCCTCGGGCTCGCCGCCCATGCCGCCGGGGCCGGCGCCACCCATACCGCCCGGCCCGGCGCCCGCGGCTCCGGCGCCGCCAGCGCCGCCGGCAGCAGCCTCCTCCTGGTACATCTGCTTGCCGATCTCCTGCAGTTCCTCGCTGAGCGCTTCGGTGACCTCCTCGAGCTCCTCGGCGGTGGCGTCCTCGTCCTCGAGGGTCTCCTCCACGTCCTCGATCGCGGCTTCGACGTCCTCAACGATCGCCTCGTCGACGTTCTCCTCGTTCTCGTCGAGCAGGGTCTCGGCGCGCTGGATCGCGCCCTCGGCCTCGTTGCGGGCCTCGATGCGCTCGCGGCGCTTCTGGTCCTCTTCGGCGTGCTGCTCGGCCTCCTCCTGCATCTCCTCGATCTGGTCGTCGGAGAGGCCGGCGCCGCCCTCGATGGTGATCGACTCGGCGTTGCCCGAGCCCTGGTCCTCGGCCTCGACGTTGACGATCCCGTTCTCGTCGATGTTGAACGTGACCTCGATCTGGGGCGTTCCGGCCGGCGCCGGCGGGATGCCGGTCAGCTGGAACTCGCCCAGCAGCTCGTTCTCCTCGGCGATCTCACGCTCGCCCTGGAACACCCGGACCTGCACCGACGTCTGGTTGTCCGCGGCGGTGGTGAACACCTTCGACTCCTCGGTCGGAATGGTGGTGTTCTTCTCGATCAGGCGCTCGAACAGGCCGCCCTTGACTTCGATCCCTAGCGAGAGCGGGGTCACGTCGAGCAGCACGAGGTCGTCGACGTCGCCCGAGAGCACGCCGCCCTGGATCGCCGCGCCCAGCGCGACCGCCTCGTCGGGGTTGACGTTCTTCTTGGGCTCCTGACCGACCAGGCTCTCGACCTGGTCGTGGACCTGAGGCATCCGGGTGGAGCCGCCGACGAGGATGACCTCGTCGATGTCGTTCTTGCTGTAGCCGGCGTCCTCGAGCGCCTGCTCGGTCGGCTCGACCGTGCGCTCGATCAGGTCCTCGGTCAGCGACTCGAACGTCGCGCGGGTGACCGACTGCTCGAGGTGGACCGGACCGGAGTCGGTCGCGGTGATGAAGGGGAGGTTGACCGTCGTCTCCTTCTTGTTCGAGAGCTCGATCTTGGCCTCCTCGGCGGCGTCTTTGAGCCGCTGGAGCGCCTGCCGGTCCTCGCGGAGGTCGATCCCGTGCTCGTTCTCGAACTCGTCGGCGAGGTGGTCCATCAGCGCCTCGTCCCAGTCGTCGCCGCCGAGGTCGTTGTCCCCGTTGGTCGCGACGACTTCGTAGACGCCGCCGCCGAGGTCCAGGATCGAGACGTCGAACGTCCCGCCACCCAGGTCGTACACGAGGACGGTCTGGTCGGAGTCGTCGTCGAGGCCGTACGCCATCGACGCCGCCGTCGGCTCGTTGACGATGCGGTCGACCTCGAAGCCGGCGATCTCGCCGGCGTCCTTGGTCGCCTGCCGCTGTCGGTCGTTGAAGTAGGCGGGGACCGTGATGACCGCCTTCTCCACGTCGTCGCCGAGGTACTCTTCGGCGTCGCGCTTGAGCTTCTGGAGGATCATCGCCGAGATCTGCTCGGGCGTGTACTCCTCGCCGTCGGCCTCGACGGTGTAGTCCTCCTCACCCATGTGGCGCTTGATCGAGGCGATCGTGTTCTCCGGGTTCTGGATCGCCTGGTTCTTGGCGGGCTTGCCCACGAGTCGCTCGCCGTCGTCGGAGAACGCGACCACGGAGGGGGTGGTGCGATCGCCTTCGCTGTTGACGATGATCTCTGGGTCACCACCCTCCATGACGGCCATCGCGGAGTTGGTGGTCCCCAGGTCAATTCCGAGGATCTTGTTGCTCGCCATCTTAATCATACCTTCCGGGTTGAGTCGGTTAAAGGTTGCTTTAGCGCCCGGAGACGACCCTAACGCCCGCTTGCGGTTCTACCAGCCGGCGCCGGGGTACGGAGAAGGATTTATGCCGAACCGTACGACGACCGCTACTCCTGACTGACCGTGACCTGTGCCGTCCGGATCACGCGCTCGCCCATCTCGTAGCCGGGCCGGTAGAGTTCGTCGATGACGCCGGCGGGTCGATCGCTCTCGACGCGCATCAGCACCTCGTGGCGCTCCGGGTCGGGGTCCTCGCCCGCCTCGGGTTCGATGCGCTCGACACCTTCGTCGTCGAGCACGCGGTCCAGTTCGCCGAGCGTCTGCTCGACGCCCTCGCGGATGTCCGCGTCGCCGTCCTGATCCAGTGCGCGGGCGAGGTTGTCCCGAACCGGGAGGAGGCGTTCGACGAGATCCTCGGTCGCGCGGGCCCGCTGCTGGTCGAGCTTCTTCTGCTGGCGCTTCTTGAAGTTCTGGAAGTCGGCCTGCTTCCGGGCCAGTTTGCTCTCGAGGTCGTCGATGCGCTCCTCGTAGTCCGCTCGCTCGGTTTCGACCGCTTCTGCCAGCTCCTCGTCGTGCTCGCCGATGCGCTCGATCAGCGACCGGTCGAGGGCGTCTTCCGCGCTCGCTTCCTGTTCTGCCTCCGTCGCGTCAGCCTCGGATTCGGCCGCCGGCTCCCGTCCCTCGACGGCGTCCCGAGCGTCGACGTTCCCCTCGGCATCGGTCGGCTCTTCGGCTGCCGCGTCGGCGTCGTCGGTCATAGCTGAACGAAGCGCGTCCGTGGGTTTAAGCGTTGCAAAACCGCCCCGTCGGTCGGCGCGCGATCAGCCATCGGTCAGCGCATCGAGCATGAACACCGCCTCGGGTTTCGAGAGGGGATCGTTCGCGTTGCCGCAGTGTGGCGACTGCACGCAGGCGGGACAGCCGTCGTCGCAGTCGCAGTCGTCGATCAGGCGGGCCGTCCGGCGCATCAGTTCCTCGATCCGGTCGTACCCGCGGCTGGCGAGGCCCACGCCGCCGGGGTGGCCGTCGTAGACGAAGATCGTCGACTGGTCGGTGTGGGCGTGATACGGCGTCGAGAGCCCGCCGATATCTGCCCGGTCACAGAGCAGATACAGCGGGAACAGGGAGATGACGCCGTGTTCGGCCGCGTGGATGCCGCCGTTGAAGCCGTACTCCGGGTCGCCGTCTTCAGCGGCCATCGCACGCATCTCGCCTTCCACGTCCGCCGGCACGGTCCAGTACAGCGCCTTCGTGCGGAGGGTCGTCTCCGGGAGATCCAGCAGTTCTCGACCCAGCGTGTCGCCCGACGCGGCGTCGCGGCGCTCGAACCCCATCACGCGCTCGGTGACGGAGACGTCCGCGAACCGGACCGTCGTCTCGGGCCGGGCCGAGAGGGGCTTCTCCCGCAGGTCCTCATGGACTGTCACGTCCTTCTCGGTCAGCACCCGGGTGTGGTAGTCGGCCCAGGTCGGCTGGAGCCGTGCCGTGTCCCGATCCAGATCCAACTCCGCGACCTCGTAGCGCTGGCCCTGGTGGTGATAGATCGCGCCGGGGTGGGCGTCCCGGAGCGCGTCCGAGAAGGAGAGCGACGCGATCACCTCGCCCGAGCGGGCGTCCCGCAGGTCGACCTCGTGGTCGTCGATCGTCCGAAGGTTCATGGCGTGCTGGGGGCTCTCGTCGCCGTCGTGGATCCAGCGGACTCCTTCTGCGGTGTCGCGGCGCTCGAGCACGCCCGTGGCTTCCAGATCGGCGACCACGTCGGGGAACGGCTCGCCGAAGTGGCACTCGTCGTCCCGCGAGAGCCAGTTCTCGGCGGCTGCCGAGGCGACGTGCCTCGGCAGGAGCTGTTCGTTCTCGGGGTTCGATATCGCGTCCTCCGGGTCGCCCTCGAAGAACGTCTCGGGGCTCCCCATCAGGTACTGGTCTAACTGATCTTCGCCGGCAACGAGGACCACCAGCGCCGGCTCCTCGCCGCGGCCCGCCCGCCCCGCCTGCTGGAACGCGGCCATCCGCGTGCCCGGGTAGCCGTCGATGATCACTGCGTCCAGTCCCCCCACGTCGACGCCGAGTTCGAGCGCGTTCGTGCTCCAGACGCCCCGGAGCTCGCCGTCGTGGAGCTGTGTCTCCAGCTCCCGGCGACGGTCGTCGGTGAGCGAGCCCTGATAGGCTCCGACCTTGTTCGCGAGCGCTGTCGCCCCGCGGCTCCGGAGCTCCTTCGCTGATTCCTCGGCGTACCGCTCGGCGGTCTGTCGGCTCCGGGTGAAGACGAGCGTCTGTTCGCCCGCTTCGACGAGATCGGTAAACAGCCGCATTGACTCGGTGTGACTGGATCGTCGACGGCCGGTCCCACGGTCCTGCTCGTACTCCGGTGGGTTCCAGAGCACCCAGTCCCGAGGGCCGGTTGCGGAGGCGTCGTCGTCGACGAGCGTGAACCCGGATGGGTCCCGCCCGGTGACGGTCGCCGCGTGCTCGACGGGGTTGCCGATGGTCGCCGAACAGCAGACGTAGTTTGGGTCGGCGTCGTAGCGATCGCAGATCCGGTTGAGTCGGCGCAACAAGAGCGCGACCTGTGAGCCGAACACCCCCCGGTAGCTGTGGATCTCGTCGATCACCACCAACTCCAGGGAGCTGAAGAACCACTCCCAGAGCCGGTGGGCGTGAGGGAGGAGCGCGTAGTGGATCATGTCGGGGTTCGACAGCAGCACCGTCGGCCGGCGGTCCCGCACGTCGCGCTTCTCGGACTTCGAGAGCCGGCCGGTGTACTGGTCGACGGTGACCCGGGAGCCGAAGCCGAGACCACGAGCCAGACCCGTGAGTGTCTCGAGTTGATCGGCGATCAACGCGTTCTGTGGGCCGATGTACAGCGTTCGCCCCCCGTGATCCATCGCGTTCTCGAACGCGGGGACGGTGTAGGCGAGGCTCTTCCCGCTCGCGGTTTCGGTCGCGACCACGGCGTCGTCGCCCGCTCGAACCGCACGGATCGCGGCAGCCTGGTGGCTAAACGGCCGCTCGATACCCCGCTCGCCGAGCGCGTTCTCGAGGCGCGATTCGAGCTCGAGCGCCGCGAACTGCGGCTCGCGAGGCGGGACGCGCCGATGGGCGGCCACCTGATCCCGGTAGTACGGACGCTCCCGGAGCCAGTCGAGCGGGTTGTGCACGCGCCCGATCGGCGCTCGCGGCGCATGACGGTTCTGGTCCCGTCCGCTTTTGGGCGGCGCTGGCTACGGTCACGTATGACCGAGGGCGGGACGTACACGCTCGTGTTCTCGCTGCCGACCGCCACGACCATCGAGGTCGGTGCACTGGGTGCGCAGCAGTTCCCAGCCGGCGGCTACTGCTACACCGGGAGCGCGCTCGGTAGCGGCGGCTTCTCCCGGATCGACCGCCACCGACGTGTCGCCGCCGGCGAGCACGACGTGCGACACTGGCACGTCGATTACTTCGGCGGTCACCCGGCCGTGGAGCTGGTCGCAGTCGAGCGGACGCCCGGGCGGGACTGCGAGTGCACGGTCGCGCGGTCGCTGGGGACCGGCCCGGTTTCTGGATTCGGCGCGTCCGACTGCGACTGCGAGACCCATCTCGCGCGGTTCGACAGCGTCGACGCCGCCGTCGAACGGGCGCGCGAGGCCCACCGTCGCTGATTCCGGCAAGGCGGTCGACGAGCCGGTGGCTCTTAGCCGCTCCACGTAGAGACTCGGGGCATGTTCGAACCGATGCCGTATCTGGAGTGGATCCACGGCCGGCCCGAAACGGTGACACACGACCTCGGGTCGAGCGATCTCCGTACCGACCGCTCACAGGGATCGGTCGTCCCGTCGCCGCTCGAAGGACTCGCCGACCCGACTGACCAACCGGCGCTCGAGAGCTCCATCGCCGCGGAGTACGGCGTCGACGCGTCCCAGGTGCTCGTGACGGCGGGCGCGACACACGCGAATTTTCTCGCCGCCGCGACGGCGCTGTCGCTCGCCGACAGTGCCGAGGTCCTCGTCGAGCGCCCGGGCTACGACCCGTTGGTCCACACACCGGCGAGCGTCGGCGGAGAGATTCGGCGGTTCGACCGCCCGGCAAGTTCGGGCTACCCGCTGCTTCCGGCTGCGATCGTCGAAGCAACATCCCCTGAGACGGCGCTGGTTACTGTCACGAACCGACACAATCCGACTGGGCGGCTCACGTCACGCGAGGGGCTGGCGTCGGTCGCCGAGGCCGTGGCGGAGACGGATGCGCGGCTCCTCGTCGACGAAGTGTACGGGCCCTACACGGCCGAGTCCGGCTCCGGCGGCGCGTTTGGCGGTGTCACGGCGGCGGGGCTGCCGAACACGGTCGTGACCGGCTCGTTCACCAAGTTTCACGGGCTGGGCGGGCTCCAGATCGGTTGGCTGATCGCCGAGGCGTCGTTCGTCGACCGGGCTCGGGAGGTGTTCATGCACGTCCCATCGGTCGCGGCGCCGTCACGGGCGCTCGCTCGCCGCTTCTTCGCCCACCGGGACGAGCTGGTGGCGGGCTCGCGGGCCCACCTCCGACGGAACCACGACCTGCTCGCGTCGTTCGTCGACGGCCGGGACGATCTCGACGGCGAGATCGCCGATGGCTGTACGTTCGGGCTGGTCGAGCACGAACGCGTCGACGGCGATGTGCTCACCGAAGCAGCGCTGGACGCCGGTGTGCTCGTCGTCCCGGGGCGGTTCTTCGAGTCGACGGCCGGGATCCGGCTCTCTGCTGGACGGCACCCGGAGCGTATCGAGGCGGGACTGGCGGAACTGGGCCGAGTGCTCGACGATCTTTGAGTGCGGGCTGACGAGATGGCTAACAGGTGGCAGATCGCTCGGCGAGGCAGGTGCCACACTCCCGTTGCTGCCCCGCCGCGGGGGTCAGGTCACGGGGCGTCTGCTCGCGCTTTCGTACTTAATGGTGGGCGCGGACCGACGCAAACGGTCAGTCGTCGACCACCGCAGCAGCGAGCTTCTCGACGGGGTGGGGCGGCTCCGTGTCGGCGCCCGGCCGGTCGCCGAGTTGGGTGCGACAGGAGGCACCCGGCGCGACGACTTCCTCCGCGTCCGCGCGCTCGACCTGATCGAACAGGATCCGCCCGATCGCCTGGCTCATCGAGTAGTGTTCGGCCTCGTAACCGAAGCTTCCGGCCATCCCACAGCAGGTGGAGTCGAGCGGTTCCACGTCGAAGCCGGCGCGGCGGAGGACCCCGACTGCGTGGTGGTCCTTCTTCGTCGCCTTCTGGTGGCAGTGACCGTGGTAGACGAGCGCGCCGTCGCTGCCGGCGTCGAACGCCGCGTCGAGTTGGAACGCGTCGAGGTACTCGAACAGCCCGTAGGTCGCACTCGACAGAGCGTCGACGCCGTCGCCGGCGAGCAGGTCGTGGTAGTCCGACTGGAGCATCACCGCGTCGGAGGGTTCGACGACGACCACGTCCCAGCCATCGCGGACCCGTGGGGCGAGGGCGTCGACGTTCCGGCGCGCGTGGTCGCGGGCCTGGCCGACGAACCCCTTCGAGAGCGGGGGCCGACCGCTCGGGCCGGCTTCTTCGGCGAGGCGGACGTGGACGCCGGCGGCTTCGAGCACGCGGACGGCGGCTTTCCCCTGGTCGGGCGCGTTGAAGTTCGTGTGCGTGTCCGGGAGGAGCAGCGCCTTCCGGTCGGCCTCGCTTTCGGGGACCGCTGGGTCGCGGTCGGCCATCCAATCCTCGAAGCGCTGTCGGTGGAACGTGGGGAGGCTCCGGTCGGCGGCGATGCCGACGGTTTTCTCCATCAGCCAGCGAGCGCCAGGTAGCGTCGCGACGGCGTTCGAGAGCGGTGCGAGCCGGCTGCCGATCCGAGAGAGGGCGTCGACGTTCGCGAACAGCGTCTCCCGGAAGCTGCTCCCCTCGCGCTGGTGGCGTGCGTGCTCGATCTCGGTCTTCATCTTCGCCATGTCCACCTCGCTCGGGCAGTCCTTCGAGCAGCCCTTACAGCCGATACAGAGGTCGAGCACTTCGTCTTCGAACGCCTCGCTGAAGATCTCCTCCTCGGGAAGATCACCGCTCATCGCCTGCCGGAGCAGGTTCGCCCGCCCGCGAGTGGCCTGAATCTCCTCGTCGGCCGCGCGGTAGGTCGGACACATCACGCCGCCGGTGGTGTCCTGCTCCCCGCGACAGCCGCCACAGCCGTGACAGAGCTCCGCCATCCCCTGGAAGCCGTTGTCGTTCGTCCAGCGCAGTTCGGGGTCGAAGCCGGCGTCGAACTCGTACGCCGGGGAGAACCGGAGGTTCTCGGTCATCTCGACGGCGTCAGCGCGGTCGGGGAACTCCGGGGGACGTGTCTCGTCGGGCGCGTACCCACAGACTTGCCCCGGATTGAGCAGCCAGTCGGGGTCGAACGCGGACTTCAGGTCGCGGAACGCCGCCCAGAGCTCTTGACCGTACAGTTTCCGGTTCCACTGCGTGCGCGCACGGCCGTCGCCGTGCTCGCCGGAGACGCTGCCGCCGAGTTCGACGACGAGGTCGCTGACGGCGTCGGCAATCGACTCGAAGCGTTCGACGCCGGCGTCGGTTTTGGTGCCGATCAGCGGCCGAACGTGGAGTACTCCCGGACCGGCGTGGGCGTAGAAGGAGGCGAACGTGTCGTGGGCTTCGAGGATCTGCTGGAAGCGCCGAGTGTACTCGGGGAGTTTCTCGGGTGGCACCGCACAGTCCTCGATGAAGGAGAGGTGTTTCTCGTCGGTCGTTCGCGAGAGCAGGATGGGCATTCCGGCCTTGCGCATCTTCCAGAAGCGGTCTCGGGTGTCGGCGTCGTGGGCCTCCATCGCCGCCATCGCTCGGACCGGCTCGCCCGCGGTGGGCGGGGAGTCACTCGGATCGCCAGCGCATTCGGTGCCCGGGCGTCGATCAGCCAGTAGATCGGCCACCTTCTGTCGCCCCTCGTCGTCGCTGGCGGTGTAGAACTCGACGAGCAGTGCCGAGTCGGTGCTCTCAGGGAGCATCCCGACCACATCGGCGAACTCCTGGGTGTCCCGTGCGAGATCGAGTAGCGTGTCGTCCATCACCTCAACGGCCGCGGGCTCGTGTTCGAGCACCGCATGCACGTCCTCCATCGCCGCGATCAGGTCGTCGTAGGCGAGGAGCGCGACGGCTTTCGTGGCCGGCACGGGTTCGAGCGAGACGGTCGCCTCCGTGACGATCCCGAACGTGCCCTCGCTCCCGGCGAGCAGACGCGCGAGATTGACGGTTGCGTCCTCCCGGACCGTGCCGTCGACGCTCGCCTCGTCGACCAGCACGTCGAGGTTGTATCCCGAGACGTTGCGCTTGAGCTCGGGGTAGCGCTCGCGCACCTCGTCGGCGTGGCCGTCGAGCACGTCGACGACGCCCGCGGCGATTCGCTGTTCGAGGTCGCCCGCAGGATCCGCCCGCTCCCGCAGGTCGCCGACCCGCTCCTCGCCGAAGCGCGTGACAGTGCCGTCGGCGAGGACGACCTCGCAGGACTCGACGTACGCGTCGGTCTTCCCGTACTTCAGCGAGTGCGAGCCGGTGGAGTTGTTGCCGATGGCGCCGCCGAGGGCGGACTTGTCGCGCCACGCCGGGTCCGGTGCGAACTTCAGCCCGTGTGGGGCACAGGCGGCGTTGAGCTCGGCGACGATCGCGCCCGCCGCCGCGGTCGCCGTCGCCGCCTCCGGATCGACCTCGTGGACGGCGTCCATCTCGGCGGTCATGTCGAGAACGACCGCCTCGTTGACGGTCTGCCCGGCGAGGCTGGTGCCGCCGCCACGGGGGAGGACGGGGATCTCCCGCTCGGCGCAGTACTCGACGACGGCGGCCACGTCAGCGGTCGACACCGGCATCACCACGCCGATCGGTGTGGCCTCGTACGCCGAGGCGTCGGTCGCGTACAGCTGGCGGGAGTAGCTGTCGAACCGAACGTCGCCGTCGACGAGACGCTCGAGGTCCGCGACCAGTCCGGGCCGGGCCACGTCGCCGCCCTGGTAGTCGAAGTCGCCGTCGATCGACGGGTCGGGATCCGCTGCCATGCGTACTTGTTGGTCGAGACCGCGGAAAAACACACGCCCTCCGGCGAGCGGGACTGTCACAATCGGCTAATCGTCGTCAGACTGATACTGGCGTCCTCCGCCGTCGCAGCCGGGATAGCCGGAAGAGGTTTGACGTATGCGAACGATCACAAATCGATGTCCGAGTCCAAAGCGACCTTCGAGCTGTTCGAGGACGAAGCCGGCCAGTATCGTTGGCGGCTCCGCCACGACAACGGCAACATCGTCGCCGACAGTGGCGAGGGGTACGCGAGCAAGCAGAAAGCGCGTCAGGGGATCGAGAGCGTCAAGAACAACGCGGCAGGCGCCGACGTCGAGGAGCACGATTGAGGCGGCGGCCCGTCCGGATCGGTGTCCCTTTTTTACTCGCTCCCTTGCTCCATCCATGAGCTACGAGACGATCCTCGACGTGCGCTTCCGGGATATCGACGCGATGGGACACGTCAACAACGCCGTCTACGCCACCTACGCCGAACAGGCTCGGGCGAACTACTTCGCCGACGTGCTCGACGAGGATCTCTCTGCCATCTCCTCGGTGCTCGCCCGGATCGAGATCGACTACCACCGACCGGTCGAACTCGGCGACGGCCCCGTCACCGTCGCAGTGTCAGTCCCCCGACTCGGTGAGTCCAGTCTGCCGATGGAGTACGAGATCCGAACCGTCGACGACGAGCTCGCCGCCAGCATCGAGAGCGTGCAGGTCGCCTACGACCGTGAGGCCGGCGAGTCGGTGCCGATCCCGGACGCCTGGCGCGAGACGATCACCGAGTACCACGACCTCTGAGCCCGGAGCTTTATTCTGCCGCGCGCTAACGTACGGCCGTGTACAGCGCGCGGGACCGTGTCGAGGAAGAAGAATGGCTCGCGGAGTTGGATCGCGGCGCCGACAGCCTGGCACTGAGCGCCGAGGCGCGATCCACCGCCGAGGACCTGTTTCTGAGCAACGTGCCCGAGGCCGAACGGTCTAAACCCGCGGTCGCGGCGGCGGCGCTCTATGCGGCTGCGCTGCTCTCCGGCGAGGAGCGAGCCCAGACAGAAGTGGCCGACGCGATGGACGTCTCCCGGCTCTCGGTCCAACAGCGTTGGAAGTCCCTCCTGGAGGAGGCGGGGTTCCGTCCCCCGTCCTGGTGACTACTCGGAGTCGCAGGCGGAGGTCGACTTCGGGCTCCCGGGCGGGAACTTCCCGCGTCCCTCTCGTTCAGGCGTGACGTTGCCGTGACGGTCGATCTCGCCGGTGACGATCCGCGTCGAGGAGATGCGCTCGCCGTCGTCGGCGGGCACGTGGTCGACGACCTCGATCCGGAGCGGGTCGCGGCCGCGCTGTTCCCGGATCTCGTTGATTCGTTCGCCGCCTTCGCGAGTCTCCGGCGAGACAATCAGGACGTCGAACTGGGGCTCAGTCGCGATCCCGGTCGGTTCGTCCAGTCGGCGGATCTCGAACTCGCGGCCGTACTCCTCGGCCAGCGGCTGCAGTTCCGCTTCGAGATCTCGTTTGCGATCCTCCCAAGGGCGAACGTATCGCTCGACGTGACGGGTCTCCGGGGCGAGCTCGTCGGACGTGAGACCGACGGTCAGATCGCCGAGCTCGAACGCTTGGCGGAACAGCTTGCGGTGACCGTCGTGGACGGGGTCGAACGTCCCCCCGATGGCGACCTGCATACCCCGGCTTCCGCGCGCCGGGGGTTAAAGCGCGGTCATTCGTTCTCGGGAGCGTCCTCCCGATCCGCGTCGCTCGCGTCCTCTTCGCCGTCGGTTGGTTCGGCGTCGGGAGCGTCGTCTTCGGCGTCTCTGACCGAAATCGTCACCGGGCCGTCGTCGTCGCCGTCGCCGTCCCGGGTCAGCTTGTCGTCGAGGTTGAACACCGCGTTGAGCTGGTGTTGGACCTGCCCGACCGCTCCCGACACCAGCTCACTGGGCGAGATGGCCTCGTACTCGTAGGGGTTGTTGCCGGCGCCTTCGCTCTCCCGTTTCCCGCGGGAGACGGTCTCTTCCTCATGGAGCTCCGCCAGCGCCTCGCGGACGGTACTCGGGTACAGTCCCGTCCCCTCGGCGACCTCCTCGCTGGTGCTGTTGGGGTGCTGTCGCAGGTAGACGTAGATTCGCGCGCGTGTCTCGGTGTCGAGCAGCCACGCGAGCAGGTCGACGACGCCCTGGTCGAACTCCCCGATCGCCTTGTCGGCACCCTCCTCCAGTCGTTCCCGTGCCGAACTGAGCTCGGACTCCTCAATCGTGTCGTCTTCGGGCTCTCCAGACATGTGTGTTCAGTCAAAGGTCAGAACTCCGCGCTGAAAAACGTTTGCTGCGTCGCATTGGGGCTGGTCGTTCCGCGCGTGTCTTCGCGCATGCTGCTGACGATTCGCGACTGGCCGCCCGTGGCTCGTCCACAGTCGACCGGCCAGTGCCGATAGCACCGACTCGGCACGTCCGGTGGTTCAGAACAGTCGTCGCCGCTACTCTCACTTTGGTGGTCGGAACAGAGTGAACGAGACGTGGAAAAATCAGTCCTGATTTTTGGGCCTCAGGTTTATTTACCTAGACTACGCAAAACAGCCGTGTCCCGTCTCAGCAACTCCGACCGCGGCCAGTCGGAACTGATCGGGATCGTCCTCCTGTTCGTTCTCGTAATCGTGACTGCGACCTCGGTGTTCGTGATCGGCGGGATCGCAGTCAACGACGTGACCGAAGAGGTGGACCTCGAGCGCGCACTGACGGAGATGCGCCAGGCCGACTCTCGGATGAGTCGGGTCGCGTTCGGCCAGCAGGGCGGACAGGTCGTCGTTTTCGGCGAGTCGGACTCTACTGCTGAAGTAGAGAAGGGGTCGTCGCTCACGGTGACGTTGAACGACAACTCCACGTGTCGGGAGGAGATCACCATGGGGAGCATCGTTAAACAGGTCGACGGCGGGGGAACCGTCGGCTACGAGGGCGGTGGCGTCTGGCGCGAGAGCGACGGCGGTGTGACAATGGTCTCCCCGCCGGACCTCCAGTACAAGAACGGTTCGATCACCTTCCCGATGGTCTCGCTGGCGAACGCGACAGGCAATCAGGTCACTGCTCTCGAAGTTCGGAAAAACGCGACCGCTTCACGCCAGCGAAACCAGGAGATCAGGTCGACGTTCCGGCAGGACGGCTGTAACCCGCCGAAGAACATGACCCTCACTGTGCAGAGCGACTACTACGAGGGGTGGGGACAGTACATCGAGTCCCGGATCTCCGAGAACGTCACCTACGACGACGAGAATCGAACGGTCACGACCACGGTCAACCGCATCGGCGGGTTGTGGAGTACCGGAAACTCCTCGGTACAGGTCGATCGGAACTTCACTGCCTCGGTGCGCGTGCTCGGCACCGAACTCAGCGGCGCCGGCTACACGTGGCCCGAGGGGTACTACATCTCCCACGCGCCTATCTCGATGTCGGTGATAGTCGACGGCGAGTACCGACGCCCGTGGCCATCGAACCCCAGCCCCGCCGGCGCGCCGGACGCCATTCAGTACAACGTCAACGACCCGGACAACCCCGAGGAGTACGTCTATCGGTTCTCGGACGAGGCGGGCACCAACATCACCGTCGAGGCCACGTCCTACTTCGCTGCGGACTACAAGTGGGCAGAGAACACGACCGAGCGGGGCGGTCGGACGTACGATCAACTCCGGCCGACAGACAGCAACGGCCAGCGAATCACGATCGACTCCTCTGACGACGACGAAAAGAACCTCGTGGTGCTCGGGGACGGCGACGAACTCCCGACGTGGGCCGAGGCCGCTAGCTACCAGCGCGATATGGAGGAGATGCTGGGGTCCGAGCGGATCGGCGAGAACGAAAACGGCACCAAGACCGTGAAACTCGACGAGAACCAGGCGGTGTTCGTCTACGAGCTCTCCACGGACGTCGACGACTACGACGACGCTCGCGGCCCGGGTGACCCGGACTTCAACGACGCGGTCGTCCTGTTCGAACTGGAGCAGGCCCAGGAGGCCGAAGACAATTTCTTCGTCCACATCACGGTGAGTCAGGTACAGGTCACCGAGGGCGACTAGAGGAAGTCGATCCGGACAGTGGTCCGTCTGACGACGACGCGGTCGGTCTCACACGTGAGCGTGTTCCCAGCGGCGGTCCACCCTTCCTCGGAGAGATGTCTAGTCCACGCATCGCTGTTCTCGTCGATGGAGACCGTCACTGCGTCGACGCTGGTGTTCGACGTCGACGGGTAGAGAACCCGCGTGGCACGACGCTGGGCCTCGATCAGCACCGACCCTTGTCCAGCCCTGGTGTTCGCGTCGCCCGCCGTGATCGTTACCAACGAGACGACAGCTCGTTCGTCCGTGCAGGCGAACGGGGGTGACGCGGCGATGGAGCCGGCCCCGTTATCCTCGCGCACGACGCCGCCGGCGACGTACGCGACTTGGGTTTCGCCGACAGCGTAGGTGAGTGCGCCAACCTCGCCCTCGTAGATCTCGAGGCTGCCGCCGCTTCGGTTGACCGCGATCGAGACGTTCGGGCCGTCCGCCACCGACAAGGTCCCCTCGGCCAACCGGATCTCCCCGTTGCGCGCCGGCGCGTCGCCCCGCTGGAGGTCGTTCAGGCTCTCGGCCAGCGCGACGAACGCCCGCTCGGCGTTGGTCTCACGCTCGTCCTGCTGGAACTCCATCGCGGCCCCGAGCCCACCAGCGTACACCGCACCCACCGACGCGACGACGATGGAGAACGCGAGCACGTAGCCGATGAGCTCTGACACGCCACGGTCGTCGGACAGGAGTCGCGTCACGGCTGCCCCTCCAGGCCGAGCGTGCCGTCGTAGACGATCCGGACATCGCCACCGGGTGCGGTGGACTCCTCGATCGGGAGCGAGAGATCGACGCCGACGACCGTCCTCGCCTCGAGTTCCGCCGCCGTCACCACCAGACAGGTGTCGGCTTCGCAGACCGAGCCGTCGGTCAGGCGCACCTCGTAGCGGCTGTTGACGATCCAGTTCGTGTGGTCGGGCTCCAGTTGGACGTCGCTCCCGTTCCCCCGCGATGCGAGCGAGTCGACCTGCTCGACCTCGAACGCCAGCCGCTGACCCACCGTGTCGAGCTGCGAACGGGCTGCGCGTTCGCGCTGTCCCGACAGCGCGCCGGCGGCGGTGACGATCAACCCCGAGATGAGCACCGCCGTGATCGCGATGGTCAGCACGTGCGAGACCGTGATCGAAACCCCCCGTCGGTCTCCGCGGAGTCGGTCACTGCGCATCAGGCCACCCCCCGCTCGTCGGACGCGTTGACGGCCGTCGAGTTGTCCGCACCGACGCTGCGCTGGAGTTGGCGATCCACAACCGTTCCGGTGCCGACACCGTCCAGGAAGTACGCCACTTCGTTGTCGAGATAGACGATCTCGCTGCGGCCGTCGCCGTTCACGTCACGGACCGCCAGTGGGGCGTCGTCGACGTTCTGCCCGACCTGGATGGGGGTATCGGTCGCGTTGATCAGCTCGAGGTCGCCGCCCCCGTCGACGAACGGGATCGACTCGATTCCGTCGCCGCTAAAGTCGTTGGGCTGGCCGACCGCCCCACCGTGGCTCGAGGGGAGGTCACCGGCCGCGAGCGTGTTGATGCCGTTTTCGATGTCGAAGTAGTGGAGGGTCTCGCCTGCACTGACGTAGACGAACTCGCGCTCGCCGTCGCCGTCGACCTCGGCCGGCCCGACCGCGGCGTCGGTCCCGCCGCTGTTGGAGGCGTTGACGACCTCGACCGGATCGCCGCCCGGTGTGATCCGGAAGATGCGGTTGCCGCCGGCGCCCGCATAGAACACCGACACCGGGCTGCCGTTCCACGTCCCGACCGCGAGTCGGCTCCTCGCGGTCTCCGCCTCACCGCCGGCGGTGAGCAGCCTCGACTCGTTCGTCGCGTCGACGATCCGGACTGCCCCGGTCGAGGTGACGTACGGCACCTCGGCCCAGCCGTCTGCGTCGAAGTCGTCGCTGGCGGGACCGATCACCTGCGCGTCGGTCTTGTTGGTGACCCTGACCGGGCCCTTGTGCCTATCCAGTGTACTCAGTCGGCCGGACGAGTCGTTGACGAACACGACTCCTCTCCCCGTCAGCGCCGGTGGCGGCAGGTCGACCGTCGAGGGCCCGACCCGGAGCACGGTGTCGAACGTCAGCGATGGCGCGGTGTAACGCAGGTCGAGCACGGCGGCGGCGAGACGGGGCACCGAGTACGGCACGTCGGTGACGTTCGGCCCGCCGTCCACGACGTTGTCGTCGTCGATGTCGCCGTCGACAGCGAGTCGATAGGTCCCTTCGGCCCGGGAGTCGTACGGGGCACTTCGCTCGACCCCGACGTCGTAGGGCTCGCTGACCGGGGCACCCAGTTCGCCGGGATCGTCGACAGTCGGGAACTCACAGTCCGTGCCAACGACCGCCCCTTCGGTCAGGTCGATCGTGAGACCGGAGGCGTTGGTTGCCTGCCGCTGCGAGAAAACACAGCTCTCGAGCACGCCCGTGTCGTCGATGCTCTGGAGATGAACTTCGTTTTGGGTCTCGTTCCAGTAGAGTTCGAGCCGCCACGCGTCGCCACCGCCGAACAGTGAACCCGAGGCTTCGAGTACGAACTCGGCGTTCTCCGTGGCGTTGTGGACCGGGAACCGGTAGAGCGTAATGCGCCCGTCGAGATCGCTCACGTCCCGTGCGACCACCCAGTCGGTGTCGTCGTCGTCGGCCGAGTCGAACTCCGTGTTCGGATCGTCGTCGACCACCAGCCCGCCGCTGCCGTTGATCGTGCGGTTCAACGAAACCGCCACCGTCGCCGCCCGCTCGCTCCCGACGGACCGGAGCAAGTACCCTTCGTAGCGCTCGATCTCGGCCGTGACGGTGGACTCGAACACGTACACCTCCCCATCGATGCTGTCCTCGGCAGCCGTCCCCAGCAGGGCCGGCACGTCGCCCTGGACGCTGTCGACGAACGTCTCGGCGTCGGCAGTCGTGGAGAGCCCCGCCCGCGGGGCGACATTTGAGGTGTACAGCCCGGTGTTGAGCACCGCCACCAGCCCGAGGAAGATCACCGCGATGGTGATGGCGCCGACCAGCATCAGTTGGCCACGGTCGTCGTCCATCACCAGATCACCACCTTGACCGTGACGACGTTGTAAACTGGGCCTTCGAGGTCGCCCGCGAAGTAGTCGTCTTTCCCCAGCTCGCCGATCCGGGTGGCGTTCTCTTCGGCCTCCAGGCTGGTACCGTCGAGTTGCGTCTGGTACTCGTGATCGTATAGCGTCACCGTCCGCGCGGCGACGGCGGCGTTCCCCGTCGGCTCGCCGCGCTTGAGCAGGACGTAGCGGTTCGTCGTCGATGGGTTCTCGGGGTCTCTCGTCTCGAGGTAGACGTTGAGGATGTAGCCGTCGTCCTCGAGGGCCGCCAGCAGGTCGCCGAACTTCCCGGGGGGGTTGACGTACTGGTAGCCGAATTCGGCCGGCGCGGTCGCCGGTGTCCCGACGAACGAGCCGGTGCCGTTGTTCCCCGAGACGTTCCAGTAGCGCAGGATCGCCGAGAGCGAGCCGTCGTCGCCTGCGGCCGCCAAAGCGTCTCCGGCGCGGGTACCGAGATGGGACTTCACGTCCCGATCGACCGTCCCCGCCGTCGTCGGCGTCAGTACGATCGCCTGGTAGGCGAGCACGACCGCGATGACCACCAGCATCGCCGCCATCACTCCTTCGAGCGTGTGGGCTTGCCCCCGGTTGGTCACCAGATACGCACCTCGATTTGACACGGCTCACAGCCCATGCTCTCGTTGACGGCGACCCGTCGCGAGATCACCACCGGCTCGTCACGGTAGACGTCGCCGACCGACCGCCCATCACCAACGAGGGTGACGTTAACGTGTGCTGACCGCGAGAGGCCGTACCGCTTCCGGAGATCCTCGCCCGTCGTCGACCCGAAAAACGCCGTCGTGTCCGTTCCGTTCAGCGTGACGCCCTTGTCGGTGATCTCGCCGTGGACGCTGTCGGCGATCCGCTGTGAGGCGACGGTGTCGGCGCTGTCGACCGGCGTCTGGAACGGCGCGAACACCGTCGGAATCAGGGCGAACACGAACGCCATGGTGAGGAGGAACACGCTCGCGCCGACCGCGAAGTCCTGCGTTGTTTGGCCACGCCGCCTCATACGACCACCACCCAGACCGCCAGCGCCAGCGTCTGCAGGATCACGACGAACTTCACGCCCGAGATGATCTGGGCGTCGCGGATGTAGCCCGAGATGAACCCCGAGAGCACCGCTTGTAGCGTCACGGCGTGCAGGAACAGCAGCGAGAGCAGTTGGGTGTCGATACTCGCGCCGAAGCTCAGCCCGCCGGCGCTGCCGCCACCGCCGCCCATCCCCGCCATCGTGTCCAGGAACTGCACCTTCAGGATCGCCATCACCGCCAGCAGCGTGAGGTAGGTCATCAGGATGATCGCCACCTGCATCCGGGTGCGGGACTTCCGCTCGCGCTCGATATCGTCCTGGTTCTCGGAGGACTGTGCGGCCGTCGAGAGCACGTCGGTGATCTGGCTCGACGCCTCCTGGGCCTCCGCGATCAGCTTGATCGTCCGGGCCAGCCGGGGGATGTGGTACTTGTTGTTGAACTCGACCATCGCCTCCCGCAGGCTCATCCCGTAGTTCACCTTCGCGTACATCACCTCGAACTCGTCGGCGAGCTTCCCCGTCGACGTGTCGGCGACGGTCTGGATCGACTCGAGCAGCGTCTGACCCGTGTCGTTGGCCGAGGAGAGCTTCCGCAGGTTCTCCGAGAGCTTCCCGGTGATCGACCGCCGGGTCAGCCCGTTCCACTCGTAGAAGAACGCCAGCGGCACGAGCGTCATGTACGAGGGGACGTAGAACCAGACGAACGTCCCCCAGATCGGGTTCGCGATCATCCCCTCCCACGTCGTCGGCATCGAGCCGCCGACGAACAGCACGCCCATCACGGCCAGTGCCGTCGGCACCGTGAGCGCCAGCGTGAACAGCGGATTGTCCCGGAAGAACAGCTGGGGGGCCGCGAGCAGTTCCTTGGTCTTGTAGTTGCCCTCGCGGGACTTGATGCGGCTGAAGACGCTGAAGCGCCCGGTGAACGCCTCGATCAGGCCGAGGTGGAACAGTCCCTCGTCCTGACTGGCCTCGAGTCGCTCGTTCCCGTGCCCCGGGGAGAGGTAGCCGTCGCCGGGTTCGTCCTGCTTCACCGTCGAGATCATCACCAGGAAGCCGACGCCTGTCAGGGGGATGAGGGCGTAGACGGTCCCGTAGATCAACTGCTCTCGACCGCTGCCCATCATGCTCATCACGACGAGAATGATGATGAGCAGCAGGGGAAACAGCGACAGGGTCATGTACATCTCGCCGAACAGCTCGAGGGTCTCGAGGGTGGTCTCCTGTTCCTGCTTGGCGGTGCGCATGTGCTTTTCCTTCTTGTCGTAGAGGAACTGCTCCATATCGCCCCCGGAGTTGATGATCGAGAGCATGTCCGTGAGGAACTGCGAGAGCTCGGCGCTCGGCGTCTCCATCGACTGCTTGCGCACCGCGTTCCGGTAGTCGGTACCGAAGTACTCCGTCTCGTTGACGATGCTCTGGAACTCCTTTGCCACCTCGCCGTACGTGTCGTCGGCGTCGGCCATCGACTCGAGGATCTCGAGTTGGTTCAGCCCGCCGACCGAGAGCGCGTACATGTAAGAGACGGAGTCCGAGAGCAGCATGTTGATCTCCCGCTCACGCGCCGACGCCCGGGAGTAGGGGATCGCGACGATCGTGCCGAACCCCATGCCGAAGCCGATGCTCCCGAACACGAGCCCCGCCAGCAGGATGACCGCTGGCACCGTCGCCGCCTTCAGCGTCGCCGCCATCTCGGCGCTTCCGGCAGGAATGCCGAGGCTGAGGCTTTCGGGGGTCATCAGTCCGAGTTCGAACACCGCCCACCCGAGCAGGCTCCCGACCAGCCAGAGCGCGCCACCGATCAGGACGCCGACCGCAAGCGCCCGCGAGAGGTACAGTTCGACCGCCTGATTCATCCGGGCCTCGATCAGCTTCCCCTCGAGGTCGCTGACGAAGTCGCCATCCGAGTCGAACAGGAGTTCGTACAGCGGGTAGAACGCGTCCGCCAGCGCGCCGGAGTCGCTGTCGGGGCCCTCGCCGAGTTCGAGGCTCATCTACTCTTCTCCCTCCTCGTCGAGTGACCACGAGTCGACGTCGACACCGGTCTCGGACTCGTCGTCCGACTCGTCTTCGTCTTCGGGCACGCCGAGGAACAGATCGTCGAGATCGTCGGCGTCGTCAGCGTCGTCGGACTCGAACAGCGGGTCGTCGTCGCCGGCGTCGAAGGTCAGATCGCTCGGGTCGTTCCAGTCGTCGGATGGCTCTTCCTCCCACTGGATCGCCGGCTCGTCCGACTCGTCGTCGGCCGCGTCGTCGGACTCGCCACCGAACTGGATAGGGGGCTGGTCCGAGTCGTCGTCAGGGTCGTCCCACCCGAGCGGTTCGTCGGCAGCCCGATCGCTGGACAGTTCCTCGTCGTCGGACCCGTCGGTAGCCGCCCCGTTCTCGAACGGGTCGTCTGCGGGAGGGTCGTCGTCGAACCCGTCCCTGGTCGGAGCGTCGTCGAACGGATCGTCGCCGGTAGGGTCGTCGGAAACCTGGCTATTCGCGTCTGGCCCGTCGTTGAGCGGGTCATCGGCGGCCGGTTCCTCGTCAGTCACCTGCCCGTCCGAGCCGGCTTCGTCGCCGGATTGCCCATCTGGGCCGAGTTCCTCCTCGGACTGATCGCGCAGGGCAGAATCTTCCTCGGGCAGGTCGTCGTCGCCCGAACCTTCAGCGAACGGATTATCGATGGGTTGCTCGTGGTCGAACTGATCGTCGCTGGACGGCTGGTCGCCGACCCGGTCGCTGCTGGACTGGGCGTCGTCGAACCGCTCGGCGGCAGGCGGCTGCGCACTGAACTCCTCGTCGACCCCGGGACCGGCCTCGAACGCCTCGTCGACTGACTCGGGTTCCGAACCAGCCGCCGGCTCGTCGGTGGCTGCCTCGCCGTCGTCCGCCGCAGTCGCGCCGTCGGACTCGCCGGGTTCCTCGTCGCCGGGTTCGAGTTCGGGCATCGGCTCCTGATCCGGGCTGTCGTCGATCGCTTCCTGGTCGTCGCTCCCGGCGTCGATCGCGTCGCGGTCGGGGCCGTCGTCGGCATCGGCCCCCACCGACTCGGCTCCGGCGGGGAGTTCGCCGGCGGCGTCGTGGGTGGCCTCGACGTTGCCCTGCGGTTGCGTGTCGACCAGGGCGTCCGCCACCTCGTCCGGCGTCTCGCCGTAGTACTGCTCGAACAGCTCCTCCTCCGCACGGTCGAGGATCTGCCGTGTCTGGGCCAGAATTTCGTCGTTGGGGTCGGGCCGGGGGACCATCTCCTCCTTCTCGGGATCGATGTCGATCAGCACCGACTCCATCTCCCGGAGATCCTCGAGTGAGGCCTCGAGCTGGTCGTTGGCCATCAGCGAGAGGATGGTCTCGGGGTCGTTGATGAACGCCTGGAACGTCGCCGCCACCTGCGTGTACGTGTTCAGCCCCTCGTGGATCAAGTAGGCAAGCACCGTCTGCCGTTTGAAGATCTCCAGATCCAGCTTCTCGCGGTCCCACCCGCGATCGAACATGATCTCCTCCAGCGTGTTCGAGTTCCCCATCTTCAGGAACTCGTCCGTTTCGGCCTGCCACTGGTACACGTCCTGAACGTTGATCTCGTCGTTTTCGGCGTCGTAGTGGTTGATCTCGGTCAGGGACTTGTTCCGGCGCACTTTCTGGCCCTGGACACGGGTGGATGTCTGGATCGACACCAGATCCAGCGCCGTGAACATCGTCTTCGAGACGTTGATCGGCTCGGTGGTGAACCGCTTCAGCACCTCGCCCACGTTGTCGGCGTGGAACGTCGTGTACGTCGTGTGCCCCGTAGACATGACCTGAAACAGCGTGCGCCCCTCCTCGCCACGGATCTCACCCATCACGATGTAGTCGGGACGCTGGCGGAGCGCGGCCTCCAGCAGGTCGAACTCGTCCACGTCGCCCTTGTCGTCGTCGGAGAACGACGGGCGCGTCACGGAGGCGATCCAGTTGCGCTGGGGCAGTTCGACCTCGCGGGTGTCCTCGATGGAGACGATCTTCGTGTTCGACGGGATGAACAGCGAGACCGCGTTCAGTGAGGTCGTCTTCCCGGACGCCGTCCCGCCGGCGAAGATGAGCGATTTGTGGTTCTCGATACAGAGCCACAGGAACGCCATCTCGTCGAGGCTGAACGTCTGCCAGTTGACCAGGTCCACCGGCGTGAACGGCACGTCCTTGAACTGTCGGATTGTGTAGTTCGTCCCGTGATCCGACACCTCCCGTCCGAGCGTCAGTTGGGCACGCGAGCCGTCCGGCAGGGTGGCGTCGACCTGGGGCCGGCGCTTGGAGATCCCCTTCCCGGACCGCTGGGCGAGTTTGACGACGAAGTCGTCGAGCTCCTCCTCCTCGTGGTAGACGTTGGTGATGATCTGCTCGTAGTCGGAGTGGTAGACGAAAACGGGGGAGTTGTAGCCGTCACAGGAGATGTCCTCGACGTTGATGTCGTGCTTGATGCCGTCGATGCGCTCGTAGCCGATGAAGTCCCGTTCGAGGTAGTACAGCAGTTTCTCGACCTGGTACTCGTTGAGGATGTCGGCGTCCTCTTCGAGCAGCACCGGCTCCGGCCGGACCTCGATACCCTCCAGATCGCGAACGCCCTCGACCGGCTCCTCGTAGCCCAGGAGATCGATGACGCGGCCACCGACGCCGCCGTCGGGGTCGATCCCGAGCGCGTCGGCGACGCGGTTCCCGAGTCCGCCGCCCTCGCCGTCGTCGTTCGGCTCGTCGTAGAGGTCGTAGCGATCCAGTAGCTCCCGGGTTTTGGTCTCGATCACCGACCGCCGGTGGTCCTCGTCGCCGGCGGTCCCGCCCTCGTCCTCGTACTTGATCGACGCGCGAAGCTTGTCGGTCAGGTACGAAGACAGCTCCGACTCGATCTCGGTGAGGTGGGGCTGGACGACGTAGTACTTGATCTCGTTCTCCTTCGTGGAGTGGAAGATCACCACGAAGGAGTAGGGCTTGTTTACCCAGTAGCGGTCCCGCTCCTCGAAGTGGCGCTTCTTCGCCAACGGGACGGTTTTCTCCAGGTCGTAGCGGTTGGCGACGGTGGTTTGCCCCTGCGGATCGGAGAAGAACGCGTCCTCGTCGACCTCGTCGTCGACGTCGACCGTGCGCTCGTCGATCAGTTCCTGCAGTTCTTCGCCGGCGCGCTCGCAGTCGGCCATCGTCGCCCCGATCGTCTCCGCCGGGAACCCGAGGGACTCCTCGGCGTCGAACGTCTCGGGTTCACCCTCGGCGTCGGTCGGGGGATCGCCGTCTTCGTCGTAGAAGTACTCCCGCTTGTAGTCCTCCCAGCCGTAGATGTCCTTGATGACCGGCGTCTCGTCGTAGCCGATCAGGTCCGAGTAGTCGGTGATGTCCTGTGCGACCAGGCCGGCGGCCCCGATGCGCGCCTCGATCTCCCAGGGGGGGAACCCCAGGTACTCGTCCGGCTCTACGTCGGTGCGCTCCCAGTCCTCACGGGTGAGCGTCCGCTCCTCTTCGCCCCAGCGGTCGCTACCGGGTGCCTCGTCGAAGCGTTGGTAGAGCTGCCGCGCCGCGTCCGGTTCGCCGTGTTCGCGAAGAAAATCGTCCCACGTGTACGATCCGACGACAGCGTCCGGTCCGTCGTCGGTGGGCTCGACCGGCTCCGCGACCTCGCCGTCAAGCGGGCTCGGAGTGGAGTCACCCTCGTCGGTAGCCATTGACTACTCGCTCTATCCCCGTACGCAAAAAATCTCCCCTGGGAGTATCAGTCCGGAGAACGCGCCCACGGAAGCCATTTCCTTTCGGTGGCCGTACGTCAGCTATGCGCGACCTCGACGAGACGGACCTCCGAATCATCGAACTGCTCGCGGCGGACGCCCGTCGACCCTACAGCGACATCGGTGACGAGGTGGGGCTCTCGGGGCCGGCGGTCTCCGACCGCGTCACGCGCCTGCAGGACTCCGGCGTCCTCAAGCGATTCACTGTCGACGTGGATCGGTCGCAGTTACGTGCTGGTGTCCCGGTGTTCGTACGTCTCGCCGTCGATAGCGGGATGGACGCCCTCCACGAACGCGTCGCGGCGGCGAGCGCCGTCGAACACCTGTTCGTGACTGCCGAGGAAGAGCTGCTGTTCTACGGCCGGGCGCAGGCCGACGGCGTCCGCGACTGGCTGGCAGACCTGATCGGCGACGCCGACGTAGCCGAGCGAGAGATATCGGTCGTCGACGACGTGGCGTGGACGCCAGCCCTCGGCGGCGTCGAGTTCGCACTCACCTGTGCCGAGTGTGGCAACACGGTCGACAGCGAGGGGGAAACCGAACGGCTCGGCGACGACGTGTACCACTTCTGTTGCCCGTCGTGTCGCTCCCGGTTCGTCGAGCGCTACGAGCGGATGGAGGCCGGAGCGGAGTAACGGTCGCACGGGCTCGCAGGGAGGACTGGCGTAGCGGACTTCGACCCCTCCGAGCCGGTTCCACGGTCCACTTCGTTCGCCGGAAAACGGGCGTGGTGGGATTCGAACCCACGATCGAGGAGTTAGGAACCCCTCGCCCTGTCCGCTAGGCCACACGCCCTAGCCGCCGCTACCGGGTCGGGGGACAAAAGAACACGCTTCTGCGCTACTCGCTCGTCGAACTCTCGGTCTCCGCTTCCGCCTCGTCGGTGTCCTCGGACGCCGTCGAGGTGGTACTGTCGTCCGAATCCGGACCCTCCTTCATCTCTTCGAGCTCCTCGTTCAGCTCTTGGCGGCCCTTCTGGAACTCACCCATCGCCTGCCCGGTCGACCGAGCCAGCTTGGGGATCTTGTTCGCGCCGAACAGCAACACGAGCACGAGGAGGATGATGATGAGCTCTGGTCCCCCGGGAATCGGTACTTGAAGCGGCGCAGTCTGGAACATCTCTATGCTGATGTACCCCACAACCGACTATAGGCCTTTTGGAAATATGGACCGCGGGAGAGCCCTTTTCCCGCGACCGCTCCGGGCATCCACATGGACGACACCGTGCCCGCAGTCGGTACCGACGCGCCAACGTTCTCCGCACCCGTCGCCGCCGACGACGGGATCACCCCCCGCAGCCTGACAGCGTATCTGGGCGAGACGCCGACGCTACTCGCGTTCTTCCCGGCGGCGTTTTCGGGCACCTGCACGACCGAGCTCTGTACGTTCCGCGACAGTCTCGCCCCGCTGGCGACTGACGGAGCCACCGTGCTCGGGATCAGCACCGACCTCCCGTGGGCACTCGCAGCGTTCCGTGAGGCGGAGTCGCTCCCGTTCCCGCTGGTCGCCGACAACGACGGCTCGGTCTGCGAGGCGTACGGCGTGCGGACGACGTACGAACGCTTCGACATGGACGGCGTCGCCCGGCGCTCCGTGTTCGTCGTCGACGCCGACGGCACCGTCACGTACCGGTGGCTAGCCGACGAGCCCGGAACCGAACCCGACTACGAGGCTGTTTCGGCCGCCATCGACGCCGCTGCCGACAGCTGATCTACCCGACGGTCTTTTTTCGGTCCGCATCGTGGTTCTGAATCGATGGCCAGCGACACCGGACACAAATACGAGCCCGCGGAGGAGCACGCGTTCCCGGACGAGCGACTGAACGAGGTGCTGCCAAAACTGGTCGACCACCCCGAAGTCGAGGCCTACCTCGAGGCCCAGAACGTCAACGCGGTCACCCGGAAGGGGTACAACGATCACGGAACCAAGCACATCGAGATCGTTCGGAACCGCGCGCTCCGGCTGTACGACCTGCTGAAGGCGGGGAACGTGCCGTTCAACGGCGCAACCGACCAGGGGCTCGACGAAGCCGACGAGCCGGTCATCATCGCCCTGGCGGCGACGCTCCACGACGTGGGGCACGTCGTCCACCGCGACGACCACGTCTACTACTCGATTCCGCTGGCCGCTGATTTCCTCGACGAGTTTCTCGATCAGTTCTACGAGACCCCCGAACAGGTCCGGATCAAGGCTGAGGTGCTCCACGCGATCCTCTGTCACCACACCGAGGAGACGCCGCTGACCCGGGAAGCTGGCGTCATCCGTGTCGCCGACGCGCTCGACATGGAGCGCGGTCGCTCGCGCATCCCCTACGAGGAGGGCGGCCGGGGCATCAACACGCTCTCCAGCCAGGCGATTCGCGAGGTCAGCCTCCAGCCGGGCAACGGGACGCCCGTGATGGTCGAGATCGAGATGGTCAACGCCGCCGGCGTCTACCAGGTCGACAATCTCCTCAAGTCGAAGCTCCGGGACTCGATGCTCGAGGACGCGGTCCGGATCGTCGCCGTCAACACGAAGAGCGACGCCGGCCTCGTCGAACGAATCGAACTCTGAACGCCGGGGAAGCGGTCGCCGAGCAGCACGTCGCTGCGCCGGTGACGCTGTCGGTCGCGGCAGCCGCTCGAACCGGTCGCAACGATCCGGCAAATCCTGCCGCTCGTCGCCGGAAACGCCTGCAGAGATGGATTCCTTTATCCGTCGGTGTCGTGTTCGATCCGATCAACCGTGACCCGGTTCGGAAACTCCGTCGCCCTGCTCAGGAACCGCGAGTTCCTCTCGCTCGCGGGGACAGCGTTCGCCCGGAGTCAGGCGTACTCGACCATCATCATCGCGCTCGCCCTCTACGCCGACGCGTTCGGCACCTCGGGGTTCATCGAGGGGCTGTGGGGGACCGCGTTCGCGTTGGTCCAGCTGTTCATCGTCCTCCCGCTGGGGCGCAAGATCGACACCGGGAACGCCAAGCGGTGGCTGCTGGGCGGCCTCCTGATCAACGTCCTGGTGTTCGTGGGATACATGCTCATCGGGCACCCCGTCCATGCGGATATCGTCGCCGCTCTCGAAGGGGTCGGGGCGGGTGCCCTCTGGACGACGAGCGGGTCGATCCAGGTCATCTACGTCCGGATGATGCAGGGGATCGGTGCCAGCATCCTCTGGATCACCGGCTCGACGGTCGTCGGGCAGATCTCGCCCGACGACGAGAGCGGTCGCTGGCTGGGCTCGTACAACCAGGTCGCGGCGTTCTCCTCGCTGGCCGGCGACGTGGTCGGCGGGCTGCTGCTCTCGATATACGACCCGCTCCAGTCGAGCGTGGTGTTCGCCATCCTCGCCGCCGTCACGCTGGGGGCGTTCGTGCTCGTCTACTTCAATCTCCGCGACGACCCCGGCGGCGGCGTCGACGACCCGGAGGCCCAGTCGGGGCTCGGGACGATCAAGAAGCTGCTCAAGCTCCCGATGCTGCGCTCGCTGGTGGTGTTCCGGCTGGCGTTCTCGGTGGGGAAGATGGCGGTCATCATCTTCCTCCCGATTCTCGCCAGCACGGAGTTCGGGATCGGCGCGTTCGCCATCGGCTGGATCCTCGCGGGCGGGAAGATCACCAAGGCGCTGCTCCAGGGGTACGTCGGCGACCTCACCGACCGGATCGGCGACCGCGCGAAGTTCGTCGCCGTCGGCGCACTGGTGTACGGGCTCGGGATCGCGCTCATCCCGCTGTCGCTCCCGGCCGAGGACGTCGTTGGACGGTTCTACCTCGGCTACTTCGGCCACGGGCAGGAGTTGGGTGGCGGATTCCTCGTGCTGTTTCTCGCCTACGCGATCATGGGGATCGGCGACTCGATCCGCCTGCCGGCGAGCATGGCGCTGTTCGTCGAGGAAGGGGAGACGTACGACTCCGTCGCCAGCGCGATGTCGCTGCGCTCGATCTCCTGGAAGATCGGGCAGACCGCCGGCCCGCTCGGGGTCGGGCTGATCAAGGACTTCCTCGGCACCGTCGAGGCGTTTCTCACCGCGTCCGCGTTCGTGCTCTTCGCGACCGGGCTGTTCTGGCTCACCCACACCATGTCGAGATCGCCCAATTCCGACCCGACACCCGGAGATTAGTCGGGGTCGATGCGGATTCGATCAGTCCTCGATCGTTTCGACGTCGAACGCCGAGCGCTCGACGGCGAGGCGGAACGTCGGGACCGTTCGGTACTCGACTTCGACCACGTCCTTCCGGCGGAGACTTCCCAGCGCGTCCCGGACCGACTCGACCTCGGGATCGATGTCGAACGACGCTCTGAGCTTCTGGAGCACACTCACGACGCTCTCGGAGCGCTCCTCTGGCCCTGCGATCACGTCGAGGATCTGTGCGTGGAGCTCCGGCACGCGGATGCGGTCGGGCACGCCGCCGGTCTCCTCCAGCGGGACGCTCGGCTCCACGTCGACGAGCTCGACGCCCTCCTCGGTCGCGCGAATCAGGCTGTCGTCGTCGCGGTAGTAGTAGTCGCCCAACTCGGTCTCGAGATACTGGTGGACCTCGCTTCCCGACTCCATCCCCCAGCGATCCTGTAGCTCCTTGTTCTTGGTCGGCTGGAGGGTGACGATGTCGGCGAGGCGTGATTTGGCCTCGTCGCTGAGACTCATTGGGCGAGGCTGGGGCGTCGGGGCGTATGGCTATTCCGGTCCCGTCGGGCCGGAACCACGGTAGCTAAGCGTCCCAACCCGCTATGGAGTGACGTGCGACACGTCACCGACCGGGTGTCGAACCCATTCGGCATGGAGCCGCCCTGCGATAAGTTCGTTCCCGGTTACGGCGATGCCAACGCTGACTTCCACGTGGTGGGCGACCACCCTGGCGTCCACGGCGGCGTCGATACCGGCGTCCCGTTCACGGGGACGGCTGCAGCCGAGCGACTTCAGACTGCGCTCGTCGACGGCGGGCTCCTCCAGAGCGTCGGCGACGAACCCGACGCTACCGGGACGTTCCTCTCTTACCTCCACATGTGTGTGCCCGAGGGCGAGACCCCCCCGACAGACGCAGCGTACGCCGAGATGGAGCGCTACTTCGACGCCGAACTGCGTGCCATCGCCGCCCACGTACTCCTCCCCGTCGGCGAGCACGCGACACGGCACGTCCTCGAGACCTATACGGCGCAGGCGTATCGGACCGACGTGGAGATGGACCAACTCCACGGCACCGAACTCCTCGGTAGCGGGTGGCTGGTGCTCCCGATCAAGGACCCGACCGACTGGGCGGACGACGATGACGACCGACTCGTCGAGGCACTCGAGACGCTGCAGTCGACGGACTACCGACGCGAGAGCGATCTCGGCCGGTTCCTTCCCGGCGGCGAGTCCTACCACGTCCGGTAGCTCAGCGCGTCGCCCGGAGATACCGCCCCACGTCGACGAGGAACCCGCCGCCGCTCAGCACGGGGAGCAGGATCAGCCCCACCAGTGCGGCCCACGTCGGCACGGCGACGACCGGCCAGATCGCGAGCGTGACCGCGGGGCCCAGCGAGGGAACCGCGTACATCCACGCGGCGCCACGGCCGAACCGGCCGACGGTCGTCAGCACGACCAGCGGGAGGAGAACGGCCCCTGCGAGCAATACACCGCCGAGCGCCGGCGTTCCCGCTTGCATCGTCTGCACGGCCGTGAGCAGATACGCCGCGGGCGACTCCAGCGGGAACGGGCCGAGGAGCGTCGATACGGGCGCCGCGACAGCGTCGGCGACGGCGTTTCGGAGCGCCGCCTGCCGCGGCAGCGCATAGATGCCGAGCCCACCGAGATAGACGAACAGGGAGAGCGCGACGACCCCGTACCAGCGCTTCAACCCGCGTCGGCGTCGGACGCCGGCCGGGACCGTCGACGACGACGTTGCGGACTGGGCGGAGTTCGTCGCGGCGTCCCAACTGCTGGCGTCCGAGCCGGTGCTCGTCGATTCCTGGTCGCTCGTTTGGCTGGTCGTGTCGGTCGTCGCCGCACTAGCTCCACTCGTCGTCGCCTCAGTGGACGATTCATCCCGCCCGTCACTGCGACGCCCGGTCGAGGAGCGATCCGTGGCTGTGTCGGTCCCCGTCCGGGTGTCGGATCGGGAGCTGTTGGCCCGTCCGGTCGACGATGTCGTGTTGGCCGTCGTCGACGTACTGGTCCTCGAAGCGGTGTCCGTCGTCGTTCGACCCGTGGACGAGGACTCGGTGCCCGGCTCCGTCTCGGCCGTCGACACGTCGTCCGGCAGGTCCTCGTCGGGAAACACGGATACCGGCGGGAGGTTGTCGAGGTTCTTCTCGACGTACTCGCGGTGGCCCAGCCTGTCGTAGGTTTTGCGCTCGGCCGGGTTCGAGAGCACGTCGTGGGCGGTTCGGATCAGTTTGAACTGCGCGTCGCTATCCGGGTGGTCGTTCACGTCGGGGTGGTACTCCCGGACGCGGTCCCGGTAGGCGCGTTTGATCTCTTCGGCGGCGGCGTCGTGGGCTGCGCCGAGAACGTCGTAGAGGTCCGCCGGCATGGTCTCCGTTACACCCAGTCCGTGTTTGAATCTACCGCCCGACGGCCGCCGTCGACAGTTCCCGTCCCTGTGGTGATTCTTCGGAAACGCACCGAAGTGGGAACCCTCTTTGGCCCCCGCCGAGCAGTTGCTGTATGGAGCGTATTCGGCTCGGGAACACCGTTTTCGAAGGGGAGAACAACGTCTACCTTCTGCAGGGCGACGAGACGGCGCTCGTCGACGCCGGCGTGGCCACCGACCCGACACGCGAGGAGTTCGTCGACGGGCTGGCGTCGTTCGGCGTCACGCCCGCAGACATCGACCGCGTGTTCCTCACCCACTGGCACTACGACCACGCCGGCCTCGCGGGCATGATCCAGCAGGCCAGCGGGGCGACCGTCCACGTGCACGAAGCGGACGCATCGCTCGTCTCCGGCGCGGAAGCGACGTTCATCGAGGACCGGGCGCTCCAGCAGGAGACGTTCGAGGCGTGGCAGCTCCCGGACGGCCCGCGCGAGGAGCTTCTCTCCTTCCTCGAAGGCCACGCGGAACTCGCCGGCGACGACGTCGACGTGACGCCTTTCACCGGCGGCGACCGGTTCGAGGTGAACGACCTCGAACTCGAAGCGGTCCACCTCCCCGGCCACTCCGCCGGCCTCTCGGCGTTCGCTTTCGAGGACGACGGCGAGCGACAGGCGTTCGTCGGCGACGCCATCCTCCCGAAGTACACGCCGAACGTCGGCGGCGCCGACGTCCGAGTGGAGTCGCCGCTGGCGAAGTACGTCGACAGCCTCGTCGAGGTCGTCGAGCGTGACTGGGACCGGGCACTGCCAGGCCACCGCGACCCCATCGAGGAGCCCGCAGCGCGTGCACGGGAGATCATCACCCATCACCGCGAGCGGACCGAACGGGTCATCGACGTACTCGAGCGCCACGGCGCCTGTGACGTGTGGACCGTGAGCCACCACCTGTTCGGCGAGTTGGACACGATTCACATTCTCCACGGCCCGGGCGAGGCGTTCGCCCACCTCGATCATCTCGAACGACACGGGGTCGTCGAGCGCGAGGCGACCGACTACCGACTCGTCGTCGACGACCCGGAGATCGACGCACTGTTCCCCGACCCGTAAGCATCCCGACGGGTTCTCGCGAGCGATGCCACGAGTGGTGTGCTTTTAGGTTGCAAGTCCGGAGTGGGGGTATGAGCGAAGTCGACCCCGACTACCAAGTGGCCGTCGTCGGTGGCGGCCCGGCAGGACTGACGACCGCACTGTACACGACTCGACTCGGGCACGATACGGTGCTGATCGATCGCGGCGGCGGCCGAGCGGCGATGATGCAGGAGACCCACAACGTCATCGGCATCACCGAGGAGGTCTCCGGGAACGAACTGATCCAGACTGCCAAACGCCAGATCGAGTCCTACGGCGCCGACACCGTCCGGGGGATGGTCTCGGATATCCACGGCTCGTCGGGCGCGTACCGACTCGACGTTGGCGAGGAGACGTACACCGCCGAACGGGTGGTGCTCGCGACCGGCTTCTCCGACGATCGGCCGGAGCCGCCGCTGCCCCGAACCGGCCGCGGCCTCCACTACTGCCTGCACTGTGACGCCTACATGTTCATCGACGAGTCGGTGTACGTCATGGGCACCAGCGAGACCACGGCCCACGTCGCCATGATCATGCTCAACTTCACCGACGAGGTGGACCTGCTGCTCCGCGGGGAAGAACCCGAGTGGGGCGAGGAAACCGACCGACAGCTCCGTGCTCACCCGGTCGACGTGATCGACGAGGAGATCACGGGGATGAACACCGACCAGGACGGCTGGCTGAAGTCCTTCGAGTTCGAGGACGGCACGACCCGAGAGTACCGCGGCGGCTTCCCGATGTTCGGCGCGGAGTACCACGCCGAACTCGTCGAGGTGCTCGACCTGAAGCGGACAGACGGCGGCGCCGTCCAGGTCGACGACCACGGCCGAACCTCCGTCGAGGGCGTGTTCGCGGTGGGCGACCTCACGCCGGGGCACAGTCAGATCCCGATCGCGATGGGCGAGGGCGCGAAGGCGGGGATCGCGATCCACTACGACCTCCGGGAGTTCCCCAAGTCGCTGGCCGAACTCGACGGCGAGTCGGTCGACCCGGCGTCGACGCCGGCCGTCTCAGAAGAGATCCGCGAGGCTGCTCGGCAGCGTGACGGCGCCGAACCCTCGGCTGCGGACGACTGATTGCGAACAGGCGACCCGACTCCGGCGCGAGACGGCTGGCCGCACAGCCGCGAACCGTCCCGCGGTGACTCTCAGCGCACGCTGGGGGTGGCCCCGGCATCGTCCTTGAACGTCGGGTCGATCCGAAGGGGAACGCCCTTATTTCTGCGTGTGGTTACTCCGACTGCGCACCGATGGTCTAGTGGCAGGACCTGAGCCTTCCAAGCTCATGGCCCGGGTTCAAATCCCGGTCGGTGCATTCTGCAGGACGGCTCCGACTACTTCTTACGCGCCCGTTTGCGTCGACGCTCCAGTAACTCCCGTACTCCCTGTCCCGGCCCGCCCTCGATCGGCCACCCCTTCGTCCGCCACTGTGGCGGC
>Ga0207754_100081_pt1 | contig 81045 bp, 78 predicted proteins | sample A23E1SouthBayCA_FD_187728 | JGI IMG/M metagenome (GOLD analysis project Ga0207754, IMG submission 187728) | Aerobic enrichment media microbial communities from Eden Landing Ponds, California, USA - A23 E1 (SPAdes) | ecosystem: Environmental > Aquatic > Marine > Unclassified | place: Emeryville...
GACAGCGACGGTCCAATGCCGAAAATCACCAACACTAGCTTTTCGAGACGATCTGGTCACAGTTCGCAGAGATTCGGCGCTTAGAGGTCGAGATTATCCGGCTGCCGATGTGATCGACTGAGTTTAGCCTGATTTTCACCAGTATCGAGTAGCAGTTGGGAGTACCGCCCGTACGTTCTTGTCTGAAGAGGTGTCGGGGAAGCGACTCAGTGAGACGGAAGCAGAGTTGTTCCTCTCGCTGCTCGCCCGCGTGGGTAGTGTTCAGATTAGCTGATTCCATGCGAAGCTGAAGGATCTAAGCCAGTCGTCGGCGGTTTCTGCGTCGGCGTTGCTAAAGCAGTTTGAGAAACAAAAAGTACGCCGTTTTATTTCCCGAAAGACACGCTCAACGGCGTTCCGATTTCCATGTTTCTCGTATCTGAAATCGAAGCCGTGACGCTGACAGGCATCTTGCAACGAGTACGAACCATCGACGAGAAACACGGCGTCGGAGACGTCGTGTTTCTCGGAGAGCTCCGTTAGAAACGAATGATCGAAAACCTTCGTTGTCGTCGGTTCAAGCTTTGTATGCAGTAATTCGTTTGTGTCAGGGTCGACGGCGGCATACAGCCAATATTGCTCGTCGTTCAGTCGGATCACGGTCTCGTTAACCGCGATGTGATCCGGACAGCGACCCGATTCGGGCTGTAGATCGGCCTTGTGAACCCAATTATGGACGGTGAACCGAGCGCGTTTGACACTGAATACCTCAAGAACGGACACAGTATTTGAAATCAATAGTCCAGCAAGATGCAGCTGAATACTGAGCTTCATCAGCAATCGCGGTGTCGCTTCTCGTTCAACAAACTCTAAGTCGATCTCGTCCAACCATCCGTTGAGGCGGGCGTTTTTCGGCATAGAGAACTGAAAAACCTCTCCGCCTCATCCTTCAACCTTATCTGAACACTGCGGCTGTCACCCCAAAGATTTTTTTAAAAGCACATGAAAGTGAGCCACTGTGGGGGATGAGCCCATGGGGCAAGAAGTGACCGGACCAATACGGGGAATGAGGAATCGAGAGCACCGGACCGGTGTGACAGAACCAGATGTCGTTGTGTCGAGCGTCCGATACTCGGACGTGGTGGAGGGTGAATGATGCTCTTTACCCTGAAGATACTCCGATTCATCTTCCGTCTCATCTTGAAAGTCGTCCTCTTTCCGTTCAGACTGGTGCTGCGCCTAGCCGGGATGCGGACCCAAGACGACGAACTCGAGGCCGGCGGTGGCCCGGATAGCAGTTCGGAAACCACAATCGACTCGGAGACAGCTGCGAGCGCGGCGAGCTCGTCTGGTGGTTCCGGAATCGACGCGCTCGATGTAGATGCTGAGACCGCTCGAACGAACATCAACCGATTCCGAACGGGCCTGCTCGTTCTCGGTAGCCTCCAGTTGCTGCTCATCGTCGTCGGAATAATCGGTATCGCAGGTGCGGGAATTGGATCCGCGGCACCGATCTGGGTCGGTTTCTTGATGGGAGGTGCTGTCGCCATCATTCCGATTCTGATCGGGTTCATCCCGTCGGCACGCTCGCCGAGGTCGCGGAGCCAGCGCCGGGCGGTCTGCGTGGAGATCGCCGTCCTGAGGACTGACCGGGGAGGAGGTAGCCGGTCCACTCTTCGTCCTCGGCGAGCGTATCAATGCGCACCTCGATAGCGTCGACGTCCGAGTCGGCGCGGAGCGCGGGCCCGATTTCCACCTCGTAGAACTCGGCGAACTCCTCGAGATCGTCAAGGCGAGCGTAATGGGGCATCACTAGTCGATGGACGGACAGGGGGACTCCATTTCAGAGACAAATTGGTGGGTCCGAGCGAGGAGAGCGTCGCCGTTCTCATCGATTGTCCCATAGCCGTAGTCGGCCTGCTGGCGGATTTCCCCGACAGCCATCCCGGGCGCGTCGTCGTCAGGCATACGCACGTCCCTCGTCGACTACATTGCGTACGAACGGGGTCTCCTCCTCACGATAGCGCTCGAACATCGATTCGGAGAGGATGTGGAGCTCAACGAGTGGTCCGCACTCAAGCATCACGTCGTACGCGATATCTCGGAGGGAGTCGGTGACGGCTTCGTGATTCACGTCGTCGCGTAGGACGACGAGGACGTCGACGTCACTCGATCGGTCGTTCGCCTCGCCACGAATGGTCGACCCGAAAACGTACAGCTCAGCGAGGTCGTCGCCGTAGTCGGACCGCGCACGCTCGACGAACGTCATCGCCGCCGCCTCATGGGCGTCGTCTGGGAGCGCTTCATCCGCGGTCTTACTACTTATACGTCCGAATACACGCTCCGTCGTCATTATCTTTCCCCGACTAGCCGTTGATTACGGAGAAAACGGCTCGCTCGGTGGCCTGGCAATTCTAAGGGCACGGTTCTGAGTGGATAGAGCGATACAGTATATATTCTTAGTATTTGTGGTGCGTTGATGTCACGGCTGGACAACCATACACCACAGTGGCGGAGGTGGTCTGTCCCATATTTATGTAAATCACATAGCGCTATACTAAATATGCCTCCCAGTCCTGTGTGCGCTCGGTGGGAAACACTCACGGCGCTAGACGTAGAGGTGGCCGTATGGAATCCTCCACGCCGGTGATGCGTGTCGCGGACACGCGCTGTGAGACGGGGGAGGGGCCGATATGGCACCCTGACGAGGGGGTGCTCTTCTGGTGTGACATCCCGAACGGCCGACTTCTCCGATACGACCCGAATCGGGATCGACACGAGTGCGTACTCAACGGCGACGACGCGCTGAGCGGGGTCACGATACAGAAGGACGGCGCGTTGCTCTTGTTCCGCGCCGGCGGTCGCGTCGAGCGTTTCGACGGCGACTCCACGTCGACCGTGGCGACGGTCCGCGACGCCGCGGACACCCGTTTCAACGACGTCGTCGCGGACCCGGAGGGACGAGTGTTCGCGGGCACCATGCCGACTGACCACCACCTCGGGCGACTGTACCGATTCGACACCGACGGCTCGATCGAACGCGTTGAGGGGGCGTACGACATCCCGAACGGGATGGGGTACACCGCGGCGCGTGACGCGATGTACGTGACCGAATCGAACGCCAAGACCGTCCACGAATTCGACTACGACTCGGAGACTGGCGCGCTCGCGCGGCGCCGCGCCTTCGTGAACGTGCGCGGCGAGTCGGGGATCCCGGACGGGCTAGCCGTGGACGCCGACGGCGACGTCTGGTCCGCCCGGTGGAACGGGTCGGCGGTCGTCCGTTACGACGCGTCAGCGACCGAGCGCGAGCGCGTTCGGTTCCCGGCAGCGAAGGTGTCGAGCGTCGCCTTCGGGGGACCGGAGTATCGAGACGTCTACGTCACGACCGCGGGCGGCGACGACCGCGCAAGCGAGGGTGCCGGTGCGGGCGCGCTCTTCCGCTTCCGGGCGCCGTCGGGTGTTCGCGGGACGCCCCCGTTCCGATCGGCGTTCCCGACGGAGTGACTGTCGCAGGGAGCACGCCACCCCGTGATTTATACTTGTCGTCCGTGATACGGCGGACGATGACGACGTATCCCCTCTTGGAGCGTGACGACCGTGATTGGCAGACCGTCGAGGACGGCACCGTTCGCTTTGCCCTCGTCGGCGTCGGCTGGTGGACGCAGGAGTTCGTCCTCCCCGCGATTGAGGCGTCCGAGCTATGTACGACGACGGCGGTCGTCACGAGCTCGGCGGCGAAAGCGGACCGCGTCCGCGAGTCGTACGGCTCCGTCGAGCACGGCCTGACGTACGACGAGTTCGCGGACGGGACGGCCGCGGACGCCTACGACGCCGTCTACGTCTGCACGCCGAACGCGACGCACCTCGAACACGTCGAGACGGCCGTCGACTTGGGAAAAGACGTTCTCTGCGAGAAGCCCATGGAGGCGACTCGGGAACGGGCGGAGGCCGTCGTCGAGGCCGCGTCGGGAACGGGGGTGACGCTCATGGTCGCCTATCGGATGCACACCGAACCCGCGGTCCGCCACGCGCGCGCCCTCATCCGGGACGGGGTCATCGGCGAGCCGACGCTCGTCACCGGCGAGAACTCGCAGCCGCTCTTGGAGATGATTCCCGACGCCGACCAGTGGCGTCTGGACCCCGACCTCACTGGATACGGAGCCTCGGTGATGGACCTCGGGATCTATCCGCTGAACACGGCGCGATTCCTCCTTGATGCCGACCCGGTCGCGGTCCAGTCGATGATGCACTCGACGCGCGAGGAGTTCGGGGATGTCCCGGACGAACACGCGGCGTTCTCGGTCGAGTACGACGACGGGACGCTCGGATCGTTCACGTCGAGTCAGAACGGCAGCGACGAAACCCGACTTGAAGTCGTTGGAACCGAGGGGCGCATCGAACTGCACCCCGCGTTCCACATGGACACGGGGTTGGCGGTCACGCACGACGGGACGACCGTCAGCGTCGAAACCGAGCAAGTCGATCAGATGGAGTACGAGTTCGACTACTTCGCGAACCAGGTGCTCGCCGGCGAACCGGTCCACGCGGACGGCGAGCACGGCCTCGTCGACATGTACGCGCTCGAAGCGATTTACGAGGCCGCCGAGACGGGGCGAACGGTCTCCGTGCGGGAACCCTGAGTCCGAGCGGCCATCACCTCACTCGGAGAGTTCGGAGACGTCGAAGACCGGCTTGACGGTCCGGCCGTCGACGAACGCTTCGAACGCTTCGTCGGCGTCGAGCAGTGAGAAGCGATCATCGATGAACGTCTGTGCGTCCACTTCCCCGCTTCGGAGCATGCGGAGCGACCGCTCGAAGTCCTCGTACATCGACGCGTACGAGCACTGGAGGTCGATCTCGGAGCGAACGAGCGGCGAGTACGGCATCGTCGTCTCACCCGTCTGGCCGACGAGGACGATTTGGCCACCCTTCCGGACTTCCTCGACGGCGGTCGTCAGGCCGGACGGGTGTCCGGTCGTGTCGAAGACGACGTCGTAGCCGACGCCATCGGTGACCTCGTCGTGCTTCTCGGCCATGTCCTCGCCGACCGTCGTCGTCTCGAATCCGAGTTCGCGCGCGAGCGGGAGGCGATACTCCGTGTCCGGGCCGACGCCGGAGACGACCACCTCACCGCCCTGCGCGCGGGCGACCTGCGCGGTCAACTGCCCGATGGGGCCGGGGCCTTCGACGAGCACGCGGTCACCGGGGCCGACGCGCGAGTTCTCGATGACGGCGCGCGCGGCGATGCTCGTCGGTTCGACGACGGCGGCGTGCTTCGACTTCACGTCGTCCGGAACGGGATGGAGGGCGTCCTCGGGGACGGCGATGTAGCGCTCGTATGCGCCGTCGTGGTCGACGCCGGTGATGACCGCGTCCTGGCAGACGTTCGACTCGCCGATCCGGCACTGGTAGCACTCTCCGCAGCCGCGGATCGGGCGCTCGACGACGCGATCGCCGGGGGCGTACTCGGTGACGTCGTCGCCCGTCTCAACGACGGTCCCGCAGTATTCGTGCCCGATGACGTTCGGGAGGTCCATGCGCTCGAACGCCGACTCGAACTCGTAGATGCCGGCGTCGCTGCCGCAGAGGCCGGCGTATTCCACCTCGACGAGCGCCTCGTCATCGGCGGGCGTGGGACGCTCGCGCTCGATGAGTTCCATCGCGCCGACTGTCCGATCGACTTTCGCTAACCCTCTCATACGGGTAGAACATACATCATCTATCATAGTTCTATTGGATGCGGTCGGACGATTGCGTGTTCCACAATAGTGATGTGGCGCGTCCCCACAGCAGGGGTATGGTCGATTACGAGCACACACCGGTGAGTGTCGCCGACAAGCGCGCCGTCGTCGTAGGTGGGACGAGCGGCATCGGACAGGCGATTGCGCTCGGCTTCGCGAGCGAGGGAGCGGACGTCGTTGCGACGAGTCGCAGCGAGGAAAAGGTCGCGGAGACGAGCGACGCGATCGAGGCGCGTGGCGCCGAGACGACGCGCGTGACGTGCGACGTCACCGACGAGGAGTCGCTCGCCGCGGCACGGAACGCCGCCGTCGAGGCGCTGGGCGGGATCGACATCGTCGTCGCCTCACAGGGCGCGATCTCGCGGGAAACCGTGCTCGGCATCGACGACGCCGACTGGGACTTCGTGACGGACGTCGCGCTCGATGGCGTCCGCCGCGTCACGCAGGCCTTCGCACCCGCACTGGACGAGGTGGGGAGCATCGTCAACATCTCGTCGTTGGCGGCTCGGCTCTCAATGGCGAATCTTCCTGCGTACGCGGCGGCGAAGGGCGGTGTCGAGGCGTTCACGCGCGCGGCCGCCAAGGAACTCGGTCCCGACGTCCGCGTCAACGCCATCGCGCCCGGGTTCGTCATCACGCCGCAGAACGCGGAGACGTACGCCGAGGGAACGGAGAAGCGCGAGCGTATCGACGACCGCGCGGTGCTTGGCCGCGTCGCCGAGCGCGACGAGATCGTCGGCGCAGCGGTGTATCTCGCGAGCGACGCATCGTCGTACGTAACGGGCGAAGTGATCACCGTCGACGGTGGCTTCGCGGATAGCGCGTTCTAAGTAGACCGAGCGTCTGGCGTTCTGAAATGCAGAATCTTTATGGCCGGGTGAACGTAGATGGTGGTATGGGATCAAAACACACGGTTCGGACGACAGCCAAGACGCTCACCCTCGTCGAGGACCTCAGAGACAAGGGGGCCTGCGGTGTGACCGAGCTCGCCGAGGACCTCGATATGGGGAAGAGCGCGGTGCACAACCACTTGGCGACGCTCAAGGAGCACGGGTACGTGCTCCAGGACGGCGACGAGTACCGGCTCGGCTTGAAGTTTCTCGAGATCGGGGGCCACACCCGGAAATCGATGGACTTCTACCGCATCGCCGAACCCGAGGTGAAGTCGCTCGCGGACGAGACCGGGGAACTCACCAACCTCCTCGTCGAGGAGCGCGGCGTCGGGGTCTACCTCATGCGCTCGAAGGGCGAGGATGCGGTCGACCTCGACACCTACGCGGGTCGTCGGACGTACCTCCACACGACGGGTCTCGGAAAGGCCATCCTCGCACACCTCCCCGAGGAGCGCGTCGACGAGATCGTCGAACGCCACGGGCTCGAACGGCGAACGGAGCGGAGCATCGGGACCCGAGACGAACTCGACGAGGCGCTCGACGACGTTCGTGAGCGCGGGTACGCGATCGATGACGGCGAACGCCTCGAGGGGCTTCGGTGTATCGCTGCGCCGGTCACGCAGTCCTCCGGTGAAGTCATTGGGGCTATTAGCGTCTCGGCTCCCGCGAGTCGGGTCAGCGACGAGGAACTGGAGGGACGACTCGCCGAGCGCGTTCTGAGCGCGGCGAACGTCATCGAGCTCAATCTCAACTATTAGTATTACAAATAGAGAACAGCACGGACCCCGTTTCGCCGTCCGAGGCACCTCATTTACAACGATATCTTCGTAAAAATTCATTGGCGCATTCACTCCGTCTGTTCTCTAAATAAGAACAGTGGCGTGGTAGCAACGAATGGCAAAGCGACCGTCCGTCGCATTAGCGGACCGGCGGTGTTTCTCGAACGACGGACACGGAAAACGCAGAACGCCAACGGACGCGGTCGTCGATGACGACCGACAGTCGCTGGCAGCAGGGGGCAAGACGGGATCGGATGCGGCCGTCAGGGACGTCAGTAGTTGTCGTAGACGGTCTTCTCGATGGTGTAGAAGTCGAGGCCGGCGTCGCCCTGTTCGCGCCACGTTTCCGAGGACGAGCGCTTGAAGCCGCCGAACGGCACGTGGAGTTCGAGGCCGGTCGTCTTGTCGTTGACTTTGACGACGCCGGCTTCGGCCTCGTCGACGAACCGGTTGGCCTCGGTGTGATCGTCGGTGACGATGCTCGCAGAGAGCCCGTACGGCACGTCGTTGGCGACGTTGAGTCCCTCCTCGAAGTCACTCACCTTGATGACGGCAACGACCGGCCCGAAGACCTCCTCCTGGGCGATCCGCATCCCACTCTCGACGTCAGTGAAGACCGTCGGTTCGACAAAGTAGCCCGATTCGGTCTCGTCGCTCTCGGGAACGCCACCGCCGGCGGCGAGCGTCGCGCCCTCCTCGGCAGCGATGTCGATGTACTCCAAGGTGGAGTCGAGTTCGTCCTGACTGACCTGCGGGCCCATCTCGTGCGTGTGTCCGGGACCGATATCGGTCGACTCGGCGCGCGCGACGAGTTCATCGACGAACTCGTCGTAGACGTCCTCGTGGACGACGGCGCGCGAACACGCCGTACAGGACTGGCCCGTCGTCCCGAACCCGCCGTTGGCGACGATGTCCGCGGCCTCCGCGGGATCCGCTGACGCCCCGACGAGCGTCGGGTTCTTCCCCCCGAGTTCGGTCTGGACGCGCTTCCCCGCGTCCGTCGCTTGGTCGTACACCATCTCACCGACCTCGCTGCTGCCGGTGAAGGACACCGCGTCGGAGCCCTCGTTCTCGATCATCTCCGTGCCGACAGTGCTCCCGGGACCGGTCACGAGGTTCAACGCGCCGTCGGGGATTCCAGCCTCGTCAAGCGCGCGAGCGAGTTCGACTGCAACCCCGGGGGCGAGGCTCGCGGGCTTGATCACCACTGCGTTGCCGGCGGCGAGCGCGGGTGCGAGCTTCCACGCGGGGATGGCGATGGGGTAGTTCCACGGGGTGATGAGCGCGGCGACGCCGACCGGCTCCTCACGGGTGTACAGCGTCGTTTCCCGCGAGCTCGCGCCCTTGACCGTGCCGCCGAGGTCGGCCGCCTTCCCGGCAAAGTAGTGGAAGATGTCGATGGCACGTTGTACCTCTCCGGCGGCCTCGGGACGCGCCTTCCCCTCCTCGTCGACTAGGAGGTCGGTCAGTTCGTCCTTGCGCTGTTCGAGTCGCGTGCCAGCATCGCGGAGAATGCGACCGCGTTCCGGGCCGGGTGTCGCAGCCCAGTCGTCGGCCGCCGCGACCGCCGCATCGACGGCGTCAGCGGCGTCATCGGCGTTCGACTGCTGATAGCGATTGACCGTCTCGTTCGGGTTCGCCGGATCAATGACCTCAAACGTGTCGTCGGTACTGGAATCAATCCACTCACCGCCAATGTAGTTCTGCTCGGGCTCTGACATCGTTTATTCGTTCTTGGCTCACCCATACTATTCTTACGGTTCTGTGAGTCGTTCGCACAGTCCGAGGGAGCCGGTGTCGTCACACGGACTGGTCGCCGAGACGCGTAGACGCCCGAACGACGCGCGTTTCGGGCCAGTGAAGGGATGAACGCCGCGCGTTAGCCATCCGCAAGGTTTACTAATCACCTCCGAGGTGATCTGTATGCATGGTCGATCACGCGAAGCTCCGCGATCCAAACGCGGAGTACACGATGCGGGACCTCTCCGCAGAGACGATGGGTATCGATGAACCGCGCGGTGGTGTCCGTGACGCCGAGATTACGGACGTCCAGACGACGATGGTGGACGGCAACTACCCATGGATCCTCGTTCGCGTCTACACCGACGCGGGCGTCGTCGGCACCGGCGAGTCGTACTGGGGTGGCGGCGACACGGCAATCATCGAGCGGATGAAACCGTTCCTTGAGGGGGAGAACCCGCTCGACATCGACCGGCTCTACGAGCACCTCGTCCAGAAGATGAGTGGAGAAGGATCGATCTCCGGGAAGGTCATCTCGGCCATCTCCGGGATCGAGATCGCGCTCCACGACGTCGCCGGCAAACTCCTCGGCGTGCCGGCGTACCAACTCGTCGGCGGCAAATACCGCGACGAAGTCCGCGTCTACTGTGACCTGCACACCGAGAACGAAGCGGATCCGCAGGCGTGTGCCGCGGAGGCCGAGCGCGTCGTCGAGGATCTCGGCTACGACGCAATCAAGTTCGACCTCGACGTTCCGAGCGGTCACGGAAAAGACCGGGCGAACAGGCACCTCCGCAACCCCGAAATCGACCACAAGGTCGAGATCGTCGAGGCGACGACGGAAGTCGTCGGTGATCGGGCGGACGTCGCTTTCGACTGTCACTGGTCGTTCACCGCGGGTAGCGCGAAGCGCCTCGCGCGTGAACTCGAACCCTACGACGTCTGGTGGCTCGAGGACCCCATTCCGCCGGAGAACCACGACGTTCAGCAGAAGGTGACGGACTCGACGTCGACACCCATCGCCGTCGGCGAGAACGTCTACCGGAAGTTCGGCCAGCGGACGCTTCTCGAGCCACAGGCGGTCGACATCGTCGCGCCCGACTTGCCCCGTGTCGGAGGGATGCGTGAGACCCGCAAGATAGCCGATCTCGCGGACATGTACTACATCCCGGTCGCGATGCACAACGTCTCCTCACCGATCGGAACGATGGCGTCCGCGCAGGTCGGTGCCGCCATCCCGAACAGCCTCGCGCTCGAGTATCACTCCTACGAGCTCGGGTGGTGGGAGGATCTCGTTGAGGAAGACGACCTCATCGAAGACGGTCGCATGGCGATCCCCGAGGCACCCGGTCTCGGCCTCACGCTCGACATCGATGCCGTCGAGGAGCACATGGTCGAAGGCGAGACAGTGTTCGACGAAGCGTGAGCTTCGTCGAGCACGCGACGCCTCGCGTCGCCCAGTTCGACGAGGAGTGAGCGGGGATCGATAACAGGCCGGTACACCAACACGACGCGTCGCACAGACCGACACGTGCCGGACCGTCAGCGCCGCTGAGAGTCGTTATACCGGCCAGAACGGCTCGATGGCGGCGATACTATTTTATCACCCGCTGTGTATGACCCTGTATGCGATACTACCGGCTCCCACGCACAGCCCAGAGTACGAGCGCGACATCACTCATCGCCGTCGAGGCGTCGGGCGATGCCTACGACCTCACGACGGCATCACCCGATCTTGGCTCGTTCACCGAGCTCGCACGAGCGGCGAATGCGAGCGATCGATCGATCGACGACATCGCTCGGAATCGGCTGGCGGACGCCGAGCTTCTCGATCCGGATGCCCTCGACGGCGAGTCGCTTCGACCAGTCGTGCCGGACGAGGTGTGGGCGGCGGGCGTTACGTACCAGATCAGTGAGGAGGCACGAAAGGCGGAGAGCGGGAAGCCGGAGGTCTACATCGACGTCTACGAAAACGACCGGCCGGAGATTTTCTTCAAAGCGACGTCCTCTCGAACCGTCGGCCCGAACGATGCGATCGGCGTCCGCTCCGATTCGGACTGGAACGTTCCCGAGCCCGAGCTCGGGGTCGTCCTCCATCGGGGGGACGTCGTTGGCTACACGATCGGGAACGACGTCTCGAGTCGAGAGATAGAGGGACAGAATCCCCTCTACCTGCCGCAAGCGAAAGTGTACGACCGGTGTTGTTCGATCGGACCGTGTATCGCGACCGGCGAGACCGTCGATAACCCCCACGACCTCACGATGACGCTCACGATCACGCGCGACGGCGAACGTGTGTACGAGGGGTCGACGTCAACGAGTGAGATGGCGACGAGATGTGAGACACTCGTCGAGTATCTCGACCGGCATAACAATCTTCCCGAGACCGTCGTGCTTCTCACCGGAACGGCGCTCGTCCCGCCGGATGGGTTCACGCTCACTGAGGACGACGAAGTGCACATCGACATCGAGAACATCGGGACGCTAGTCAATCAGACGATCTCCGTCTAGCGTGGATCCCGATGCGACGCGCCAGCGGGCCGGTCAGCGACGAATACTCCAAAATCGTGGGGTATGGCACCACAAGTACTATATGCGTCTACTGGAGTAAGTGTAATGAACGATGGCAAATGATAGCCCATCCACCGACTTCATCACGAACAGGCGCAAAGTCATGGCCAGTCTCGGCGCGCTCGGCGCGAGCGCGCTCGCCGGCTGCGGTGGGAGCTCCGGCGGCGGCGAAAGCAGCAGTGGCGGGTCCAGTAGCCAGAGTAGCGGATCGGGATCGTCCGGCGGAACCCTAGAAGTCCTCCACGGATGGACTGGGGGCGACGGTAGCAATGCGATCACGGCGCTCAAACAGGAATTCAAGAACACGCACCCTGACGTCAAGACCAATATTAAGGCGGTTGGCGGGAGCGCGAACGTCAGCCTGAACGCGACGGTGACGCGCCGGCTCGTGAACAACAATCCGATGAGCTCCTTCGCCAACTGGCCGGGGAAGAACCTTCAGCGGTACGAGGGCGCGCTCATGGACCTTGAAGAGGACGTCTGGGACGCCAACGGCCTGAAGGACAAGATATTCGGCCCAGCGGTCGAGAAGTGTGAGTTCAATGGAATAATGCCGGCGGTCCCCATCGGCTCTCACCGACTGAACAACCTCTTCTACAACGTCCACGTCTTCGAGGAGGCGGGCGTGAACGCCGAGGACCTCACGGACGTCTCGTCGCTCGTGGACGCGCTCGATAAGATCCAGAAGAACACGGACGCCGTCGGGATGGCGCAGGCGATGAAGGCACCGTTCACGAACCTCCAGCTGTTCACGGAGATACTCATGGGGCAGGCAGGCGTGGAGTCGTACATGGACTTCATCAACGGGAACCCCAACCGGAGCGACGTCGCGGACGCCCTCGAGACGGAGAAGACCATTCTGACGAACTACATCAACAGCGACTCCTCCTCGATCAACTACACCACCGCGAACTCGAAGGTGATGTCCGGGAACGCGGGTTGTATCCACGAAGGGAACTGGATGTACGGGATGTACCGCGCCGACGAGAGCTTCAAGTACAAGGAGGACTGGGACTGGATCCCCTTCCCCGGGACGAAGGGGCTGTATGTCTTCCACCTTGACTCCTTCATTGCGCCGGCGAACAACCCGTCCCCGGACGCGACGAAAACGTGGGAGAAATTCGTCGGGTCGAAGGAGGCCCAGGTGACGTTCAACAACCCGAAGGGATCGGTGCCGCCGCGCAACGACGTCGACCCGGAGAAGCTCACGCCGTTCCTAAAGATGACGTACAAGGACCTTCTCTCGGCGGACCAGCTTCCGCCGACGACGGCGCACGGACTCGCCGTCTCGCCGGAAACGCTCGGCGCCCTCAAGAGCGCGTTCGGCAGCGACTTCATGGGCCCGTACCATGTCGACAAAACGGCGGACGCGCTTGTCTCCGCGGTGAGCAGCTGAGACCTCTCTTCCACGACAATACATGGCTACACAGAATACGACCGATCACGCGGGCCGGACGGACGAGAGGCCGTTCTCGGAGCGGCTCCGGCACTTCGTCAACGGGACGTTCGTCCGATCGCTCCCGTTCTGGGGGATCCCGTTCCTCCTCATGGGGAGTGCTGTCTACGCCGGGATCGGCTGGAACGTCCTCATCTCGCTGACCGACTACGAGGGGTTGGCGTCCGCGAGCTACTCCCACCTCGACTTCGAGATGTACGCGCGGGCCTTCGGCAGCTCGACCTTCTGGACGGCCGCGCAGAACACGTTTGTCTTGCTCGTCGCGTTCACCGTCATCTGTCTCGTCCTCGGGCTGGTGCTGGCAGTGCTCCTCGACCGGAACATCCGGTACTCCGAGTCCATCCAGACGATATACGTCCTGCCGATGGCGCTCTCGTTCGTCATCACCGCCCAGCTCTGGCTGTGGATGTACAGTCCGGACAGCGGCCTCGTGAACCTCGCCATCAAGGCGCTCGGGTTCTCCTCGATCGACTTCCTCGGGAATCCGAAGATCGCGCTTGCCGCGGTGATATTCGCCCTCGTCTGGCAGTTCAGCGGGTACGCGATGGTCGTCTACCTCGCGGGCCTCCGATCCATCCCCACGTCTCAGTTCGAGGCCGGGAAGATAGACGGCGCGAGCACCGCGCGGATCTACCTCCGGGTCATCATCCCGCAGCTCCGCGCATCCTCGGTTAGCGCCGCGGTGGTGCTGATGGTGTTCGCGCTGAAGGCGTTCACCTTCCTCTACTCGCTCACGGGCGTGTTCCGGCCGCCGAACGGGACCGACATCCTCGCGACGCTGATGGTACGACGCGCGTTCAAGTACACGGAGTGGGCGTACGGCGCGGCTATCGCCACAATGTTGCTGCTGTTAGCGCTCGGCGTCATCGCACCGTACCTCTACTACCAGCACAAACACGGGAGCCTCTGAGATGTCTGTTTCCACACCAACGACCGACGATTTCGTCGACTGGTACACTGATCTGACGTGGACACGCGCGGCGCTATATGCGCTCGTTCTGCTTGGCGTCGTGTTCTTCCTTGCGCCGCTCGAGACGGGGCTGATGACGGCGTTCAAGTCGGACGCCGCGGTCATCCGTACGCTTCCGTTCCTACCGCCGTTCGGGGACGGGTTCACGCTCGACAACGCACAGTTCGCGTGGAACCACCTCAGCGGTCCGCTCCTCAACTCGCTCGTGATGTCCATCCCGGCGACGCTGTTTACCGTGCTGTTCGCGAGCATGGCGGCGTACGGGCTGACGATGGTGGACTGGCGCGGCCAACTCGCCGTTCTCAGCCTGTTCATGGTCGGCGTGTTCGTCCCCTATCAGGCCGTGCTCGTGCCGCTCGCACGGTTCTGGAACAACATCTTCCCGCTCGGGAAGATGGTCGCGCCGTACGTCGCATCGCTCCCGTACTTCACGGAGAACCACGCGGTACTCGTGCCGCTGATCATCACGCACGTCGCGTACGGCATCCCGATCATCACGGTGCTGTTCCGGTCGTACATGCAGACGCTCCCGACGTCGCTCGTTGAGTCCGCGATGATAGACGGCGCGAGCGTGACGAAGATCTACTACCGCATCATCGTCCCACTCTGCAAGCCGATGTTCGCCGTCGTCTTCATCTACCAGTTCACGCAGATCTACAACGAGTTCCTGTTCTCGCTGACGCTCATCGGGAACGCGTCGAGTTCGGCGGCGACGGTGACGCTCGTCCTGCCGAGTCTCGGCGCGTCGGTTAGCGGGATGGACTTCGGGGTTCGGATGGCGGCGTCGCTCCTCGCAGCGATCCCGACGCTCATCATCTACGTCGCGTTCGCCGAACAGTTCGCAAAAGGACTCGCAACGGAAGCCTGAGACTATGGGAGAAATCAACATATCCAACCTGACGAAACGATTCGGCGACGTCATCGCCGTAAACGACCTCAATCTGGAGATCGAAGACGGGGAGTTCCTCGTCCTCGTCGGCCCGTCCGGCTGTGGGAAGTCCACAACGCTCCGCTGTGTCGCGGGTCTGGAGACGCCATCCGGTGGCCAAATCCGATTCGACGAGACGGACGTCACCTACCGCGTCCCGCAGAACCGGGACGTGGCGATGGTCTTCCAAGACTATGCGCTCTACCCGCACATGACCGTGCGACAGAACATGAAGTTCGGTCTGGAGGAGGAACCGGATTACACGGATTCGGAGCGCGAGGAGCGCGTTGAGGACGTCGCAGACTTACTGGACATCTCCGACCTGCTCGACCGCAAGCCCGGCGAACTCTCCGGCGGGCAGCAACAGCGGGTCGCCCTCGGGCGCGCCATCGTCCGCGACCCTTCGGTGTTCCTGATGGACGAGCCGCTTTCTAATCTGGACGCGAAGCTCCGCGCGACGATGCGGATGGAACTCCAACATCTGCAGGAGGACCTCGGCGTCACCACCGTCTACGTCACGCACGACCAGACCGAGGCGATGACGATGAGCGACCGGATGGCCGTGATGAACGACGGGGAACTCCAGCAGGTCGGCGAACCTCTGGATCTCTATCACGCCCCCGCGAACCTGTTCGTCGCCGAGTTCCTCGGCGAACCGAACATGAATCACCTCAACGGGACAGTCGACGACGGCCAGTTCGTCACCGACGGCTTCACGTACTCGTTCGACGACTCGGTGCTTGACGACGTCGGGGACGCGGACGACGTCGTCCTCGGCATCCGCCCGGAGTCGGTCGAGATCCTCGACAATGACCCGGAAGCGGTGTCGCTTGGCGACCGCGAGTTCGAGATGACGGTGGATGTCGTCGAACCGATGGGGAACGAGCACGTCGTTCATCTCGATTTCGTCACCGGCGCGTCGGAGTCGCTCACCGCCATCGCCGACGGGATGCGCCGCATCGAGGAGGGCGAGTCCGTCGTCGTCCACCTGCCACACGACGCCGCCCACGTCTTCGACGCGAAGACCGGCGTGGCCCTCCACAACCGGCGGGTCTCGTTCGAGGGTTCGAGCGACCAGCTTGACGAGCCGCGCGTCTGAGCGATCGATCGCCGCGGGGCTCTGATGCGTCCCGGAATGCGGTTTTAACTTCTTGCGGTCGCTACGACGCGTATGCGACGACGCGATCGATTGGACGCGTACCTCGACGATCACGGCCTCGCGGCTGTCTGGTTCGCGCGGCCGAACGGGTTCGCGTGGTTGACCGGCGGCGACAACGTCGTCGACGCCGCGAATGACACCGGTATCGCCGCCGCCGGCTACGACGGCGAGGAACTGCGGGTGTTGACGGCGAACATCGAGGCCGACCGGCTCGCGGAGGAGGAACTCCCAGCGGACGCCGTCGTCGATCGTTATCCGTGGTACGAGACAGACCTCGTAGACGCACTCGCTGATCGGAGTCCGACGCCGGCCGCGGCGGACGTCAACGTGCCGGGGTTCGAGCGCGTGGATGCGAGCGCACTCCGTCAACCGCTCACCGACGCCGACGTTGAGGCGTACCGTGCGCTCGGAGCGGATGCCGCTACGGCGGTGGAGGCGGCCTGCCGGGAGTTCTCCGTAGAGACGACCGAGCGCGCGGCCGCGGCGGCGCTCACGGGCCGATTGGCCGATGCGGGCGTTCGCGCGCCGGTGGTGCTCGTCGGCGGCGCAGAGCGCGCGATACGCCACCGCCACTTCACGCCGACGGACGCCGAAATCGGCGCTTACGCGCTGGTGTCGGTGACGGCGTCCCGGGACGGTCTCTTCGCGAGTCTCACGCGCACTGTCCGCTTCAACGCACCCGATTGGTACGACGAGCGGTGGCGGGCGTCCGCGCACGTCGCGTCGACGGCGCTCACGGCGACCCGAAGCGTCGGTCGCGCGGGCGGCACCGCGGGCGACGTCTTCTCGCGAATCCGCGACGCGTACGCTGAGACTGGGTTCCACGGAGAGTGGCGCAACCACCATCAGGGTGGTGCGGCAGGATTCGACAGTCGAGAGTGGGTGGCGACGCCGGAGTGCGACGCGCCCGTTCAGGTGCCGATGGGGTACGCGTGGAACCCGACGGTCCGCGGGACGAAGACGGAGGACACGTGGCTCGTAACGAGGGACGGATTCGAGTGTCTGACCGCGGGCGACGTCGAACGTGAGCGCGTCCGGGCCGTCAGTGACGATCTGTCGCTCGCGCACGCGCTCGCGATCCGCCCGTGACGATAGCTAGCGGATGGAAGATGGACAGTTGGGGAATACTATTCATGGACGCGGTCGATCAGATGTCGCCGTTCGCTCACGCTCCCACGCTTCTTCTAAATCCGGGTCATAGCCCTCACTAAGCAGGTCTGCGAGTATCTCTAAGCAAGTCACTCAATGACCTGCTCGTTCCTCAAACTGGCTTAGCTAGACAGTGCCACATTGATCATCGTTCTCCTCCTCGGGGGGTCGTCGGATTGACCAAGAGCGTGGAGCACGGACATCGATCAAGCTGCTGGAGTGCCGTATCCAACTCCATCTGCCAGATATTTCACTATCGAATACATTCACCAAAATATAGTGTTTCGGTGTCAAACAGTCGCAGAAGGCCGTTCACCATCAAGTGCAGAGAGCGATCCACAGTTAGCAAGCGATGCAGTCCGGATCACGCCGCGCTTGACGAGACGATGGCCCGGATCAACGACCAGCAGTTCTGGCTGTACGTGGCCGTCGTCCGGCGACGGACGAATTCTCCGGGGAAGCCGTGAGAAACGCGGCGTCAGCGACGTCACTGGACCACTTCGTGTTCCGGTCGTCGAACGAGACGCGACGTGTCCCGCTAACGCCGTTTCTCATCGAGCAGGCCTCGGTTCCAGACCGTTCAACATGGGAATCGAAACACCTCTGAAATGTATATTTATATAGATAGGAACACATACCTAATTGTGTAGTAATAGTTTCTGCCACGTCAGTCCGAAGACCATGGAAGCGTGGTTGCGAACCCTCCCCGCTACGACGTCCTGGCTGACGACGTTCGGGCCATCCTCGACACCGACTTTCTACAGATAAGCAAGGCGAGTGCCTCGGGGCTTGACCCTGAGGCGGTTCACGATCGCGTGACGGGAAACCTTGCCGACGACCCCGGGATCCCTCCTGAGAACGTGATGATCGTTATCACCGAAAATACAGAGGGGGACTGGTCGTTCGGAAACGGTGGCGCACAGTTCATTGACGGCGACAGAGAGTAGGGACTCATTGGAAGGACCTACATCGAACGCTGACCGCGCCGGCGCGGATGTCGTTCACCGGTACACCACCGCATCGACCGACGCTGACCGCGCTAGGCCCACCAGCACGTCACGGCCGTCGCGGACCTCAAGGCGTTCATCCGCGCCAGTTTCCTACGGCTAGCGTGTTGGGTAACGGAAGCCGTGCACGGAAAATGCAGCCGTTAATGCGAAGATTCACAAGCGGCGCAGTCGTACAATCGTCTACGAACTCCAAGTCTCGATGACGCCATTCTCTGACCCGTCCGACCCACGACCACCACTCCCGGAGTGGGTGCAGGAGGCCTACCAGATTCTCCGCGACGCTGCCGATGATCCACAGAGTGAGTTCACCTACGAAGAAGCCTATGCGCTCCTTGAGGAGGCCGATACCTTCTCCGCGGAACACAGCGATAGCGAGTACGCCATCGACCGACTGCTGAGTCGGGGCTACCTCTACGAAGCGAACGGCACACTCCACGTTACCGCAACCACACTCGAGTGAGTGACCGCCCGCTCACAAACACGCGATACTCACCCGTCTATAGATAGTGGGGAGACAGCGTGAGAAAGGGGACGCTTGAATTGCCGCCACCGAAGGCGACGAAGCCGTACCAGTGGCGACAGCGACGTCGAACTGATCAATCGCGTAGCTCTCGAAACGTACCGGTGAGCCAGTCAGACGCTGCTATCCGACTCACCTCGTGTGATCAGTCGTTCAGCCCAAGTCATCAAGCGCGGCACGGAAGAAGAAACCGAGGGCAAGGTGTTGTTCCATCGCTGCAGTGACGCGTTCGACGAGTGCGTCGGTGTCTGCAACTTGGTACTCCTTGGTACGGACGAGTTCTTGGACGTCGAGATAGCCGTCGGCTTCGAGGTCGTGGAGGCGGGGATAGACGGTTCCGGGGCTGAGATGGGTGTCGAAGACGGTGACCAAGTCCGTCATCAACCCCTTCCCGTGGGTATCGGCGGAACGATGGGCGACGAGGAGGAGGAGGATCTCGTCGAGGTTCTGTTTGACGATGGATTCGCGGAACTGGAAGGTCGCGTCGTCGAACAGCACCGACCGAACGCGTGAGAGAAGCACCTCCGAGCGCTGTTCGGGCGTGAGCCGAACGTTCAACTCTTCGTCCGGAAGCGTCGACTGCATCTCGGAGTATAGTTGATTAATTGTCACTCCATCCCCTCTGTCTTCAGATGTGTCTTCTGACGCGGCAACACCTACACGCGACGTATCGTCGCTAGTTGCCTTCTCCCCCATAGAGTTCGATTCTTTCGGACTCACAGCTAAACAATATAGGTTATCTGTCTTATAACCCTGTGCCATTTTACGCCCTGAACATTCTCTATAGTCAATTATAATCTATTCCAACTATCTAATTAGTTATAGATATAGTGTCGTCGCGCGGGCCGTGCACAGAGTTGACGTCGGTCACCGATGTCTGAGTTCGGCCACGAGGTCGAGCGACGTGTTCGAGAGCAGGACGGCGAGCACGACCACCGGTGGCTCGTCAGGCGCGACGCGCGCGGCGTACCACCGGAGGAACGACTCAAACGCTCGTGACACGTCGTTCGTCTCTACTCGCAGCGCGTCCTCGCCCGCCTCCGTACGAGCGTGCGCGCACAGCGCGTGTGCGCCGTTGAGGCCGTCGAGCGAGCGCGTTCTACCGGACGTGGGTTCGCCCGGCTCGCGTGCCGCGTCCGCACTACCGTCTGCGTTGTCGCCCACTTGGACGACGTAGCGGTCGTCCGAGAGGGATCGGACGCGGTCGTCGGCCAGCTCGAGGTCTGCGGGCCGGACCGGGTCGCCGGCCGCCCACTCGGCGTCATCGCTCATAGCCGGTCGCGTCGGACGGTCGCGCACTGGACGCGATAGCGGTCATAGTGGGTCGATGCGAGTCGCACGAGTCGCCTCAGACTTTCACGTAGTCTCCAGTGAGGACGTCGGGGACGTTGACGCCGTACGTGGTAGTTGCACCGGACTGGTCGACGATGTCAAGTGACGCGCTCGAACCCTCGCTGAGACCGGGAGACTCGAGATCACTCGTACTGACATTGATCCTGACGCGATCGTCAGTGTTCGAGAGTACCTTCGTCGGGCCGCCGGTCTCGACCGCTTCCGTGCTGAACGAGGTGTTGTCGGCACTGGACGAGCCGTACGACAGCGTCGCGGACGTGTCCGCGCTCGTGTACTGGATGGTGGCCTCGGAGAGGTCGATCGCATCCGAGCCCGGTGACTTCTTCGCAACCAGCGTCACGGTGTCAATGGCCTTGTCGTCGTTCGTGTCCGCACCCGTCGCGGAGACGATGTCGATCTGGTTCGAGACTTGTGCCTGGGCGTCGGTGCCCGTATCGGAGGCGCGCGTCTGAAGCTGGTCAGCGGTGGTGACGAGGACGCCGGCCGCGACGGCGGCGACGAGCACCAGCGCGATGAAGATGATGAGCGTACCGATACCGACCTGTCCGCGGTCAGTCCGTTCGGGGAGTATATCGTCGAACATGGTTCAGACCTTCACGTAGCTTCCAGTGAGGACGTCGGGGACGTTGACGCCGTACGTGGTGGTCGCACCGGACTGATCAACGATGTCGAGCGACGCGCTCGCGCCCTCCGAGAGATCGGTTGGCGGATCGACGACGATCTGCTTGCGGTCGCCCGTGTTGTCGAGCACCGCATCGTTTGTCGAAGTGCCATCCGTGTTCTGCACAGTCAGATCGGTGAACGTCTCAGAGTCGCTGTCGCTCGTATACTGGATGGTGGCCTCAGAGAGGTTGATCGCATCCGAGCCCGGGGACTTCTTCACGACGAGCGTCACGTTCTCGACCGAGTTGGAGCCCACTGCTCCGGTCGCGGAGACGACGTCAATCTGGTTCGAGACCTGCGCTTGGGCATCGGTGCCGGTGTCGGAAGCGCGTGTCTGGAGCTGGTCAGCGGTGGTGACGAGGACGCCGGCCGCGACGGCGGCGACGAGCACCAGCGCGATGAAGATGATGAGCGTACCGATTCCGACCTGTCCGCGGTCGGCCTTCTCGGGTAGTTGCAGTTTCATGATGTCGGTTGCGCCCTCATGGGGAGGGCGGGGGTCTTCCCACTCAGCCATCGGCGGGCCCCGTGCATAATACGAGAAACGGCTTCGAGAGCGGACTCGCAACGCGAATCGATACCGGCGTCGCGTGCCGATTCGCCGCGCGACTCGAAACTCGAAACTCGCCGTGAATCCGGACGTCGACCTATGTGGCCGCTCCCGGTAGCGTGACGCGACGACCATCGAATCGCTATGTTCCAGCGCATCAAACAACTGTTCGGGACGTCCGACGCCGATACTGACGCCGACGCTGACGACACCTCACCGTTCGGCGACCCACCGCCCATCGAAGACGTGGCAGAGGGCGACGCTCGTGGTGTGGATGGCGACGCCACGGGACCGTCGGGAAGGAGCGACGCGGACGATCGGGAGGCACTCGCGACACGTGTCGAGGAGTTGGAGGACGACCTCGAGTCGACGGCGTCGTCGCTGCGCGGCGTGGAGGGCGCCCAGTCCGACCTCGAGGAGTCCGTGGACGAGATGCACCAGACCGTCCGCCGACTCGCCGGCGTCTACGACCGCGTCGCCGCCGCGGAGAACCCGTTCGTGGACGGCTCGCTCGAACGCGCGTCCGACGACGCCCCAGCTGCCGCTTCCGGTTCGGACGACGACACGGACGCAAACGCGGATGGTACCGCCGAACGCGACATCGTGGCTGACGGTGACGCCGATGACGTCGGCGACGCCGTCGTCTCTTTCGACGACCTCCGCGACGACGCTGTTGGTGACGACGCGAACGACACCGCGGATGACACGGCCTTCGGCGACACCACGGACACCGACGTCAGTGATGGGGACGCGTCCCCGTCGTTCGACCCGTCGGACGACTCCAGTCTGGGTGCCGACGCGTACGCGGACGGCCCCGAGGGCGAGACACACGGCCACGACGTCGACGAGGGCGGGATGCCGGTGTTGTCGTCGCTCCCGGAGGGCTACGCGGGCGACGTCCTCGTGATGGAGTGGCTCTCCGTGCTCATGGAGCGGTCCGGGCCGGCGGGCACGCTGCGCGCCATCAGCCACTACGAGGCGGTCGGCTGGATATCGGCGGACGTCGAGGCGGCGCTCCTCGACGCCGTCGGTGGTCCCGGCCTCGACGTGTTCGTCGATCCGACGCAGCCGCGCGAGCCGTCCGCGGACGAGCACGCCCTCTCCTACGACTACCTCCGGGCGCTGCGCCACCTCCGGGAGCACTGATGGGGTTCAGTGTCAGCGGCGCGAGCGCGGTCATCCTCATCGGCCTCCTGCTCAGCGCCGGGACCCTCTATCCTGTCCTCGATCACACCACGGCGGAGCGCGCGGACGCGGTGACGGCGCGCGACGACCGGGCACTCCGACAGCAGAACACGGCCATCGCTGATCCCGACGCGACGTACGATACGGCGAGCGACCGACTGACCGTCACCGTCCGTAACGCCGGGACGAGTACGCTCTCCGTCGGGGCCACCAGCCTCGTCGTGGACGGCCGCTACGCGTCCGTCCCGTCCACGAACACGAGCGTCGCGGGGCGCACGTCGAGCGACGTCTGGGCGTCGAACGAGACGGTGACGCTGGCCGTCTCCCGGGCGAGCGCGCCCGAGCGCGTCGTCGTCGTCACCGGTCCCGGCGTCGCCGCGAGCGCGCGGGTGGTGGTCTGAGTGGCGAGCGCGTCCGTCTCCGAGCTCGTCCTCTTCATCGCCGCGGTCAGCGTTGCGGCGGCCGTCGCGGGCACGATGGTAACGACAGTGGGCGGTATCGCGGCGTCACTCGACGACCACGGCGCGGACGTCGCGGCGCAGATCAATACCGATGTCGAGATCATCAGCGACCCAGCGAGCGGCGCGATGTACGACGCCGACACCGGCACCGTCCGCGTCCTCGTGAAGAACACGGGTGAGCGTACCCTCGCCACTGACGGGACCGGCGTCGAACTACTCGTCGACGGCCGCTACGTCCCACGCGACGACTACAACTCCACCGTCCTCGGCGGATCGACGTGGCGCGACGGGACCGTCGTTCGCGTCCTCGCGGACGACTCGCTCGCCGCGGGCGATCACAGCGTCACCGTCGTCGTCACCGGTGACCGAGACACTGAACGCTTCTACACGTGAACTACCGCTCCATCGGCCTCGAAGACCGCGACCGCGTCAACCACGCCATCGGCGGCGGCTTCCCCGAAGGTAGCCTCGTCCTCCTCGAAGGTGGGACGGGCGCCGGGAAATCCGCGCTCGCCTCCCGCGTCGTCTACGGCCTCTGCGAGGAGGGGTCGCGGGTCGCACTCGCATCCACCGAGGGAGACGTCGGATCGTACCTTGAGCAGATGCACTCGCTCTCCTACGATGTCCTCGACCACCTGCTCGCCGGCCGCCTACGCTACTTCCACATCCCGCTGGACGGCGAGCGCGCGCTCGTCAATCGTTTCCTCCGGCCGGGCGCGCTCTGGGACGCGGACGTCGTCATCGCCGATGGCTTCGGTGCGCTCTGTCGCAACGATCCGGCGTTCGCGGCCACGCTCGGAACGCCTGCGGCCGACCGCGCGATGGAACGCATCGTCGCGCGCCTCGACGCACCGCTCGACGCCGGACGCGTCGTCCTCCTCACCGTCGACCCAGCCGCGCTCTCCGAGAGTGCGCTCCGCCCGCTTCGTGCGGCTGCGGACGTCTACCTCACCCTCGAGACCGACGTCGTCGGCCAAGACGTCCGCAAGAAGGCGGTAGTGCGGCGTTTCGCGGGGATGCGCCGCCCGGTCGACGACACCATCGGCTTCTCCGTCAAGCAGGGCCGCGGTCTCGTCATCGAATCCCGGACCATCGCCTGAGAGAGAACTATGTCCGACACGCCAGACTCCCTGCGCGCCGTCGCCGCCGAGCACGACCACGTCGCCGCCCACCTCGACGCGTTCGTCGCGCGCACCGGGACCCGCCCGACGCTCGTCGCCGACCCGAGCGACGAGCACGCCGACGAGAAGCCGAACGTCCTCTATCCGGCTGACCCGCCCATCTACGTCCACGTCCACGGCCGACCGGGCGCGGAGACGACCTACTACTGTCTGGAGCCGACGTTGCGCGACGGCGAGCACGCCCTCTACGAGCGCGTGCGCACGGAGGTGCTCGATCGTTCGGTGTCGAAGCCCGCACCCGCGGCAGACGCCGATTTCCTCGCGCACCTCGGCGACCTTCTCGACGAGATACTGACGGTCCGGGGCGGCCGCGGGTCGCTCGGCGCACGCATCCGCGAATCGCTGTTCGGCGACCGTTTCGTCGTCTCCGCCGAGACGGCGGCGCGCATCCGCTACGTCCTCGAACGCGATGTCGTCGGTCTCGGCCCGCTCGAACCGGTGATGAGCGACCCGCACAACGAGGACATCCACGTCATCGGCCCACACGCTTGCTACGTCGACCACGGCGTCTTCGGGATGGTGGAGACGACGGTCGACTTCGGTGACCCCGACGAGTTCGGAAACTGGATTCGAAACATGGGCGAGCGGATGAACACGCCCGTCTCGGACTCCGACCCGGTCATCGACGCGACGCTCCCGGACGGATCGCGCATCAACATCATCTACTCGGACGACGTCTCGATCAAGGGTCCCTCGCTCACCATCCGGCAAGGCGAGGACGTCCCGCTCTCCGTCTTCCAGATCACGAAGTGGGGGACGCTCTCCCCGGAACTCGCGGCGTACCTCTGGCTCTGCATGGAGAACGAGCAGACGGTGTTCGTCGTCGGCGAGACGGCGTCGGGGAAGACGACGACGCTGAACTCGATGTTCTCGTTCATCCCGCGCGACCACAAAATCTACACCGCCGAGGACACCGCGGAAGTGAAGCCGCCCCACGACAACTGGCAGCAACTCCTCACCCGCGAGGGCGGAGACGCCGGCTCCACCGTCGACATGTTCGACCTCGTCGCGGCCGCCCTGCGCTCGCGTCCGGACTACATCGTCGTCGGCGAGGTGCGCGGCGCCGAAGCGCAGATGGCGTTTCAAGCCGCCCAGACCGGCCATCCCGTCCTCCTCACCTTCCACGCGAGCGACATCGTCTCGATGATACAGCGCTTCACCTCCAACCCCATCAACGTCCCCGAGACGTTCATGGACAACTGCGACGTCGCGCTCTTCCAGAACCGCGTGAAGCGCGGCGACGACGTCCTGCGGCGCGTGACGAGCGTTCAGGAGATCGAGGGCTACTCCGAACACGAGGGCGGCGTCGTCACCCGCGAGGCCTTCTCGTGGGACCCCCGCGAGGACGACGTCGCGTTCAAGGGACGGAACAACAGCCACGTCCTTGAGAACCAGATCGCGACCCTGCTCGGCTACGACGACACCCGCCGCATCTACGACGAACTCGACCGGCGCGCCGAACTCATCCGCCGACTCATCGACGCGGACGTCGTCGGCTACCACGAGGTGAACGACGCCATCCGCACCGTCCAGCGCGATGGCGTGGACGGGCTCTCGATCGACGTCACCGGCCTCACTGACTCGGGGCGTCCGTAGATGGCGGGCGACAACGACGCGGACGGCTTCGAGGTGGACGTGCAGGCGCTCGTCCGCTCGTTCGTGCGCGCGTACCGCTACATGGACATCTCGACGCGTCACTACGCACTCCTCGTCCTCCTGCCGAGCGCCGCGCTCACCCTCGGCATCGCGGCCGTGCTCCTCGTGCTCTCGCCCCCGCTCTCCGTCGCTCTCCCCGGCGTCCTGCTCGGCATCCTGCCCACGCTCGGCGCGCTCGCCTACCCGAAGATCGCCGCCGACCGAAAGCGCCGCGAGGTCCGCGAGCAGTTCCACCTCTTCTTGACGCATATCACCGTCCTCTCGATGACGAACATCGACCGCGTCGAGATATTCCGCACGCTCGCGCAAGTCGAGGAGTACGGCGCGCTCGCGGAGGAGATGGGGCGCATTACCGCGCTCGTGGACACGTGGAACCAGTCGCTCGACGATGCGTGTCGACGTCGCGCGAAACGCGTCCCCTCGGACCTGCTCGCGGACTTCCTCGAGCGACTCGCCTACACCGTCGGCGCCGGGCAGGCGCTCGACGACTTCCTCCTCGACGAACAGGAGTCCATCATCCGCGAGTTCGTCATCCGCTACGAGTCCGCGCTCGCCAAACTCGACGTCCTGAAGGAGCTCTACCTCTCGATGATGCTCTCGACGACGTTCATCCTCGTCTTCGCAACGGTCGTCCCCATCCTCCTCGACGTGCCCCCGACGCTCCTCATCAGCGCCGTCATCGTGATGTTCACGTTCGTCCAGCTCGCCTTCGTCGTCGTCGTCCACACCGTCGCACCTCGCGACCCCGTCTGGCTGACGCCCGACTCCCATCACTCTCCGGCACACCAGGTGCGACCCGCACTCTACGCGGGCGTCGGCCTCTCGGTGCTCGCCGTCGTGGGCGTCCTCGCCCTCGGCCTCGGCTATACGCCGCTCGATCCCGGGCAGATCCCCTACCCGCTCTCGCTTGCGATTCCGACGACGCCGCTCCTCCTCCCCGGCGTGGCGATGCGCCGCGAGGAGCGCGCGGTGGGCGAGCGCGACGCGGGCTTCCCGTCGTTCATCCGCGCGCTCGGCGGCGTCGAGTCCGTGAAGCAGACGTCGAGCGCGAACGTCCTCGAGTCGCTGCGCCACAAGGATTTCGGGGCGCTCACCGCGAACGTCGACGACCTCTACAAGCGCCTGCGCACCCGCATCGACACCGAGCAGGCGTGGGTGTTCTTCGCCGCTGACACCGGCTCCTACCTCATCCACAAGTTCGGGAGCATGTACGTCGTCGGCCGGCGGATGGGCGGCGAACCGCGGCGTCTCGGCCAGGTCATCTCCGCGAACTTCAACGAGGTGCTCCGGGTGCGCGAGCAGCGCCAGCAGGCCACGACGACGCTCATCGGCGTCATCTACGGCATCACGGCGGCGTCGATGTTCTCCTCGTTCCTCGGTCTGGGCATCGCCGAGCAGATGCTCGACATCACTTCGCGCATCGCCGGCCAGAACGACGCCTTCGTCCAGTCGCTCTTCTCGACGGGGAGCTACGACATCGCGACGATGACCTTCCTCCTCCTGCTCGTCGTGTTGTTGAACGCGCTGCTCTCCGCACTAATGATCCGTATCACCGACCGTGGACACTTCGTGAGCGCGCTCACGCATTTCACGCTGCTGACGTGGACGGGTGCCCTCGTCGCCGTCGCCACCCAGCGGGTCGTCAGCGGACTCATCGGCTGACTCGCGCCCCGATTCGAGCCCACGGTTTTAGGTGGGGAGCACCGTCGCGTGAGTCATGACGGACGCCGCCGCCGAGCGACCGTACCTCGACACGCCCATCCCGGGCGACGCGACGCCGACGCTCCTCCAGTGGGCGAAATACCTCGGACGGACGTTCGGCGCGGGTGGCGCGCTCTGCGCGCTGCGCCACTACGAGCGCCTCTCGTGGCTCTCCCCGGCCGCGAGGCGCGACGTCGAGCGCCGCCTTCAAGGCCTCTCCATCGAGGAGATTCACTCGAAGAAGTACGACGAACCCACGCGCCTCACCGGGCCGCTGGCGTCGCTCTCCGGAACGCCGTTCGGCGCGCACGCGAAGTCCCTTGAGTTCATCGCGCGCCTCACCGACGCCGACCTCAAGAGCGAACTCCTCCGCGCGCGCCTAGCGAAACACCGCGCCGGCGTCGCGGACGTCGATTCGACCGACCGAGACGCGCCCTCGCCGTCCTGAGCGCATCAAGGATGGTGAGCGGGCGGTGACCGAAGACGACGCGCGAACACCGGAGGAGCGTGCCGACGTCGACTTGGACGGAGTGCGAAATATTCGCACTCCGAGACTATAGTCGAATAGTCATTAATACAGTTACTATCATATACTCTATTTTATTCCCATATAACCAAGCGAAGTGCACGATTCAAGCGCTATCGACTCATTAGAGCTCTAATTCTGACATTCCAGATATGAGTGAGGAAACATCATTGTCTCGTCTGTTGTCATAACTGAACACCGCCATCGCGCGTACTCCGGGACGTTATATGTGGGGGACACATAGCGCTGATCCAAGTCCGACATCATGGTCTCTCTGCTAACTGTCGCCGGCGTCGCGGTCGCCGTATTCGTTGGGTTCAACATCGGTGGCTCGTCGACCGGCGTGGCGTTCGGTCCGGCAGTCGGGTCGCGTCTCGTTCGCAAGGCGACGGCGGGGGTCCTCTTCGTCGGCTTCGGCTTCCTCGGCGCGTGGACCGTCGGCCGGAACGTCATCGCGACGATGAGCAGCAGTATCGTGCCGGCGATCCAGTTCACGCCCGTGACGAGCGTCGCCGTCCTGTTTTTCACGGGTGCGTCGCTGTTCATCTCGAACCTCTACGGCGTGCCGGCCTCGACGTCGATGACGGCCGTCGGCGCCATCGTCGGGTTGGGGCTCGCGTCGAACACGCTCAATCAGGCGTTGATGTTCGTCATCGTCTCGGCGTGGATCGTCGCACCGCTGGTGAGTCTCACCATCGGACTCGTCGTCGGACGCTACATCTACCCGTATATCGATCGCTACGTCGCGTTCACGACCTTCGACCTCCACTTCATCCAGGTCGATCGCTCGGGAACGATTCCCCGCCCATACGTCAACCCGACCGCGTCACCACAGGACGTCGTCGGGTCGCTCTCGGTGATCGTGATCGCCTGCTACATGGCGTTCTCGGCCGGGGCGTCGAACGCGGCGAACGCCGTCGCGCCCCTCGTCGGAGCGGGCGGGGCACTCACCGTCGATCAGGGCGTCCTGCTCGCGGTCGCGGCCTTCGGCCTCGGGAGTTTCACGATCGCCCGTCGCACGCTGGAGACGGTCGGAGACGACATCACCGAGCTCCCGATTCTCGCGTCCTTGATCGTCTCGCTTGTCGGCGGCACGGTCATCACCATCCTCTCCTACTTGGGGATCCCCGCGAGCCTCGCGGTCAGCACGACGTCGGCGATCATCGGACTCGGCTGGGGTCGCGCGAGCCGGGCGGCGACGCTCGCGGAGTTAGCGACGCCGACGCCTGAGCGACCGGACGTGGACGTCGCCACGGGGGCGCTGGTCACCTCCCGCGCCGAAGAGGCGCCTGCGAGTCCGACGATCGGGGATATCGCCCGGGACGAAGACGCCGCGGAGGATTCGACCGATATTCCCGACGTGCCGGAGATCGGTGCCGAAGGACCGGTCGATCTCGACGAACGGAGCCTCTTCGATCCGGCAGCGGCCAAGCGTATCGTCACGATGTGGGTGCTGACGCCGTCGTTGGCGGTCGCCGCCTCCTACCCCGTGTTCGTGATGCTGCTGTGAGCGTGCGTCGCTAGACACGACGCGGATGGTGGCATCTTCCCGACAAGCGTGTCAGTCGCCGTGCTGTCGGCCGACGCGTCGACTCCGACCTCGCGGCGACACCTGCCGGGAGAGTATCATATACCATCTTCTCGTGTATGACGCGTGTCGAGTAACGCGTTCTGATGGATCGGCGGTCCCGTGTCTCATCAGGAAGGCGGAGATTCCCGGGAGACGAGGAAAGATCGTTCGACCCGTTACCGGCGGACCGAACCGGACCGCTCACGCGAGCCGGTCGGGTTAGTCACCGGCGAGTTCGGGGTTCCGCGAGGCGTGCAGGCTGGCGCAGACGCCGCCCTGACCGCCCATGTTCGTCTTCGCCAACCGAGACGCGCGGCGCGCTCGCGGGACGTCGGCGGGGGTAAGCGCGTCCTCGTCACGGTCGGCAAAGAGTCGATCGTCGTCGTCCGAGACGAGATCGACGGCGCGCGCCTTCTCCAGATAGCGTTCGAGGGGACGGGCGTCGAGTTCGACGTAGAGGCCGTCGAGGTCGACCGTCGCCCGCTCATCCTCGAAGGTGACGTCGCCGCGGCGGAGGCGGGCGATCTGTCGGTCGTCGAGGCCGGCGTCGTCGAGAGCCTCCGTCGCGTCGTACTGGCGGGCGAGTCGAGCCTTCCGGTCAAGGGTCTCGCGGGTCGATGCCACCTCACCATCGGCGGTGTCGAAGGCCGTTTCGAAGGAGAGTCCCTCGTTCACGCCGCGCGTCACCTCCTCGGCGTGCATGTGGTCGCGGAGTTCGATCCGGACCTCACCGACGCCATCAAGCGCGCTGGCGGCGTCGCGGGCGTCAGCGGCCATCATCCACGCAAAGGTAGGGGAACACCACGCGGTGGGAAGCGCGAAGGCGAGGCGGACGTCGCCGTTATCACTCACCTCAAGCGTCTCGATGTAGTCGAGGTCGGTGATCGGCTGGTCGAGTTCGGGGTCGGTGACGCCGTCAAGGGCGTCGCGGACCGCGTCGGCGGTGACGGACATGCTCAGTCAGCCGCCCCCTCGTACTGCGCGCCGGTGTCGAATTCGGCGGAAACCTCGTCGTCGCGCAGCGCGGCCTTGCGCTCCTCGATGTCGATGTCGTAGAGGTCGGCGGCGTTCTCACCGAGGACTTTCTTCTTCGTCTCCATGTCGAACTCGAGGCCGTACTCCGCCTTCTCCTCCTCGGTGAACTCGGTGTTGACGACGGCGTCAAGCACCCAGTCGGGCTCCCAGATGCCGTAGTCGCTCCCGAAGAGGACTTTGTCGTCGCCGAGCCAGTAGAGAAGTTCGCCGAGGATCTCGCGGAACTTCTGGGGGCGACCGCGCGCCATCGGTGCGGCAACGGCGAGACCGCCGTAGACGTTGGGTTCCTGGGTGCCGATCCAGCAGAAATCGTCGAGGCGGGGAAGCCCGACGTGCTCGACGACGAAGTTGAGTTCAGGGAAAGACGTAGCGGCGTCGTCGACGTCGGCGACGTCGAAGGCATCGCGGTTCAGCGGCCGGATGGTCGGACCCTTGTGCGCGTGGATGTTCTCGATGCCGAGGTCCGCGCACTTCTGGAGGAACTCGAAGGAGTCCTCGGAGTCGAGTCGCCACCCCTTCGAGTCACCGCGCCACTCCGCCGTGTACACCTTGACGCCCTGGATGTCGTACTCGCGGGCCTGTCGTTCGAGTTCCTCGAGGCCGGCCTCGCCCTCCCGGGGGTCGAAGCGCCCGTTCGTGATGAGTCGGTCGCCGTACTCGTCGGCCAGCGCGCCGCAGTCCTCGATCGTGTTGAAGCCGTTCTCGTAGAACTCCTTGAGATACGTCGGTTGAAAGATCCCGACGTCGACGTCACCGGTTCCGAAGACGTCCGAGAGGAACTTCTCGTCGCTGTACGTTCGGAACTCCTCCAAGGTCCACTGCCGCTCCTCGGGGGTGAAGCCGGTGTGATAGTCGTAGAAGCACTTGATGAACTGCTCACCGCCCTCGTGAATGATGTTCTCCTTCGTCGCGTCCCACGCGTGCAGGTGACCGTCGACGACAAAGATATCCTCACCTTGATGCTGAAGCATTGCGACTCAACAAGGATAATACACGACAATAATTGTTAGGGTTGGGCGTCACCGATCTGGGCGAGACACGCGTCGTCGCGAGAGCCGAAACGACAGTGGCTTGGCGAGCACAATGCGCTCGAAGACGGAAGCGAGGCCCAGTCGTATCACCGACGCTCACGGCGTCACCTTACCCAAACGTTCTTTTGTGACAAATTTTGCCCGTATAGCGGTCTTTAGTACCGTTTCGTGTCCCAGTCGAATCGAACTATGCGCGCAGCGAGACTCCACGAGTACACGGACGACATGAGCGACGCCCTCACGGTCGAAGAGGTCGAGCGGCCCGAGATCGGGGCGTCGGACCAGATCGTCGTCGAGATCGAAGGGGCGGGATGGTGCCAGACGGACAACCACATCATCGAGGGAATGTGGGAGCCCTACGCCAACCAAGACCTCCCGATGACGCTCGGCCACGAGAACGCCGGAACCGTCGTCGAGGTCGGTGAGGAAGTGACGACGGTCGACGTCGGCGACGCCGTCCTCTGTCACCCGCTTCGCACCTGCGGGAAATGTCGCTCCTGCCGCCTCGGAAACGATATGTACTGTGAGAACGCCGCCTTCTCGGGGCTCGACACGGACGGCGGGTTCGCCGAGTACCTCCTCACCTCCGAGCGTGCCGCGATCAAACTCGACACGGTCGATCCCGTCGACATCGCGCCCCACGCGGACGCGGGAATCACGGCCTACCACGCCACGAAGAAAGCCGTCGACGTTCTCGTCCCCGGAGAGTACTGCGTGCTCTTCGGGATCGGCGGACTCGGACACATCGGTCTGCAGGCCGTCGAGGCGATGAGCGCCGCGCAGACCATCGCCGTCGACGTCAAGGACGAGGCGCTCGCGCTCGCCGACCGACTCGGCGCCGACTACACCGTCAACTCCGCCGACGAGGACGTGGCGGGCGCGATCAACGGGATCACCGACGGCGCGGGCGCCCGGGAGGTGCTCGACTTCGTCGGCGCCGACGCCACGACCGACCTCGCACCCGAGATCGTCTCACCCGGCGGCGACCACCACATCATCGGCTATGGCGGACACATCCATCGACCCGCACAGGACCTCGTCGACGGCGAGTTCGACTACCGGGGTAACCTCGTCGGCACCTATACAGAACTCCAAGAGCTCGTCGCGCTCGTTGAGCAGGGCGAAATCCACCTCACCACGAGCGAGTACGACCTCGGCGAGATCAACGAAGTCGCCGAGCGACTCGAGCACAACGAGATTGAGGGCCGGGCCGTCATCCGTCCCTAGTCCGCGTTCAACACTGGTGAAGTGGCGGTGCGACACGGCCTCGACGGCTTTTACGAACATATATTCGTCAAGTGAAGGCCTGGTTCGTTCGCCGCCGGCCCCACCGTGTTCGTCCGTCGCCGGCTCGCTCTCCGTCCGACACCGTCGGCCGTGAGCCAGCACTCAGTAGCCCTGCATCTCCAACTCGACGAGGTTCGCGGCGTCGGAAACGAGCGGTGCGAGCGTCTCCAGTCGCTCGTCGCTCATGCGACTCGTCGGGCCCGCGATGCTGATCGCGCCGATTCCCCGATCCGCCCCAGCGTCACCGCGGTTTTCCACGGCGGCAGCGACGCAGCACAGGCCCTCTAGTTGCTCCTCTCGGTCGAACGCGACCCCGCGTTGGCGGACGGCGTCGATCTCCGCTTCGAGCGCGGAACGATCCGTGATCGTGTGCGGTGTCGTCTCCGGGAGGCCACGCTCGTCTAGGATCTCATCGACGCGGTCCGAAGGGAGTTTCGCGAGGACCGCCTTTCCGAGCGCGTTGTCGTGGAGATGCTTGCGTCGGCCGACCGTGTCGAAACTGACCGCGTCGTCGCCGTGCGCGTCGTAGACGTAGTATCCGTATCCGTTCTCCTCGATCATTAGGATACTCAGCTCTCCCGTCCGCCGCGATAGCTCGTCGACCTTTCCCTTGCCGACTCGATAGACGTCGAGGTCCTCGACCGTTCGGTGTCCCATGTTCAAAAAGCGCATCCCAAGACGATACTGATCATCTTCTTCGACGACGTACGACTGGTGTTCGAGCGTTTTGAGGTGGTAGTGCGTCGTGTTTCTGGCGAGGTCGAGGTGGGTCGCGATTTCGGACGCCGTCGCCGAGCCGAGCGTGGCGAGTGCGCTGAGGATGGTGAGCGACCGTTCGCTGGCTTGGATCCGCTTTTGATCGTCGGCCATACGCCCCTATCCACATCCCACCGTGATTAATGTTCACCACGATTGAACGAGAGTTCCGGTCTGCGTGGTCGGTGACTGGACCGTGATCACTACACGGGAAACCGACGTCGTCGTGGCCGCCGTCCGGTGAACGGTACGGTTCCGCGACGTCGGCGATCTCTTTCGAGGTAGCTACCGAAGTTACCGTAGTTGGCTACCGTAGGTGCCTTAGCTAAGGTAGTAATGCGATCACATCAATTCGTCGCGTACCATTAAGTGCAGTCCGTCCGTAGTTGTGACCGTCGTGAGCGACTCAATCACACTGTCGACGGCGAAGGAACTGATCGATGCCGCGGAAGACGCGGCCGAGGAAATCGGAGTGGCGATGGTGATCACGGTCGCAAATCCGGCGGGGAACCTCATCGCCCAACACCGAATGGACGACGCGTGGCTGGCGAGTGTCTCCATCTCGCGCAACAAGGCCTACACCGCAGCGGCCCTCCAGATGCCGACGCACGAGCTCGCGGACCCCACGCAGCCCGGCGAGTCACTCTGGGGGCTCCAGACCAACGACGAGAACCGCCTAGTCGTCTTCGGCGGCGGCTATCCCCTCAAAGTCGACGGCGAAATCGTCGGCACCATCGGTGTCAGCGGCGGTGAGGTCGCCCAAGACATGACCGTCGCTGAAGCCGGTGTCGAACGCTTCGACGAGCTTACGGCGTAGCTCACCATCCATCTCTCCGAGAGATCACCAATTTCCGACACAGTCTCTTTATTTGACGCTTCACGGGGATGTGGATCACGACGCGATCGACGGGACATCCGACTCGACACCGAGAATCCGTGGCTGGACGCCGTCGCCCGCACGTGGGAGCCAGAAATATCCCGAATCATCGGAGGGTCCGCCGTTCACACCGTCGCGTGTCGCCGACACGCGCGACGAGGGGGCGTATTGGAAGTCGGATGGAGTGAACGCACTTCTGGCGGGCCCACCGGTCGGGAATACGTTTCACCAGCAGTCCTCTTGACGATCCGTGTCTCGATCGCTCCGACTCCCTTTACAACCATATATGCGTAATACCTTCGCGGGTCGAGCCCTATCGTCCGTGTTCCGACTCGGCCGCGTCGTGGGCGAGGCCACTCCCAAAGCGAGGACACCAGTAGCCAGACACCGCACCGGCAGACCGACTACTTCCACATATCCCGATCGCGGCGCGATCTGACCGCACGATACAGGGGAGTGTTTGAACGTTTCCTGTAGCGGAATGACATGATATATTGTATTTGTTCGCCGGTGTGAGCATCTCTACGTTCGATATAGCTTGTCATTCGTTCAGTCGTGTTTTGGAGAAGCGAATGTTTTTATATCAATTGTTCCCGGACAGGAGAGCAACTGCCGGCTATTTCTGATGAGCACCACGGATCGGACGATACCGCTATATATGCGACACGGTCACAACCACCGAACATCTTATAAATGTTCACGTTAGAGGAACAGTAGCACATAACGTCCGAACGTGGGACGAACGCACCTGTATCGACGACCGTTCACTTCCGGGACGTGCTCGATCGACGTCCGAGTCGGAAGCGTGGTGCTTTACCGGACGGCGAGAAAGGTGAACTATGACCGACCACGAGGCGTCCGGGGTGTTGCAGACGACGGCGATATCGCTCCAACTCGTCGATGTCCTCTTGGAACGCGAGGGAGCGAGCCTCACCGAGCTCGCCGAGGCGACCGACCTCGCCAAGAGCACCGTCTACAGTCACCTCACCACGCTCGCGGAGTACGGGTACGTCGTCAGCGACGCGAACGAGTACCAACTCGGGGCGAAGTTCTGCCACCTCGGCGATTACGTCCGGACCCGGAAAGAGTACTATCAGGTCGCCGAGGAGATCGTCGGGTGGCTCGCCGACGAGTCGACGATGGAGGTGGACTTCGCCGTCGAGGAACACGGCCGCGTCATCTCGCTGTACGGGAACCTCGAGTTCGCAAACACGCCGCGGTTTCTCATCGACGGCAGCCCGTTCCACGTGCACACGACCGCGTCCGGGAAGGCGATCGTCGCGGAGTATCCGGAGAGCCGGATTCACGAGATCGTCGATCGCTGGGGGCTTCCGGCGGCGACCGACCGATCGATCACGACGGAGGACGCGTTCTTCGCGGAGCTCGAACGCGTCCGCGAGCAAGGGTACGCGGAGAATCGCGGCGAAGCGGTCGAAGGGTTCTGGGCGATCGGAAAGGCGGTGAAATCCCCGCGCGGGGGCGTCTACGGGTCACTGAACCTGAGTGGCCCGGAGTATTTCGCCGACGAGGACACCAAAGCGGCCCAGATCGAACTCCTTGAACGCGCCGCGGCCGACTTCGAGCAGAAGATGGCCGACACGTACCAGACGTCTCGGCCGGACCGGGACGTCACGGAGGATTCGTAGCCCAGCGGCCCGCTCGCGTCATCCACCACCCGATTACGAGTACACAGGATCCGTTGACAACACAGACAGTAATCGAAATTATTATTGTTGAGGGTTCACGACATCGTGGCGTGCGACACCACGAGGCTCGGCACGGCCCACGACAAAGAATATGACGTGTTCCACGATACCACACGCAGACGGCTCCTGTCGTAGCGCTCGGCACGAATGCCCGTTGCGGCCCGACCTCGGCGCCGACTCAGGAATCGGCGGTCGCGTTCGGGACGCGGACAGTCGGGTGAGCGGCCGGTGAGTGGCACCGACGGACCGCTATCGACGTTCTTCGAGGAGATCGAACCCGTCATCTTCACCTTCGGCGCGCTCATCACGCTGTTGTTCGTCGGCGCGTTCAGTCTCCGACCGGACGCTGCCTACGACGTCGTTCTCAGTATTCGCAACTGGATCCTCTCGCAGTTCAACTGGTTTTTCCTCCTCGTCATGCTCGCCTTCGTGCTGTTCCTCGGGTTCGTCATCTTCGGACCATGGGGCCGCCTGACGCTCGGCGACGAGGAGCCGGAGTACAGTTTCCTCTCCTACTTCGCGATGATGTACTCCGCGGGACTCGCAGCGGGGATCGTCTTCTGGGGCCCGGCCGAAGCGCTGTTCCACTACTCGACGGTCCCACCGATCTTCGACGGCGTGCAGGCGGAGACTGCCGCAGCCATGCCGGCCGCCGTGCAGTACGCCATCTTCCACTGGAGTCTCACACAGTGGTCGTGTTTCACTGTGATGGGGCTCGCCATCGGCTACTTCGTCTACAACTACGACGCGCCGCTTCGCGTCTCCGCGGTCCTCACGCCGTTCGTGGGGGCGGATAACGTCGATGGTCCGCTCGGGCAGGCAGTCGACATCCTCGCGGTGTTCGCCACCCTCGGCGGCGTCGCCACCTCGCTTGGGTTCATCGGCCAGCAGTTCATCACGGGGCTGAACTTCCAGTGGGGGATCGAGCTCGGGGACCTCGGGACGATTGCAGTGATCACGGGGATGGTCGTCATCTTCACCGTCTCGCTGGTGCTCGGCGTCGACAAGGGGATCCGCCGTCTCTCGAACTTCAACATGACTCTATTCGCGTTCCTCATGGTCGCGACCCTCATACTCGGGCCGACGTTCCGGATCCTCGAACTCGGGACGCAGGCTGTCGGCGGGTTCGTCGGCGACTTCTTCCAGATGAGTCTGTACACGCAGGTCTCGGCGGACAGCGCCGGGAAGTGGGTGAACGTCTGGACCGTCTTCTACTGGCTCTGGCCGCTCGCGTGGTCGCCGTTCGCCGGCCTCTTCATCGCCCGTATCTCGCGTGGTCGGAGCGTGCGGGAGGTCGCGTTCGCTGGGATCGGCGCGACGGCGATGGCGACGATCCCATGGTTCGTCATCGTCGGCGGTGCCGGCGTCCTAATGCAGTTCTCGGGCATCGCGGACGTCCTCGGCCCGGTCTCGCAGTACGGCGAGGCCGTGTCGGGATACGTGCTCTTCGGTAACCTCCCGATCCTCGGGCCGGTCCTCCTGTTCGCGTTCCTCGTCCTCGTGACGACGTTCTTCGTCACGTCCGCGGACTCCTCGACGCTCGCGGTGTCGATGATGACGACCGGCGGAAAGGAGGAGCCCTCCGCCGTCAATCGCGTCTTCTGGGCCGTCCTCCAGGGGGTCGTCGCGTCCATTCTAATGGTCGTCGGTGGCGTCCGCGCCCTCCAGTCGGCAGCCATCATCACCGGCGCGCCGTTCGCGATCGTCTGCCTGCTGGCGATGATCGGACTCATTCGCACCTTCCGCGACGAGTACGGACCGCTCCTCCTTCGAGAGGAGACGTCGCTCGTCGGGAAGCCCGGCACGAGCGACGGCTCGTCGGTCGACGCGGCCTCCACCGTCGACGACGACTAACTCGCCGTCGACGGCCGTTGTCGTTCGTCGCTGTCGTCCATCGCTGACGCCTCTTCCTCGCGTTCGTCGACGCATCATCCGATCTATAACAAGTTTTAATGTACACTATCAACATTTGCTGTGTATGGATAGGGATACCGCGGAGCCCGATACCGGAGCGTTTCCCGGGCCGAACGCCGAGCAGTGGATCGACTTTCACTCTCAACACGCGGCGCCGAGCGAGTACTCCCATGAGTTCGTCTGGGACGTCACAGCGGAGGCGGACGGGCCGTTCGTAACCGACGTCGACGGAAACGTCCTCCTCGACTTCACGTGCCACATCGGGGCGGCACCGCTTGGCTACAACAACGAGAAGGTGCTCTCGACGCTCCGCGAGTTCGACCTCGTCGAGCCGATGAAGATCGCGGGACAGGACATGTACTTCGGTGCCGGCCCTGATCCCGAGACGGCCGAGTTCCCGGGGTCGAGTCATCTGATGGAGAAACTCGTCGACGTCTCCGACCAGTACGGGATGGATACCGTCTTCCTCTCGAACTCGGGTGCCGAGGCGGTCGAGAACTCGATGAAGATCTGCCACGACTACAAACCGCCCGCGAAGTACGCCTACGCCTTCGAGAACAGCTTCCACGGGCGGACTGTCGGGACGCTCTCGCTCACGAAGTCCAAGGAGGTCTACACTCGCCACTACCCCGAGGTCGGCGGCGTGCAGACGATTCCGTTCTGCGACTGCGAGAGCCGAGCCGCCTGCGACTGTGGCTTCTTCGCCGGTGGGAGCTCTCGCCTCCGGGACGCACTCGCCCCCGAGGGCGGCCACGTCAACCCCGACGAGGTCGCGTTCCTCGTTCTCGAACCCGTACAGGGCGTCGGCGGCTACCGGTTCCCGAACGAGGCATTCATGGCCGAAGTCGGCGACGTCTGTGACAGCTACGATATCCCGCTCGTCGTCGACGAGATCCAGTCCGGCGTCGGGCGGACGGGCGAGATCTGGGCGGCGGATCATTACCCCATCGAGCCGGACGTCATCGCCGCCGCGAAAGGGCTTCGCGTGGGCGCGACGATCTCCCGTTCCGAGGTCTTCCCCGCGGAGAAGAATCGCCTCGGGTCGACGTTCGGCGGCGGCGACCTCCTCGCATCCATGCAGGGTGCGCTCACCCTAGAAGCGATCGACGAACACGACCTCCTCGACAACGCCACCGAACGCGGCCGACAGGCGAAAGAGATCCTCCGCGACGGCGCGCCCGATCACGTCGTCGACGTGCGCGGCGAAGGGTTGATGCTCGCCGTTGAGTTCGACACCGCGGATCGCCGGGACGCCGTCGTCGCGGCGGCGCTCGATCGCGGTCTCCTCACTCTCGGGTGCGGGAAGAAGACGGTTCGGCTCCTCCCGCCGCTCGACAGCACCGAACGCGAAATCGAACTGGGAGCGGAGCTCTTCTGTGAGGCGATGAACGCCGTCACGACGGACGTCGTGGCGTAGTCCCGCCTCGGCGCTTTCACGTTCACCGACCGACTACGTGCGGCGCCGTTCCGCGCGATGGTGTGCCGCCGCGCCCAAAAATCCGCGTTAGTCTCGATACCGCGTCCGTTAGGGCCAGAGTCCGCGCATTTCTTTCGCGTCACCGATGCGCGAGAGCGCCACGGCGATGGCCGCGTCCCGCCACGTCATCTCGGAGCCCTCGTACTCGGCGCGGACGGCGTCCCACGCCTTCAACATCTCCTCCTCGAGCTCCTCGTTGACGCGTTCGAGCGACCACTGCCGACGATTGATGTCCTGGAGCCACTCGAAGTAGCTCACCGTCACGCCGCCGGCGTTGGCGAGGATGTCCGGAATCACCGGCACGTCGCGCTCTTCGAGGATCGCGTCCGCCGCGAACGACGTCGGGCCGTTCGCGCCCTCGACGATCATGTCGGCGCGCACGTCGTCGACGTTCTCCGCCGTCACCACGTTGCCGACGGCCGAGGGGATCAGGACGTCCACGTCGAGTTCGAGTAGCTCGGCGTTGGTCAGCGACTCGGGGGCGTCGTATCCCGAGACCATGCCCGGCCGCTCGTCGTGCCCCTCGACGTTCGCCGTGTCGAGGCCGGCTGGATCGTAGATCGCGCCGTCGACGTCGGAGACCGCGACGACGTCGGCACCCCACTGGTCGAGCAGGCGTGCGGCGTTCGCGCCGACGCTCCCGAAGCCTTGGACGGCGATCGTCACGTCCTCCACGTCCCAGTCGTAGTAGTCGATGGCCGCGCGCGTGACGATGGCGACGCTCCGGCCGGGCGCTTCCTCGCGGCCGTACGAGCCGCCGATGACGGTGGGTTTTCCGGTGACGACGCCGGGCGTCGTCTCGCCCTGTTGCATCGAGTAGGCGTCCATGAACCACGCCATCTCCTGTGGGCCGGTCCCCATGTCCGGCGCGGGGACGTCGCGTTTCGGCCCGACGACATCGCGGAGTTCCTCCGCGAATCGCCGCGTGAGCCGTTCGACCTCGTCCTCGGAGAGCGTCTTGGGGTCCACGGCGATCCCGCCCTTCCCGCCGCCGAAGGGCAGGTCCATCACGGCGCACTTCCACGTCATCCACATCGAGAGGCCGATACACTCCTCGGCGTCGACGTCGGGGTGGTAACGGAGGCCGCCCTTGTACGGCCCGCGGACGTCGTCGTGCTGTGCGCGATACCCCGTGAACACGTCGAGCGTGCCGTCGTCGCGGCGGAGCGGTACCGACACTTGCTGGAGTTTCGTTGGATGCTTTAGGCGTTCGACGACGCCGCGATCGACGTCGACGTGGGCCGCCGCTCGCCCTAACTGTCGGCGGGCCGTCGCCACCGCGGACTCGCCCGCGACGTCCTCGCCGTCGGTGTTCGAAGGGGACTCTACTGCGCCGCTACTCGGCGTTCCGGTGGGATCTGAGGCAGTCATTGGTCTCTGGATCGCGGCCGCGTGTCGGTCACGAGCGACGCAACTCCGCACGGGGCGGCGGCGTCGCCGCGGCATCGAGCGTGACGGTCGTCGCGCCGGTGGTCGTGGCTCGTGTCGACCCGTCGGGTGTTCGTCCGTCCGATGCGTCGGTCGTGTCCGTCGCCGCCGGGAGTGGTCCTGGCCATACGAGCGACACGTGAAGGATCGACGACGAACTGTAAATAACTTTCGTGAATATTGGATACAGTATCTGTGTACTGCGGTCGCTGGTCGGCACGGTGACGTGTCAAGGGCGGGCGCGACGAGACGTCGTAGCGGGTTCACATTCCCCCTTCGCGGGTTCGTGCCCCGGACGAGAAAGATGAGAAACGGATACTGTGTACGGTATGCACGGAAACGTTATGTGGCCGGCCATGTAAGCAGGGATCACTTGCCATGCAGACGGTGAACCCCACGACCGAGGCGGAGTTAGAAACGTACGCACACCACGACGAGGAGGCGCTCGAAGAAGCGCTCGACGCCGCGTCGACGGCCTTCGAGGAGTGGAGCGCCCGCGACATCACGGAGCGACAGGCGCTCGTCGGTTCGATCGCCGACGGCCTCCGGGAGAACCTTGAGGAGTACGCCGCGTTGATGACCGATGAGATGGGAAAGCCGATCGAGCAGAGCCGCGGTGAGCTCGAGAAGTGCGCGTGGGTCTGTGAGTACTACGCCGAGAACGCCGCGGAGTTCCTCCAAGACGAGCGCATCGGCGTCCACCCCCAAGCGAAAACGAAGGTCTCCTACGAGCCCCTCGGGCCGCTGGTCGCGGTCATGCCGTGGAACTACCCCTTCTGGCAGGTGCTGCGCGTCGCCGCACCGACGCTCGCCGCCGGGAACACGATGCTCCTCAAGCACGCCCCGAACGTCACGGGCTGTGCGAAGGCCATCGAAGCGCTCCTCCACGACGTCGGCATTCCCGAGGGTGCCTTCCAGACGCTCGTCGTCGAACCCGACGCCGTCCACGGCGCGATCGCGGACGACCGCGTCGCCGCCGTCACCCTCACCGGCAGCACCCGCGCCGGGAGCGCTGTCGCCGAGACCGCCGGGAAACACCTCAAACCCTCCGTCCTCGAACTCGGCGGGAGCGATCCCTTCGTCGTCCTCGACGACGCCCCGCTCGAGCGCGCCGCGAGCGTCGGCGTCGACGCCCGCATCAACAACAACGGGCAGGCCTGTATCGCCGCCAAGCGCTTCATCGTCGTCGACGAGGTCTACGAGGAGTTCAAAGAGCGCTTCGTCGCCGAGATGGACGACCTCGTCGTGGGCGACCCGATGGAGTCCGAGACGGACGTCGGACCGCTGGCACGCGACGACCTCCTCGAAACGCTCGACGAACAGGTCCAAGCGACCGTCGACGCCGGCGCGGACGTCCTGATCGGCGGCGAGCCGCTCGAGCGCGAGGGCTACTTCTACGCACCGACGGTCCTAGAGAACGTCCCCGAGGGGACGCCGGCGGCCTGCGACGAACTGTTCGGCCCGGTCGCCAGCCTCTTTCGCGTCCCCGACGAGGCGGCCGCCGTCGAACTGGCAAACGACACCGACTACGGGCTCGGCGCGAGCGTGTGGACGAGTGATCTGGAGCGGGCCGAGCGACTCACCGGCGAGATCGAGGCCGGCGCGGTCTTCGCGAACGAACTCGTCTCCTCCGATCCCAGACTCCCCTTCGGCGGCGTGAAGAACTCCGGGTACGGCCGGGAGCTCTCCTCGCAGGGGATCCGGGAGTTCACCAACGAGAAGACGGTCTGGCTCTCCCCACCCGACGGTCTCGAATAGACTGTCAACGATTTCTGACTACTCTCGACCCGAAAACCCGTCGTCGCGGGCACCAATCGCCCCGACAGAGGAACTGGGCCGCTTTGTTCGCCCTCATGAGCGCCGTTTGCGCAAGCTTTAAACACGTCTGTATACACAATCTGTGTATGGAAGAATACGACCCGACCGAAGACGAAAGCCGGCCGCGGGGTATTCTGACGCCGAGTGACCGGGAGTTCCTGCTCGGGCACAAGACGGATTACACGGATCACTCGAAGAAACAGAAGCGAAACCGCATTCGGCGACGGCTCCGGAATGCGATCTTGGACTTCTCGATCCTCTTCGAGCATCTCGAAGAACGGGATCGGGAAACGGTATTCGACCCGGACGACGAGGCCCGTGAGGCGTACACGCGCGGCATCACGAACATGCTCGGATTCCTTCACTTGGGGACGATGGGCTACTACGTGCCGTTCAAGCACATGCTCGCGGAAGGCGTGAACAAGGCCGAACAGCGCCTCGCGGACTCCGACTATCGGATGGTGAACGTCGAGTTCAACGTTGATCCCGTCGGTCGGATCGACGTCGACGACGTCGTCGACAAGATCGAGAACGACGAGTTCGAACAGCTCACTGACGAGGAACTCCGGGCGTTCGTCCGCCTGCTCACCGAGAGCGACGACTTCTCGCCGGACGCGGCCCGCGAGAATCTCCACGCACAGATGGAGGATTACGTCGGGAAGGTCGAGTCAGCAGCGCAGCGGCGTGAGCAGAAGGTCGAAGAGCTGAGCGAGTAAGCAGTCATCCCCGACTGCCTCGTGCGGTGATCCGTGTTTTCGACGGCCTGTAGTAGACGAGTGTCGACCGAGAGACGCTCTGTGTCCGCGACGGCGACGACTCCGGGTCGGTTCGCCGTTGGCGAACAGCGACGACGATGCGAACGGGACCCGACAGCCGTGCGCGAAATAAACGGAATTCGTAGACTATATCTACGGTATCCACAAGCTTTATGAGAGTGTCTAACATGGTTCGCGCTGTGTTTAGAGATGACAGCGGAGAGACGGCAAATAGTATCGATACCGAACACGGTGATGGGAAATGAGTGACCAAAAGCTGACTTCAACGGTGAAACGTCGTACAGTTCTCGGATCCATCGGTGCCGGAGCGATCGCTGGTCTCGCGGGATGTGGGTCGAGTAGTGGTGGGAGCGAGGAAGGCACCACGACCGGCGGGACGACGTCGAGTTCGACCGGCACGGCGTCGGGCGTGAGGGACTTCGGTGGGACCGAGATCTCGGTGTTGCTCAACGGCGGCCCGATCCAGAAGGGGTTCCGGCAGATCGTCATCCCGCACGTCGAGGAGAAGTACAACATGACGATCAACAGCTCCGTCGCGTTCACCAGCGAGCAGATGGCGAAGGCGCGGGCGAACCCGAATAACCCGCCGGACGCGTTCAACATGGACGTCATCGGAGTCGCCGCCGGCAACCGCGAAGGGTGGCTAGCTGACCTCTCCAAGCACAGCGATTCGCTGAGCCACTGGGACAACGTGTACGAGAAGTTCCGCCACAGCAACTACGGCCACGCCGGCCTCTCCTGGCAGATGGGCGAAGTCGGGCCCGTCCTCAACACGTCCGGGGACGTCTGGTCGGACGGTGATCTGCCCACTACGCAGGACGCCATCTTCACGGAAGGCGAACATTACGCGATCACGCCGTTCTCGTGGTCGAACGGCCCTTACATGCTCCTGCTCGCCGCCACCATCCAGAAGGACAAAGGTAAGGAGTACTTCCAATCCAGCGACGTGGACATCGATGCCGGCTTCCAGTACCTCAAGGAGACGATGGCGAAAAAGGACACGACGACCATCACCGGCGAATCCCAGCTTCGGAACATGATCGGCTCCGGGACTGCCGACACCATCCCGAGCATCTACATGTACGGGATGATCGACGTCTGGCAGAACGTCGATTCCGTCGCGTTCGGGCGCAACCTCGATCCGCTCTCGATCCCGATCGCCGAATCGCTCGGCGTCGCGGCGAACAGCAACAAGAAGGAGGCCGCGCTCGCGTACGTGAACGAGGCGTTCAGCCCCGAGATGCAAAAAAAGCTCTCGCAGTTCATGGGCACGAGTCCGACCGTGAAGGGTGTCGATCGCCAGCCGAAAGCGAAGCAGTTCGGCTCGCCGACCCCCGATCAGTTCGACAACTTCGTCTGGCCGGACTTCGACTACGTCTCGAAGAACCGCTCCGACTGGAGTCAGCGCTGGGCACAGGTCTTCGGGTCGGGGTGACCCCATGAGCACCGAGAAACGGGGCCACGTCGAGTACGACGGCGTCGCTAAACACTACGGGGACGTCACCGCAGTCGAGGGCGCGTCCTTCGAGGTCGAATCCGGGGAGTTCGTCGCCCTCTTGGGCCCTTCCGGGGCAGGGAAGACGACGCTGTTGCGTATCCTCGCCGGCTTCGAGGAGACCAGCGAGGGGTCGCTCATGCTCGACGGTCACGACATCGAGGGAGTCCCGACACACAAGCGCAACACGGGGATGGTGTTCCAATCCTACGCGCTCTTCCCGCACATGACCGTCGCGGAGAACATCGAATTCGGGCTGAAGCGCAACGGTTTCCCGGGCGACGAACTCGAGGAGCGCGTCGAGACGGTCCTCGAAATGGTCGATCTGGACGGGTACGCGGACCGCAAGCCCACGAACCTCTCGGGTGGCCAACAGCAGCGCGTGGCGACGGCTCGTGCTGTCGCCATCGAACCGAAAGTGCTCCTGATGGACGAACCGCTCGGTGCGCTCGATAAGCGCCTGCGCGACCGCCTGCAGGTCCAACTCACCGACCTGCAGAGCGATCTCGACATCACGACGATCTACGTCACGCACAATCAGACGGAGGCGCTGACGATGGCCGATCGCATCGTCGTGATGAGCGAGGGGAACATCGAGCAGATCGGCACGCCCACGGAGATCTACGACGAGCCGGTGACGCGGTTCGTCGCGGAGTTCATCGGGGACGCGAACTTCTTCGAGGGCGAACTCGCCGCGGACGGTGGGACGTTCCACACCGAGGGCGGCGTCGACGTCGACGTCGAGTACGACCGCACCCCGGCGGGTCGTCCGGCGCTGTTCGTCCGCCCGGAGCGCATGGACCTCGCGGACGCCGGCGCGGGGGCGACGGGCCCAAAGCGTAACGCCGTCACCGGCACCGTCTCGAACGTCCTCTTCGTCGGGTCGACGACGCGCTACTACGTCGACACCCCGGACGGGGACGTGATGGTGGACAGACAGAACGAACGGGCGACCCCGGAGTTCGCCGAGGGTGACGAAGTCGCCGTCACGTGGTCCGTGGCGAACTCGCGCGTCGTCACCGACGACCCGGAGGACGCCCCGTGAACGGGTGGCTCCCATGAGTCAGGGGTTCCGCGAAAGCGTCTCGGAGCGGGTTTCATCGGCCATCAGCGATCACGGTGAGGGCGCCTTCGGGCGCTGGCTGCTGCTCGCGCCCGCACTCATCGTCCTCCTCGCCCTCCTCTATCTCCCGACGCTGTTCATCCTCCGCGAGAGCGTGCTGACGGACGCGGGGACCTCTCTCGCCTACTACGGCCAGATCGTCGCGGACGCGTACTACCAGTCGGTCGCCGTACGGACCGTCAAGGTGGCGCTGGTAGTCACGGTAATCGACTTCGCGCTCGGCTTCCCGCTCGCGTACGCCGCGGTTCGGGGCGGACGCCTCCTCGGCGGCGTCATCGTGATCGCGACGCTCGCACCGCTCTCCGTCGACCTCGTCATCCGGACGTACGGGTGGTACATCCTCTTGGGCCGGGGCGGCCTCGTCACGAACGTGCTCGTCGTGCTCGGCGTCGGGTCACAGAGCCACCAGCCCCAACTCCTCTTCAACACGACGGGGATCATCATCGGCCTCGTACAGGTGCTGTTGCCGTTCATGGTGTTCCCGATCATGACGATCCTGCATACGATCCCGCGCGAGTACGAGGAGGCCGCGCGCAACCTCGGCGCCAATCGCTTCGGCGTCTTCTTGCGCATCCTCCTCCCGCTCTCCCTGCCCGGGATCGCAGCCGGGATGTTGCTGGTGTTCACGAACAGCATCGCGGCGTACGTCACGCCCGCCATCCTCGGCGGGAGCACGCAGACGCTCGCGACGAAGATCACGGGGATCTTCACCACCTCGAACGACTGGGGACTCGGGAGCGCGCTCGCGATGTTGCTCGTCGTCGTCGCGGTCCTCGTCATCGTCGGCTACCAGCGGGCGATGGAGAACGCCGGCGGCTCCGTCGGCGGCACGGGGGGTGAGCACTGATGGCTGCCGACAACCCGGGCGGCGGGTCCTCGCTCCCCGTGAGCAAGGCGTTCGGCTGGCTCTTTCGCCTTCTCGTCTACGGTGCGATCGTCTTCACGGTCGCGCCGCTGATCGCCGTCGTGCTGCTCTCGTTCCGGCCGAACCCTTACGGGAAGGCCGTGATCTCCGCGGGCTGGCCGTCGTTCGTCTGGTACGGGAAGCTACCGGACCTCATCAGTAACCTCGGGTTCGCGAGTTCGCTCATCTCCTCGCTCGAGGTGGCGATCGCAACGACAGTCATCTCGACGGTCATCGGTGGCCTCGCCGCCTACGCGGTCGTCCAGAAGGACTTTCGCTACTCGTCGGCGCTGGAGACGGCACTCGTCTCCCCGCTCGTCTACCCGTGGCTCCTGATGGCCATCGCGATCCTGATGGCGCTGAACTACGTCTCGGACGTCACCGGGCTCCGGTTCTCGATGTCCATCTGGACGCTGCTCGCCGGTCACGTCCTCTTCACGTTCCCCTACCCGATCCGGACGATCGGTGCGGGGCTCCAAAACTACAACGAGGAACTCGACGAGGCCGCACGCAACCTCGGGGCGACCCGTCTCGACACCGTGCGGAACGTGACGCTCCCGCTGTTGCGCCCGGGGATCCTGAGCGGCGCCGCGTTCGTCTTCATCCTCTCGTTCAACCAGTACATCATCTCGCTGTTCCTCTCCGGAACGAGCATTCAGACGGTGCCGCTGTTGATGTTCAACCTCATCAAGGCACAGAGCCCACCGCAGATCGCCGTCCTCGGGACGCTCCTGATGGCGGGGATGGTCGTGCTCACCGTGATCGTCGAGTACGTCGCCGGGATGAGCCGCTACATCTAGCATCGACTCTCAACCACACCCTTTCGACATCCACCGATGACGGACATGACGCAAGTGACGACTGACGACGCACCGAACACCGACCACCCCTACTCGCAGGGCGTCCACGCGGGCGACTACCTCTTCGTCTCCGGCTACGGACCGGTCGACCCGGAGACGATGGATCCCGTCGAGGGCGACGTCGGCGAACAGACCGACCGCTGCCTAGCGAACGTCGCAGCGGTCGTCGAGGAGGCGGGCGGCACGCTCGCCGACGCCGTGAAGCTCACCGTCTACCTCGACGACATGGACGACTACGAGGACGTGAACGGCGCGTACGCGGCGCACTTCGACGGGGACGTCCCGCCCGCACGCGTCTGCGTCGAGACGGCCCGACTCCCGGGCGGCGTCGCGGTCGAGATCGACGCCGTCGCGTACCTCCCGGAAGACGACGGCGAGTAAGCGCGAGCGCGGAATCATCGCCGGCCGGTGCACGGACGGCGACGCGGTCTCTTTCTCCCGACGATCGACGCGACCCGCCGCGACGAGTCCACGAATGGCGCAAGAGACGCGAGACGAGCGGCGAAAAGAGTGTGATCGGCGGTCGAGAACGATCGGTGTACCGGCGCTTAGACGGTGGCGCCGCGTTCGGCCGTGACGTGTTCGATGGCCTCGCAGATGACGTCGAGTACGGTGTCAGCCTGCGCCTCGGTGAGGACGAGCGGCGGGAGGAGGCGGAGAACGTTCCCGTGCGGGCCGGCCTTCCAGACGAGGACGCCGCGCTCGTAACAGTACTGTTGGACGGCCTTCACGGCGTCCGCAGCGGGCGTCCCGTCCGGGTTCGTGAACTCGGCGCCGACGAACAGCCCCTTCCCGCGGACGTCGCCGACGAGCGAGGCGTTCACGTCGCGTAGGCGCCCGCGAATGTGGTCTCCGAGGTCGCGGGCGTGTGCGAGCAGATCGTGCTCCTCAATGTACTCGATGGCGCGCGCGCCGGCGCGCATGGCGACGACGTGGCCCCGGTAGGTACCGGCGTGATCGCCGGGCCCCCACGTGTCGAGGTCCTCGTGGTAGATCGTCGCGGAGAGAGGGAAGCCGACGCCGCCGAGCGCTTTCGCGGTGGTGACGATGTCGGGCGTCACGTCGTAGTGGTCGCTCGCCCACCACTGTCCCGTGCGGCCGAGGCCGGCCTGGATCTCGTCGACGACGAGGGGGAGGTCGTTGTCGTCGGCGATCTCGCGGAGGCCGGTGAGGAACCCCTCGGGGGGCGCGACGACGCCGCCTTCGCCCTGGATCGGTTCGACGAAGATACCCGCGGGGTTCGTGAGGCCGCCGTACGGGTCCTCGACGATGGCGCGCACCTCCTCGAGTGAGCGCGCGACGGCCTCTTCAGGGGTCCGATCCTGCGCGTACGGATGGGGGTACGGTGCGAACTCGACATCACCGAGGAGCGGGGTGTAGGGCTCCTTGAAGTCCTTCTTGCCGGTGATGCTCATCGCGCCGCTGGTCGCGCCGTGATAGGAGCCGCGGAAGGCGATGAGACCGTGGCCGCCGGTGTTGTACTTGGCGAGCTTGATCGCGGCCTCGATCGCGTCGCTGCCGGTGGGACCGCCGAAGACGACCTTGCTGTTGCCGGCGAGGTCGCCGGGCGCGCGCGCTTCGAGCTTCTCGATGAGGTCGAGGCGCGGCTCGCTCGGGAAGTCGACAGTGTGGACGAGTTTGTCGGCCTGCTCGTGGACCGCCTCCATCACGTAGGGGTTGGCGTGGCCGACGTTCAGCACGCCGATGCCGGCGAACATGTCGAGGAAGACGTTCCCGTCGACGTCCTTGATCGTCGCGCCCTTCGCCTCGTCGGGGACGAGCGGGATGTGGTCGGGATAGGCGACCGCGTTCGAGTCGATCGCTTCCTGGCGCTCGAGCAGGTCGCGCCCCTTCGGCCCGGGGAACTCCTCAACGTGCGGTGCGTCGTCGAAGTGGATGTCCTCGATCGGTGGTCCTGCCATACGAGGTGCCACACGGTACGACACCAAATAGCTTATCCACAGATTCGAGATATATCGTACACAGTTTCTGCGTACGCATGACGTTCGGCTGACGTTCAGTACACGAAAACCGACTCGGAGAGACACGCAAAATGTTTAATAGCGGGATCGACGAAATGAAGATGAACGATACCGCATGGCACGAACCCCGTTCTCGCAGACAGAGTACGATCGACGTCTCGAACGCACACAGGAACGACTCCGCGAGGAGGACCTCGATGCACTCGTGGTCGCCGACCCCGCGAACATGAACTACCTCTCCGGCTACGACGGGTGGTCGTTCTACGTCCATCAGTGTCTCATCGTCACGCCGGAACGCGATCCCGTCTGGATCGGCCGCGGACAGGACGCGAACGGTGCGAGAGCCACCGTCTGGCTCGACGACGACGACATCCTCGCGTACTCCGACGATCACGTCCACTCGCCGGTGGACAAACACCCGATGGATTTCGTCGCGTCGGTGTTGGAGGACATGGGACTCGCAGACGCGACGATCGGCCTGGAGATGGACGCCTACTACTTCACCGCGAAGTCCTACACGCGCCTCCAGTCGAACCTCCCGGCGGCGACGTTCGAGGACCACACCCTCCTCGTCAACTGGGTGCGCGTGAAGAAATCCGACGCCGAGATCGAGTACATCGAGCAGGCGACGGACATCTCGATGGCCGCGATGGACGCCGCGATGGACACGATCGCCGAGGGCGTCCCCGAGTCCGAGGTCGCCGCCGAGATCTACGAGACGCTCGTCGCCGGCACCGAGGCCTACGGCGGCGACTACCCCTCGATCGTCCCGCTGATGCCCTCCGGCGATCACACGGACACGCCACATCTCACGTGGACGGACCGGGAGTTCGAGGACGGCGACCCGGTCATCGTCGAACTCTCGGGCTGTCGACACCGCTATCACTCGCCGCTCGCGCGAACCGCGTTCGTCGGCGACCCACCCGAGATCCTCACCGAGACGGCGGACATCGTCGTCGAGGGACTGAACGCCGCGCTTGACGCCGCCGAGCCCGGTGTGACCGCCGAATCCGTGGAGAAGGCGTGGCGTGACGTCATCGAACGCCACGGCATCGAGAAGACGTCCCGAATCGGCTACTCGATGGGGCTGGGCTATCCGCCGGACTGGGGCGAGCACACCGCGAGCCTCCGCCCGAAGGACGAGACGGTGTTGGAGGCGGGCATGACGTTCCACCTCATCCCCGGCATCTGGACGTCCGACGTCGGCTTCGAGCTCTCCGAGACCTTCCACGTCACGAAGAACGGCGCCGAGCGATTCTCGACGTATCCGCAGCAGCTCTTCGAGCGCTGAGGATCAGTCGGGTCCGCGAACGAGGTTCGTCAGTTCGTCTGCCGAGCCACCCCGATCGAGGTGGTGGACGTTCTCGGCGACGATGTCGGCGAGGCGCTCCCAGTGCTTCGGCGTGTGCCCCCCGGTGTGGGGCGTGATGAGCGCGTTTTCGAGCGTCCAGAGCACGTGGTCCTCGGGGAGCGGTTCGGGGTCGGTGACGTCGAGGGCGACGCCGCGGAGCGCTTCGGTCTGGAGGGCGGAGACGAGCGCGTCCGTGTCGATGAGGCCGCCGCGCGCGGCGTTCACGATCACGGTGCTCGGGTCGAGCGTGGCGAGTTCCGCCTCGCCGATGAGGCCTCGAGTCGTCTCGGTGAGCGGGCAGGCGAGCACGAGATAGTCGGTGCGCGCGAGCGCGTCGTGGAAGTCGCGCTCGTCGAAGCCGATGACCTCGTCCGTGGGGCCGCCCTTCGCGGGTGTGTAGCGCACACCGATGGTGTCGACGCCGAACCCTTGGAGGCGCTCGACGACGCACTGGCCGATCGCGCCGAGGCCGACGACGGTGACGGTCTTGTCGGTGAGTTCGTCCGATTGGAAGTGACGCCACTCGCGCTGTGCCTTGCGTCGCCAGGCCTCGTGGAGGCGACGGTCGAAGGTGAGGATGTTCCCGATGGCCTGCTCGGCGATCCCGGGCGCGTGGATGCCGCCGGCGTTCGTGACGGCGACACCGCGCGAGACGAGGTCGTCGACGGGGACGTGGTCGGTGCCGGCGAAGGTGCACGCGAAGAGGTCGAGAGAGCCCGCGGCGTCGAGGACGCCATCGTCGACGGTGATGCCGGTGATGACGTCGGCGTCGGCGGCGAGCTCGCGTTCCTCGTGCGGGGTGCGGGCGTGCCCGACGTCGTGGTCGGGGAGACGCTCGCGGAGTTCGTCGGCGTAGTCGGCCATCGGGAGCCCCTCGGTGCCTTCGCGGAGGACGAGTACGTCGCTCATCGTGTCGTCGGTATCGACCGACACGAGAGACTTAAACTTTTCCCGTAGATAGCGAATACGGTTTCCGTGTACATTTATTGGGGTCGATGCCGTTGGATACGTCGATGACGAGCGAGCACGTTCGCGGCCGGCTGAACGAGATCCGCCGGGCGTTCCACCGACACCCCGAGCCCGCGTGGTGCGAGTTCCGAACCACGTGTCGGCTCGTCGAGGAACTGGAGGGGATCGGCGTCGACGACCTGTTCGTCGGACGCGACGCGATCGCCGAGGACGAACGCATGGCCGTCCCGGACGCCGACACGCTCGATCGGTGGTACGAACGAGCACGAGAGGCCGACGTCGATCCGGACGTCCTCGAACGACTCGTCGGCGGCTACACGGGCGCCGTCGCGGTACTGGAACGCGGCGAGGGGCCGACGATCGGGCTTCGCGTCGACATCGACGGACTCCACATCGAGGAGGCGACCGACGAGTCACACGCTCCCGTGGCCGAAGGATTCCGGTCGGAGACCGACGGAACGATGCACGCGTGCGGGCACGACGCCCACGTAACCATCGGTCTCGGCGTCCTCGAGGCCGTGAAGGCGAGCGATTTCGCGGGGACGTTCAAGGTGTTCTTCCAGCCCGCGGAGGAGGAGTCCGGCGGCGGGAAGGCGATGGCGGAGAGCGAGCACATGGATGACGTGGACCGTCTCTTCGCGGTCCACGTCGGTCTCGGACACCCGACGGGTGAGGTCGTCGCGGGCATCGTCGAACCGCTAGCGATGGCGCACATCACCGCAACGTTCCACGGCGAGGCCGCACACGCCGGCAACGCCCCACAGGAGGGGAGGAACACCATCCAGGCCGCATCGCGCGCGGTGAGCGACCTCTACGGCATCCCGCGACACGCCGACGGGGCGACGCGCGTGAACGTCGGACGCATCGAGGGCGGCAGCGCAAGCAACGTCGTCGCGGACGAGACGACCATCTGGGGCGAGGTTCGCGGTGAGACGACCGCGCTGATGCGCTACATGCAGGACGCCTTCGCACAGCGCGCCGAGGCGGCCGCCGCGGCGCACGGCTGTACCGTCGACATCGACGTCGTCAGCGAGTCACCGCGCGCCGACAGCGATCCCGACCTAGCCGCGCTCGTCGCCAACGCCGCCCGCGGTCGTGCGGACGTCGACACCGTCCACGAGAGCGCGCCGTTCGGTGCGAGTGAGGACGCGACCTTCCTGATGCGACGCGTGCAGGAAGCGGGCGGGCTGGCGACGTACGCTATCGTTGGCACCGACCACCCGGGCGACCACCACACGCCCACCTTCGACGTGGACGAGCGAACGCTCGAAACGGGCGTTGGCGTGCTCAGCGACGCCGTCCTCGCGGCGGTGGAGGATCACCGATGAGCGAAGACGAGGACGGCGACCTCACCGCGGACGACATCGTCACGCTCGCCGACATTGAGGGCGCACGCGACCGTATCGACGACGTGATCAACGACACGGCGCTCGACACCTCGCGGACGCTCGCGCGGCGATCGGGGGCCGCCGCCGTCGGACTCAAACTCGAGAACATGCAGCGCACGGGCTCGTTCAAGATCCGCGGCGCGTACAACACGATGGCCCAACTTCCCCAATCAGCGCGCGAACGCGGCGTCATCACGTCGAGCGCGGGCAATCACGCACAGGGTGTCGCCCACGCCGGCGAGCGCCTCGGGATCGACACGACCATCGTCGTTCCGGAGGTGACGCCCGCGGCGAAGATCGACGCCACGCGGGGATACGGTGCGGACGTCGTCGTCCACGGCGACATCTACGAGCGCTCCTACGAGCACGCGCTCGCGCTCGCCGAAGAGCACGGGTACACGTTCGTCCATCCGTTCGACGACGACGAGGTCATTGCCGGGCAGGGAACGATCGGCCTCGAACTCCGCGAGGAGTTCGGCGACATCGATACCGTCCTCGTCTCAATCGGTGGAGGTGGGCTCATCGCCGGTATCGCCACCGCACTGACCGCCCACGACGATGACGTCCGCGTCGTCGGCGTCCAACCCGAAGGTGCTGCCCACGTGCCCCCGTCGCTCGAAGCCGGCGAGATCCGCGAACTCGGTGGCGTTGATACGGTCGCGGAGGGGATCGCGGACACCCGTCTCCTCGAACGCACGTGGGCGGTCGTCTCGGAGCGCGTCGACGACGTCGTCACGGTCAGCGACGCCGAGATCACGTGCGCGCTCGCAGTGCTCGCAGAACGCGTGAAGACCGTCGCGGAAACGGCAGGCGCGGCGCCCGTGGCGGCGCTTCTCGGCGACGACCTTGACGTCACGGGGGAACGTGTCGCCGCCGTCGTCTCCGGCGGGAACACCGACCTCACCGAACACGGCGAGCTCGTTCGGACGGGCCTGATGCATCTCGGCCGCTACACGGAAGCGCGCGTCGCCGTTGCCGACTGGCCACACGGCCTCGACGCGCTCACCGACGCAATCTCGGACGCCGGCGCCGAACTCGACGACGTCGCCCGCCAACAGCGGACGAGCGCGGACTACCCGAATCGAACCCCGGTCGCCGTCTCGCTCGCGGGGAGCGGACCCGCGCACCTCCGCGAGACCGTCGACGCCATCGATACCACTGAGGGACTCGCAGTCGTCGACCACTCGATCGGTACCGGCGTCGGGACCGACACGGACGGCGGCGAGTGAGGTGCGGTCATCTCGTGTGGTAGCTACCTAGCCTGCAATAGTCACGTTATCTGCGTTATATACCATAGCTGCCGTAACTAACTTAGCTAACTTAGCTAACTTAGCTGGGTTGGAGTCGGCGACGAAGCGTCTCCGGGCTCGCTACTCAGAGCGGGAAACGCGTCCCCGGACGCGGAAGTCGTCCCCGCGCCGTCGGACACCGGGGTCCCGATCGACAAGTCCGGGTCGCGTTAACTTTGGCGTGAGTTGTGCCGGACGGCGAGGGCTTCGAGCCACGTTTCTGCTGTCTGCGGCTCGACGTGGTTGAAACTCGTTGCAAACGAAGAGGTTCGACGTTCTATTTTCCAGAGGACACGTTCGATGGCGTTCCGATTCCCATGTGAAAGCATCCGGAATCGGTAGCCATCGTCGTCGAGGACCTTCACCAAGTAGTCGGCATCGTCGACGAGAAATTCGACGCCATCGAGCTGGTACCGCCGATTAAGCTCGGCTAGAAACCATCGTGTCGTCTGCTTCGTTGTCGCTGGAAACAGCCTGAGGTGCAAGATTTCGTTGGTTTCGGGGATCGACAGCGCCGTACAGCCAGTAGTCGTCGCCGTTGATGCGGATCACTTTCTCGTCGACCGCGAGCTGATCCGCAGTCACCGTTGAAGCGGGCTGTAGATCGGCCTTCTGTACCCAGTCGTGAATGGCGACGTGACTGCGATGGACTCCCAATTCATCGAGAAATTGACTTGCATCCCTTAATTACATACCGCCCAGATGACACCGGATGCCCACTTGAATCGCCCACTCGGGAGTCCGGTCTCGCTCCACAAACGACAAGTCGATCCACTCGATACATCCGTCGAGGCGGTCGAATTCTGCCATAGACACTCAGAACTCGTCCGCCTCATCCTCTAACTTAACGCGTCCCAAGTCCGTGGGCGAACCTTTTAGCGCGGCCGTCGTGTACGACGTTCGTGATGACGAGCCCCATTCCGGTGACGATCGTGAGCGGCACCCTCGGCGCGGGAAAGACGACGCTGGTCAATCACGTCCTCGCAAATCAGCAGGGGTACGAGGTGGCGGTGATCGTCAACGACATGGGCGACGTCAACGTCGACGCCGAGCTCGTCGCCGATCGCGACGAGGAACGCGGCGTCGTCGACCTCTCAAACGGCTGTATCTGCTGTCGACTCCAAGACGACCTGCTCACCGAGGCCCAACGGCTCGCCGACGAGCGAGACTTCGACTACCTCCTCGTCGAATCCTCGGGCATCAGCGAACCCGTCCCCGTCGCGCGCGTCTTCCTTGAGGGCACCGAGGAGAGCGACGTCGATCCGGCCGAGCACTTCGAGCTCGACACGATGGTGACGGTGCTCGATAGCTACGGGTTCTGGAAGGAGTTCGACGCCGGCGCGACCCTCCCCGCGGGCGCGGACGCTAGCGACGACGAGCGTCCCCTGAGCGAGGTGCTCGTCGAATCCGTGGAGTTCTGCGACGTCCTCCTTCTCAACAAGTGCGACATGGTGCCCGACGACACCCTCAGCGAGATCGAAGCGGTGGTCCGTGAACTCCAGCCGCGCGCCGAGATCGTGCGTACCACGCACTCAGAGATCGACCCTGGACGGGTCCTCGACACGGGGCGCTTCGACTACGCCGAGGTCTCACGCTCACAAGGGTGGAAACGACACGTCGCCGGTGAGGGCGGGCACGCACACGACGGCGAAAGCGCCGCCGAGCACCACGGCGTCTCCTCGTTCGTCTACCGGAACGAGCGCCCGTTCCACCCCGATCGTCTCGCCGCCTGGCTCGATGATCCCGACCCAACCGTGATTCGCGCGAAGGGGTTCTGCCACGTCGCTGGCTCCGACGACGTCCTCGGCGTCAGTCAGGCCGGCACTGCAGTACAGGCCGGCCCGATCGGCGCGTGGGACGACGACGAACGCGAGACGCGACTCGTCTTCATCGGCCGCGAGCTAGAGGAAAGCCGCCTCCGGGCAGAACTCGACGAGTTGCTGTGCGCCGATGACGAATCGCCCGAGGCGTATCCATTCCCGATATAAGCGCTTCTACGACCGGCGGCGTGGGCTCCCCGTCAGAACAGTTCGTCTTTAAACGTCGAGTTCCTCGCGCAGATCGTCCCAAGACTCCTGGAAGCCGTGCGTCGACGTCGACTCACCGACCATCGCCTCCTGGTAGATATCGTCGTACTCGAGTAACTGCCCCCACCCCCCATCGTAGACGGCGCCACAGTAGATGCACATACCGACATATATGCAGCGTATCGACTTAAACTCTCGCGGCACGGCGAAATCGATGCAAGAAGTCGGTCGTTTCGAGACCGGGTCCGTGTCGAGGCCGAGCGGTCAGTCGTCCTCGAACTTCCGGCGGCGCGCGTCGAGGATCTTCTCGACGATCAGATCGGTGACGTCGGGGATGGTGCGGGCGATCGCGTCGTCGAGTTCGCGGCCGGTAACGTCTTTCACGCCGTGGTCGCGGAGTTTCCGTTTGACCTCGAAGTCGAGCGCCGCCTCGCGGGCGTCCCACGACTCCGGTCGCGGATAGACGGCCTTCTGCTGGACGGCATCGAACTCGAAGGCTGGGCCCGAATCGGCGGGGTCGACGGTCGGGGCAGATTCCGTGTCCGCACCGTCGGCGCCGTCCGCCGCTCCGGTCGCGGCCGCGGTTTCGTCCGTCTCGCTCGCCGACTGGGTGTCGTCCCCCTCGCTCGTCGCCGCATCGCCGTCGGCGGTGGAACCGGGGGCGTTCGCGTCGTCGTCCGTGGTGCCATCGTCACGCTCGGGCGCGCGTTCCTCATCGTGGTCGTCGTCCGCTTCGGCGTTCGCGTCGTCCACGCCGATAGTGGCGAAGCGGTTGTCGTCAGGCATCGACGGCCCCCCGCTCGACGATGTCGGCGAGCTCGTCCAATCGCGGAAGCTGGTCGTTTTCCGAATCGTATGCCGCGAGCGGTTTCCCCTCACGATACGCGCGACCGAACGCGACGCGCTTACGTAGGCCGGGGCCGGGCGATTCGTCGAATTTCTCCGAGCGCGCGAACGCCGGGAGGCGATCCGCCCACGGGGAGTCCTCGATGTCCCGAATGATACGTTTCTCCTCACCGTCGCCCTCCAAGATGTTCGGGACGATCGCGAGGACGCGAACGTCGATCCCGCCCTCGTCGCGGAGCGGTCGAAGCTGTTGTTCGACCATCCGTTGGAACCCGGAGATCGAGGCTTCACGCATCTTCAACGGGACGATGACGTTCTGCGTTCCGACGAGCGCCGAGTCCGAGAGCGGGCCGATGCTCGGAGGACTATCGACGACGATGTAGTCGTACTCGTCGCCGAGCAACGGGTCGACGATGTAGTTGCGTATCCGCGTGACGCCGTACGCGCTCGTGCGGAGTTGGTTCTCGACTTCATCGAGATCGCGGTGGCTCGGTACGACATCCATCCACTCGGTTTCCCGGATAAGGTCGTGGATCTCGACGTCCGAATCAGCGTCCCAGACGTCGCCGAGATTCACCGCTTCCTCGTAGCAGTGCGCTAGGCCGACGCCTTCGGTGGCGTTCCCCTGCTGGTCGAGGTCGACGAGGAGTACGTCGTGACCCCGTGCGTCGAGTCGTTCCGCGACGTTGATCGCGACGGTGGTCTTTCCCACCCCACCCTTCTGCAAGGCAACGGTCACCGCACGCGGTTCCGGTGTATCGGGCATACACGACGTACCGTATCCACCGTAGTAAAACCACCTACGGTATCAGAGTGGCCTGCGCCACCTGAGTTAGCTGCCGCAGCTAAGGTAGTTGGACGACCAATCCCACGGAGAACCGACTGGCTCCCCTCCACTCCTCTGATCCGTCTCGCTCGCGCTGCCGTCCCGCGCGGTGGTCGTGGAATCCGACGCCCAGCGCCGCGGATCGAACGCGCCGCGTGTCCTGACAGCGTTTAACAGCGCTCGGACGAAGTGGCGGTGATGCGTACTCGGACAGCCGCCGTCATCGTGGCCCTTCGAGTGTGAAGTCGGATCGACACCGAGTGCGCCGAATCCGTCAAGCGTGAGAGTAGCGATCGGCCGTACCGTTATTGGACCGTCGCGTGTCGACTAAGCCACCGTGTACCGGTACGGCCACTACGGTGCCGCGCTTCTCGCGTACGCGCCGACCGCGTTCGTCGTGGCGGCACTCGGGTTCGAGACGCTCGCGTTCGTCGGTGCGCTCGCCGCACTCGCCTTGGCGATGATCCCGGATTATATCCCAACGCGGTCGGGAATCCTCGCCCTTCAGGGCGGGGAGGATGTCAAGACCAGCGGATCCCCACCGTCCCGCATCGTGGACCGACACACACCGTCTGGTTCGCCGCAGTCGTCGGGAGCGTCGGCCTTCTCGCGGGCATCGTCGTCGGCGCCCAGTGGGGTGTGCCGGCCGAAACCGGACTTGGAAGCTTCGGGTTCGTCGTCGCCGCGGGAACGATTCTCTCTCACATCGGCGCTGATGCGCTCACGCCCGCCGGCGTTGGCCCCTTCACCCCATGGCACGGCCGACGCTACACCTACGACGTCGTGACGGCCGCGAACCCGATTGCGAACTACGTCCTCCTCGGTCTCGGCCTCCTCGCCGTCCTCCTGGCGTTCGGTGCCGGCACGGCGCTCGCTGAGGCCGCCACGGGGGTGTGATGAAACGTCGCGGCGTGGGCTGACGAAACGTCAAACCGAGGGGGCGCTCTCGCCGCGGCGGGCGGCGTCTTTATGTCGAGCTGCGACGAACTGTGGTATGAGATGTCTCAGCACAAAGCGCGCGAAGAGCTCTACGTCGATCAGTACACGCTGGGTCTCGTCGGACCGGACCAAGAGTGGGCGGGCACCGTCGCCGACGGCGGGACGGTCACCACGTACACGCCGCCGGGCTGTTGGGGCCCGATGATCACGCCCTCCTTTCGCGGCGGCCACGAGGTGACGCGTCCGATCCGCGTCGAGGGCGCCGAAGTCGGCGACGCCGTCGCGGTCCACATCCGCGACATCGAGGTGACGAGCATGGCGACGAGCACGGGGTCGATGGCCGAACGGGCGGGCGCGTTCCAAGACGATCCGTTCGTCGACCATCGCTGTCCGGAGTGTGGCACCACGTGGCCCGATTCGATCGTCGAAGGGACGGGTGAGGACGCGATCCGGTGTGCCGAATGCGGTGCCAACGCCTCGTCGTTCGGCTTCGAATACGGCTACACCGTCGCGTTTGACCACGAGAACGCCGTCGGCATCACGCTCGACGCAGACGGGGCTCACGAACTCGCGTTGAACGCCGAGGAGGTGATGGACATCCCCGAGAACGCCCGCCAGCATCCGATCCTGCTGTACGAGCCGGACGGAATGCCGGGGACGCTGGGGCGACTCCGGCCGTTCATCGGCAACATCGGCACGACGCCGTCGGTCACAATGCCAGACTCGCACAACGCCGGCGACTTCGGGCAGAACCTCATCGGGGCGGAGCACGACTACGGCGTGAACACCGAAGCGGACCTCGAGAAGCGCACCGACGGCCACATGGACATCCCGGAAGTCCGGGCAGGGGCGACGCTCATCTGCCCGGTCGACGTCGACGGCGCGGGCCTCTACGTCGGCGACCTGCACGCGAATCAGGGCGACGGCGAGCTCTCGTTGCATACGACCGACGTCAGCGGGACCGTCACGATGGACGTCGAGGTGATCGAGGGCCTCGAACTCGACGGGCCGCTCGTCCTCCCCAAAGAGTCGGACCTCCCCTTCATCAGCAAGCCGTACAGCGACGCAGAGCGTGAGGCCGGACTCAATCTCGGCGCCGAACACGGCGTCGACGTGACGACCGAGATGGGGCCGCTTCAGGTGGTGGGCTCCGGCGCGACGGTGAACGACGCCACGCAGAACGCCTTCGATCGCGCGTCCACGCTACTGGGGATGAGCGAGGGCGAGATCCGTGCTCGGTGTACGTTCACCGGCGGCGTCCAGATCGGCCGCCTCCCCGGCGTCGTCCAACTCGACATGCTCGTCCCAATGGAACTCCTCGCCGACCGCGGGATCGACGGGCTCGTCCGCGAGCAGTACGGGATCTGAACGACTCCGCACCGTTCACATCGCCCGTCCGGGGCGCTAGTTTTCCGTGTAGTCGGGGCACTTGGCGTACTCGGTAATGTTCAGCCTCTGCGTGCTGATCGCCGCTGCGGCCTTGCTGTCGACGGGAGGAATGCGGTCCTTCGGGGAGAGCGAAGCCACCGGCACCGCCGAGACGGTGGCCAGCACTGACGGCTGATTCTGCGTCACTGACCCTTTCGACGATCGCGTTCATCGGTTGCCGAGACGAAATGCCTGATCTCGCTTCCGCTCCCCAGTGTCGGGGTGAGAAACGACGTCGGCCACACCGCCTTGATTAACCAACAGTCTCCCACCAGAACCCGTCCACTGTTGGTTAAGGACGACACGTCGCACACGGGGTGTCTGTTTTGAGGAAGGGGACTCCGCGCTACCGCTTCAGTTGATGCATTGAGACGCCCAGTCTCGACTACTGTGTTCGGTGGGCATTCCTTTCCTCGGCGACAGGTGCCACACCCTCCCCCCGGATTGTAAGTGTTCTCGGGTGTGGTTGTGGGGTGGGGGAGGGGGGGTGAACCCCCAATAGAATATAAAGAGCGGTGTGAGAGGTGGACAGACACCCCACATTGTAAGTGTTTAAGAGGGTCTAAAACGCTATAGAGAGGGATAAAACCTCTTTAGGGATATTTGCTCGTACCAAAAAATATAATACTACTATACTAGCAACTAGACTAGCTAGTAGTAGTGTAGCAATATCCCCCCGTTTTCACCCACCGCGTGGGTTTCCGTATCGTATGTCGCTACCACTCTCCTCATCCCCCACACCTCCTGAGCGAGAGAACACTTACAATCTGGAGGGGGTGTGTTCCCGGGTTTTCGGGAACACTTAGAACAGTTAGAACACTTGCAGGGTAGGGTTAATATGGGTGGAGTGTCACGGATTGGGTATGGATTCGCCGTTCAAGGGATCGAATCACGTCTTCCGTGATAAAGAACCATTCAAGGAGGGGTACACTCCGGACGAAATCCTCGAACGTGGGGAAGAGATTCAGGAGTATGCAGCCGCGCTTCAGGACATTCCCGACGGGTTCGGTGCGCCCAACGTCTTCATCTATGGTCAGACCGGTGTGGGGAAAACCGCGACGACACAGAAGGTCATCGAGTTCCTCGAGGCGGAAGCCGACGACGCCGACGTCGCGCTCACGACGCTCACCGTCAACTGTAACAAGCGCACGTCCACGTACAAGGTGCTCCAGTATCTCGCCAACGAACTCTACCCCGACGAACATTTCAAGCAAGGAACACACCCCGACACCCTCTGGGATCGGATTTACGACGCACTTGACGAGATCGGCGGCTACGTCATCGTAATCCTCGACGAAATCGACAAGCTCGGCGAGGACGAGGAGCTCCTCTACGACTTCCCGCGTGCGAAGGCCATCGGCGAACTCGAGAACGCTGAAGTCGGTATCGTCGGGATCAGTAACAACTTCAAGTTCCGCGAGAACCTCTCGCAGCGCGTCAAGTCCACGCTCTGTGAGAAAGAAATCCAGTTCTCACCGTATGACGCGAACGAGCTCCGTTCGATCCTCACCTACTACGCCGATCTGACGTTCCGCGACGGCGTCCTCTCGGACGACGTCATCCCGCTCACGGCAGCGCTCACCGCACAGGACTCCGGTGACGCCCGGATGGCACTCGACCTCCTCGAAACCGCGGGGGATATCGCCCGCCACGAGGGCGATACCCGCGTCCTCGAGGATCACGTCCGCATCGCCCGCAGTGAGGTCGATCGAGCGAACACGCGCGACATCATCACCGAACGGTTGACCAGTCAGATGCAACTCGTCCTAATGGCGACGACGCTCTTGGTGATCGACCCCGACGGCGAGGCGAAGGTGAAGACGATTTACTCGCTGTACAAAGACCTCTGCGACCGCGTCGACGCGGACACACTCTCGGAGAGTCGCGTTCGTGACCATCTCGACACGCTCGAGATGTTCGGCCTCCTCGAGAAAGGTGAGCACAACCTCGGTCGGCGCGGCGGCCGATCGTACGTCTACTCTCTCGTTGATGAACCGCGGATCATCGTTGAGACGTTCCGCGAGGACGAGCGCCTCCAACAGGGATTCCCGTCGTCCGTCGACAGCCTCCTCGGGTCGTTCGAGGACTCCACCCGATCCCACGTACAGAGCGAGTTCAGCATCTGACGGTCCTAAAAACACTTACAACATGGGGGGTGTGGTCGGATCGCGGAGATCCCCCGTCTTCGAAGTTTCACTGTTCACAGGAAGTCGTCGAGTATCTTCGACTGCGCCGTGGCGAGATGCTCGCTGAACGTCGTCGGCCCGATTCCGAGCGCCGCCGCGACTTCAGTCGCGTTCGCGCGCCGTGGCCGCTCGAAGTACCCCATCTCGTGGGCGGTTTCGAGGACTTCGAGTTGCCGGTCGGTCAGCCGACTCGCGTCGACGAAGACGTCGTCGCCGGACGTTCCCTCGGCGGGCGAGCGGACGAATCGCTCGATGTCCATGCTGGGGAAGCGCTCGCGGAGGTCGGCGACGACGTCTCGGAGCCGGTCGTAGTCCTCGGCGTAGAACGTGAGTTTTGGCACGCCGGCACGGACCTCGTGGTGGACGACGGGGCAGCCGAGTTCGCAGAGCCTGGTCCGCGGGCAGTCCACGTCGGCGTCGACGTCGAACCGATAGCGAATCGTCTCACCGTGTTCGAAGATGGGGCGCAGCGCCGCGTCCGGGGCGGCGTCGACGAACGCCTCGGGCGCCGTCCTCGTCGAGAACTCGACCACGCGCACGCGCGACGGGGAGTCGGCGTCCGCTCGCCGTTCGGCTACCGCGACCGAGGAGAGGGTTGCCGTGGCTCGACCCGATAGCGCGCCGAGCGGACAGACGTCCGCGTCGAGGAACGAGACGGTAGTCCGGATCCCGGACGGCATGGCCGTAGACGGCCCTTCGACGCGAGGGTACTTGAACGTGGAGTACACGGACCGACGCGGGCGCGGGAGCGACGGCGTGCTTACTGATCGCGATCGACGGTGATCTCGCGGCCGGAGAGCGTCTCGGCGACGAGCTGATAGAGGTGGATGTCGAGGTCGCGCTTCTCCTCGCCCCAGATCTCGAAGAGCGGGCGTTTGGCCTCGCCGTACTGTTCGATGTGCTCGACGGAGAGGTCGTCCCGATCGATCTCTCGAAGCTGGCCCTGTGCGACGACGCTCCGATACGTATCCGCCTCCTCCTCGTAGACGACGAGGCGCGCCGCCGGAGCGGACGCGAGGAACTGACGCTTCTCGCTCTCCGGAGAGGAGACCAACCGGAGGTAGAAGGTTCGCTCGTCCGGGTCGTAGCCGTACGAGATCGGTATTGCGTAGGGATCGTCGCCGCGGGCGAGGGAGATCACGCCCGTCTCGTGACGCCCCACTAACGCGTCCGTCTCGTCCGGTGATAGTTCGGTCTGCGTGTTCAGGGCCATCGGCTCGTATCCGGTCAAGGCACGAGGGCGCAATGAATATTGCCCTGTCCGTCCGCCCGGCGTGCGCCGAGCGGTGACAGGGACGCGTCCCACAATGCGGGGGAGAGCTAAGCGAACGCCGACCGAGAGACGGACGCACCGCAGATAACACACCCTCTGTCGAGAAGCGCGTCCTTCATTGAGGCGTTCACGTCGAGCGACTCGCCGCACTCGGGACAGACGAAGGTGTACTCGGCTTCCTCTTCGCTACCCATCGTACTGAGTGAGTCGTCGTGTCGCAATAAATATCCGCCTCTTATTTCGACAGCGCGGGAACGGCGCGCGGCGGGTCGCTATCGAAGGAGGATATATAAACCACCCTGCTATTGGGACTGTCAATTGTTTCTTCTACGGTCGGTACGGTGATGTATGATTCAGCTTTCGGAGACGGTTTCGCGTGCAGGCGAGGACTCCACCGACGACGTGACGGTCGTCGAGTGCCCGGAGACGGTCCGATCGCTCCTCGCGGCGCTCAACGCCGACGACGGACACGCGATCCTCGACGCGACGGACGAGTGCGCCCGCTCGGCGAGCGAGATCTCGGAGACGTGCGACATCCCGCTCTCGACGACCTACCGGAAGCTCAGTCTCTTCACGGAGGCCGGACTGTTGGAGGAGCGAACCCGAGCGCGATGTGGGCGCAAGCCAGTCAGCGAGTACCGGCGCTCGGTGGACGACATCGAACTCGACATCGAAGCGGACGGCCGGATCCGGGTTCGGGTCTCGCATCTTGAGCGTTCTGAGGGCGCGGCAGCTGCCGAACCGGTTCCGCGCTAACGCGGCATCGGTCGTGTCGGGCTCAGCTGTGTCCGGCCGCAGCGCGTTCCTCCGGGACGAAACACCGGTAGAGGAGCCCCGCGATGAGGGCGACGTTGACGAACGTGAGCACGACGACCGGATCGGGGTTTTGCGAGAGATAGACCGCAGCGGGAACGAACGCCAACAGCGCCAGCGCGGTCAGCCAGTGGAGCGGAACGTCGGCCATGGACGGTCGTCTCTCGCGGACCGGGTAAGCGCTGTCGGGTATTCCAATCAGGATAGAAACTCCCGATGGGATAAGTGCGCAGTCACCCGACTCGCAGACATGGGAGCGTCACGACCGCTCGCCGCGACGGCGAGGTCACCGAAACAGGGGTCGTCTCCGACCCGTGAGTACGGTGTCTGATCGACGGTACAGCCGGCGGCGGTTCCTCCGCGACACGACCGCCGTCGCCGCGGCCCTCAGCGCGAGCACTGGGGTGTCGGCGGCCGCGTCCGGCCCGAGCTACGGTGGATGGTTCACGGGCGACGCGAAAGGGGGCGAAACGAAGAACTACGACGGAACGACGGTCGATAAGACCGGGCAGGATTCGGTCACGATCGAAGTCGGCGCACAGGGCAACGGCGGGTCGTACGCGTACGCTCCGCCCGCCGTCCGGATCTCGCCCGGCACCGAGGTGACCTTCAAGTGGGTGTCGAACACCCACGACATCCAAGTGGAGTCCGCCCCTTCGGGGACGAGCTGGCAGGGCGTCGACTCCATCAAGAACGAGGGGTACACCCACTCGCACACCTTCGAGACGGCGGGCATCTACAAGTACTACTGCACGCCACATCTCTCGCTTGGCATGAAGGGCGCCATCGTCGTCGGTGGGAGCGGCGGCGGTGGCAGTGCGAGCGCGGACTGGGGCGACTGGTTCACCGACTCCGCGAGGGGCGGCGCCGTCGGGAACTACGACGGATCGACCGTCGACAAAACCGACCAAGACTCGGTCACCGTCCAAGTGGGCGCGGACGGCAACGGCGGATCGTACGCCTACTCACCGCCGGCGCTGAAGATCTCACCCGGTACCGAAGTGACCTTCGAGTGGGTGTCGAACACCCACGACATCCAAGTGCAGTCCGCCCCCTCGGGAACGAGTTGGCAGGGCGTTGACTCCATCAAGAACGAGGGGTACACCCACTCACACACCTTCGAAACGAGTGGTACCTACAAGTACTACTGCACGCCCCACCTTTCGATGGGGATGAAGGGCGGGATCTTCGTCACCGGCAGCAGTGGCGGCGGGGGTGGCGGTGGCGCCATCCCGGACCTCAACTGGGGGAACGTCGCGTGGATCGCCGGCCCCTCGATCGTCGCCATCCCGTCCATCGTCGCGTATCTCCTCTGGGACTACCACCGCGCCGGCGCGTTCGACGGAATCCTCGATCGCGGGCCGTCGGAAGCGCCCCCGGAGACCGCGGAGGCGCCACCGACGTCGCCCGAGCGCGAACTCGATCACGACGAGTACGATCCGTGGGGGACGGCGACGCTGCTCGGCATCTACTTCGTCATCATCTCGGTCGCGTGGGCGCTGATGTACTTCGTCGAATTCCTCGGAAACGGCCCACACATCTTCGGCTAACACAATGGAGATACATCGCCTCGAAAAGATCTGGATCGCCGTATCGCTCGTGTTCATCGTGGCGCTCATCGCCTCGATCGTCTATGGCGTTGCCGGCATAGGCGTCGGCACCATCGGCGACACCGGACAGCAACTCGACCCGAACGGACTCGAGGACACGCGGTTCGCCGACCCCGGCGGCCACTGGGTGGACGACGACCACTACGTCGTGAACGTCGTCGCCCGCCAGTTCCTCTTCCAGCCGGGCACCCAGGAGCCGATCATGGTGCCCGCGAACACCACCGTGACGTTCTACGTCACGAGTCCCGACGTCGTCCACGGCTTCGACGTCGTCGGCACGCAGCTGAACGCCATGGTCATCCCCGGACAGGAAACCAAACTCACCACGGAGTTCGACGAACCGAAGTCGTACGGGATCATCTGTCACGAGTACTGCGGCGCCGGCCACCAGAGCATGGCCGGCCAGCTCGTCGTCGTCCCGGCCGACGAAATCCCGAAGAATGCGAGCGCCGCGTCGGGGAACGCGACGACGACCAACGCGAGTGCGAGCGCTGACGTCGCGAACGCGTCCGCCCAGGCGTCGGTTGCGACGCCGGAGGTGTCGGCATGACGTACGTTGACGACTTCCCTGGTGAGGCGCGCGTCGTCCGCACGGCGCTCGCCATCGCCTTCGCCTCCATCGGGCTCGGCGGGGCGCTCGGCGTCCTGCAGGCGCTCTACCGGACGGGATACGATCGTTCGCTCTTCTCGGCGGTCGACTACTACTCCATCCTCACCGCACACGGCGTACTGATGGCGCTCGTCTTCACGACGTTCTTCATCGTTGGGCTCTTCGCGTGGGGCGTCACGCGAAGCCTCGACACGGGCCTTCGAGACCTGCGCTTTACGTGGGGCTGGCTCGGTCTCATGACGCTCGGCACCGTGCTGGCGTTCGTCTCGGTCCTTGGGGGTATCGTCGGTTGGATCCCGACGCACGCCGCAGTCCTCTACACGTTCTACGCGCCCCTTGAGGCGAGTCCGACGTTCTATCTCGGCCTCGCGCTCCTCATCGTCGGCTCGTGGGGCGCGGGCGTCGACTACGTCCTCGCGCTGCGCGACTGGCGCGCCGACAACCCCGACGAACGCATCCCCCTACAGACGTTCATGGCGGTGGCGACGATGCTGCTCTGGTTCGTCTGCACGCTCGGCGTCGCCGTCGAGGTCGTCGTCTTCCTCCTGCCGTGGTCGCTCGGGCTCATCCCCCGCGTCGACCCCCTCCTGACGCGGACGCTCTTCTGGTACTTCGGACACGCCGTCGTCTACTTCTGGCTGCTGCCCGCGTACTTCGTCTGGTACACGATCTTCCCGAAGCTCTCGGGGGGACGGCTCTTCAGCGATCCGCTCGCACGCGTCGTCTTCGTGCTCTTCCTCGTGTTGAGCACGCCGGTCGGCGTCCACCACCAGTACGGTGATCCCGGACTCTCGCAGGGCTTGAAGTTCGTGCAGATGACGAGCACGTACTTCATCCTCCTGCCGAGCCTCCTCACCGCGTTCACGGTCGTCGCGAGCATGGAGCACGGCGCCCGCCAGCGCGGCGGCGAAGGTCGCTTCGGCTGGCTGCGCGCGCTCCCGTGGGAGAAGCCGTCCTTCTCTGGGATCGCGCTCGCCGGCCTCGCGTTCGCCGCGAGCGGCTTCGGGGGAATGGTGAATGCCGGGCTGAACGTGAACGCCCTCGTCCACAACACGATGTGGGTGCCCGGCCACTTCCACCTCACCGTTGGGACTGCCGTCGCGCTGACGTTCATGGCGATCACCTACTGGCTGCTCCCGCAGCTCAGCGGCAAGCGCCTGCGTCTCCGGACGCTCGCCGCCGTCCAGCCGTACCTCTGGTTCGTCGGCATGGTCTTCATGTCGAACGCGATGCACCGCGTCGGCCTCGCCGGCGTTCCGCGACGCACCTCCGAACCCCAGTACGAGCAGGTGCTGTTCAACACCCCCATTGCGACGATGGGTGAGCTCCACCTGCAGACCGTGGGTGGGGCACTCCTCCTGTTCGTCTCGCTGCTGTGCTTCCTCGCGGTCGTCGTCTCGACGTGGCTCGGCGACCGCGGCGCCGAACCCATCGCCGTCAGCGGGCACATTCCCGAGGCCCTCTCCGGTCCGGAGCACAGTCCGCGCATCCTTGACGACTTCCGCGTCTGGGTCGCGCTCACGCTCCTGTTGTTACTCATCGCGTACGGCCCGCCGCTCGCGGCGATGGTACAGAACGGCCTGTTCGCACCCGGAAGCGCCCCCATCCCAGCCTAACCCATGACGGAACACGCATCCACTCCGAGCGACGACGCGGACGACGCCGAGAGCGAGAACGACGTCTGGAGTCGCCGCTCGTTCGTCCGCTACTTCGCACCGATCAGCATCGCCATCCCCGTGATCGTCGAGACGGAGACCCTCGTCGGTCTCCTGCAGAATGACTTCGGCGAGGACAGCACGTGGACGCAACCCACGGGCGTCTCGGTGGGTATCGGCGGCGACCTCCGACCGGACCTCGACACGCGGCAGAAACTGCAGAACGCGGTACTCGAATCGGTCGGGGACGGCCGCCGTCTCCGACTCGTGGTCGCCGTCCGAAACACGGTCGACGCCCCCTACCGACTCGAACTCGGCGCCGTCACGACCGGCAGCGGAGAGACCATCGAGGGCGGCTACACGACGGATCCGGTCGCGCCGGACGAGTCGACGACGTTTACCGCCGAATACACCCTGCCAGCGGACGCGTCGCCCGCGAGCATTGAGACCACCGTCACGATCGGCAATCAACCCTCGCAGAAGACAGTCCAACTCGCGCCCATCCCCACCCAGTAACCCATCATGTCGGACGAGACGTACTGCACGCTCTGTGACCTCCCGACGCCCGACCCGCCCGTCACCGCCGACGGCATCGACGGGGTGTTCTGCTGTCGCGGCTGTCTCGAAGTCGCGCGCACCCTTGACGATGCGGCCGTCGCGGACGCGGACCCCGAGACCGTCCGCGCGGAGGTACGCGAGAGCGCGAGCGATGACGCGGCGCGCGAGATACCCGACACCGCCGAGACGGCCTACTTCTCCGTCGAGGGCATGCACTGCGCGACGTGTGAAGCGTTCCTCGAGAGTCGTGTGGCCGACGTGGACGGCGTCTTCGAGGCCGCCGCGAGCTACGCGAACGACGCGCTGAAGGTCGTCTACGACCCGGACGAGCGCGACGTCGATGGCGTCGCGGACGCCTTCTCGGGCTACGGCTACCGGGTCACCGATCCCGATGACGCCGACGCCGAGCGAACGGAGACGCTCACGACGGGTGTGCGCCTGCTCGCCGGGGGCTTCTTCGGCATGATGGTGATGCTGTGGTACGTCGTCTTCCTCTACCCGCTCTACCTCGGCGGCGACCCGCTCGTCCCCTTTTTCGACCCGCGTGGCGTCGGCGGCCAATACCTCTTCTGGAACGTCGCCGTCCTCTCGGGCGCTGCGACGGCGTTCGCGGGCTATCCGATCTTCCGCGGGGCGCTCGTCAGCCTGCGCGCGCGCCGCCCGAACATGGACCTCCTCGTCGCCCTCGCTGCGGGCGCCGCGTTCGTCTACAGCCTCGCCGTCCTCGCCCTCGGCGGCGTCGAGGTGTACTTCGACATCCCCGTCGTCATCACCCTCGCCGTCACCGCGGGCGAACACTGGGAGACGAAGGTGAAAGCGCGGGCGAGCGCGGGCCTCGCGGACCTGACGGCCGACAGCGTCGACACCGCCACGGTCGCCACCGCGGACGGAACCGAGGTGCGCGCGCTCGACGACGTTGCGGTCGGCGACCGCGTCGTCGTATCGACGGGCGAGCGAGTGCCGCTTGACGGGACGGTCGTCGACGGCGACGGCGCGGTGGACGAGTCGCTCCTCACGGGGGAATCGAATCCCCGTGAGGTTGAACCCGGTGACGACGTCGTTGGCGGGAGCGTCCTCGTCGCCGGCGGCGTGACCGTCACGGTCACGGAAACCGAGAGCACGATGGACCGCATCGTCGCAACCCTCTGGGAGGCACAGAGCACGCACGGCGGCGTCCAACACCTCGCCGACCGCATCGCGGGCATCTTCGTGCCCGCGGTCCTCGCGCTCGCCGGCCTCGCGTTCGTCACGTACCTCGCTCTTGGCTCCGCCGTCGACACCGCCGTCCTCACCGCGCTGACCGTGCTCGTCGTCTCGTGTCCGTGCGCGCTCGGGCTCGCAACGCCGCTCGCCGTCTCGAACGGGATCCGCCGCGCCCTCGCGCGCGGCGTCGTCGTCACGGGCCCTACGGTGTTCGAGGAGGGTGCCAACGTCGACGTCGTCGTCTTCGACAAGACGGGGACGCTCACCACCGGGGACATGCGCGTCCGCGACGTCGTCGGTGACGAGGAGGCGCTCAACGCGGCGGCGGCGCTCGAACGGTACGCCGACCACCCGGTCGCCGGCGCCGTCTGCGCGTACGCAGACACGACGGGCGAGAACGCGGTCTCGGACGTCGAACGCCACGCCACGGGAGTCAGCGGGACGGTCGACGGTGAGCGCGTTCTCGTCGGCCGCCCCGCGCTCTTCGAGTCGGAGGGATGGAGGCTCCCGGACGCCCTCGCCGCCCGCGCGACCCGCGGCGACGCGAACGGGCTCGTGCCGATCGTCGTCGGGACGGGGGGCGTCGCACGCGCCATCGCCGTCGCGGGTGACGAACCTCGAGCGGAGTGGGCGTCGGTCGTCGACGACCTCGCGGCGACGCACCGCCTCATCGTTCTCACGGGCGACGAGAGCGCTGCCGCGGATCGATTCCGCGACCACCCGGGAGTCGACGAGGTGCTCGCCGGCGTCCCCCCGGAGGGGAAGACTTCGGTCGTTGATCGCCTGCGAACCGACGGAACGGTGGCGATGGTCGGCGACGGGACGAACGACGCGCCGGCGCTCGCCGCCGCCGATCTCGGGGTGGCGATCGGGAACGGCACCGCGCTGGCCGTCGACGCCGCGGACGCTGTCATCACGAGCGACAGCCTCGAGGCCCTCCCCGAACTCCTCGGCGTGGCGCGCGCGACGCGCCGGCGGACCCGCGAAAACCTCGCGTGGGCGTTCTGCTACAACGCGCTCGCGGTGCCGCTCGCACTCCTCGGCGTGCTCAATCCGCTCGTCGCCGCGGCCGCGATGGGGACGAGCAGTCTCCTCGTCGTTGCGAACAGCACACGCGCGCTCTCCACGGACTCCCGGAGCGTGGCCACCACGCTGCGCGGACGCGCGAAGGCGGCACTCACCCGCGTCAGCGGAACCGCGACGACCTCACCCTGACGCTCGCTCTCTCGCTCCACTGCGGACGGCACAACTGACTCGCCCGCTGGTTCCCGTCCCTGCATCGTGGCGAATCGAACTGTGCCGTCCGGAGCGTCGGAAACACGCCCGAGTCATCCTGAGAAGGTTTATACGGCAGGGGGTGGTACCCCGTGTCATGAATCTGGATGGGTTCGCTCTTGCTGCAACAACAAACGACCTCAGCCGGGAGGCCGATGCGCGGGCGGTCGCGGACGTGATCGAGTTCCGGATGGACAGCGCCGAGGATCCGATCGGCCAACTGTCCGACTACGACGGCGCTCTCCCGATAATCGCGACGAACCGAACGAAGTGGTTCGGTGGCGAAGCGAACGACACGGGCCGACTCGATCGGCTGTCAGCGGCGTCCCGGTTCGAGTACGTCGAGTTCGTCGATATCGAGCTGGAGACCGCGCGCGGAATGGGATGGATCCTCGACGAGTTCAGACAGAACGACGTCGACCTCATCATCTCACACCACGACTTCGATGCGACGCCGGAGCAAGACGTCCTCGACGCGATCATCGAACAGTGCGCGCAGTACGGGGATGTCGCCAAGGTCGCGACGTACCCACAGAGCAACGACGACGTCCTGCGTCTCCTGAAAGCGATCAATGACGCGTCGAACGACGGGCGGGACGTCGCCGGCATCTCGATGGGTGGGCTGGGCAGCCACAGTCGCGTCGTCGGTCCGCTCTACGGCTCGAAGCTCGGCTACGCGCCGCTCGCCGAGGACACGAGCGAGTACGCACCCGGACAGATCCCGGTCCGAAAACTCGCGGCGCTCATCGAAGCACTCCAGATCGCAAGCGAGGACGTCACGGAACTGGACTCGCTCACCGAGAAACTCGTCGAGCAGGAGACGCTCGCGTGACGGCTCCCCCGAAACGGTAGTTGCGCGGCGTCCGAAACGCCACAGATCAGGTCAACCACCACGAGCCGGCCTGTCCTCCCCGTTCTCTGCGAACTAGACACCGAGGCTCTTAAGCCAGTCCCTCCGTATCAGCCCACAATGACTGATTGCCTCTGCCATCGGGTGAGCGCCGATGAGTGAGACCCACGAACCGAACACGTACACGATCCGTCTCGAGCTGGTCGACGAACCCGGCGAACTCCTCCGGGCGCTCCGACCCATCGGCGAGAAGGGCGGAAACCTCCTCTCTATCTTCCACGAGCGCGGCGACAAGACCCCGCGCGGACACATCCCCGTCGAAGTCGACCTCGAAGCCACGCCCGAGCGCTACGAAGCGATCGTCGACGAACTCCGCTCCGAGGGGATCAACGTCATCCAGGCGGGCACGGAGCGCTACAGCGAATCCCTCACCGTCCTCCTCTCGGGTGATTTGGTGGACACCGGGCTCTCGGATACGCTCACACGGATCCGCGAGAACACCAACATCACGATCTCCGACTTCGAGCTCTCCGCCCCGCAGGGCTCGAGCGACATCTCCAGCGGTCGCCTCCGCCTCGGGATCGAGGAGGGTGAGACGGAGCACACCCTCTCGGTGATCCGGGAGCTCGCAGACGAGAAGGACCTCCAAGTCATCGAACCGCTCTACGAGGGGGGGCTATGAGGCTCTCGATCCTCGGCACGGGGGCGGTCGGCGCGTCGGTCGCGGAGATGGCTGCCGAGTACGGCCACACCGTCACCGCGATGGCGGATTCGCGTAGTGCAATCACGGACGACGCCGGTATCGACGTCGAGGCCGCCCTCGCCCGTAAGCGCGACGAGGGATGCGTCGGGAGCGGAGCACCCGAGGACGCGCTCGACGGTGCGTACGACTGCCTCGTGGAGGCGACGCCGACGACGCTCGGCGACGCGCAACCGGCGTACGACCACGTTCGCGCCGCCTTCGAGCGCGATCGGGACGTCGTCCTCGCCAACAAGGGGCCGGTCGCGGAACGCTACGCGGACGTCCGGGCGCTGGAGCGCGAGAGCGAGGGCCGATTGCGCTTCGAAGCGACGGTCGGCGGGGCGATGCCAGTCCTCTCGACGATCGAGGACCGCGGTCCGGCCCACGTGACCGGCATCCGGGGCGTGCTGAACGGGACGGCGAACTTCGTACTCTCGCGGATGGCCGTCGAGGGCCTCGGCTACGAGCACGTCCTCGCAGAGGCTCAGGACCTCGGCGTCGCCGAGGCCGATCCGTCCTTCGACGTGGAGGGGACGGACGCGGCGCTGAAGTGCGTCATCGTCGCGAACGTCCTCGCGCAAGGCGAGCGGGAGTACACGCTCGCGGACGCGGACGTGGAGGGGATCGTCGACGTCTCGAGTAGCGCGCTTCGACTGGCGAGCGAGGACGGCCGGACGGTGCGCCTCATCGGCGAAGTCGTGGACGGGTCAGTCCGCGTCGGCCCGCGGATCGTCCCGACGAACTCCCCGCTCGCCGTCTCGGGCACTGAGAACATCGTCCAGATCGAGACGACAGACGCCGGCCGACTGAACGTCTCGGGTCGCGGCGCCGGCGGCCCGGAGACCGCATCCGCGGTGCTCGCGGACGTCCGCCGTCTCGAGTCGACCGCCCACGACTGACGGCCCCACGCACGCGAGTGTCGATTCGACGTCAAGCCTGGAAGAAGGAGACAGAAAACCACTAATAGAACAATACTGAATAGAACTCATTAGTGGAAGAACACGGTCAATTTACTCATTTTTCCGCGTTAGTACACCGCCTATTTACTACATAATGCACAGTTTCAGATAGATAGGAGAATGATAATACGATATACTCCCAGTATACACATAGAACCTGCTGCCCCGGTCGGTGAGATATGTAATTTGGGGCAATAGCGTCCAAAGACGCGCTTTCTACGTATTATGTGTGTCTACTCGACCATAACTACCTCTTGTAGTATTGTTCTATTTCAGGTTTACTATGGGCGTGCTGCGACGTCGGTGAAATGCGCCGCCGTGGGGTATATCATCTAGTGTTCAAGCGTCCACGCGCGGTCGATGAGCCAGTCGTCGAGTTTCTCGAGGGGGTTGTCGTGAACGTGCGACCCATGACTGACCAGAATCGAGTCGATGTCGTGCTCGAACAGCGCGGCGAGGTTCCGCTCCGCGGCAGCGTGACTGTCGTCGTTGAACTGCGCTGCCGGCGGAACGAGATAGCCCGCCGGGAGGCCCCGCCGATCGGAGCCTTCGACGATGTCGCCCGCGATGAACGTGTTCGACTCCTCGAGGAGAAATCCGGAGTTCGCGGGTGTGTGCCCGGGCACCTGCACAACGCGAATGTCGCCATCGAGGCAGTCACCGTCGCTGAAGTGGTGATCGGCGTTCAACTCGAGCGCGTCGTAGAACCCCTTCGCCCCACCCGGAACGGCGAGTTCCGGATCGAACGCGTCGACGACGGCAGGCGTCCCGCCGAAATGGCCCTCGTCGCCGTGACTGATGAGCACTCGGTCCACGCCGCCGAACTCGGCGTTGAGGACCGCGACGAGTTCGTCGCCATCCCCAGGGAACCCGGTGTCGATCAGCGTGACCGAGCCCTCCGGGTACCCCTCAAGGACGAACACGCGCACGTGCTCGAACTGTACCGTGTACACGTCATCAACTACTTCGGTTACGGACATCTGCATCCCCAAGAAATGCTAATGGCGCCATAATCGTAGGGAGCGTTCTCACGTGCTGGGAAGAACGCGGCGACCGCTCGCCGATCACTGCCTCACACCCGCTGCGGCCAACACGACTGAGGGCGACGCGGTCGACATCGGCTAGCACAAACAATAGAACTATATCTATTCCAGAGTCATGCGTTAGTATGCGTGGATTAGCCAAGGTGTCGCGCACCGAGGGCGCCCTGGAGCTCATCGAGCGGGAGAAGCCGACACCGGGACCGGACGACGTGCTCGTCGAAGTCGAGTACGCGGGACTCTGTGGAAGCGACGCGGGCATCTACAAGTTCAAGTCCGCGTTCGAGCGGATGGATCTCCCGACCGTCCTCGGCCACGAGTACGCCGGGCGCGTCGTCGAGGTCGGAGCGAACGTCACGGCCATCGAAGCGGGCGAGCGTGTCGTCGAGCGCCCGATCCGCCCCTGCGGGGAGTGCTATCAGTGTCGCATCGGCGAGGAGAACATCTGCCAGCATGCCGACCTCACCGGGATCGATCTCGACGGCGCGTACGAACGCTACATCGCCGTGCCCGCCGCCAACCTCCACGTGGTCCCGGACGGCATCGACTCGAAGCACGCCGCGATCGTCGAACCGACCGCGATCGCCGCTCGCACCGTCGTCGAGAACTCCCGGATCGGCCCGGGGGATCGCGTCCTCGTCGAGGGTCCTGGTCCGATCGGACTGCTCGCGGCGCAGATCGCGGACGCGCAGGGCGGCGAGGTGGTCGTCTCCGGTGTCGGCCCGGACACGAAGTACCGCCTGCCGCTCGCGCGCGACCTCGGGTTCGAGACGCTCAACGTCGCCGAGGACGACGTCGACGCGCGCACCGCCGCGTTCACGGACGGCGTCGGCTACGATGTCGTGATCGACGCGACCGGTCACCCGTCCGGTCTTACGACGGGGGTCGAGCAGGTGCGGAAGGGCGGACAGGTCGTCCTCGTCGCGCTCACGGGTGAGACGACGATGTCGTACACGCCGGCCGTCCGCTCGGAGATCGACATCCAGTGTAGTTACAGCGCGGTGTACGAGGACTTCGAGCGCGCACTTCGACTGATCGATTCGGGTGACGTCGACGCTGAGACGGTCGTCGACGATCGGTACTCCCTCCTCGACGCCGACGAGGCGTTCGAGGCGTTTCTCGCGGGCGAAACAGTCAAGCCCGTCTTCGACATCTCCGAACTCGACGAGTAGCGAACACACAGTCCTCTTCTGCAAAAAGCCGATACGCCGAGCGTCCGTGTCGCTATCGAGTGCTGCTCGGCCGGGTGGCGGCGCTCATCCTCATTCGTCGGCGGTAGTCTCGGCGGGTGGGCTGTCCCACTCGCCACCGTTGTCCTGTGGCTCGTAGCCCAGGACCGCCTTGGCGTGTTCCGTATCGAACCAGCGGGCGTCGTTGTCGCTGACGGCGTAGAACGCGTCGTAGGTCACGTCGTCGTCTTCGAGACAGCACTCGAGGAGATGTGCGAAGTCGCGCTGCGAGGTCCACGAGGCTTTCAGGCGCTTGACCATCTCCTGGTACTCCTCGCTCCCGCGCTCCCATGAGCCGGTCTGGGACTGGTCCCAGACTTCGCCGTCCTCGACTTGGTGCTCTCGACCCCGGTCGACACCGCGCTCGGCGTCGCCGTAGGGATGATCGTACTGCTCGGTGCGAACGCTCGAGATGCGGAGGGAGTACACCTGCTCGGGCGCGCCATCCCGACGGGCGTGGACGCGACAGATGTTCTCGCCGAACACTTTCGATGCACCGTAATACCCGTCGGGCTTCGGGAGCGTCTCGTGGGTGAGGCGAAGCGGATCGAACTCGCTGGGGTAGTCCTCCTCGTAGAGTTCGGGGGCGTGGTCCTCCTCGTAGAGCCCCATGACGCGCTGGGAGGAGGCGAAGACGAGCTTCGGCACGCCCGCGTCCGCCATCGCTTTCAGGACGTTGTACGTCCCGATGATGTTCGGATCGACGATGCCCTCGAAGTCGGCGCCCGCGTCGGACTGCGCCGCGAGGTGGATGACCGCGTCCTGTCCGTCGAAGGCGGGGCGGATCGCGTCGTAATCCGCGACGTCCGCGACGTGCGTCTCGTACTCCGGGTGGTCGCTCCGATTGAGGAACGTAAACTCGTACGCGTCGTCCTCGTAGAGGTAGTTGAGGATGGCTTCCCCGGCCTCACCGTACGGTCCGGTAACCAAGACTTTCTGCTTGCTCATACCTGTCGGGACGCACGATGCACTATCATATATATTTTCCGCAGAGACGGCTGAAAGTCCCGTATTCGCGTACGAGACACCGAATGGACGCCATATCGTATAGTTCGACATTATTGAATCGTGACGACCTCACCGAGCCCGTTGAATTACACGCATATTGGTGTAATCTGTCGCCGCGAACGGTCCTACAGAGCGCGAACCGGCCGGTGGCGCGACCCGCTCATTGGCGGATCTTGAGCTCGATGATGTTCCGCTTGTCACTGAGTGCCGGGGCGATCTCCTCGACGATGCGCTCGTCGCCCATGCGACTGGACGGGCCACTGACGCTGATCGCGCCGACCACGTCGCGCGACTTCGACAATATTGGAACCGCGACCGCACAGACACCCTCGAAGTGTTCGTCGCGGTTGATGGCGTACCCACGCTCCCGGATCTCCTCGAGTGCCGCGAACAGCTCCGCTTCGTCGGTGATCGTCTCCGGCGTCTCCGCGTGCAACCCACGTCGGGTGACGATGTCCGCACACTCCTCCTCGGAGAGATGGGCGAGCATCGCTTTCCCGTTCGCGGTCGCGTGGAGCGGCATGTACGAACCGAGGGGCGCGTTGTCGTCGATCGACGACGGATTACGCGACTTGTAGAGTTGGACCATGTAGCCGTCCTCCATCGTCACGACGTTCGCGTACTCCCCGAGTTGTTCCGGGAGATCGTCGATCTCGTCTTCCGCCGCCCGAAACAGGGCGAGACCGTCGCGGAGTTCACCACCCGTCCGGAGAAACCGGAGACTACACGCGTACTCGTCATCGGGCTTGACGACGTAGTCGTTCTCCACGAGCGTCGTGAGGTGGATGTGCGTGGTACTCATCGGCATGTCCATGGCCTCGGAAACCTCGGAGAGCGTCGCGGGACCGTCGACACGAAGGTACTCGATGATGTCGAACGCTCGATCGACGCTTTTCAACCGCCGGGACGCGTCGTCTGTCGTCATACGTCGATCTTCCCGCCCTACCGTGTTAAGCACACCGGTGATATTCGACAATGTTGAATTCGTCTGCAGGTCCCGTCCGAGACGGCCGCCTCGTGACGCCTCGGTCGGGCAACGGACCGCCCCCAGTAACTTTATATTCCATGATGCGCCACCACAGACCACACATGAGTACCGAAGAAGTAGTTGATGGCATCTACAAGATCCAGTTCGAGCACGTCCGCGTGTACGTCTTAGAAGACGTCCCGGACGGCGAGACGACGCTCGTCGACACGGCGTTCGACGAGAACGGCGAAGAACTGGTCGAGACACTCAAGGCGGAGTTCGGATCGATCGATCGCGTCATCATCACACACGGGGATCACGGCCATCACGGCGGATTACCCCACGTGATGGAGGCGTTCGACCCGGAGCTCCTCGCCCCGGACGACGAGTCGAAGCTCTACGACGCGATCGATTACGAACCGGACGTCCGGTACGAAGACGGCGACGTCCTAGAGGGGAACATCCGCGTCATTCAGGTTCCCGGCCACACCGAGGCCACGTCCGCCCTCCTCCTGCAGGACCGGCGGATCCTCATCTCCGGTGATTCGATGGACGGGTCCGACCGGGCGGGCCTGCCCGCGGGGTACCTCCTTCCACCGCCCGCACTGTTCAACGACGATCACAAGGCGGCCGAGATCAACCTCTACGACCTCCTGCAGTACGACTTCGAGACCGTCCTCGTCTTCCACGGGTCGAACGTCTTCGAGGATCCGAAGGGGAAACTCGACGACTATCTCGTCGAACGCGAGTGGGATCCCCGGCCGGACAAGTAAACTACCCCACCCTACTCCCTCGGCGCTCTGCGCCTCGGTCGTGGAGGGTGGGGCTTTGATGTGGACTCCCGGCAATCAGTCGCCAGCAATCTGCCGGTGACTCTTCCCGTTCAACATCCCACCATTCACACGCACGTCTACTGGTGCGTCTCCGCTCCCCGACGTGGGCGAGGAACGGAGTCTGTGCGTCCGCTTCCGAGCGTACCGTAGCCCGATGTTCTTCGCGCCGTTGTAGTCCGCGTTCACCTCGTACCCACACTTTTGGCACTCGAAGTGTTCGCCGTGGCGGTTGTCCTCGTGCGTGAACCCACAGTCCGTCCGCGAACAGCGTTGGGAGGTGTACTCCGGCTCGACTTGCTCCACGGAGACGCCCTGTTCGGGTGCTTTGTAGGAGACGTACTCGACGAGGCGTCGGAACGCCCAGACGTGGTGCCACTTTGCCTGTGGAAGCCTCTCGCGTATGTCGGTCAAGTCCTCGAACACGACCACGTCGCAGTCGTGAGTGAGGGCTTCCGAGACGAGCTCGTTGGCAACCGTGTGGATGTACTGTTTCCGCCACGCTGCTTCGCGTTTCCCGAGGCGAAGCAGGGCGTTGTGTGCGGCTTGTGTCCCGCGCTGTTGCATCTCTCCACGTCGCTTCTCGAACTCACGGCACCAATGGTCGTAGTCGTCTCCTTGCCAAAACGTGCCGGTTGAGGAGACTGCAAGTGAGTTGACGCCGAGGTCGATACCGAGGACCGTTTGGTCGGGGTGCCCGGTATCTGCCGGAACCTCGTCGTCGTCCCCAGAACGCTCCGCGTTCTGGTGTGCGGACGAGACGGAGGTCTCGTCAACGCCGTTTCTCCGCCGAGTCGAGATGTTGAGGTAGAACTCGTCGCCCACTGCGTCGTACCGAACCGTACTCTCGCGAAACTCGTAGTCCTCGGAGAGTACGTACCGTTCGTAGGGTGTCGGGCTATCTGCCGGGAGAACGAATGACGGCTCGACCCGGCCCTCAACGGTTGCCAGCGATACCTTG
>Ga0207754_100082_pt1 | contig 79950 bp, 84 predicted proteins | sample A23E1SouthBayCA_FD_187728 | JGI IMG/M metagenome (GOLD analysis project Ga0207754, IMG submission 187728) | Aerobic enrichment media microbial communities from Eden Landing Ponds, California, USA - A23 E1 (SPAdes) | ecosystem: Environmental > Aquatic > Marine > Unclassified | place: Emeryville...
TCGCGGATGGCCGCCGAGGGACTCGATTACGAACACGTCCTCGCGGAGGCGCAGGACCTCGGCGTCGCGGAGGCCGACCCGACCTTCGACGTCGACGGCATCGACGCCGCGCTGAAGTTCGTCATCCTCGCGAACGTCCTCTCCGACGGCGAGACGGAGTACGCGCTCGACGACGCCGCAGTCGAGGGAATCCGCAACGTCCCGGGGACGGCGCTCGACCTCGCCGCCGAGGACGGCCGGACGGTCAGACTCATCGGCGAGGCGACCGCCGACGGGGTTCGCGTGGCTCCGCGGCTGATTCCGCAGGGCTCCGCGCTGTCGGTCACGGGCACGCAGAACATCGTCCAGTTGGAGACCAAACACGCGGGGCAGCTGAACATCAGCGGCCGCGGAGCGGGCGGTCCCGAGACGGCGACGGCCGTCTTGTCCGACGTTTCTCGGCTCGAATAGGCGTACAGAGGGCTCGTACCTCTCGTTTTCTTCGACTGTCGACCTCGGCTGAACTCCCTGTCTCCACGACCGTGGTATGGTTCCGCAAATCGCAGTACGGCGGTTAGACGGCCCGTAGCGCGTATCGAAATCGTTTTAGGGGTTTCAGCAAAAACATTCCCCACAGAGCGCCTTAGCGCGTGACCACACCAATGAGCGACAAACCCCACCAGAACCTGGCCATTATCGGCCACGTCGACCACGGTAAGAGTACGCTCGTCGGCCGACTCCTGTTCGAGACCGGCTCCGTCCCGGAGCACGTCATCGAGCAGCACCGAGAGGAAGCCGAGGAGAAGGGCAAGGGCGGATTCGAATTCGCCTACGTCATGGACAACCTCGCAGAAGAGCGCGAGCGCGGTGTCACCATCGACATCGCCCACCAGGAGTTCGACACGGACGAGTTCTACTTCACCATCGTCGACTGTCCTGGCCACCGCGACTTCGTCAAGAACATGATCACCGGTGCTTCGCAGGCTGACAACGCGGTTCTCGTCGTCGCCGCCGACGACGGTGTCGCGCCGCAGACCCGCGAGCACGTCTTCCTCGCCCGCACCCTGGGCATCGGCGAACTCATCATCGCGGTCAACAAGATGGACGTCGTCGATTACAGCGAAGACAAGTACAAGGACGTCAAGGAGCAGGTCAACAAGCTCCTCAAGCAGGTCCGCTTCAACTCCGACGACGCGACCTACGTCCCGATTTCGGCCTTCGAGGGCGACAACATCGCCGAGCGCTCCGACAACACGTCGTGGTACGACGGCGACATCCTCCTCGAAGCACTCAACAACCTGCCGGCACCGCAGCCGCCGACGGACGCGCCGCTGCGCCTGCCCATCCAGGACGTCTACACAATCTCCGGCATCGGTACGGTCCCGGTCGGCCGTATCGAGACGGGTACCCTCAACCCCGGCGACAACGTGAGCTTCCAGCCCTCTGACGTCGGCGGCGAGGTCAAGACCGTCGAGATGCACCACGAGGAAGTCGACCAGGCCGGACCTGGCGACAACGTTGGTTTCAACGTTCGTGGCGTCGGCAAGGACGACATCCGCCGCGGCGACGTCTGTGGCCCGGCTGACGACCCGCCGAAGGTCGCCGAGACGTTCAAGGCGCAGGTCGTCGTCATGCAGCACCCCTCGGTCATCACCGCTGGCTACACGCCGGTCTTCCACGCCCACACGGCGCAGGTCGCGTGTACCATCGAGTCCATCGACCAGAAGCTCGACCCCGCGTCGGGTGAGGTCGCTGAGGAGAACCCGGACTTCATCAAGTCCGGCGACGCTGCCATCGTGACCGTCCGTCCGCAGAAGCCGCTCAGCATCGAGCCGTCCTCCGAGATTCCGGAGCTCGGCAGCTTCGCTGTCCGTGACATGGGTCAGACCATCGCGGCCGGCAAAGTGCTCGAAGTCAACGAGCGATAACGATGCAACAGGCACGCGTTCGGCTCGCCGGCACGAGTCCGGAAGACCTCGACGATATCTGCGACGACGTCCGCGAGATCGCGAACAAGACGGGCGTCAACCTCAGCGGGCCGATCCCGCTGCCCACGAAAACGCTCGAAGTCCCCGCCCGCAAATCGCCTGACGGCGAGGGGACGGCGACGTGGGAGCACTGGGAGATGCGCGTCCACAAGCGTCTCATCGACCTCGACGCTGACGAACGCGCTCTGCGCCAGCTGATGCGCGTTCAGGTTCCGAACGACGTCAGCATCGAGATCGTCCTCGAAGACTAACGACGGCGCTGTCCGGGCTCTCCCGGGCCGCTCGTTCGTGACGGCTCGCCCGTCACACTCGCGGCTGTCGAGGCGCGCGTCCGGAGGACTCTGCCTCCGAGCTGACCTTCAGCGCTAAGGCGCGTGTCATCTCACCTTCCGTTCGACACGCGAGCAATTGCCCGCAGAATCGCCCGACGAAACGGGATGCTATCGCATGCCCGACTGCGGACAAAACATAGGGTATAAGTGTATCCCACGACTCCGTGGGAATGAGGGCTCGTAGATCAGTGGCAGATCGCTTCCTTCGCAAGGAAGAGGCCCGGGGTTCAAATCCCCGCGAGTCCATTTCCTTCCGTTCACTACGTTCACTCCAGTCAATGGACTCGCTTGCCCCCACGAACTCGCAGGCTCGTTCGTGGGGACCCCGCGAGTCCACTACCATTTTCGCGACGCAACACGGCGAGTCGTCACTTAGGAGTCCGACGAGTCACTACTGCGTTGCAGACAGATGCACGTCCGGTTTCTCATTTCTGTCCCATACCGAGTTGATATGCCACGAAGTACGTACTGAACATTGATATGAGAAGTACGGTGCAGAACGTGCTTAGAAAATAGAAGAGTTCAACGATTGAATTTGGTGAGTTGACACCAAGGAACCGTGATACGACCGCAGAGAATCCAATAGAGGGTAGCGAAATAATCACCAGTCCAAATTTACTGGACCATGCGCTGGACCGCCCCAGCATGAAGTCTTTTGGAGGGGATTCCATACTATAATCGCACGCAAAGAATTGTTTTAACATTGCCATTTTCACTCAGTACCTCACGGCCTAGGCCACTGCTGTTTTTGTGACGCTACCCACCGTGACGAATACTGAGTCGTCGCGTTCTACGACTACACAATCGCGACCCGAACGAAGTACCACTCCCCGTCGTACCGGACGCGCTCGGGCCGGTCAGCGTTGCTGAACGAAAACCGGCTTTGTTCGTCGTCCGAGCGTGACCTAGCCGTCGAGCGCGCTCGGAAACATCGTTCACTTCCGCCGAACCCGACACTTTCACTCCGCTCATGGCGGACCCTCTTACCGTCTCGCTTCGAGGGCGTCGGTATGGAAACGCGACGAGGCGAACCCCCGTCGGACCCGACGGCCCTCTTTCGAGCAATCGTGTCGAAACTCCGCGAGACGCGTCGCGGGGTCCACCAACACCGGATGGCGCAGGCGTTGCTCCAGAGAGACGCCAACGGCTCGCGGCTGATCGGACTCGACGCGGACACCGAGCGGGCGGTCTTTTTCAATCCCGCGTCGCAGACGCTCGAACTGATCCCGTTCGACCGGGAGGGAACGCACGAGGAACGCGCGGAGGTGCTGTCGCGTCGGCTGAGCGACCCATCGTCGTGGGTCGAGGCCAACGCCGCGGGGCTGTCGTGGGTCCATCCGCACTTCCGGTGGGTCTGCGGGCTGGACGACGCCGGGCCATCGTGAGCCGGCAGTCGCGAGTCGGCAATCCGCCGTCACGTCCGACCGTGACCGATGTCCGACCGTGAAGAATTATACGCACGCCCCGCGCACAACACGTCCATGAACGACGAGGAACTCGACGAACTCCGGTCGTCGCTCACGCCCTACGAGTCCAGCGGCGGCGTCACCACCTACCAAAACACCGTCTCTATCGCCTGTCCGGCGTGCGAAGAGCCGTTCGACGACTTGGTCGTCTGCGAGAACGACTACAACAGCCTCGAACTGAGCATGATGCTCGACCTCTGTGTGACCCAACACGACGGCGACGTGTTGCTGTTCACGCACAAACAAGAGGAGTAAGCGGTCGTGGCGGTGGGACGCGGGCCACCGTTTCAGCCTCTCGGTTACGACTCCGTCACTCCGCGCCCGTCTCGCCAGTAGCGGCCGGTGGATTCTCGTCGGCCAAAAACAAGTGGTCGAACGGGAGCGACCGCCGGATTATTCCTGCGGCGGGAGGCCGTTTTCGTCGATGACTTCGCCGTCGTCGTCGACGGTGACGATACCGCGGTTGTTGACCGCGTAGGGGTCCAAGCCGACCTCTTGGAGGAACTGCTTGTAGAGTCGCTCGGCCGTCTCGGCGTCTTTTTGGCGGTCCGAGGCGCGGTCGCAGAGTTCGACGAGGTCCTCGGGCACGTCGTTTTCGTGGACGATCCAGTGGTTGATGAGGTCCGACAGCCGGCGGATGGGCGAGGTGAAGTGGCCGTAGATGTCGAAGTTGAGCGCGTAGTGGCCGCCGAAGGGGTCGTTCATGTACTTCGCGCGGGGCATGACCTTCAGCACGGCGCGCTGAATCTTGTTCAGCGTGCGGGAGTTCGCGCTCTCCAAGGCGTCGTTGACGGCCTTCCGGGGCTCGTCCCACGACGTGGACTGGATGCTCACGCCGTCGAGTTCGGTGATTTCGCGGAGCGCTTTGTCCCACTGGTCGGGAGTCGGCTGCGGGTGGACGCGGTACATCGCCTCGACGCCGCGATTCCACATGAGTTCGTGCGTGACGGCCTTGTTCGCCTTCAGCATGCACTCCTCGATGATGGTGTGGGCGCGGTCGCGGCTCGGGTTGAGGACGAGCGAGCCGTCTTCCTTGCGCTGTTCGTGGAGTTGGTCCGCGAGGTCGAAGACCAGCGCGTTCTCCTCGTGGAGTGGGAGGTCGGGGTCTTCCAGCCGGTTTTCACACTGCGTGTAGGTGAGCCGTTCGTTGGAGTGGATGACGGATTTGTAGATGTCGATAGACTCGAACGAGAGCGTGTCCTTCTTGATCTCCATCTCGACGGTGTGTGCGAGGCGGTCCTCCTCGGGGACGAGGGAACAGACCGTCTCGGCCAGCGCCGGCGGGAGCATGTGGATGGTGTAGGCGGGGAGGTAAACGGTGTTGCCGCGCTTGACGGCCTCGGCCCACATCTCCGAGCCGGGGTGGACGTAGTGGGTCACGTCGGCGATGTGGACCCACAGCGTGTACGTCTCCTCGTTCTCGCGGATGCTCAGGGCGTCGTCGAAGTCCTGGGCGTCGACGGGGTCGGTCGTCCACGTCGTGAGGTCCCGGAGGTCTTTGCGGTGTTCGAGTTCGTCTTCGATCTCCTCGTGGACGCCGTCGGTGCGCGCACGCGCCTCCGAGAGGACTTCCGGCGGGAACGCGTCACGAATCTCGAACTCCTCGAACAGTTCCTCGCGCTTGTTCTGGAGGTGTCGCGCGAGTTCGGCGTCTATCTCCACCGGTCCTTGCCCTTCGGCGGTCCCGGCGTACGCCTGCGCGTCGTCTGACATAGCCCCGACTAGACGGGGCAGGGAGAAATGAGTGTCGGGCACGAGCCGCGACGTACGAGAATCGATATCACTCGTCGACGCGCGTTTGCGTGGCCCGGCGACGGGCCGCCGAACCCGTCTTCAGCGACCGCGCTCGCCGGGCGATTCGTACCGCTCTTTGACCGCGTCGAAGTAGCGGACTAAGAACTCCTCGTCGGAGATGCCGTGTGCTTCGATGTCGACGAGGAGGCCTTCGAGTTCCTCGCGGGGCTGGTGGCAGAGTCCCCGGTAACAGGACTTACAGAGGTGTTCGAACCGCTTGCCGTGTCGTTCCCAGCGGTTCCCCTCTTTGTCGTACTCGCGCGCCGCCGACCGGAGGACCGCGTCACCGCATGCGATGCACACGACACGATTCCGGTCCCGGTTCGTCCGGGAGCGCCACATATGAGGGGAGTGGACCCAATCGTACTTAGCAGTTTATCCTGTCGCGGTCTGACGCGCGTCGGACGCCGACCGGGCGTCATCGCCGACGCTCGCCGCGGGTCGATGCGGAGCGGTCGATTTATCGGCCGTGAGCGTCCACGACCCGGTATGAAGGTCAAGTCCCGCCACCACCTCCGAAGCGACGAGATCGACGCGCTGTGCGACTCCATCGAATCGTCCCTCGGCGTCGCCCTCGCTGGCGACGCGTTCGAGGCGGTCGAGTTCGCGGACGCCGACTACGAGGTCGTCCTCGTCGACGGCGAGCCGGCGGTCATGTACGTCGACGACCAGCCGTTTCTCACGGTCAAGGGCGCGAACCAGTTCCCGCCGACGACGAACGTCGTCACGGTCGACGCTGGCGCGGTCTCGTTCGTCTCCAGCGGGGCCGACGTGATGCGCCCCGGCATCACCGAGGCCGACGAGTCCATCGAGGCGGGCGACTTGGTCGTCATCGCGGAGGAGACCCACGGCAAGGTGCTCGCCGTGGGTCGCGCGCTCGAAGACGGGGCCGACCTCGTCGGTGACTCCGGCAAGGTCGTCGAATCCATCCACCACGTCGGCGACGACCTCTTCGAGTTCTCGGTCTGAGCCGACCGCCGCGGTCTCAGGGCTCGGCGTGCGCTCCGCTCGGCTACGCTTCGGCGTACTTCTCCAGCGCCGCCTCGTACCCCTCCCGCGCCAGCGAGAACGTCTCCCGCAGGTCGCGAAGCGGCGTCTCCGTCGCGTCGACGCGGAGGTCGTTGTAGTACGGCTCCATCTCGCGGTCCTCGGTCGAAGTCACGACGACGGCCGCGCTCTGGATATCGAGGTCGTCGCGCTTGTCGCCGCCCGCGGCGTGCCCCGCGCCGAGCGCGTCGATGAGTCGTTTCGCGAGCGGTTCGTCGCCGCCGGCGGTCCGCTCGTACGCGTCGGCGGTGGCGTCGACGACCGCCTCGCCCGCGAGCAGGTTGCCCGCGACGGTGTAGGCGTCGCCCTCGCGGTGGCCCGCCCAGCCGAGGCAGTCGTCGCCGGTGAAAGCGAACGTCGCCTCCGAACCGACGCCGTGGAGCTGTCGTTCCGCCCGGCCGTCGTCGGCGTTCAACAGCGCCTGTAAGGCGTCGTCGACGGCGAGGCCGTCTTCGAGGTAGCCCGTGCCTTTCTCCCCGAGTTCGACGTTCGTCAGCGCCTGTGTCGCCACCGCACCGTGTTCGGTTGCGAACGGGCAGAGCGCGCCGACGCCCGGCAGGCGGGTCGTCACGGCGACGCCGAAGCGGTGCTGGTCGTCGCCGTCGGCGTCGACGTACGACTCGCGGACGCAGATGCTGAAGGTCATCGTGTTCGTCTGCCCCCGCGCGCCGCTGGCTAAAAACACCCGGCGAAACGCCGCGGCCGTCCCGCGCGCGTCGGACGCCCGTGAGAACCGCCGACTCCACGGTCGCACGCGCTCGCGGCGGTTCTGCCGGCGATTCGGCGCGTCGTCGGGGCGAGACCTGTCTGAAATCAGACAATCGTCTGACGTAAGAACTAACCCCGTTGTGGCCTCTCTACGTCCTATGGGTATCATGAGTAAGATTCTCGGTGGTGGTGGTTCCCGAACGACCGAGGACTACGTCGAACTCGACCTCGACGACTTCGACACCGCTCGCGGCGACGCCGGCCTCTCGGTTCACATCGCCGAAATCGGCGGCCAGCAGGACGTTATCGCCATCAAGGACGCCGTCTACGACGGCAATCTGGTCATCGCGGACATCACCCGCCACACGACCTCCGACAGCACGATGGAGCACATCATCGACGACCTCCGACAGGTCGCGCGCGAGGTCGACGGCGACATCGTCCAGAAAGGCGACGACCAAATCGTCATCACGCCCACGGGCATCTCTATCTCGCGGCAGAAGCTCAACGGCTGACGCCGGCGGACGACGCCCCGCTTACGCACCAGTTTCTCCCCCGACTCGCAGACGCGAGCGATGCGGCTCGAACGGCCCGAACCGATGGCTATTCGGTCCTCTCGTTCCTAGAGTCGTCCGAATGAGCAAGGACTACATCGAGGTTCGCGGTGCCGAAGAGCACAACCTCAAGAACCTCGACGTTCGCATCCCCCGCGAGACGTTCACCGTCGTCACCGGCCTGTCGGGGTCAGGCAAGTCCTCCCTCGCGTTCGACACCGTCTACGCGGAGGGCCAGCGGCGGTACATCGAGTCGCTTTCGGCCTACGCGCGGAACTTCCTCGGCCAGATGGACAAGCCGAAGGTCGAGGCCGTCGAGGGTCTCTCGCCCGCCATCTCCATCGACCAGAAGAACGGGGCCAACAACCCCCGGTCGACCGTCGGGACCGTCACCGAACTCCACGACTACCTCCGCCTCCTGTACGCCCGCGTGGGAACCCAGTACGACCCCATCACGGGCGAGGAGGTCGGCGAGCAGTCCGCACAGGACATGGTCGACCAGATTCTCGAACTCCCCGAGGGCACCCGCGCGAAGGTCGTCGCGCCGGTCGTCCGCGACCAGAAAGGCGAGTTCAAGGACCTGTTTTCGGACCTCGTCTCCGAGGGCTACGCCCGCGTCGAGGTCGACGGCGAGGAGTTCGACCTCTCGTTCGAGACGCCCGAACTCGACAAGAACTACGACCACACCATCGACGTGGTGGTCGACCGCGTGAAAGTCGCGCCCGAGGCGCGCTCCCGCATCGCCGACTCCGTCGAGACCGCGCTGGAGGAGGCCGGCGGCGTCCTCAAACTCATCGTTCCCGACCCGCCCGAGAACCTCCCCTTCGCCTCCAACACCCGGTCGACCGGGTCGCTCGCGGGCGAGGGCGACGACCGCCTCGTCGTCGAGTTCTCCGAGGAACTCGGCAATCCGAACTCGTCGTTCCGCTTTTCCGAAATCGAGACGCGCTCGTTCTCGTTCAACAGCCCCCACGGGGCCTGCCCGGAGTGCGAGGGCCTCGGCAAGGCGAAGGAGGTCGACCCCGACCTCGTCGTCACCGACCCCTCGAAGCCGCTGAAGCACGTCTTCGAGCCGTGGAGCTACAACCGGACGTACTACCGCCGTCAGCTCGACAACGTCGCGGACCACTTCGGCGTCAGCGTCGACACGCCGTTCGAAGAACTTTCCGACGAGGTGCAGGACGCCTTCCTGTTCGGCACCACCGAGGACGTGGTGTTCGAGTGGACGACGAAAAACGGCACGCGCCACAAGGAACACCCCTTCGAGGGCGTCGTCGGCAACCTCGAACGCCGCCACGTCGAGACCGACTCCGACCGGACGCGCGACCACATCGAGGAGTTCATGGCCGTCACGACCTGTCCGGACTGCAACGGCTCGCGGCTCAAAGAGCAGTCCCGGCACGTCCGCGTCGGCGGTACGACGCTCCCCGAGGTCAACCGCATGACTATCGCGGGCGCGCTCGAACACTTCGAGGGCCTCGAAACAGAGCTCTCCGAGCGCGACCGGACCATCGCACAGGAGATTCTCAAGGAGATTCGCGCCCGCCTCGGCTTCATGACCGAGGTCGGCCTCGAATACCTCACCTTGGACCGCGAGGCCGCCACGCTCTCGGGCGGCGAGTCCCAGCGCATCCGCCTCGCCACGCAGGTCGGCTCCGGCCTCGTGGGCGTCCTCTACGTCCTCGACGAGCCGTCTATCGGCCTCCACCAGCGCGACAACGACAAGCTGCTCAACACGCTCGAAGGCCTCCGCGACCTCGGTAACACGCTCATCGTCGTCGAACACGACGAGGAGACGATGCGCCGGGCCGACGAAATCATCGACATGGGCCCCGGCCCGGGCAAGCGCGGCGGCGAGGTCGTCGCGCAGGGCGACTTCGACGACATCGTCGCGGCCGACGACTCCATCACGGCCGACTACCTCTCGGGTCGCAAGGACATCGACGTGCCCGACGCGCGGCGCGAGGGCGACGGCGAACTCGTCGTCCGCGGCGCGCGCCAGCACAACCTCGACGACCTCGACGTGCCGCTTCCCCTCGGGACGTTCACCGCCATCACCGGCGTCTCGGGGTCGGGCAAGTCCACCCTGATGCACGAGATTCTCTACAAGGGGCTGGCCCGCCGGATGAACGACAACACCTCCGTCGACCCCGGCGAGCACGACGCCATCGAGGGCTACGACGAAATCGAGACGGTGCGGCTCATCGACCAGTCGCCCATCGGCCGCACCCCGCGGTCGAACCCGGCGACGTACACCGGCGTCTTCGACTACGTCCGCGAGCTGTTCGCCGAGACGAAGCTCTCGAAACAGCGCGGCTACGAGAAGGGTCGGTTCTCCTTCAACGTCAAGGGCGGCCGCTGCGAGGCCTGCAAGGGGCAGGGCAACGTCAAAATCGAGATGAACTTCCTCTCGGACGTGTACGTGCCCTGCGAGGAGTGTAACGGCGCGCGCTACAACGCCGAGACGCTCGACGTGACGTACAAGGACAAGACCATCGCCGACGTGCTCGACATGGAGGTCGACGAGGCGCTCGACTTTTTCGAGGCGAACTCGCAGATTCGCCGCCGCCTCCAACTGCTCCACGACGTGGGCCTCGGCTACATGCAGCTCGGCCAGCCGTCGACCACGCTCTCCGGCGGCGAGGCACAGCGCGTCAAACTCGCGGAAGAACTCGGCAAGAAGCAGACCGGCGACACGCTCTACCTGCTCGACGAGCCGACGACCGGCCTCCACAAGGAAGACGAGCGGAAGCTCATCGAGGTGCTCCAGCGCCTCGTCGACAACGGCAACACCGTCCTCGTGGTCGAACACGAACTCGACCTCGTGAAGAACGCCGACCACATCGTCGACCTCGGTCCCGAGGGCGGTGCGGGCGGCGGCACTATCGTCGCCAGCGGCACGCCCGAGGAAATCGCTGCGAACCCCGACTCCCACACGGGCCGGTACCTCCGCGACTACCTCCCCGACGTGGACGAGGAAGGCCCGCGGTCGGACCGCCGCAAGCCCGCGAAAGTGGCGAACGACGACTGAGCGCGGTCCGCGCGGGTCGATTTTTCATCCCCGAGCGCCTACGTCCCTCATGCACCTCTACGCCGCAGCGAACGGCGCGGTCCTCGCGGTCTCGGGGTCGTCGAAGAACTTCACCGCTCGACGACGACTCGGCGAGCACCGAATCGAGTGCGTCGCGGCCGACCCGCGCGCGCCGGACCGGGCGTTCTGCGGGACCTTCGACGCCGGCGTCTTCCGCACGACCGACGGCGGGGCGTCGTGGCACGCGGTCGGCACCGACGCGCTCCCCGAGTCGGTGACGAGCCTCGCCGTCTCGCCGGCCGACCCGGACGTGATTTACGCCGGCACCGAGCCCTCGGCCGTCTTCCGCTCTCGCGACGGCGGCGACACGTGGACCGGACTCGCGCCGCTTTCGACCCTCGATTCGGCGTCGTCGTGGGCGTTTCCGCCCCGCCCGCACACCCACCACGTCCGCTGGATAGAGTCGGACCCGACCGACGCCGACCGATTGTTCGTCGCGGTCGAAGCCGGGGCGTTCGTCCGCTCGCTCGACGGCGGGGAGACGTGGCAAGACCGCGTGCCGTCGAGCAAGCGAGACACGCACTCGATGGCGACGCACCCCGACCGACCGGGCCGCGTCCGGGTCGCCGCGGGCGACGGCTACGCCGAGACCGACGACGCGGGCGAGACGTGGACGACGCCGACCGCGGGGCTCGGCCACGGCTACTGCTGGAGCGTCGTCGTCGACCCCGCGGACCCGGACTCGGTGCTTCTGACGGCCGCCTCCGGGCCGATGCGCGCTCACCGAGTCGAGTCGGCGGCGGCGTACCTCTACCGCAGGCGAGACTCGTCGGACGACGAGGGCGACGGCGACGAGTCGTGGGACCGCCTCGACGAGACCGGCCTGCCGACCGGGTCGGGCGCGACCCGCGCGGTCTTGGCCGCCGGGCAAAGCGGCGGCGAGTGCTACGCCGCGAACGACCGCGGCCTCTATCGGACGACCGATTTCGGTGACTCGTGGGACCGCATCGAGGTCCCGTGGGACGGGACGCGACGAACCGCCGCGGGACTGGCGGTCGTCGGGTAGTCGGGCGGTTTTCGGTCGGTTCGCGCCGCCGCCCGAAGCGAGAAGATTCATGGGTCGGCGCGGCGACGCCCAACCATGTACGATTTCGCCGTCGTCGGCGTCGGTCCCGCCGGCGCGCGGTTCGCCCGCCGCGCGGCCGACGCGGGCTACGACGTGCTCGCGCTGGAGAAAGGCGAGGTCGGGACGCCCCTCGCGTGCTCCGGCCACGTCAGCACCGACATCTGGGAGTACGTCCCCGACGAGGCGCGCGACCGCCTGTTTCAGAACCGAATCTACGGGGCGAACTTCCGCGTCGGCGGCCCGAACTCGAAAGCCTACCCGTTCTACAAGCAAAGCGAGGTCTCGAACGTCATCGACCGCGTCGAACTCGACCGCACCCTCGCTGACTGCGCTCGCGACGCCGGCGCAGACGTGCGCGAGGGCCACACCGTCACCGCCGTCGAGGAACTCGACGACCGTGTCCGACTGACCGCCAGCGTCGCCGGCGAGGCCGGCACCGTCCGGTTCGAGGCGAAGATGGTCGCCGGCTGCGACGGCCCGACCTCGCGGGTCCGTCGGGCGCTTTCCCTCCCCGAACCGTCGGAGACGCTCCACGGCGTCCTCGCGTTCGACCCCGAGCCGGACGACGGCGACTTCGTGGACGTGCACCTCACGGTCCCGCGATTCTTCGCGTGGCGCATCCCCCGCGGCGACGCCGGCGTCGAGTACGGCCTCGCGGCCCCGCCGGGCGCTGAGGTCAACGAAATGTTCGACGCGCTCACGAACACCTACGACGTGGAGACGGAGCACTTCTGTTCGGGAGCCATTCCCATCGGCCCGCCGGACCGGACGACGACCCGGCGGGCGTTTCTCATCGGCGACGCGGCCGCCCAAACCAAGCCGTTCACTGGCGGCGGCATCCTCTACGGGATGACCGCGGCCGACATCGCCGCGTCGACCATCGACCCCGACGACCCCGAGACGCTGTCGGCCTACGAGTCGGCGTGGCGCGACGAACTCTCGCGGGAGATTCGGCTGGGCCACCTCGTGCGCCGGTGTTACTCCTTCCCCGAGTGGCTCCAACGGGTCGGCCTCCGGTCGCTGTCTGGGGAAATCGGCGTCCACATGGACAAGCCGAGCTCGTTCTTCTCGCGCGAGCACCTGAAGAAACTGCTCTGAGACGGCCGGGAGCCGCCAAGCACACCGAGTCTAGTTCTCGCCCGGATACGTCGGAATCCGCGCCGACACCGCGCTCCCCTCGACGAACGGCAGTGACTCGCGGGTCGCCTCGACGCGGTCGCCGTCGACCGCGACTGTCAGGGCGTCGGCGTCGAGGCCGTAGTCGACGAGCGCGAAGCCGATGGGCGCGTCGAGTATCGGGCTCTCGACGGCGCGGGTGACGGTTCCGACCGACTCGCCGTCCGCCGTGACCTCGGCACCGGCGGCGGGGAGGGCGTCGGCGCGGAAGCCGACGAGCCGGCGCGAGGGTCGCCCGCGGTTTTCTATCTTCGAGACGAGTTCCTGACCGACGAAACAGCCCTTATCGAAGTCCAGCGCGTTGCGGACGCCGACGACGTTCGGGACGTTGCCGCGGAGTTCCGACTCGAAAAGCGGCGTGCCGGCCTCGGCGGTGAGGCTGTCCCACGTCCGATAGCCGACCGGGACCGAGGGGTTGCCGTAGAACAGGAGCGCGTCGAGCACGTCTTCGGCGTCCTTCGCGCGGCAGATGACGTCGTAGCCCTCCTCGCCGGTCGGGTTGTCGGAGGCGACGACCGTGACGCCGAGTTCGCCGCCGATGGAGCCGCGGACGAACGAGAGCCCCGGTTCGGGTGCGCCCGCTCCCGAGAGGATGCTCGCGACCTTCTCGGTCGACTGGGGGCCGTGGACGCCGAAGACGCCGAACTCGTCGGAGGCGTCGCGTATCTTGACGCGCTGGAGGAACGTCTTCGAGCCCCACTCCTCGACGAGCGGTTCGGCGCGGTCCCGCGGGGTGAAAATCAGCAGGCGCTCGCCCGCGTTGTAGACGTACATCTCCGTCTCGATGCGGCCGTCGGGGTCGAGAAGCAGGGCGTAGACGCCCTCGCCGTCCTCGTCGGGGACGGTGTTCGTCACCGCGTTGTCGACGTAGTCGACCCGGTCTTCGCCCTCGACGACGACCACGCCGTAGCCGTGTTCGATGACGCCGACGCCGTTTCTGACGGCGCGGTGGGTCCGCTCGGGGCGGCCGTAGTGGCTCACGACCTCGATTCCGCCGCGCGTCTCGAACGTCGCACCGTGTGCCTCGTGGATGTCGGCGACGAGTGTCATTACTCCCCGTTTCGCCTTCGGCGCGTAAAACCCTCCCACTCCCGGACGACACCCCCGGCTTTTGGTGCGGGGCCGTCCCGGTTTTCGGTCGCGGGCCGGCGGGCGGGTAGTCAAAACGAGTCTGTGCTCCGCGTCGCCGCGCTCAGAGCCCGAACCGCTCGCGGAGTCTCTCGAACAGCGACGCGTCCTCTTCGACGGCTTCGCTCGGGTCCGGAACGACGCGCTCGTCGGCGTGAATGAGGACCCCCGTGTCGGCCTCTTCGACCACGATGAGGCTCTCGTCTTTCAGCGCCGACAGCGCCGCTTCGATGGTGTCGATGTCGGCGTCCACGGCGGCACGGAGTTCGAACACCGTCATCCCCTCGTCGTGGCGGTCGACGAGCGCGTCGAGCACCGCGACCTCGATGTCGCGGCGGTTCCGAAACTCCCGCCTCGCTCTCATAGCGGGTACATCGTTCGCCTCCTGTTTACTTGTACCGCCCGTCTGACGGGCGTCCGACGGGCAGGGGGTAGCTTTTTGTTTCCGAATCCCGGAATCCTCGCGTAATGGGACTTACTTGCCGTCTTCTCGGGCACTCCTACGGAGACGCCGAGACGGAACGGGAGCGCGAGGAACGCGGCGACGAGGTGGTCGTCTCGATTCGGGAGATACAGGTCTGCTCGCGGTGCGGACACGAACAGGTCATCAGCGAGAACAAGGAGGTCACGGCCATCCGAACGCCCGAGGAGGTCGGGATGACGGAGGGTGAAGTCGAGACCGCGGCCGCCGGCTTCGAGCCGGCGAACCCGCAGCCCGGCGTCTCCGACGCCGAGGACGCCGCCATCGAGACGGCTCCGGACGCGGAGACGCGGGCCGAAGCCGACGCCGCAACCGCCGCTGAGACGGACGCGGACGCCACCCCGAACCCCGCGGCGCAACAGCCGACCGAGGCCGCGAGCGCGGATACGCCCGACGCCCAGCCGGCCGACCAGCCCGGCGACCAGCCGGCCGCGAGCGCCGACGCTGGCACTGCTGACGCCGGAACCGCCGACGCGCCGCCCGTGACCGACGACGGCATCATCCTCGACGACGACGAATCGCAGTCGACCACCCGCGACCGAACGCAGTGGCCCGACGAGGTCGACGAGGTCGAGACCGACGACCCGACGCCGCCGGCCGACGGCGACGACGCGGAGTTCATCGACGCGGACGCAGAGGCGGGCGTCGAGACCGACGCCGAGGCGGAGCCCGAAGGGAGCCAGACCCGCGAACGCGGCGCGTGGCCCGACGCGCCGGGCGACGACGAGGGTTGGAACGCCCAGCCAGACGACGGCGAGCCCGTCTCGGTCTCGTTCGGCGGCGGTCTGACGCCCGAGAACAACGGCTCGTCGACCCAGCAGGCAAACGGGCAGTACGTCGAGGCGGAGGACGAAGACGACTTCGTCCGGGCCGACGAGTCGAACGTCGGCAACGAAGCCCCCGACGACGCCGTCGAGTACTACTGTCCGAACTGCGGCCACGCCCGCGGCGCGTCCTCGTCGTCGATGCGGGCCGGCGACATCTGCCCCGAGTGTAAAAAGGGCTACATAGCCGAGCGGGAGTCCTGACCGCGGCACGCCCTCGCAGGCGTCGCGGAGTCGCGAAACAGGTAAACCATACCCTGTCGAAAAGGCGTCCATGAAGGAGTACAAGATGCGTCGTGGGGAGACGCTCGAAGAGCGAATTCCGGACATGGAAGCGACGGTCGAAGACTACTTCGGCCCCATCACCGGCACCGAGGAGTTCAAAGGCAGCGACCTCTACGTCGTCGGCGAGCCCAAGAACCCCGTGTTCACCCGCATCGTCGCCGGCGCGGTCAAGTACAGCGGCAAGAAGGACAAACTCGCGGTCAACTTCGAGGAGGCCGACCCGGCCGACCTCGCTCCCGAAGACCTCGAAGCCGCCGGCGAGGCCGTCAGCGCGAAAAACGACTTCCTCCTGGAGGCGACGGGCCGCGACGCGAAGTCCCGCCGCGATTCGATGAAGCGCGCGGTCGAAGACGACGCGCCCGACGTCTGAGCCGTCCGACGTGGTCCGGATTTTCTCACGCAGTCGCCCACCGAGCGGCCGCGCTGCCAGCGAAACGCACATATCGCTCCCTCGTGACACACTCAGTGCGAGCGACCGTAACACGGTCGAATATGGATTTTTACTTCGGTTCGAGTAAAAATCTCCGGCACGGTTAAGTGATACCGGGACGAACGGACTGGTATGGCTATCGAAACTATCCTGCTCGCGGTCGGCGCGGGCGACGCCGAGCGCATCGACAGACTCGCTGAGGAGACAATCGACGTAGCCGGGCCGACCGGCGCGACGGTCGTCATCGGGCACGTCTTCACGAAAGACGAGTACGACGACGCGCTCGACAACCTCGATTTCGATATCACGGCCGAGGAGGTTTCGGCGGACGACGTGGCCCGACGACACGCCACCGTCCGCGAACTCACGCGCCGCTTCGACGACGCAGACATCGACTACATCGTCCACGGCCGAGTCGGCCACCACGGCGAGAAACTCGTCGAACTCGCGGGCGAGGTCGACGCCGACCGCCTCGTCGTCGGCGGTCGGAAGCGCTCGCCGACCGGCAAGGCCGTCTTCGGGAGCGTCGCACAGGAGGTCATGCTCGAAGCGTCGTGCCCCGTGACGTTCGTCCGCGCGGACACCAAGTGACGGGTCGCGGGCGGCGCGACCCCTCGATGTCCCCGATTTTCGCAGGCAACTACATATCTTAGCGCGCCGTCAACTCCCGCATGGACCACACCATCGACTACCGCCCGTCGTTCGCCCTCCTCACCGTCTCGCTCGACGAGGGCGAGTCGCTCCGGTCGGAGGCCGGCGCGATGGTCAGCTACTCCGACGGCATTGACATCGAGACGAACGCGAAAGGCGGCCTGTTCGGGTCGCTCAAGCGGAGCGTCCTCGGCGGCGAGTCGTTCTTCCAGAACACGTTCAGCGCGCGGAAGGCGGGCGAGGTCTCCTTCGCGCCCCCGCTGCCGGGCGACATCGTCCACCACGGCCTCGAAGACGAGACCCTGTACGTGCAGTCCGGGTCGTACATCGCCTCCGACCCCGCGCTCGACCTCGACACCTCCTTCGGCGGGGCGAAGACCTTCTTCGGGAGCGAGGGGCTGTTCCTGCTCAAACTGACCGGCACCGGTGACAGTTTCCTGTCGAGCTACGGGGCCATCCACGAGGTAGAACTCGGTGAGGGCGAACGCTACACGGTCGACACCGGCCACATCGTCGCCTTCGACGAAACCACGAGTTTCTCGGTCGAGCGCGTCGGCGGCCTGAAGTCCACCCTGTTCAGCGGCGAGGGCCTCGTCTGTACGTTCACCGGCCCGGGAACCGTCTGGATACAGTCGCGCAGCATGGACTCGTTCCTCTCGTGGCTCATCCCTAAACTCCCGACCAACAACTCCGCGTAACCCCGACCCGGGACTTACATCGCCGCGAGTAAATCTACCGAAAATCCCGCTTAGTTAAGTGGCGGGCGCATCCCTATGGGAACGATGGCGTACTACGTGGGCGTCGACTTGGGGGCGACGAACGTCCGTTCCGTGGTCGGCGACGACGATGGAACCGTCCTCGGAGAGGCCCGTGACAACACTCCGCGCGGCCCGACGGGAATCGCGGTCACCGAGGCGGTCCTCGGCGTCGTCCGCGAGGCGTGTGCCGAGGCGGGCATCGACCCGAGCGACGCGGTCGCGGCCGGTATCGGCGCTATCGGCCCGCTCGACTTGGCCGAGGGCGCGGTCGAAAACCCGGCGAACCTCCCGGACACCATCGACCGCATCCCGCTGACCGGTCCCCTCTCGGTGCTGTTGGAGACGGACGAGGTGTACCTGCACAACGACACGAACGCCGGCGTCATCGGCGAGCGGTTCCACTCCGACCGCAACCCCGACGACATGGTGTACCTCACCATCTCCTCCGGTATCGGCGCGGGGGTCTGTGTCGACGGGCACGTCCTCGCCGGATGGGACGGCAACGCCGGCGAGGTCGGCCACCTGACGCTCGACCCGCACGGCTTCATGACGTGCGGCTGCGGCCACAACGGTCACTGGGAGGGCTACTGCTCGGGGAACAACATCCCGAAGTACGCTCGCGAACTCCACGAGGAAGACCCGGTCGACACCGCGCTCCCCATCTCCGACCCCGATTTCTCCGCGGTCGACGTGTTCGAACACGCCGGCGACGACGAGTTCGCAGACCACATCATCAGCCAACTGGGCCACTGGAACGCGATGGGCGTCGCCAACATCGTCCACGCGTACGCGCCGCTCATCATCTACGTCGGCGGCGCGGTCGCGCTCAACAACCCGGACCTCGTGTTGGAGCCCATCCGCGAGCAGATGAGCGAGATGGTCATGTCGAACATCCCCGAGATTCAACTGACGACGCTCGGCGACGAGGTCGTGGTCGAGGGGGCGTTGGCGAGCGCGATGACCGGTGGCACCGGTGACCGCTCGCGGCTGTGAGGCCGCGAGGATTCGCGGGTTTCGGCGCAGGTGGTACCGGTGACCGCTCGCGGCTGCGACGTGGCACTTCCTGTCACCACAACCGAATTATCTCGATTGATACTCGGTGGCGCAATCTTATAACCCCGGTCGAGAAACGCGATGACGTGCACCCGACGACGCCGAGTCGCTCGGCGCGCCGGTCGGCGCGTTCCCGTTCTCGTCGAACCGAACGGTGCACGGGCGTTCCACCGGAAGCCTAGAACGGGACTGGTCGACAACCCCCACCACTATCGTCGACCGACCGACGCCGCCGGGGTGACCCACCCACACCCACCCACCCACCCATCCCCGCCGGCGTCGCTTCAGTTCTCACGCAACCCAGTGCAGACTGAGCGGTCCTCGCTCGTTTCAGTACCAGCACCTCCGTCCGATTTTTCCCCTCGGCACCCGCAGATTCACCGTGGACCGCCGCCAGTTCCTCCGCACCGTCGGCGGGAGCGCGCTCGCCGTCTCGACCGCTGCCGTCGCCGGTTCCCGTCCCGCCACCGCACATCCCGGTCCCTTCGAGCCGCTGGGCCGCATCGACATCGACGGCGCGAAAGAGGCCGTCGTGTCGGCCGACGGCGAGACCGTCTTCGTCGCCGCGACCAGCGGCTACGCCGTCGTCGACATCTCCGCGCCCGACCGCCCGGAACTCCTTGCCGAGCGCCGCGACCCGCTTTCGGACCGCGAAGACGGCCCCTTCCGCGGCCTCTACGACGCGAAACTCGACGGGGACACCCTGCTGGTCGTCGGCCCGGCCAACCCGATTCCGGGCGCGCCGGCGGGCGTCCTCGTCGTCGACGTGTCCGACCCCGCGAACCCCGACGAAATCGCGTTCCACGAGACCGGCTTCCCCATCCACAACTGCTTCGCCGCCGACGGCCGGGCGTATCTGACCGCTAACGACGGCGACCGAAATCCGCTCGTCGTCCTCGACATCGACTCCGGCGACGAACTCGGCCGCTGGTCGGTCGTCGACGCCGACGACCGCTGGGCCGACGTGCCGCCCTCGATGCGGTCCGTCCACGACGTGTGGGTTCACGACCGCGTCGCGCACGTCGCTCTCTGGGACGCCGGGACGTGGCTCGTCGACCTCTCGGACCCCGCGTCGCCGTCGGTCCTCGGGGCAGTCTCTCCCGGAGACCCCGAGGCACTCGCCGCGCTAACCCCTCGCGGCCGCAACCGCGAGCGGCGGACGCCGCCCGGTAACCACCACTACGTCGCCACCGACGACGCCGGCGACCTCCTCGGCGTCGGCGTCGAGTCGTGGGCAATCGAGGTCGACCGCGACGACGGAACGACCGAGCTCGTCGGCGGGCCGAGCGGCGTCGAACTCTGGGACGTGACTGACCCCGCGAATCCGGAGCGGCTCTCGACCATCGAGCCGCCGGCCAGCCCGGACCCGACGCTCGGCGGCGTCTGGACCACGGCGCACAACTTCGACTTCCGTGACGACAGGCTCTACACCTCGTGGTACCGCGGCGGCGTCAAGCGCCACGACGTGTCGGACCCGGCCGACCCCGTCGAACTCGCCTGGTGGCGCGACCCCGAGCGCGCGAGCTTCTGGACCGCGCAGTACGCCTACCCGTTCGCCGACGAGGGCGTCTTCGTCGCGTCGAACTGGGGCGTCGGCGACGTGTCGCCCGCGCTCTACACGTTCCCCGACCACGCCGGCGACCAGCGCGACCCGCCGACGCTCGGGGCGGAGCCGACCACCGAATCGCTCGTCAACACGCCGACACCGTCCCCGACCGGAAGCGAGGCGGCTGCGCCGGCGTCCGAAACCGAACCGTCGACCTCGACGACCGACGCGCCGGGGTTCGGACTCGGCGTCGGTGCGGCGGCGCTCGGCGTCGCCGGTTGGCTGGTCCGCCGTCGCGAGCGGCGCGACTGAGGGCGACCGACGCTCGCGCCCGAGAGCGGCGACGGGAACACCGCACCGCGTGGTTCCCGCGTCGAGTCTATCACGAACGACCGAGACAGCCTTTCTCTCGCCGGCCGGCGCGTTGGGAGAACCGTTTCATTCTAATCCGTGGGGGTCGAAGCATCGGGGTATGAGCGACGAGTCGGAGAGCCTCAAAGAGCGCGTCGAGACGTGGATGGTCGGTCAGATGCCGATTATCCAGATGCACGGCGGCAACAGCGTCGTGCGCAAGGCCGATGCCGAATCGGGGGAAGTCGTCGTCGAACTCGGGGGTGCGTGCGCCGGGTGCGGCATCTCGAACATCACCGCCCAGAACATCCAGTCGGACCTCATCATGACGTTCGACGAAATCACCGACGTGCAGGTCAAGGTCCCCAGTTCCGGCGACCACGGCAGCAGCACCGTCGAGGGCGGCCGCGGCGGCGAACTCCAGTACGGCGACGAGGGTCCGGGGCACTTCTAGCCCACCTTTTTTCACGGGGTCCTCGGCAACTTCGTTGCCTCGAACCCCGCCAAAAAATCTGGACCAAAAAGGCGGCTACTCCCTTCGGTCGTAGCCGTACTGTTCCCTCCGACACGAGCGCCCCGTTCCGCGGTTCTCAATACGTATCCAGTCGTGTCGACCGTATGACTATATTGGTCTTTTTCACGCTCGCTCTCCGTGTGGCCTTCGCGGGGTGTTCGTCTGCCGGCCCAGCTATCGGCCGCCGACGCCTCCCGCCACCACGACGACCGAGTCCTCCCCGGCAACGACGACTGACCGTCTTCCGGAGTTGCGACGCCTACCCCGACAGCGCCGACTCCAGACTCGACGCCACCGACCGCGCTTTTTCCGCCAGCTCTTCCGAGATGCGTCCCGCCTCGACGGCCGCGTCGAGTTCGTCGTCGTCGACGCGTTCGACCGTCCCGTCGGCGTGTTTCACCACGTCGACGTGCAGGTCGATATATCGAATCTCATCGGGGAAGCACTCGACGGGCGTGCAGATGTTGACGTAGGTCCCCTTGATACCGCCGTCGGAATCGCGGTACACCGTCGGATACCACCACCGCCCCTCTCGGAACTTCGTGACCGCCACGTCGCCGGACTCGCGGTCGACGCCGAGGGCGTCGTAGGTGCCGCCGCCGCTCATGCCCCGCCGGAGTTCGACGGTTCCCTCGGGGTCGCGTTCGGTCACCTCGCCGGAGCCGAGCGTGATGAGTCGGCCGTCGGGCTTGCCGTGGCCGATTTCCACGTCGTCGCCTTCGAGCGGGCCGAACTGCGCGGTCACCACGCCGAAGGGGAACTCGCCGTCACCGACCGATTCGCAGAGCGCCTCCGCGAGGTCGACGCCGGCGGAGGCCTTCGGTGAGGCGGCCTTCGTCCGGTGGTGGCCGGGCATCGTTGTCTCGACGGCCCGGCGCTGGGAATCGAGTTCGAAGCGGGTCTCGCGACCGAACCAGACCCACGTCGTCGCGGTGGGCGCGGCGACCGGCCGCGGGGCGTCGACGGGTTCGGAGAGCGCGTCGTCGAGTTCCTCAGCCACCTCGGCGGCCCGGTCGAGCGCGTCGTTCAGGGCGCTCATGTCGGCGTCGACGGCGTCGCGGTGCCAGCGGATGCCCCAGCCCTCGGGCGGGTCGCCGCCGAGGAGGTCCGTCATGCCGGCCAGTTCGCGGGCGGCGGCCTCGTCGCGGGTGTCGACGCGGACGCCCTCCGAATCGGGGTCGAGGGTCGCCAGTCCCGCGACGGCGCGGACCTCGCCGGTCAGTTCGGCGCGGCGGGAAGCCCACGGCGGGGCCGACTCCGCGACCTGCACGCGGACCTCGTCGCCGACCTCGACGCGGCCGTCGATGTCGCCGTACGAGAGGTAGCCCTCGGTCTCTCCGAGGTCGCAGACCGCGCCGCCGCCGAGGGTGTCGGTCACGCGGGCGTCGAACACCGCGCCGGTCGGCGCGGGGTCGTCCCACGCGAAGGTGTCGATGCCGAGGTCTGAGAGGCGTTCGGTGGCCGCTTCGACCGCCTCGGGCGCGCCGGTCGCGCCGACGCCCTGTCGGTTCCGCGTCGTCTCGACCGACACGTCGTGGTCCGACGAGTCGAACTCGGCGTCGAAGCGCTCGCGAATCGGGCCGGACGCCTGCACCACGTCGTGGCCGGCGTCGAGGAAGACGCTCGTGAGCGCGGTGGCGTAGATGCCGCGGACGCGGACTCTCATAGCTCGTCGGCGTCGCGGGCGAAGGTGACGCGGGCGTCGACCGTCGGCCCGAGCGTCAGTTCGACTGTCTCCTCCGAGAGCACGCGACCGCCCTCGATGGGGACGCCCCACGAGTCGAACTTGAGGTAGCCCCGGAGCTCCGCGCCGTGGGTGTAGAGGTCGACGTGGTCGACGGCGTGTTCCTGCACGTCACTCGCGCTGTGGGCCATCTCCATGTCCGAGTAGACCGTGCCGCCGTCGCCGAAGAACGCGGCGATGGCGTCTGCGTCCGATTCGACTGCGTCGCTCACGAGGTCCGACGCGGCCCGGAGGTCGTCGGTGTCGAGGCCGACCTCGCGGAGCGCCGCCTGTTCGCGGGGGTCGAAGTGCATACCCGCCCTTCGGAGCGGAGGCATTAACGTCGTACGGTCGGCCGTCGACCAGTCGGTCGCCGGTCGCCGGCCATCCGACTGTCGACCCTCCGCCCCCACGTCACGGGATGCCGTAGCCGAAGCTATTACCAGACGCAATACCCTTTATGCCACGTAATGGACCAGCAGGACCCAGTCGAGCAGGCGTCCGACGGCTCGGGCGACCTCTACGACATCGCCACGTGGGAGGAACGAACCTCGGTTGACGGGCTGGCGGTCGCGCTCTACCGGCTGCTGGTCGCGTCGACGCGAGTGGTCGTCATCCTCGCCGCGCTGCTCATCCTCGTCGGTATCGGCGGCCTCTCGGCGCTCACCGACCCGCAGGTCGGCGCGCTCACCCTGCTTTCGGCGCTGCCGGCGCTCGCGCTCGCCGGCTACGTCTACTACTCCGACGTGACCCAAAACGAGCCGCTTTCGATGCTCGTGGTGACGTTCCTCCTCGGCGTCCTCACGGCCACGTTCGCGGCGATTCTCAACTCGCTTCTGAGCAACGTCGGCCAGACCATCGCGGGCGAGTTCCAGCTGGCGCTCGGCTTCCTCGGCAGCGTCGTGTTCTACTTCCTCGTCGTCGGCCCGGTCGAAGAGACCGTCAAGCTCCTCGCGGTCAGGCTGTACGCCTACTCTCACGACAGCTTCAACGCCGTCATCGACGGGGCCGTCTACGGCGCGATGGCCGGCCTCGGCTTCGCCACCATCGAAAACGCGCTGTATATCACTCGGAATCTCACTTCTTCAGGGCTCGATGTGGGTTCCGGCGGCGTCGGCATCATCGCCGCCGGCGGGACGATTACCGCGGTCCGCGCGCTCGCCGGGCCGGGGCACGTCATCTACTCGGCCATCGCCGGCTACTACCTCGGCCTCGCCAAGTTCAACAAGGAGAACGCCGGCCCCATCGTCATCAAGGGCCTCATCCTCGCGGCGCTGGTCCACGCGACGTACAACTCGACGGTCGGCCTCGGCTCGACCGCCATCGGGGCGATAACCGGCCTCGGCGGCCTCGCGGCCTTCCTCGTCTACGTTATCATCTACGACGGCGTCTTCGGGCTCTACCTCATCGGGAAGCTCCGACGGTACAGTCAGGCCTACCACAGCGCTCACGCGCCCGGTCCGAGCGCGGCGTCGTTCAGCTCGGAGCAGACTGAGTTCGAGGACTGAAGCGAGGCGGCGACGGCAGGAAAAAGCAACCCGAGACGAACCGGGGCGAACCGTGGCGTCTCCCCACTCCTACTCGGCAACCAGTCGCTCGGCGTAGCCGTCGAGCATCGATTCGACGTACTTCGCCACCACGTCCACCTCGACGTGAATCGGGTCACCGACCGCCTTTTCGGAGAGCGTCGTCAGGTCGTAGGTCGTCGGGATGATGGCCACGGCGAAGGAGCCTTCGCGGCGGTCGGCCACGGTGAGGCTGATGCCGTCGAGACAGACCGAGCCCTTCTGGACGACGTAGTTCGCCAGCGACTCGGGGAGGTCGAACTCGAAGAACCAGTCGTCGCCGACGCGCTCGACGTTCGTGACCGTCGTCGTCCCGTCGACGTGACCCTGCACGATGTGGCCGTCGAAGCGGTCGTCGGCCGCGAGGGCGCGTTCGAGGTTGACGCGGTCGCCTTCGACCGCATCACCGAGGTAGGTCTTCTCGACGGTTTCGGCCGCGAGGAACACCTCGAACCAGTCGTCACCGAACGCCTCGACGGTCAGGCAGACGCCCGAGACCGCGATTGACTGGCCGTGGTGGAGGTCGTCGAACGCGAGGTCGGTTCGGATGCGGAGGCGGCGACCGCCGTCGGTGTCGGTCACAGCGACGATTTCGCCCGGACCCTCCACGATTCCCGTGAACATACCCGCGGCTTCGGTCGGGTGCAGTTAATGCCTATCGTTTCCGTTCACCATCACGTTTTCGTGACACTCTCGCCCATACAATTTTACCGTCATCGTCCGGAGAGTCGGTATGGACGTTCTGGCCCGACTGCGGAGCAGTTTCGTCACCGGCCTCATTCTCGTGACCCCGCTGGCCGTGACCGTGTTCGTCCTCCAGTTCGCGTTCAACCGCATCACCGCCGCGCTCCGCCCGGTCGTCCGCCAGGTGACGCCCTTCCTCGCCGGGGCGCTCAACTACTCCGGCGACATCGTCTTCATCTCGCAGGTGCTGTCGGCGCTCACCATCGCCGTGGCCATCTCGCTTCTCGGCTACCTCGCGTCGATGAGCCTCGGTCAGCGGCTCTTCGGGAGCTTCGAGCGCGGCGTTCGGCTCCTGCCGCTCGTCCGCACCATCTACTTCGGCGTCCGGCAGGTGTCGGAGTCGCTCACCGAACCGACCGCCGGCTACGACCGCGTGGTGTTGGTCGAGTACCCGCGCGAGGGGCTGTTTTCCATCGGCTTCGTCACAAACGAGGCCCCGCCGTCGGTCTCCGAGGTCTCCGACGACGACCTGTTTACCGTGTTCGTCCCGCACAGCCCGAACCCGACCGCCGGAGCGCTCGTCATGGTCTCGGCCGACGAGATTCGCGAACTCGACATGCCGGTCCGCCGCGGTCTCCGGCTGCTCGTCACCACGGGGCTGAGCGTCGACGACCCCGAGACGCTCCCCTCCGGACCCGCGGGGTACGACCCCTCGAACGGCGAGGACGGCGTCCGGGCGGAGACTGACCAGCGTCGCAACGCGGGCGAGAGCCGGGCCGAGTGAGTTACACGCCCCAGATGAGGGCGATGCCGGCGGTCGTGACGACCGCGAGCAGGAGTTGGAGCGGCGCGCCCACGCGGAGGTAGTCGGTGAATCGGTAGCCGCCCGGCCCGTACACCATGAGGTTCGTCTGGTAGCCGATGGGCGTCATAAACGCCGTGCTCCCGCCGAACGTGACCGCGAGCGCGAAGCCGAAGGGGTCGGCACCGAGGCCGAACGCGGTGTCGATGGCGACCGGGAGCAGGAGGACGACGCTCGCGACCGGGGTGATGACGTTCGCCAGCAGCCCCGTGAGCAGGTAGAACGCGGCGACCACGGCGATGACGGGCAGGTAGGTCGCGGCGACGCCGACGAACTCAGAGATGAGCGCGACGCCGCCGGTCAGTTGGAGCGCCCGGCCGAGCGGGATGACGCCCGCCAGCAGGAAGATGACGTTCCAGCTCACCGCGTCGTAGGCGTCGCTCGCGGACAGACAGCCGAGCGAGACCATCGCGGCGACGCCGCCGAGCGCGGCGATGGCGATGGGGACGACGCCGAGCGCGGCCAGCCCGATGACCGCCGCGACGACGGCGAACGCCCGGAACGCCGTGGGCGACAGCCCGCCGTTGTCCTCGATGAACTCGTCTGCGACCTCGCTCGTCACGACGAAGTCGCCGCTGTCGCGGAGATACCGCGCCGTCTCGTTCGTCGTCTGGAGGAGCAGCGAGTCGCCGGCTCGGAGGTCCACGTCGCGGAAGTGCTCGCGGATGAGGTCGCCGCCGCGCCGGCGGACCGCGAGCACGGTCGCGTCGTACCGCTCGCGGAGTCGCGCGCCGCCGATGGTCTCGCCGACGAGGCCGGATTCTCGGGGGACGACGAGTTCGACGAGCGCCACGCGGTCGGGTCGGTCGAGTTCGGCGTCGGTGACCGACGCGCGAGGGAGAAATCGCAGGTCCGCGAGGTCGCAGAAGCGCCGAATCGTCGCGGGGTCGCCCCGGACGGTCAGGATGTCGCGGGCGGCCACCTCGCGGTCGGAGTCGGCCGCGATGAAGTGTTCGCCGCCGCGGAGCACGTCGAGGATGTCCACGTTGAGGTCGCGGTAGGTGTCGTCGGAGACGTCGCCCGCGGGGATGCCGACGAGCGGCGACCGCGCGGGGACGAGCACGCGGGCGAGAAACGGCTCGACGCCGTAGTTGCCGGTTCGGTTCCCGGGCTCGATTCGCTCGGGGAGGAGCCGCGGCGCGACCGCAAGCAGGTAGCCCGCGCCGACGACGAACACGAGCGCCCCGAGCGGCGTGAACGTGAACATCGAAAACGGCGGCAGTCCGGTGGCTTCGGCGTAGGCCTCGCTGGCGACGAGGTTCGTCGCCGTCCCGACGAGGGTGAGCGTGCCGCCGAGCATCGAGGCGTACGAGAGGGGAATGAGGAGCTTCGACGGCGAGACGTTCGCCTGGTCCGCGAGGTCCGACACCATCGGCACGAACACCGCCACGACCGGCGTGTTGTTGACGACGCCCGCGATGGGGCCGGTGAGGCCGACGACCGCGGCGAGCAGTCGGCTCTCGCTGCCGTTCGTGAACGAGGCGACCGCGTCGCCGAGGACGCGAATCGCGCCGGTCTGTCGAACCCCCTCGCTGAGGGCGTACATCGAGAGGATGGTAATCGTCGCGGCGCTCGAAAACCCCGACAGCCCCGTCTGGAGGTCGACTCGCGTCCACGGTTCGAGGACGACCAGCCCGACGATGACGCCGATGGCCGTCACGTCCGGCGGGGCCGCCTCCGTCACGAACAGCGCCATCGTGACGACGACGAGGGCGAAGACGACGAGCATTCCGGACGTGACGGCGACCATGCGGGCAGTCGATTCGGAGGCGGCTTAATCCTACCCCGCGAGACTGTCGGACGCGGCGACGGGTCGCCCGTCTCACCCGCCCCATCGGCGCTCGCGCCCACGCGCCGGTCGCGACGCTTTTAGTCGCCCGCGGTGTAGCCCCGGGCGATGCGACTCGGAATCATGGAGATGATCGGTCTCGCGGCGACCCTCATCTTCGCCATCCCCGTCGGCGGCTTCGGCCTCACGCTCCTCGCCGACGGGCGGACCGTCTTCGGCGGCGCGATGCTCCTTCTCGCGGTGTTGATGGTCGCGCTCCCGAAGTTCCTCACCATGCCGCAGGACCTCCCCTCGCTCGCGGCCGAGAAAGTCGTCGGCGGCGTCGCGAAAGAGCCGGACGACGAGGAGTAACTACCAGCGACTCGGGTCGAGACCGGTCGACGCGCCGCCGAGTAGTCGCGGCCCGTCGTCGCCGACGACCAGCACGTCAGTCAGTTCGACCCGCCCGTGGTCCGGGTGCGTGACCGCGGCGCGGACGCGCAGGACGTTGCCGGCGACGAGTTCTCGGTCGCCGTCGAGCGGCGGGTCCTCCCGGGCCGCGAGGCCGATGCCGCCGCCCACGTCTCTCGTCACCTCGTCGGCCATCGAGAAGCCGAACGCGGCGGTCTCCGCCCGGAGTTCGCTCCCGAGAAAGCCGGCGTCGTCGCCGGGGTCCGCCTCGACCAGACTGACCTTTCTGGCGGCGTCGCAGGCGACGTGCGCCCGGCGTTCCCACCCGCCGTCGGGGTCGACGACGAAGGTTCGGGCCAGCGCGCCCCGGTAACCGGTCGGCCCGCGCGGGCCGACCGAGACGACTATCGGTTCGCCCGGCCGGAGTTCGACCGGCTCGCCCCCGTCGCCTCGGGTCCCCGCACGAACCGTCGTCGCACCCGCGGCATCGACGCCCTCGGCCGCGAGCGTCGCGTTCACCTGCCGGCGGAGTCGCTCGGTCGACAGCGGTGCGCCGTCCCAGTGGAGGACGGACTGTTCGTCATCGCCGTTGTCGTCGCCGTCGCCGCCGTCACCTTCCTCGACCGTCGCCGCCGACAGTATCGCGGCGGCGCGACCGACGCCGCGGGTCGCCGCGCGCTGAGCGGCCTCGATAGCGTCGCGCTCGGCGTCGTCTTTCACCGCGCGGGCGGCTTCGACCGCCGGGGTCGACGCGAGGTCGTAGCCCGCCGCTTCGAGGTGGAGCGCGGCGTCGTGCGGAACCGTCCGGGGCGCGAGGACGGTCCCTTCGGAAGCGCCGTGTTCCGCGAGGACGGCCGCGGCGGCCGTCCCCGGCGGCCTGTCGTCGACGCGGACCGAGGCGACCGGGAGCGACGGCGGTTCGACGGTCGAGGGGACTCGGAGATGCGTCTCGCCGTCGACGCGGACGAACACGAGGTCGCAGTCGAACGCGCGGCCGGTGAGGTAGCGACTCGTCGGGTCGGCACCGCGGGAGACGGCGACGAAGCCGACGGCGTCTCGCTCGGACACGGCGGCGTCGATGGCGTCGCCGCCGCGCGGACTCCACCGCACGGGACGTTACGCCTCGGGTTCGGGCGCGGGCAGTTCCTGCGCGTCGTCGACGAGTTCCTGCGCGGGGTCCTCGCGAATCTCGTTGTGGAGCAGGACGCTGATGGGGAGCGTCGGCGCGCCGGTGACGAGGTTTTCGAGGACGATGAGGCGCTCGCGGGCGCGGGACATCCCGACGTAGAAGACGCGGCGCTCGTTGTCGGTGATGAGCGGGACGGGGCTCGTCGTCGCGGTGAACTCCTCGATGCCGCGGGCTTCGAGCTCCTCGTCGGAGACGGACGCCGCCATCTGCTCGACCACCTTCTCGGTCAGGTCGGTCGCCATGAACACGTGGTCGGCCTCGCGACCCTTCGCGGAGTGGATGGTGCCGACGCGGACGCGACTGGGGTCCATCTCCTCGTAGCCGCCGCCGAAGTACGCGTTGACTGACTTGCGCTGGAAGCTCGTCACCTTGCGGACCATGTCGCTCGCGGACGAACTGTCGGGGGCAAAGGGCGCGAAGTTCTTGATTTCCTTCGGCGTGAACTCGATGTTCGTGATGTCGTCGACGCCGACTTCCTCCTGTCTGTCGTCGATAGCGTCGAAGAGGTCGTCGCGGTCGTTCGTGCCGAACGCGGAGTCCTGGAGCATGTCCGCGAGGCGGCGGGCCTCCAAGCCGTTGACGGGCTCTTCGGCGTCGAGCGCCTCGACCGCGCGGACGTACTGCGTGAGCCGGTCGGTCCACATGCGCTGGTCGGTCAGCGTCGAGAAGGGGATGCCCGACGGGAGGAACTCGTCGATGAACTGGAACATCTGGTAGCGCGCGCGGAACAGCACCATCACGGTGCCCTCGTCTTTCTCGACGGTGTAGCGGACGTTCCGGGCGAGTTCGAGCATCGACGGGCTCTCGACGGCCTCGACCGCGCCGCCCTCCTTGCGGGGCTTGAGGTCCTTCTCCTGTCGCTTGTCGATGTGGCGAATCTCCCGGTTGACGACGTTGAGGACGTTCGACGGGAGGCGGTAGGAGTTCGGCAGAATCTCGTCGTTGTCGCGTTCGGCGTCGAGAAGGAGGTTCGGGTCCGCGCCCTGCCACGCGTAGACGACCTGGTCGTCGTCGCCGGCGATGAGAACGCCCCGCATGTGGGGCTTCCACTCCTCGTACACGTCGTACTGGAGGGTCGTGATGTCCTGGAACTCGTCGATGACGAGGTAGTCGACGTTGGGGACGAGCGCGCGCTGCTTGACGCGTTCGAGCATGTCAGCGAATCCGACCAGCCCGTGTTCGCCCTTGTAGGCGCGCCACGCGCGGATGGCCTCGGGGATGTCGATGCGGTCGTCGTCGGAGGGCCACGTCGGGGTGTACTTGTTGCCCTCTTGGGCGTTCGGGTCGACTTCCGGCGGGAGACGGACCTCCTCGACGTTCCACTGGAACGGCACGTCGTACCAGTCGGACACGTCGCGGCGGGTGCGCTGGAGCCACTGGCTCGTGGCGATGACCTTGTTGCCGATGGTGGTCGAGCGGGCGGTCCGGCGGCCCGCGCCGCCGTACTCGTCTTCGAACTCGATGCCGTACTCCTCGCAGAACTCCTGTTTGTCGCTCTCGCCGACCACGTCGTTCCGCGAGAGGCTCAAGAGTTCGTACGCCTTCGCGTGCATCGTCGAGACGTTTCCCTTCAGCGACCGGGGGTTGATGTCGAGTCGCTCCGCGAGCCGGTCGCGGACCTCGGCCGCCGCGGCTCGGGTGTAAGAGACAACGAGAATGTCGCGGATGGTGACGCCGTCTTGTTCGAGAATCTCCTCGACCTTGTCGAGCAAGGCCGTGGTCTTCCCGCTTCCCGGGCCGCCGAACAGCCGGGTGACGGTCACGTCGGATTCGCTCATTGTGCACGTTCACGGTCTTATCGGTGATAAGCGACGTGCTTCGGACGAGGGCGAACGCGCCCGGAGTAGCGTACTCGCCGGGCGTTCGCGGACGGCTCACCGAACGGGTGAGAAACCGTCGAGAACAGGTGCTCGTGGCGTGGTCAGTTCGGACGCGTCAGGCCTCCGGCACCCACCCGCAGACGGAGCAGGTCGCCGCGCCCATGTCGTGCAGGGCCCCGCAGTCGGGGCACTGCAACTTGTTATAGGATCGGTCCCAGCGTGCCGGTTCTGTCTCGTGACCGCGGTCGGTCAAGAACTGGTCGAACAAGTCGTCACTGGGTGCTGAGGCCATACATGGTATGATATGGCATACCCCTATTTAGTTCCTACGACGACTCCGAGTCGTCGAAAATCGGGCGACTGCGGCGGACTGTTCCGCTCGCTTACAGGTCGTACAGCGCGCCGTATTTCGACTCGACGTAGTCGAGGAAGTCGTCGGCGGCGAACGCCTCGCCGGTGGCTCGCTTCACGAGGTCGTTCGTCTCGTAGCGCCGGCCGTGGCGGTGGACGTTCTCCCGGAGCCACTCCCGGAGGTCGTCGAACTCGCCGTCGGTCAGTTTCCCGTCGAGGTCGTCGATTTCCTCCTCTGCGGCCGAAAACAGTTGGGCGGCCATGATGGAGCCGAGCGAGTAGGTCGGGAAGTAGCCGAAGTTCCCGTACGCCCAGTGGATATCCTGCAGACAGCCCTCGGAGTCGGTGTCCGGGCGGATGCTGAGATACTCCTCGTACTTGTCGTTCCACGCCTCCGGCACGTCCTCGACGGCGAGGTCGCCGGCGATGAGGTCGCGTTCGAGTTCGAACCGGATGACGATGTGGAGGTGGTAGGTCAGTTCGTCCGCCTCGACGCGGATGAGGTTGTCGTCGTACACTTGATTGGCCGCCTCGTAGGCCTCCTCGACCGTCGCGTCGACCTCGGGGAACCGGTCTTCGAGCGTGGGCAGGAAGTGCCGCCAGAAGGCGCGCGAGCGCCCGACGTGGTTCTCCCAGAGCCGCGACTGCGACTCGTGGACCGAGAGGTTGCGGTCCTCACCGAGCGGGGTCGCGTAGTGCTCGTCGGGCAGGCCGAGCGTGTACAGCGCGTGGCCGAACTCGTGGACGGTCGAGAACAGCGACCCGAGCACGTCTGACTCGTCGTAGCGGGTCGTCACGCGGGCGTCGAACTGCGTCCCCGACGAGAACGGGTGCGGGGCGGTGTCGAGGCGGCCGCGCTCCCACGGGTAGCCGAGCGTCGTGAGCGCGTCGCGGACGAGTTCCTCCTGGTCGTCCTCGGGGAACTCGCCCTCGAAGGCGTCCACCGCGAGGTCCGTGTCGGACTCGCGGATGTCCTCTATCATCGGGACGAGCACCTCGCGCACCTCGGCGAGAATCTCCTCGGCCTGTTCGAGCGGGAGACACGGCTCGTAGTCCTCGAACAGCACCTCGTAGGGGTCGCGGTCGGGGTCGATGTGCTCGGCGTACTGCCGCTTCAGTTCGACGTGTTTCTCCAGATGTGGCGCGAATTTCTCGAAGTCGTCTTCGGCTTTCGCCTGCTTCCACGCCGGGATGGCCTCCGACGACGCCGCCGAAATCTGCTCGACGAGGTCGTTCGGCACGCGGGCCGCCCGCTCGTAGTCGCGGCGGAGTTCGCGCAGCACGTCGGCCTGCTCGTCGGTCGGGTCGTCGGCCTCGGCCGCGTCGAGGAGGTCCCCGAACTCGTCGTCGGTCAGGAGTTCGTGGCTCAAGGCGGAGAGCGCGGACATCTGCTGGGAGCGCGCGGGCGTCCCCTCGTCGGGCATCATGACCTGCTGGTCCCACGAGAGGATGCCGCCGGCGTTCTCGACGTTGGCGATTCGCTTGTACTTCGTGAGGAGTCGGTCGTACGCCGACTCCGAGTCGGATTCCGCGGAGGACTGTGCCATGGTACGAACGGTGGTCTCGGAGGCGTATTAAATCGCAGGAGGTGGGTATCCGTGGTGGGCTTTTGATACGCGGTTGTCGCTTGCCGCTCCGTCCCCGGGGATACCGCAATCGCCCCCGACGTAACGGCCGCGGTCGATACCACCGCGAAAGCCCCCGCGAGCGACGACTCCCGCGGCGACGCGCGCTCCTCGGCCGCCGGCCTGCGGTGCTCACGCCGCCGGGGTTCGCCCTCGCTCGCGGCCCCTTTCAGTCCCGCCCGGTGGTGTCTCGGGCGTCGTCGCGGGCGGGGTGTTCAGGTGTCGTCGCGGGCGGGGTCGGTGGCTCTCACCAGTCTTCAACGAGCGCGCGATACGTCTCGTAACACCGCGCCAGCACGTCGAGCGCCACACTCTCGTCTTTCGTGTGCGCCTCGCCGGGTTCCGAGGGGCCGTAGACGACGCAAGTCGTACCTACCTGCGCCAGCCATCCGGCGTCGGTCGCGTGGGGTTTCGTCGTCTGTTCGGGGGTCGCGTCGCCGCGGGCCTCGTGGACCGTCCGAGCGGCGTCGAGGACGCGGTCAGCGAACTCGGCGTCGTCGCACGCCATCGGCGGGAGGTCCTGTTCGACGACCCGCTCGACGCCCTCGATTTCCGCCGCCAGCGCGAGGTCAGCAAAGCCGCCGGGGACGGTCCGCTCGTCGATGATCACCTCGCAGCGGTCGGGGATGACGTTCCACGCGCTCCCGCCGTCGATTTCGGTGACGGCGATGCTCCCCGAGACGGGATGGCCGAGGACCTCGGCGTCCGGCACGGAGAGGCCGCGGACCACGTCCACGGCGTCGGTCGCGCGGTAGACGGCGTTCTCGCCGCGCTCGGGTTCGCTGGCGTGGCAGGCGGTCCCGGACGCGACGAGGGTACTCGCCCGGCGGCCCCGATGGGCGACGACCACGTCCGTCCGGTCCGGGCCGGTGTAGTTCGTCGAGCCCTCGGCGACGACGGCGTAGTCGAGTTCGAAGCCGTCGTCGAGGGCCGCACGGACGCCCTCCCCGCCGAGTTCCTCACCGACGAACGAGGCGAAGACGACCTCCGAATCGGCGTCGGCGGCGGCGTCGCGGAAAGCGAGCATCGACGCGGCGACGGCCCCTTTCATGTCCGCCGCGCCGCGGCCGTAGAGGCGGCCGTCGCGGGTCTCGACCACGTAGTCGCCGTCGTCCGTGGTCTGCCGGTCGGCCGGCGGAACCACGTCGTGGTGGCCGACGAGCGCGAGCGACTCGCCGACGCCGGGGTTGACGCGGGCGACGATGTTCCCCGCGTCGTCTCTGGTCACGTCGGCGTCGGTCTCCTCGCGGAGCCACGATTCGATGGCGTCGCCGGCGGCGGTCTCGTCCTCGTGGCTCGGCACCGACACGAGCGTCTCCGTGAGGTCGCGGAGTTCGTCCATGCCGGCCCGTTGGCGGGTCGCTCCAAAAGCGTGTGCGTCCGGGTCCCGCCGCGGACCCGTCGCGACTGCGGTCGGGCACTCCCTCGCGCCGCCCCGCGGGGGACCGTTATCAAATCCCGAGAATACCCGGTCCGGCTTATGACGTATACCCCACACGTCGGAGTATGCGACTCGTCTCGACGTACGAACGGTTGCTCTGGGGAAGCATGGACGCGCTCGGCATCTCGGGTTCGGTCGAGAGAAAGGTCGTCGCCGCCGTCGCCATCCAGTTCGCGGTCTCGATCGCGCAGGCCGCGCTTCCGTGGGTCGCGACCGGCGCGCTCCGACTCGAACTCTCGGCGCTCCTCCTGTTCGGTGCCGGTCTCGCGTTCGTCAACACGATTATCATCACGCGAAAAGACATCGTCTCGCCAATCGAGTCCATCTCGTCGGCGGCCGCGGGCGTCGCGGCGGGCGACCTGTCGGTCCGCCCCCCGGACGTGAGCGGCACCGACGAGGTGGCTCGCCTCGCCGACGACTTCGGCGCGATGCACGACCACCTCTGCGTCGTCGCCTCGCAGGCGGGCGCGCTTGCTGACCAGCGGTTCGACGACCCGGCGCTCGACGAGGACTTACCGGGCGAGTTCGGTGACGCGCTCGACCGGATGCAGCGCGACCTCGCGGACTACACGCGCAACCTCCAGCACCTCGTGGAGGCGTTCGCCGAGGCGACCTCGCGGGCGCAGGCGGGCGACCTCACCGCCACCATCGACATCGACGACTGGGGCGTCGACGACGAGCGATACGAGGAGGTCGCGGCGACCTACAACGACCTCGTCCACACCCTCTCGTCGACCATCGGGGAGGTGCAGTCGTTCGCACAGGAGGTGTCGGAGATGAGTTCGACCGCCCGCGAGCACGTCCGCCGAGCCGACGCCGCCAGCGAGGAAGTCGCCGCCTCGGTCACCGAAATCTCCGACGGCGCGGGGACGCAGACCGAACACCTCCAGACGGTCTCCGACGAACTCAACACGCTCTCCGCGACCGTCGAGGAGATAGCCGCCTCCGCCGACGAGGTCGCCACCACGGCCGAGACGGCCTCCGAGCGCGGCGAGGTCGGCCGCGCCGCCGCGACCGAGGCGATGGAGGAGTTAGACACCGTGGAGGCCCGCATCGACCGCACCGCCGACGCCGTCGCGGAACTCACCGAGAGCATCGAGGAGATAGACGAAATCGCGGCGTTCATCGACCACGTCGGCTCGCAGACCGACCTGCTCGCCATCAACGCGGCTATCGAGGCCGCCCACGCGGGCGAGGCCGGCGACGGCTTCGGCGTCGTCGCACAGGAGGTCAAGTCGCTCGCCGAGGAGACCCGCGACTCCGCCGACGAGGTCTCGGGCCTCATCGCAGACATCACCGAGCACTCCGAGGAGACGCTCGCGGACGTGCGGGAGATGAACCGGCAGGTCGCCGACAGTCTGGAGACGGTCACGGAGGCCATCAGCGAGTTCGAGACCATCGTGGACATGGTGACGGATATCGACGCCAGCGTGGCCGAGGTGAGCGCCGCGACCGACCAGCAGGCCGAGTCGGCGGCGGACATCGCCGCCCGCGTCGACGACGTGGCGAACATCTCCGAGGAGACCGCCGGCCAGTCGCGAACCGTCGTCGAGACCGCACAGGAGCAGTCCGAGTCCATCGGCGACCTCGCGGACCAGACCGAGGTGCTGTCGTCGCAGGCGGCCGACCTCGACGACCTCGTCGAGTCGTTCGAGGTGGTCGACGGCGAGCGAGCCGTCGCGCCGGGCGACGACTGAGTCGGGGTCGCAGGACGCGGGGCGCGGAACGCGGGACGCGGTACCACCCGACGCCCTGCCGGCGGTGTCACCGCTTTTATCTACAACCTTATCCGTCACCCGCCCAAACTCACGCGCATGAAGATAGTGCCGGACACGAGCGCGGTCATCGACGGTCGCGTGTCCGAGCGAGTCGACGACGGCACCTACGAGGGTGCCGACGTACTCGTCCCCGAGGCGGTCGTCAGCGAACTCGAATCGCAGGCCAACGACGGCCGTGACACGGGCTGGGAGGGCCTTTCGGAGCTCCAGCGTCTCGCAGAGTTCGCCGACGACGGCGTCATCGACCTCACGTACGTCGGCCGTCGCCCGAGTTCGGGCGAGACGAAAGGTGCCGGCGAGGGCGACATCGACGCGCTCATCCGCGACATCGCCACCGAGCGGTCGGCGACGCTCCTGACGAGCGACGTGGTGCAGGCTGAAGTGGCGAAGGCGAAGGGCGTCTCGGTCGAGTACGTCGAGGCCGCGGTCCGCGGCTCCGGCGGGCTCATCATCGAGCGGTTCTTCGACGACCAGACGATGTCGGTCCACCTCAAGACCGACACCCGGCCGAAGGCCAAACGCGGCGCGGTCGGCGAGATGCACTACCAGCCCATCGCCGACGAGCCGACCGACGAGGCGACGATGAAGGAGTGGGCCGACGACATCGTCAACTCCGCCCGCGCCGCCACCGACGGCTTCGTCGAACTCTCCGAGCCGGGCATGGACATCGTCCAGTTCCGCGACTACCGCATCGCGGTCGCCCGTCCGCCGTTCGCCGACGGCATCGAAATCACCGCCGTCCGGCCCATCGTCAAGACCGAACTCGACGACTACGAGTTCGCCGACGAACTCCGCGACCGACTCTCCGAGCGCCAGCGCGGCGTCCTCATCGCCGGGTCGCCCGGGGCCGGGAAGTCCACGTTCGCGCAGGCGGTCGCCGAGTTCCTCAACGACAGCGACTACGCGGTCAAGACGATGGAGAAGCCGCGCGACCTCCAGGTCGGCCCCGACATCACCCAGTACACCGCCCTCGGCGGCGACATGGCGAAGACGGCCGACTCGCTGTTGCTCGTGCGCCCCGACTACACCATCTACGACGAGGTCAGAAAGACCGAGGACTTCTCCGTGTTCTCGGACATGCGGTTGGCGGGCGTCGGCATGGTCGGCGTCGTCCACGCCACCCGCGCCATCGACGCGCTCCAGCGCCTCGTCGGCCGGGTCGAACTCGGCATGATTCCGCAGGTCGTCGACACCGTCGTCTACATCGAAGACGGCGAGGTCCACACGGTGTACGACGTGCGCACCGAGGTGAAGGTGCCCGAGGGCCTCTTCGCGGAGGACCTCGCCCGCCCGGTCATCCAGATTCGGGACTTCGAGACCGGCACCCCGAAGTACGAGATTTACACGTTCAACCGGCAGGTCGTCACCGTCCCGCTCGGCGAGGACGGCGAGGAGAAGGAAAGCGGCGTCTCCCGGCTGGCGAAACAGGAAATCGAACGGGAGATTCGCTCCATCGCCCGCGGCCACGTCGACGTCGACTTGCAGGGCCAGAACCGCGCGGTCGTCTACGTCGAAGAGGACGATATCTCCTACGTCATCGGGAAGGGCGGCGGCCGCATCTCAGACGTGGAAGACCGACTCGGAATCGATATCGACGTGCGGACCCACGACGAGAAGCCCTCGTCGTCGGGACAGCACGCGGGTGCGAACGCCGGCGGACAGTCCGGCGCGTCAGCCTCCGCGGGCGGGACCGACGAGGGCGTCGTCGTGACGCCCGAGGTCACCTCGCGGCACGTCGTCGTTCGGATGGACGGCCACGTCGGTGAGACGGTCGAGGTCCGCGCCGACGGGGAGTACCTGTTCACGGCGACGGTCGGGCGCGGCGGCGACATTCAGGTCTCCCGCGGCAGCGCCATCGCCGAGGAACTGGAGAACGCAATCGACAGAAAACAGCAGATTACGGTCGTTCCGGCCTAACAGAACGGCCGAATCGTCGTTTTCGTCGGTCGGAGTTCGACCGGGTCGACACGTCGCAACTGGTCTCTTACGACACCGACTGCGAAGCGTGCGGTGGTTCCGCGGCGGTTCTGATTACTCGGCGCAGCAGGCCTTTTCCTTGCCGCCGTCGGCTTTGGCCTGCGCCTGCTGCGGCGCGAGATCGGTCAACTGATAGAGGTTCTGTCGGGCGTCGGCGAAGTAGACGTCCTCGTCGACGATACCGATTCCCTCCAGTCGTTCGAGCGCGTAGCGAACGGTTCGCGCCGAGAGCATCGACTCTTCGACGATGCCTTTCTGGGTGAGCGGACCGTTGTATTCGAGCACTTTGAAAACAAGCTTCGCACTCGGTGGGAGGTCGTCGAGACTCTCCTCTTCTGTTCCAGCCATCGTTACGAATCGAAACGCGCTACCAGCATAAACCTTGTTGGCCTGCGACCGGCCGACAACGCTTTATCCGCGGGGTGGCGGGAGGAACGAACGGCTTTTGACGCCGGATATCGCACGGGAACACATGGCCACGGAAACGCAGACCGGACTCTCCAGTCACATTCGCGGAGTGACGGTCACGACACTCGCCTGCCTCGCCGGCATCGCCGCCGCGGTGGTTTCGGGTGCTGTGGTGGGGACGAGTCCCGAGGCCGCGACCAATCAGTTGGCCGTGGGTATCCTCGGGGCGCTCGTCCTCATCCAGTTCCCGGTGCTTCGCGTCGTCGGCGTCGACGTCAACGGGTTCGGCGCGAAGGACTACCTCTACGTGGTGTTCATGACCTTCGCGCTCTGGTTCATCACGTTCGCCATCCTGCTGACTTCGGGTGTTCAGCTCTAACGATGGCCGACGATAGTATCGCCGTCGTCGACTTGGACCGGTGTTCCCCGGACCGTTGTAGCTACGAGTGCTCGAACTTCTGTCCGCCGAACCGGACGGGCAAAGAGTGCATCACGCTCCGCGGCGAGGACGCCGAGCAGGGCGGCCCCGACCAGGTGCGCATCTCCGAGGAAATCTGTCTCGGTGAGACCTGCGGCATCTGCGTCGAGAAATGCCCCTTCGATGCAATCGAAATCATCAACCTCCCGTCGGAACTCGACGAGGAGCCGACCCACCGCTACGGCGAAAACGCCTTCTCGCTGTACGGGCTTCCGGTCCCCGAGTCCGGGTCGGTCACCGGCATCCTCGGCCCGAACGGTATCGGGAAGACCACGGCCGTCCGCGCCCTCGCGGGCGAGATGGTCCCCAACCTCGGCAACTACGACGACGACCCGACGTGGGAGGCCGTCCTCGACCGCTTCCGCGGCACCGAACTCCAGAACTACGTCGAGGAGGTCCGAGACGGCGAGGTTTCCATCGCGCGCAAGCCGCAGTACGTCGACCAGATTCCCAAGCAGTTCGACGGGACGGCGCGCGAACTCCTCGAAGCGACCGACGAGCGCGGCGCGCTCGACTCCTACATCGACCGCCTCGACATCGGTCCCGTCGTCGACAACGACATCGAGACGCTCTCCGGCGGCGAGCTTCAGCGGGTCGCCCTCGCGGCGACGCTCGCCCGCGACCGCGACTTCTACTTCCTCGACGAGATTTCGCCGTACCTCGACATCGGCCAGCGCGTCACCGCCGCGCGGCTCATCCGCGAACTCGCGGAGGACGAAGACCGCGCGGTGCTCGTGGTCGAACACGACCTCGCCATCCTCGACCTGCTCGCCGACACGCTCCACGTCGCCTACGGTGAGCCCGGCGCGTACGGTGTCATCACCGACCCCAAGTCGGTCCGAAACGGCATCAACGAGTATCTGAAGGGTTACCTCTCGAACGAGAACATGCGCATCCGCCCGGAGGCCATCACCTTCGAGGAACACGCGCCGCGGGAGACGACGAAGGCCGAACCCCTCGTCGAGTACCCCGACCTCGCCAAGTCCTACGGCGACGGCGAGTTCTCGCTCGAAGTCGAATCCGGCACCATCTACAACGGCGAAGTGCTCGGCGTCGTCGGTCCGAACGGTATCGGGAAGTCCACGCTCGCACAGCTGTTTACGGGCGACCTGACGCCCGACGCGGGCGACCTCGACTTCGCGCTCGACATCTCCTACAAGCCGCAGTACATCGAAATCGACCAGCCGATGCGGGTCGACGCGTTCCTCTCGTCTATCACCGACCAGTTCGGTTCGTCGTACTGGAACACCGAAATCGCGAACCCGCTCCAGCTCAACCGCATCATGGAGCGCAATCTCACCGACCTCTCGGGCGGCGAGCGCCAGCGCGTCGCCATCGCGGCGTGTCTCTCGCAGGACGCCGACCTCTACCTGCTCGACGAGCCGTCGGCCCACCTCGACGTGGAACAGCGCGTGCAGGCCACCTCGGCCATCCGCCGCTACGCCGAGAACCACGACGCGACGGTGATGGTCATCGACCACGACATCTACATGATGGACCTGCTCGCGGACCGCCTGATGGTGTTCGACGGCGAGCCGTCCATCGAGGGCCACGCCTCGAAACCGCAGGAGATGCGCGACGGTATGAACGACTTCCTGTCGGACCTCGACATCACGTTCCGCCGCGACGAGCGCACCCAGCGCCCGCGCATCAACAAGCCGGACTCGCAGCTCGACCGCGAGCAGAAGCGCGCCGGCGAGTACTACTACGCCGAGTAGCGACCCGTCGCCCGTCCGCGTTTCCGTCCGCTTCGTTCCTTTTCCCGCCGACTCGCCCCGGTTACACGCCGCGCCGCGAGTGACTCCGATGTTACTACGGACGTTTTCACGGCCACGCTCGAAGACGGAGGTATGACGAACGATTCCCCATCCGACGGCTCGCTCACGGACGACACCCACCTCGGCCGGGTCGCGCTCCGCGTCGGCTCGCTCGACCGCGTCGTCCCGTTCTACCGCGACGTGGTCGGCCTCGCGGTCGAGCGCGACCGCGACGGGTCGCGAGCGGTGCTCTCGGCCGGCGAGACGCCCGTCGTCGTCCTCGACGAGGACTCCGACGCCCCCGAGCGCGGTCGCCGGGAGGCCGGGCTGTTCCACCTCGCGGTTCGCGTGCCCGACCGCGGCGCGCTCGGTGACGTGCTCGCCCGCGCTCGAACCCGCGCCAGCGACACGGGTGCGACGCTCTCCGGTGCGTCCGACCACCTCGTCAGCGAGGCGCTGTACTTCCGCGACCCGGAGGGCAACGGCGTCGAAGTCTACCGCGACCGCCCGCGCGAGGAGTGGCCGTGGACCGACGACCGCCGGGTGTCGATGGACACGCTCTCGTTGGACCTCGGGGCGCTCGCCGCCGACGCCGCCGGCGACGAGCGCGCGCCCGCCGGCACCGACCTCGGCCACGTCCACCTCGAAGCCACCGACGTGGCCCGGTCGCGGGAGTTCTACGTCGACGCGCTCGGTATGCGCGTCCGCGACGAGGGTTCCCCCGGCGCGGCGTTCGTCGCCGCCGGCGAGTACCACCACCACGTCGGCCTGAACAGCTGGAACACCCGAAGCGCCCCGGCCGGCGAAAGCCGCGGCATCGAATGGTTCGAAGTCGTCGTCCCCGACGCCGCGACGCTCGACGCGGTCCGCGAGTCGCTGGTCGGCGCCGGCCACGAGGTCGAACGGGACGGGTCCGACGAGCCCGGGTCCGGCGACGGCGACGCGACTGACGCGGCCGACGGGTCCACCGCGATCGAGTCGCTCGTCGTCTCCGACCCCGACGGAATCGGCGTTCGCGTCGTTCGCAACCGCTGACGCGTCGGATTTCCCGAACGAGTAATTTTGTCGCTGGTCGCCCAACGAGAGGGTATGATATCGAGCGATTCGAGCGAGCGCCGCCGCGGGCTCACCCTCCGGAGCCCGGCGTTCGACGACGGAAGCCCGATACCCCGCACCCACGGCTACGCGACCGAAAACGAGAGCCCGCCGCTCCGAATCGGCGGCGTGCCACCCGGGACCGCCTCGCTCGCCCTCGTGATGGACGACCCCGACGCGGTGAAACCCGCGGGCGAGGTGTGGGACCTCTGGCTGGTCTGGAACATCGACCCCGAGACTGACGCCATCGAGGCGGGCGAGACGCCGCCGGGCGCGGTCGAGGGAACCAACAGCTACGGCGAACCGGGCTACGGCGGCCCGAACCCCCCGGACGGCGAGCACACCTATCGATTCCTGTTGTACGCGCTCGACACCTCCCTCGACCTCGACGCCGGCGCGACGAAAGCCGACCTGAAACGCGCTATCGCGGGACACGTCGTCGCCGAGACGAAATTGAACGGGACTTACGCGCCCTGAAACGGCCGAAAAAGTGCCCTCCGGTCAGCGGCCGCCGTCTGACTCGACGACCGCGCCCGCGCCGGAATCAGCGCCTGCGCCGGAATCAGCGCCCGCCCCGGTCCCCGTCCCCGCGCCGCCATCGCCGTCTCCGGCCGCCCGGAGCGCCACGTCGTAGCCGAAGGCTCGAATCACGTCGAGATTCGTCCGCACGTGGTCCGTGACGGCGGGAATTCGCAGGCGACCCCCGGCGAGCGCGACCCAGACGAGCAGCTGGTCGGCCATGTGGCGGTCCACGGGCGCGTCGCCGCCGAGCCAGTCGAGAAACGAGGCGGCCGCCCGCGACCCGACCGCCTCGGCTGGCGTGCCGCGCTCGCCGTAGGCGTCGAAGCCGGCGACGAGCGACGCGGAGCAGTCGCCGCCTCTCTCGCCTTCTCCGCCCCGCGCGACGACGACCACGGCCGACCCGGGCGAGTCGCTTTCGACCGACGAGGCCGCGGCGTGCACGGGGAGCTCGACGCCCGCCTCGGCGAGCGCGTCGCGGACGCCTTCGACCTGCCGGTCGGCCACCGCGGCGTCCGCGAGCGAGTCGCTTTCGACTGAGTAGACCCGGAGTTCGTCGGGGTCCGCGCGGCGGTCCAGCGCCAGCGGCGTCGGCTCGGCCGGCTCGATGCGGAGCGAAAGCGCGCCGCCGCCGGCCGGGTAGAAGCCGCGGCGGGGCACCGAGACGCCGAACTCGACGCCGAACGCCGAACACAGCGGGCGCTTCGCGTACCGGAGGTAGTCGGCCGGCGGCGACCACCGAACGTCGGTGCCGCCGGTGACGGCGAGCGAAAGCGGGTCGTCGAGGGCGACGGCCGCCGGGAGGAGCGTCTCGCAGACGAGCGTCGCACTCCCGGCGGTGCCGACGGCGACCTCGACCGGGTCGGCTCGCACGTCGCCGGGTGAAAAGCGGAGCGTCGAGGAGCCGACCTCGCCGCCGTCGACCGCGGCGTTCGAGACGGCCGCCGCGACCGAGACGCAGGCGACGTGTTGGGCTTTCAGCCCGGGCGTCGAGCGGTTCCCGCGGACGTTCGTCATCTCGAACGGTTCGCCGGTGACGAGCGAGAGCGCGAGGGCGGTCCGAAGGGGTTGGCCGCCGCCGTTTCTGCCGTCGAGTCGTCGCATTCAGCGGACGACGGTGACGGGGCAGGACGCCCGTTCGACGAGTTCCTTGGCGACGCTGCCGACCAGCCCCTCGTAGCGCTTCGAGAGGCCGCGGTGGCCGACGAAGATGCCGTCCGCGTCCGCCTCGTCGGCGTAGGCCGGAATCGCCTCGACGGGGTCGCCGTAGAGGAGTTCCGTGGCCGCGTCGACGCCGGCGTCGGCGGCGCGTTCGGCGGCCGCGTTGAGGACGCGTTCGGCGCGCGATTCCGCGTCTTCGAGGCTCTCGGCGACGATACGGTCGCCGGCCCCCGCGACGCCCGCGACCGGCTCCTCGCCGCCTTCGACGAGGACCTGCGGTTCGACCGCGTGGACGATTGTGACCGTCGCACCCAGCGGTTCGAGCATGGCGAGCGCGTGGTCGAGCGCTCTGTCGGCGGCCGCAGACCCGTCTACTGCAACGACGAAGTTCATACCTGAATACAGGTGTCGAGACGAGAAAAAGGGTGAGTCGAGACGGAACGAGACCAGACGGGCGGGACTCGCGTTCGGGCGCTAGTGGACGAGCCGACTGCAAGTGCCACAGAGGTTCTCTTCTTTCACGTCGACCTCTCGGACCGTCGGCGAGAAGGACATGACGCACTTGTTGTTGTCGCAGTGTTCGAGGCCGAGGGTGTGGCCGATTTCGTGGACGACCTCTTTCCGCACGCGGTCGGACAGCACCTCTTCGGCGGGTTTGTTCGTGATGCCGCCGTCGCTGGAGGTTTGGAGACGGTACGTGGAGATGACGGAGCCGTTGCCGTTGAGGTACGCGAGGCCGAAGACGTAGTTTCGGCGGCGGTAGTAGAGGTCTTTTTCCGTGATGCCGATGTTCTTCTCGCCGCGCCCGATGCGGCTCGCCAGCTCGATGAACTGCTCGGCCCGGTACTGGTTTCGGCTCCGGTCGAACGCGCCCTCGGGTATCGCCTGATTCGATTGCACGGTCACGTCGCAGTCGTAGACGGAGCGGAGTCCGGCGGATGCCTCCCGCTTGACGGCCGCAGAAATATCCCCGATAGGCACGATATCGACGAGCATGCGAGGGATTAAGCGGGGGCGCTTCATAAATATCCCGACGTGAAAAAATCGCTGCGCGACGCGCTCGTCGGACGGTTGTCGGGGTACGACCGCGCGGTCGAAGTCGGGGTCGGCCGGGAGCCGTCGGTGGCGGCCGCCCTCGCCGCCCGCGGGGTCGACGTGGTCGCCGTCGACGTGCACGACGTCCCCGTCCCCGACGGCGTCTCGTTCGTCCGCGACGACGTGTTCGCCCGCGCCGACGCCTCCGACCTCGGCCCCTACGCCGCCGCCGAGGTCGTCTACGCGCTGAACGCCCCCGTCGAACTCCACCGCCCCGCCGCGGAGGTCGCCCGCCGCGCCGATGCCGATTTCCTGTTCACCACGCTCGGCTACGACGAGCCGTCGGTTCCGGTCGCCCGCGAGCCGCTACCGGGTGACACCCTGTACGCCGCCGAGCGCGGACGGCGGGACCAGCGCGCCCGGCGGGACTAGCTCGCCCGGGCCCAAGAGTAAGGCACTTGCCCGCTCGCCGCGCGCATCCGGTATGCACGCGGACGCTGTCGTCCTCGATATCGACGGAGTGCTCGTCGACGTCGCCGACTCCTACCGGCGCGCTATCGTCGAATCCGTGGACCGACACTACGGCACGACCATCTCCCGCGACGAGGTCCAGCTGTTCAAGGACGCCGGCGGCTTCAACAACGACTGGGAACTCACCTACGCGGCGGCACTGTACGTCCTCGCCGCCCGCGAGACCAACCTGTCGGTTGCCGCGTTCACCGACGAAATCGAGGCCCGCGGCGGCGGCCTCGACGCCGCCGAGGCGGCCGTCGAAGCCCTGCTTTCGGAGCCGAGCATCGTCTTCGACGAGTGGAACCCCGAGGCGCTCCGCGAGACGTTTCAGGCGCTCTACCTCGGGAGCGACCGTTACCGCGACCTCGAAGGCGGCGACCCGCCGTTCGAGGCCCCCGGCTACATCCACGACGAGCCGGTGCTCCTCGAAAAGGAGACGCTCGACGCCCTCGGCGACCGCGAACTCGGCGTCGTCACGGGTCGCCCCGCCGCCGAGGCCGACATCGCGCTCGACCGCGTCGCCCTCGACGTGGCCGACGACCACCGATTCACGATGGACGACTGGGAGGAGGGCAAGCCCCACCCCGCCGCGCTCGTGACGGTCGCGGAGCGCCTCGGAGCCGACTCGGTCGTCTTCGTCGGTGACACCCTCGACGACGTGAAGACGGCGCTGAACGCCGACGCCGCCGACCCCGAGCGCGTCTACTACGGCGTCGGCGTCCTCTCGGGCGGTCTGACCGGCGACGACGGCCGACAGAAGTTCTCCGAAATCGGCGCGGCCGCCGTCGTCGAGGACGTAAACGAGGTTCCGGACCTGCTCGACTGATGGTTCTGACGCAGACTCCAACTCCCGGTTCGACCCCGGAGGGCCGCTGATGGGACACCTCCGCGCCTTCGTCGTCACGCTGCTCGCGCTCGACGCGCTCGTGGTCGTCGTCGGGACGTACCTCCTGCCGCCGGACCCGTTCGCGCAGTTGGTGCTCGTCGGCCCGCCGTTGCTTTTGGCCCCGGTGGTCGCGTGGTGGCTCGTCTACCGCGACGGCTTCGAGCGGGTGCAGGCGCTCGTCGAGTCCGACGATGGGGGTCGATAGCGCCGTCCACCCGCCGCCGTCCGCCGCGAACACAGGCAGAACCGACCGGTCGCACAACCCTTTAGGTCGGCTCGGTCCGGAGGTGTGTGTATGCGAATCGCACTCCTCGGTGGGACCGGCGACATCGGCGAGGGCCTCGCCCTCCGCTGGGCCTACCACACCGACCACGAGGTCATCATCGGGTCGCGCGACCCCGACAAGGCCCGCGAGAAGGCCGACGAGTACGAGACCGAACTCTCCAGCCGCGGCCGCGACGTGAAGGTAAACGGCTTCACGAACGAGATGGCCGCGGACCGCGCCTCCGTGGTCGTCCTCGCCGTGCCGCCGTACCACGTCTCCGACACCGTCGAGGCCGTTTCCGACTCTCTGTCCGAGGGCGACGTGCTCGTCACGCCCGCGGCGGGCATGAAGCGCGACGACGACGGCTTCCACTACCACCCGCCGAAGGCGGGGAGCGTGACGGCGCTCGTCGTCGACGCGGCCCCCGACGACGTGCCGGTCGTCGGCGCGTTCCACAACCTCGCGGCCGGCCGACTGGCCGACCTCGACGCCGACCTCGGCATCGACACGCTCCTCGTCGCCGACGACGAGGACGCCAAAGAGACGGTGCGCCTGCTCGCCGAGGGCATCGACGGCCTCCGCGCGCTCGACGGCGGCGGCCTCGCCAACGCCCCCGAAATCGAGGGCATCACCCCGCTTCTCATCAACGTCGCTCGGAACAACGACGGCCTGCACGACCTCGGCATCCGGTTCAAGTAGCGCCGTCCGACCCGCGTCCGAATCCCGTTTTCACGACAGTTCCGACCGCGGCACCGTCGCGGCCTCCCCGTAGAGCGTCCGCGCAACGAGCAGTCCGACGACGGCGATGAGCGCGACGCAGGCGAGGTACTCGACGCGGAAGCCGACCACCTCGGCCAGCGGGACGGCCACGAGCGGGCCGAGCGTCGACCCCGAGTCCCCGAAGACGTTGTAGACGCCGCCGAGTTTGCCCACGTCGTCGGCCGGACTGAGGTCTCCGAGATAGGCCAAAAGCGGCGGGTTCGACCCGCCGACGCCGACGCCGATGAGCGCCACGCCCGCGAGCGTCGAGGGGAGCGTCGCCACGAGCGCCAGCAGGGCGAACCCGGCCGCGAGGACGCCCAACGCGGGGAGCGTCAGCGCCGCGCGGTTCGACAGCCGGTCGGAGTACCGCCCGACGACGAGCGTCGTGACGCTCGACGCGACGACGCCGACGGCCATCACGACGCCGCTGACGCCGGCCCCCGAGAGACCACCGAGCGAGATGTCGTTCGCCGTCGCGTACAGCACGGCCGTCGAGAGGAGGACGCCCGAAAACAGGAATCGGACGGCGAAGTTGACGGTGCCGACGGTGAAGATGCGGATATCGGCGCTGACCAGCCGCGGCACCTCGCGGAGCGAACTCGCCGCCGTCACGTCGGTTTTCACGTCCGGGAGGACGGAGATGGCGACGAGGGCGGCGAACAGCCCCGCACAGCCCGCGACGGCGAACGCGGTGGCGTAGCCGAACGCGTCGGTGACGAGGCCGCCGACGACGAGGCCCGCGGGGAAGCCGAGGCTCTGGCCGCCGCGCATGTAGCCGACCCACTTGCCGCGGTTTCCGTCCGAGGTGACGTGCGTGATGGTGCTGAACGCGCCGACGAAGACGAACGCCGAGCCGACGCCCCAGCAGGCCCGCGACAGGAGGAAGACGGTCGCGCTGTCGAGCGGAATCGGCCCGGGATTCAGCCCGAGGACGTAGCCGAACGGCGACAGCCCCTGCACGACGAACCCGGCTATCATCGGTCGGCGCGTCCCCATCCGGTCGAGTATCTGCCCGGCGGGCGTGTTCACGACCAGCCGGGTGAACCGGTTGGCCGAGAGGATGAGACCGACCACGAACGGCGTGATGCCGATGATGGGGCCGAGCGTCGGCAACGTCGGGAAGGCGACGCCCGCGCCGACGCCGCCGAAGAAGACGCCCGCGATGAGGCTGCCCGCGACGAACTCGACTGACGGCTCGTCGCCGCCGAACAGCCGACTCACGCCGCCGACCCTCGGGAGGCGGACGCGGCGCGGTGGGGCGTGGGGTGCGCGGGAGCGGACTGGGAGTCGCGGGTTCGAGGGGCGTGCATCGAGAGGGTGCGCTATCGTAAACGCACGCTCTTGGTGCTTTGCAATCGGGCCGTCTCGTCCGGGAACTGCGGGCGTCGGCGCGGCGAGCGACTACCGGCGACGGCATCGCAGTCGCGGTCGCGGTCGCGGGACCCCGTCTCAGAAGCGGGCTTTCAGCTCGTCGCGCAGGTCGTCGAGCGAGGCGTCCTTCATCGACAGCACGACGAGCAGGTGGTAGACGAGGTCGGCGCTCTCGTAGAGCAGTTCCTCGCGGTCGTCGTCCTTGGCCGCGAGGATGGTCTCCGTCGTCTCCTCGCCGAGCTTTTCGAGGACGTAGTTCTCGCCTTTCTCGTGGGTAAACAGCGTCGTCGTGTAGGAGTCTTCGGGGAGGTCGGCTTTGCGCGACTCGATGGTCGCAAAGAGTTCGTCCAAGACCTCGTCGGTCGGGGTGTCGGCGTCCATGGTCGCACGACGGGCGGGCGCGGAAAAAGACCCTCTGGTTCCGGCGAACGGCCGTCACTCAGCCAGTTAGCCGGCCGCTCAGGCGTCGATCTCGACCGCCAGTTCGTCGAAGAACGCGAGGTCGTGGAGGCGGCTGTCGGGCGTCAACTCGGGGTGAAAGGAGGTGCCGACGACGGGGCCGTCGCGGACGGCGACGGGGTTGCCGTCCCACTCGGCAAGCACCTCGACGCCCTCACCGACCTCGTCGATGAGGGGCGCGCGGATGAACACCGCGGGGAACGGCGAGTCGAGACCGGCCACGTCCAGCGGGGCCTCGAAGCTGTCGACCTGCCGGCCGAAGGCGTTGCGGTCGACCGTCGCGTCGAGGAGGTCGAGCGTCGTCACGCGGTCGTCCTTGGCGTCACGGGAGGCGACGATGAGGCCGGCACAAGTGGCGAGGACGGGCTTTTCAGCCTCGACGTGGGCGCGAATCTCGTCGTCGATGCCCCCGCGTTCGAGGAGTCTGGAGATGGTTGTCGACTCCCCGCCCGGCATGAGTAACACGTCGCAGTCGGGGACGAGGCCGTCGCTTCGAATCTCGACGATTTCGGCGTCGACGCCGTGGGCCTCGGCGGCCCGCTCGACGGCGTCGGCGTGTTCGGACACGTCGCCCTGCACGGCGACGACGCCGGCGCGTAGCGTGGTCATAGACGGGTCTCGGGAAGCCGTGGACAAAAAGCGTCCGTTCGGCGGTCGGCGCGGTTCAGAACGCGAGCGAGTTCAGCACCAGCACGCCGATGCCGAACAGCGCCCCCGCGGCGAAGATGGTCTTGGGGTTGACTCGAATCGCGTTGCGGTCCTCCGCGTCGAAGTAGCGGACGAGGCCCGCACTCGACATCAGACCGCCGCTGTTCTGGCCCTTGCTCATGTTCCACCGTCCGTGCGTCCGCTGCCTAAACGTTTCGGCTCGCTCCGGTGCCGCGGGGTCGCCCGGCCGGAACGCCTCCCGACTTGCCGGCGAATCCGTTCGGCTGGCGAGTCGGCTGACGGCCGTCTCGACGCTCAGACGGCTGGAATTCGACTGAACTGGACGGGCGCACAACCGGAGAGCCGCGGGCCCATGAGTAATCCTTATGCGCCGGGGCGGGCAAGTTGCGTCGGGATACGATGACTGTTCGACTCTTGGACTTCTACGCGGACTGGTGCGGCCCTTGTAAGACGCAGGACCCGATTCTCGACGAGCTCGAAGGCGACTACGAGACCGTCGAGTTCGTCAAGGTCGACGTCGACGAGGAGCAGGACGTGGCCAACCAGTATCAGGTTCGCTCGCTTCCGACGCTCATCGTCGAGAACGACGACGGCATCGTCGACCGCTTCGTCGGTGTCACCCAGCGCGACGACATCGAATCGGCGCTGAGCCAGGCCGGCGCGTAAGCGCGCCGCGGACCGCCGCGTTTTCCGACCCATCCGGACGACCGCCGAGCGCGTCGCGAGCGCCGGCGGTGTGTCTCGCAAGCGTTATACGACCGGCGGCGGGACTCGTATGCATGGCTAGTGACGCTGCGACGAAGCGGACGCTCGAGAAGCAGATTTGCATGCGGTGCAACGCGCGCAATCCCCAGAAGGCAAAGCAGTGCCGCAAGTGCGGTTACAAGCACCTTCGACCCAAGTCGAAGGAACGCCGCGCCGCGTAAGCCCGCACGCTTCTTTCAGGCGTCTCGCCGATACAGCGCGAACAGCACCGCGAGCAGCGCAAGCTGGACGAGTTTGTCCGCGACGCCGCCGATGCCGAAGATATTCGGCCAGTTCAGCGCGACGTAGAGGACGACCTGCCCGGCGGTGAAGGGGATACCGAGCAACACCACCCGCGAGCGGTTGCGCTCGTCGCCGCGGAGGACGCCGACGATACCGGCCGCGAACCCCGCGGCGGCCCCGACGAACGCGATGCCGAGCGGGTCGGCGGGGTTCGCGGCCAGCGCGCCCGCGCCGAGGACGAGGTGAATCACGCCGGTCACGGCCGCGAGGGCGACGCCGACGTAGTGCAGTCGCGTCAGGTCATCGCTCGGCTCCGTGACCGCGTCGGTCGCCATCTCAGGCCTCCGGGTACTTCGGCTCGCGCCGCTCCGCGCGTTCGATTGCGCGTTCGAGCGCGTCGCGGACGGTGTCGCCGCCGGCCTCGTTCTCGAAGGGGTCGCCGTGGCCGGCGTACAGCGCCTCGACGGTCGAGGGAAGGCGGTCTGAGAGCGTGTGCAGGCTGCTGATGAGGCGCTCGCGGGACTGCCCCGGCATGTCGGTGCGGCCGAAACTGCCGTCGTCGAACGCGCCGTCGTTGTAGACGAACACGTCGCCCGAAAACAGCGACCGCCCGCTCACGAGCGAGACGTGGTCGTCGGCGTGGCCCGGCGTGTAGACCACTTCGAACGACTCGTCGCCCATCTCGACGTGGTCGCCGTCTCCGAGCTCGTGGGTCCGAAGCGGGTGGTCGGCGTAGGCATACACGTCGGGGTCGAACCGCTCGACCACCGCGCCGAGTTCGCCGACGTGGTCGGAGTGCTGGTGGGTGACGACCACCGCGTCGAGGTCGTCGGTGTGTTCTGCGACGACCGACTCGACGCCCGGCATCGTCCCGGCGTCGACGAGGACGGTTCGCTCGCCGAGGACGAGATAGGCGTTACAGGTGAACGTCTCGGCGTCGGCGGTGACTGGGATGACTTCCATACCGCCGCGTACGCGCTCGACCGGAAAAAGTCGGGCGGGTGAGGCGTCACCTCGCCGCGTGAATCGCCCCCGAACATCGGGCTCACGCGACAAATCCTTTTTGGGGCTCGGTCGTGTACGTACGTCTGTATGGGATTTGGGAGCTACGACGAGTCCGAACAAGGAGACCAGAACGTCGACTTCGACGAGGAAGACGGCGTCACGACGAGTGAGGAGAAACACGAGGGCGAGGTCGATTTCGAAATCGGCGCGTCCAACGACGAACTCCTCGACCGGCTCCAGGAGATTAAAGACGAGTGAAGTCGGGGTCTCGCGCCCTCGGGGTCGCGGAATCCTACTCCGGGGCGGCGCGCGCACCCACAGACGACGCTGACGACGCTCATTTTTCCACAGACCCGTCTCCGGAGAGCGTCCTCTGCGGCGCGGTCGTCCGCGCCGACCGGGTCGTCGACGGCCTCGCCTTCGAGACGTGCACCGTCGGCGGCGACGACGCGACCGACGCCGTCGCGGCGCTGTACTCCTCGCTCGACCGCGAGGACGTACGTTACCTGCTCGTCTCCGGCATCGCTCCGGCGTGGTTCAACCTCGTCGACATCGACCGCCTCGCCGCGGCGCTCGACCGCCCGGTCCTTTCAGTCTCTTTCGAAGAGAGCGAGGGGCTCGAACCCGCGCTCGCGGCGCACTTTTCGGGCGCGGCGCTCGACCGCCGACTCGACACCTACCGCGCGGCCCCGCCCCGCCGACCCGTCGAGGTGAACGGCGAGACGGTGTTCGTCCGGGCCGCCGGCTGCGACGGCGATGAGGCCGCGCAAGTCGTCCGCGGGTTCACCCCGTCCGGCGGCCGCCCCGAGCCGATTCGCGTGGCCCGACTGGCGGCCCGCGCCGCGCGACGCTTCGCCGGGGATTAAGCCGTCCCCGCCCTCGAACCGAGTATGGAACACATGGAGGGCCTCTGCGTGACGGGCTGTGAGCGGTGCCCCGAACTCGTCGATTCGCGGAGTCGCATCGTCAACGGGGTCGGCCCCGACGACGCCGACCTGCTCTTCCTCGGTGAAGCGCCGGGCGCGAAGGAAGACGAGGGCGGCGAGCCGTTCGTGGGTCGCTCCGGCTCCGTGTTGGACGACGCGCTCCGCGAGGCCGGCCTCGCCCGCGCCGACGTTCGCATCACCAACTGCGTGCGGTGCCGCCCGCCGGACAACCGCGACCCGACGAGCGACGAACTGTCGAACTGCCGGGGCTACCTCGCCCGCGAACTCGAACTCGTCGACCCCGAGCTAATCGTCACCCTCGGAAAGGTGCCCTCCCAGCACCTCCTCGACCGCGGCGTCGCCATCACCAAGGAGTCCGGGTCGGTCGTGGACGCCCGCGTCGGGGACGCCTCTTACCGCGTCCTCCTCTCCGTCCACCCCGCGGCGACGCTGTACGACCGGAGCCAACGCGAGGGCTTCTTCGAGACCATCGCGCGCGCCGCCGACCTCTCGGGACTCGCGGACTCCGCGGACGGACAGGCCAGTCTCGGTGACTTCTGAGCGCGGCGCGGGCGGCCGGCGAGGAGGCGAGACGCGACCTAGTGCAGTCGGCGGCGACGACATGGGCGACGCTGTGAGACGCGGGGAAGCGATAAAAACCGAACCGCGGGTGCGTCACCGAGCGGGCGGACGCCTACTCCCAGATGGAGCGGGCCATCCGCTGCGGGAACTCGACGATGAGTTTGAGCAGGCTCGTCCCTTCCTCGTTGCCGCGGATGTACGACCGGACCCGCTGGCTCACGAACTCGACGGAGACGACGAGCATGAAGATGACGAGAATCGTCGCCATCATGTTCGTGTACCGGAACAGACCGCGTTGGGTCTGAAGCACCTGTCCGAGGCCGCCGCCGCCGATGAGTCCCATCGTGACACCGATGCGGACGTTGATTTCGAGGATGTACATCGTCCACGCGATGAAGGGCGTAAAGACCTGCGAGAGCATCCCGAAGACGACCTTCTGGGGGCTGTTCGCGCCGGTCGACTCGATGGCCTCTATCGGTCCGTCCTCGACTTCCTCGAGGGCGTCCGTGAATAGGCGACCGAGGTTCCCCATCGTGTCGGTCCCGATGGCGAGCGTCGCCGTGAACGGCGAGACGCCGCCGAGGGGGATGTAGATGAGCGCCCACACCAGCGCCGGGATGGCGCGGATGACGCTCATCGTCCCGCGGAAGATGAAGTTAAACGGGTACGGCGTCACGCGCTCGGAGCCGAGGACGCCGAGGATGAGCGCACCGGGGATGCCGAGGACCGTCCCGGCAAAGCCCATCGCAAACGTGACGAACACCGCGCCGAGGACGGGGTTGCCGTCCTGGAACTGGAGGAGGAGGTTCCGTTCTTGGATGAACGCCCAGTACTGGCTGACGTCGACGAAGGGGATGACGCCGAACAGCGTCCCCGGCGGGAAGAAGTCACCCAGCGCGTCGGTGAACTCCGGCCAGTACTCGACGATTTCGCCGATGGAAAAGCCGACCTCGCTCAGCGCGTTCGTGAAGAACCACGCGAAGAGGACGAGGACGACGATTGAAAACAGCAGTCTGACTCGCTTTGCAATCTGGATGTTCCGCAGTGCGTCCTCGATTCGGTCGGTATCAGTACTCATGTGACCTCGCTCCGCTTGTGGCGGCCGCGTTGTTTTCGGGCGGCTCGTCGGTCTGTTCTTCGCGGATGGCCTCCGTCTCGATGTCGCCGTAGATGCGGTCGATAACGTCGACGTTGAAGTCCTCGCGGTAGCCGTCGAAGACGATTTGTCCGTCTTTCATTCCGATGAACCGTTCGCCGAACTCGCGGGCGATGTTGACCTGATGGAGGCTCGCGATGGTCGTCAAGTCGCGCTCGTCGGCCGCGTCGCGGATGTACCGCATCACCGTCTCCGCGCTCGCGGGGTCCAGGCTCGCGACGGGTTCGTCCGCGAGCAGGAGGTTCGGGTTCTGGACCAGCGCGCGGGCGATGCCGACGCGCTGTTGCTGCCCGCCGCTCATCTTCCCGGCGCGCTGGTTGGCCTCGTCGAGCAGTCCGACGGTTTCGAGCGCGCGGAGCGCCTCCTGCTTGTCGTCGCCGTCGTACATGCCGAGCAGGCTGCCGAGGAACGATGTCCGGCCGAGCGCCCCGGTGAGCGCGTTGCTGTACGCGCTCATCTGTCCGAGGATGTAGTGTTGCTGAAATATCATTGCCACGTCGTTTCGCGGCCCCATCACGTTCGCGTCGTCGATGGTAATCGACCCGCTCGTCGGGCGAGTGATTCCGTTGAGACAGCGGAGGAGGGTCGACTTCCCCGCCCCCGATTGCCCGAGGACGACGACGAACTCGCCGTCCGGGATAGTAAACGAGACGTCGTCGAGGGCCGTGACATCTCCGTAGGATTTGCTGAGGTTCGTTACTTCAATCGTACTCATTATCGTGTCTGTCGCGTCGCGTAGTTCGCGTGCGGTCGAGCCGTTCGTCGGCTATCGACCGCACGGCACGGGAACAAAACCGGGGAGTCGCGCTTACTGACCGAGCGTGACGCCGAGTTCGTCGAGGACTTCCTGCACGGGTGCGTAGTCGTCGACGGAGCCCTGGTCGACCCCGGTAAACCAGAGCTGTTGGTCGTCTTCGAGGTCCTCGTTGATGAGGTCGTCTTCGGTCACGTTGAGCAGCGCCTCTTCGATGTCGTCGTACAGCTCCTGGTCCATGTCGGTGCGGCCGAGAATCGGGGCACGCGGGATGGGGTCGGAACACGACAGCAGTTGCAGTTCGGGCGACGCCGTTCCGAGATCGCCGTCGTTTTCGGCGGACATATCGAGGAACTGGTCGGGGAACTGGTCTTCCGGAACGTGCGGGGCCGTCGAGAACGCGCCCGTACCGGCGGCGACGACGTCGTCGCGGTTGATGAGCGTCTCGCGGGCCGTCGAGTGGTCGGAGAACTGCGCCTCGAAGTCCACCGGGTTGCCGTCGGGCGCGCCGCCCGTGTCGAGTCCGGCTCGGCTCAGCATGGACAGCGGGAACAGCGCCCCGCTCGTCGAGAGGCGGTCAGCGAACGCGACCGTCTCGCCTTCGAGGTCGGTCAGCTCTTCGATGTCGCTGTCGGGCGTCGTCGTGATGAGCGAGAAGTATCGCGAGGCCCCGTAGGCGATGCGGATGCCGATGACCTCGGTGATGCCCTCGTTCCCGCCCTGAATAGCGATTGCGGGGGCGGCGTCGGCGATGTCGGCCTGCCCGCTGTCGAGCGCCTGTAACACCGCCGCGTAGTCGGCCGCCACGGTGGATTCGACCGTGACGCCGACCTCGGACTCGATGTAGTTGAAAAGCGGCTGATACTGCGCTTCCACGTCCACGTCCGACTCGGCGGGCGTGAGCGCGAACATGATGGACTCTGGTGACGACTCGGTCGTCGTCGACGTCGTCGCCTCGGTCTCCGAGGACGCTCCCGACTCCGTCGTGGTCGTCGTCGCTTCCGAGCTATCGTCGCCACCCGTACATCCACTGAGCGCCGTCAACCCCGCGACGCCAGTGATTCCTGCCGTTCTGATGAATTCTCGTCTACTCGCCATTGAACTCGTCTTGTAATTCCGACACTTGTTGTTAAGATTTGCTATTTTTTCTCTATATTCGTATTGAATAGAACTGGTGTTCTCAGGCTGACGGCGCTATCGCCCCTGCAAGCCCCCGTGGGGGCTTCGCGTTCGGACTTCGGACCCCTTCACGCGACGGGTCAGAGGCGTGCGGCAGGGTCGCGCGGCCGGTCTCCGACGGCTCTCGCGCGGAGCACTCACCCCGAGGGAAAATCACTTTGCTGTCCTCTGCGGACGTTCGGTATGAGCACGACACAGCCGCCCGAGGAGACCCTCGCCGACGTGGTGATGGTCGACTACGGGCTCGGAAACCTCCGGAGCGCCATGCGCGGGCTCGAACGCGCGGGGGCGAACGTCGTCATCTCGGACGACCCCGCCGACTTCGACGACGCCGACGGCATCGTTCTCCCCGGCGTCGGCGCGTTCTCCGAGGGGATGGAAAACGCCGGACCGTTCCGCGAACCGCTCGCCGAGGCCGCCGCCGACGGGACGCCCGTCTTCGGCATCTGTCTCGGGATGCAGATGCTGCTCACCTCCTCCGAGGAGGCCGACCACGCCGGCGAGGGCGAGGTCGAGGGACTCGACTTCATCCCCGGCCGCAACGTCCGGTTCGACGAGGGACAGAAGGTCCCGCACATGGGCTGGAACGAACTCAACGTCCGGCGCGACCACCCGCTCGTTGAGGGCGTCGACGGCGAGTACGCCTACTTCGTCCACTCCTACTACGCCGACCCGGACGACGAGGGCGCGGTCGTCGCCTCGACCGACTACGGCGTGGCGTTCCCCGCGGTCGTCGCCAACGAGGCGGGCACCGTCTTCGGCACGCAGTTCCACCCAGAGAAGTCCGGCGAGACCGGGCTGACCATCCTCCGCAACTTCGTCGAGTTCTGCGCGGAGCGATAGGCCGAATCTGCCTGCCCCGACGGTCTTTTGTCGCCGCTTCGTGAAGGGGTGCCCATGCAGGCAGTCACGCTCGGTCCGTCGGGCACGTACTCCCATCGCGCCGCCCGCGCGGTCGCCGACGACGTCGCCTTCCGAGAATCGGTCACGTCTATCGTCCAAGCGGTCGCCGACGGGTCGTTCGAGCGCGGCGTCGTCCCCATCGAAAACAGCATCGAAGGGAGCGTCACCGAGAGCCTCGACGCCGTGGCGAACTCGGACGTGAGCGTCGTCCAGGAAATCGTCACGCCCATCCGCCACGCGCTGTTGGCCCAGAGCGCGAACTTCGATGTCGTCGCCAGCCACTCGCAGGCGCTCGCGCAGTGTCGGTCCTATCTCGAAGAGAACTACCCCGACGCGAAGCTCGAAGCCGTCGCCAGCACGGCCCGCGGGGTCGAACGCGCCCGCGCGGACCCGTCGGTCGCGGGCATCGGTCACCCCGACAACGTTGGCGACGACCTCGAAATCATCGCCGAGGACATCCAGGACCAGTCGTCGAACGCGACGCGGTTCCTCGTCATCGGCCCCGAGTCCGCCCGCTCGGACGCCGGCGGCAAGAGTTCGCTCGTCGTCTACCCCAACGCCAACTACCCCGGACTCCTCTTGGAACTGCTCGAAGCGTTCGCCGAACGCGACATCAACCTCTCGCGCATCGAGTCGCGGCCGAGCGGCAACCGCCTCGGTGACTACCTGTTCCACATCGACGCCGACGCCGGTCTCTACGAGGAGCGGATGCAAGGGGCGCTCGAAGAGGTGGAGGGAATCGCCAGCAACGGCTGGGTCCGCGTCCTCGGGTCGTACGACACCCGACACGTCCTGTACTGACGCCGTTTCGACGCCGAGACGCCCAGCGCCGCACCTCGCTGCGTCCACCCCGTCCCGCTCCGTCACGTCCGCCCGGTCGCTCTCAACGTGTGAGTCCGAGCACATCTTTCTTTGTCGTCGGCGACGTATCTAAACGCGTATGCAGCGAAACCCGTTCGACGAGATAGAAGACCTGTTCGACCGGATGGGCCGGTCGTTCGAGGAGTCCGGTATCGGTCGATTCCAAGACATCTCCCTCGACGTCGTCGACGACGACGAGGCCATCGAGGTCGTCGCGGACCTCCCCGGCTTCGAGAAGGACGACCTCGACGTGAGCGTCAGCGGGCGGCGACTCACCATCGCGGCCGACCACGAGGAGTCGAGCGAGGTCGACGACGAGCAGTACGTCCGCCGCGAGCGGAGTCAGCGCTCGGTCTCCCGGACGATTACGCTCCCCGCCGAAGTCGTGCGCGACGAGGTGACTGCATCGTACAAAAACGGCGTCCTGACCGTGACGCTCCCGAAGGCCGAACCCGCGGGCGACGACTCGACCGAAATCGACATCGAGTGACGCGGCTCATCTTTTGCATACCGGCGCTCTGGCTCCCGAGCCGTGCGAACTGCTATCCACGTTCCGGCAACGATTATCTCCTCAGACGGCGTCCGTATGCCTCGGTGAAAACACACATGATGCGACGTACCAACCCCTACGACTTCGAGGAACTGTTCGAGCGAATGTCCCGCCAGTTCGACCAGATGGGACGACAGTTCGACCGTTCAGGCATGATGGCGCAGGTCCGCCACGAGATGGCCATCGACGTCACCGACCACGACGGCGAAATCGTCGTCACCGTCGACCTTCCGGGCTACGAGAAGGAGGACATCGCCCTGTCGGTCGCTAACCGCACGCTGACGGTCGAAGCGATGCGCGAACTCGACGAGGAACGCGCCGAGGGCGAGTACCTCCGCCGCGAACGCCGCCACGAGTCCACCCGCCGGACGATTCGTCTCCCCGAGTCGGTCGACGAGGACGGCGCGTCCGCCAGCTATCACAACGGCGTGCTGACGGTCTCTCTCCCCAAGCGCGACGCCGACCCCGACGACTCCCGCCGCATCGACATCGACTGAGTCGGCGGTGACGCTGGAGTCTCTGACACGTCGCCCGCGATGGTCTACCCGTGGTGGGTCTCTCACGTTCTCCGTTTTGCTGTCTTTGTGATACACCGTCTCACGACTCGATTTCTCCAGTCGCACCCATGCCACTGAGAGGCAACATCTGCCGCAATCAGACAGCCGCGCAAGTCGAGTATAGGAGTTATTTTAGGCCGGGGTGCCACTACCACGGATATGGACTACGACCCGCAGGAACTCGAAGCGCGTTGGCGGGAGCGCTGGTCCGAGTCCGGCCGATACGAGGCCGACCCGGACGCAGACGCCGACGACGCGACGTTCGTGACGGTGCCCTATCCGTACCCCAGCGGCGGGATGCACATCGGGCACGCGCGGACGTACACCGTTCCCGACGTGTACGCTCGCTACCGACGCCAGCAGGGCGACAACGTCCTGTTTCCCATCGCGTGGCACGTCACCGGCACGCCCATCATCGGCGCGGTCGAGCGCCTGCAAAACCGCGAGGAGAAACAGCTCTCGGTGCTGACAGACACCTACAACGTCCCCGAGGACACGCTTTCTGACCTCGAATCGCCCATGGGCTGGGCGCGGTACTTCATCGAGGAACACTACAAGAAGGGGATGCAGTCGCTCGGCCTGTCGGTGGACTGGCGGCGCGAGTTCACCACCAACAACGAGCGCTACTCGAAGTTCGTCGAGTGGCAGTACCGGACGCTCCGCGAGCGCGGGCGACTGGAGAAGGGTCTCCACCCCGTCAAGTTCTGCACGAACGAGGAACAGCCGGTCACGACCCACGACCTGCTGGAAGGCGAGAACGCGGAGTTCCAGGAGTACACGCTGGTCCGCTTCGGCTGGGCGCGAGACGGCGGCGACGTGGTCGTCCCGATGGCGACCCTGCGCCCCGAGACGGTCCACGGCGTGACCAACGCCTACATCGACCCCGAAGCGACTTACGTGGTCGCTGAAGTCGACGGCGAGACGTGGTTCGTCTCCGACTACGCGGCCGACAAACTCGAATATCAGGCCCGCGACGTGGAGATTATCGAAACCGTCGAGGGTGCCGAACTCGTCGGCCAGACGGTCGAAAACCCCGTCACCGGCGACGACGTGCTCGTCCTGCCCGCCGACTTCGTCGACGCCGACAACGCGACGGGCGTTGTCATGTCCGTCCCGGCCCACAGCCCCGACGACTACGTGGCGCTCCAGGAGGCCAAAGCCGACACCGACTACCTCGAATCGTTCGGCATCGACCCCGCCGACGTGGCCGCCATCGAACCGATTCCGATTCTCGACATCGACTCCGAGGACGACTCCTACGGCGAGATTCCCGCGAAGTCGGCCGTCGAGAACCGCGGTATCGAGTCCTCCGACGACCCCGCGCTCGAAAAGGCGACGAAGGACCTCTACAACAAGGAGTTCCACGCGGGTCGGCTCAAGGAGTTCTACGGCGACTACGCCGGCGGCCTCGTCGAGGAGGTCCGCGACGACTTCAAGGCCGACGGCGTCGAGGCCGGCCAGTTCGACGTGATGCAGGAGTTCTCCGAGGAGGTCGTCTGTCGCTGCGGCGGCGACGTCGTCGTCGCGGAACAGGACACCTGGTTCCTCTCGTACGACGACGAGGACTGGAAGGAACTCGCCCACGACGTGGCCGACGGGCTGGACGCTATCCCCGAGAACACCCGCGACGAGTACCACCACACCATCGACTGGCTCAACGGGTGGCCGTGTATCCGCAACTACGGCCTCGGCACCCGCCTGCCGTGGGACGACCAGTTCGTCATCGAGCCCCTCTCGGACTCGACTATCTACATGGCGTACTACACCATCGCCCACCGGCTGCAAGAGATTCCGACCGAGGAACTCACGCAGGAGTTCTTCGACGCGCTGTTTTACGGGGCCGACGCGGTCGACGACGCTCCCGAGAAAGCGCTCGAACTCCGCGAGGAGTGGGACTACTGGTACCCCGTCGACTACCGGTTCTCCGGTAACGACCTCATCACGAACCACCTGACGTTCTACCAGTTCCACCACGGCGAACTGTTCGACGAGCCGCAGTGGCCGCAGGGTATCGTCATCATGGGCATGGGTCTGCTCGAAGGCGAGAAGATGTCGTCGTCGAAGGGCCACGTCGTCCTCCCCGGCGAGGCCATCGGCGAGTACGGCGCGGACACCGTCCGCTTCTTCCTGCTCAACTCCGCCGAACCGTGGCAGGACTACGACTGGCGCGACGACCTCGTCGGCTCGGTCCACGACCAACTGGAACGCTTCTGGAACCGCGCGCAGGAGATTATCACCGACCCCGGTCCGGACGACCAGCCCGACCTGGAGACGGTCGACCGCTGGCTCCTGTCGAAGCTGCAAGACACCGTCCGCGACGTGACGACCGCGATGGACGAAGCCGAGACGCGCTCGGCCAGTCAGGCGGCGTTCTACAACTTCGAGGAGTCGCTGCGGTGGTACCGCCGCCGGACCGACCTCGACCGCCCGGCCGCCAAATGGACGCTCCGGACGGTCCTCGAAACCCGCCTGCGCCTGCTCGCGCCCTTTATCCCGTTCATGACGAACGAACTGCACGAGCAGTTGACCGGCACGCCAGCCGAGGACGCGCCGTGGCCCGAGCCGGACGAGAGCTTCGAGGACGAGTCGGTCGAACTCGAAGAGCGTCAGGTCGAGCGCCTGACCGAGGACGTCCGCGACATCATCGACGTGACCGATTCGGACCCCGACACCATCCGGGTGTACGTCGCCGCCGACTGGAAGCGCGACGTGTTCGAGACGGTCGTCGACAACGGCGACAACGTCGGCGCAATCATGGGACAGGTCATGCAGGACCCCGACCTGCGCGAGCGGGGTAACGACGTGAACGACCTCGTTCAGGACCTCGTCGACCAGACCCGCGGCCGCGACGAATCGACGCTCCGCGCCCAGCTCGAACTGGACGAGGCCGGTACCTACGAGCGCGCCGCCGACTTCCTCGCCCGCGAGTTCGACGCCGCGGTCGAGGTGTTCACGGAAGACGACGACGACATCGTCGACCCGGGCGACCGCGCCTCGAAGGCGATTCCGTTCCGCCCCGCGGTCCACCTCGAATAGTCCGGCGCGTCTCGGCGCGCCGCGACCGAAACGCCGCGATTCGCCCGCCCCGCGACGCGGCTTTCGGGGCGACCGCTCCTCTCCGTCGCTCGATTTATCCTCTAGCCGAACGAACAGTATCGTATGAGCGAAGACGACTCGTCGAGCCTCGCACGGAAGGCCTACCACACCGTCACGCCGGGGTCGCACATGCGACCCGACAGCGAGATGGACTCCATCGGGTGGACGATGTTTCTCATCCTCGTCGTCCTGTTAGTTCCGTTTCTGCCCTTCATCGCCATCGTCTACGTCCTCTCGAAGGTGTTCGGCTACCTCAACGCGCAGCGCGGGCCGAGCCCGTAGCCCGGGAACTCGGGCCGAAAAGAAAGATGAATGCCAGCCGCGTCGCGTCGGGCGGCCTCACTCGGCGAGGCCGAGGAGGTCGAACGCGTAGCCGTTGTCGTTTTCGAAGGCGTGCTCGTAGGCGACGTGCGCCGCCGCCACGTCCTGAATCGCGAGTCCCGTCGAGTCGAAGACGCTGATGCCGTCGGCGTCGGTGCGGCCGTCGAGGTTGCCGAGGACGATGTCACCGATTGCGCCGTAGATGTCGTCGTCGGTGAGAACGCCCTCGTGGTACGGGACGTTGATTTCGCCGGAGTGGGTGGTCTGGGCGTGGTCGTCGATGACGAGCTTGGCGTCCAACAGCACCTCGTCGGCGAGTTCGTGTTTGCCCTCGGCGTCGGCCCCCATCGCGTTGATGTGGGTGTGGTCACCGACCGCCTCGCGCGGGACGATGGGCGACTCGACGGGGGTCACGGTCGACAGCACGTCACAGCTCGCGGCCTCCTCGATGGAGCCGGCGCGGATGTCGAACTCGTCTTCGAAGGCGTCGATGAAGTCGGCGACGCGTTCTTCGTCGAGGTCGGAGATGACGACCTCCTCGATGTCGCGGACCTCGCTGATGGCGCGAAGCTGCGTGTACGACTGGACGCCCGCGCCGACGATGCCCATCGAGGACGCGTCCTCGACGGCGAGGTGGTCGGTGGCGACGGCCGCGGCCGCGCCGGTGCGGAGCATCGTGACCTCCGTCCCGTCGAGCAGCGCCAGCGGGAAGGCGTTCTCGGGGTCGGAGTAAATCATCGTACCCATGACGGTGGGCAGGTCGTACTTGTCGCCGTTGTCGGGGTGGACGTTGACCCACTTGATGCCCGCGGCGTCCCAGTCGCCCGCGTCCAGATAGGCGGGCATCGACCGGAAGTCGCCGTTGTACTGCGGCAGGTCGATGTAGGACTTCGGCGGCATCTGGGCGTCGCCGGACTCGTAGGCGGCGAAGGCGTCCTCGATGGCCGAGATGAGCTCCGGCATCTGGACGTTCTCGTGAACGTCGTCCTTGTTCAACAGCAGCGTCTTGCGCATGGAGACACGTTGCCGTACCTGCTACTTAGTTCGTTCTATTTCTGAACACAACTGCAAGTGTATCTGAGAAAGTGAGAGAATTATCCAACTTCTGAGCGGCGGGTGAGTCGGAACGGTCGGCTTCCTTCGGACTGTCGGGAGATCGTAGTCGGCGCGAGTCGGCTGCCACTCCGTCGCGCGCCGCCGTTCAGACGCCGTAGCCGCGGCTCTCCGGCCGTCTGGGACGCTCGCCAAAATAACGTGGTCTGTCGCGCGGTGCAGGCGTCGGGGGATGGGTGTGAAGGCGTTAGCCGATTTTTACATCGCGCCGCCCATGCCGCCCATGCCACCCATGCCACCCATGCCGCCGGGTGCGCCGCCCTCTTCGTCGTCGTCGCCGCCGGTGGAGAGGTCACCGGCCGCGATGATGTCGTCGATTTTGAGGACGAGGTTCGCGGCTTCGGAGGCGGAGGCGACGGCCTGCTCTTTGGCGTGGGCCGTCTCGACGACGCCGGCGTCGAAGGCGTCTTCGACCTCGCCGGTGAAGACGTTCAGACCGGCGCGGACCTGACCCTCTTCGTGGGCCGCGCGGAGGTCGACGAGCGTGTCGATGGAGTCGAGGCCGGCGTTCTCGGCGAGCACGCGCGGGACGAGTTCGAGCGCATCAGCGAACGCCTCGACGGCGAGCTGCTCGCGCCCGGAGACGGAGTCGGCGTAGTTGCGGAGGCGCGAGGCGAGTTCGACCTCGATAGCGCCGCCGCCGGCGAGCACGCGGCCGTCAGCGACCGTCGAGGCGACGACGTCGAGGGCGTCCTGAACGCCGCGTTCGAGCTCGTCGACCACGTGGTCGGTGGAGCCGCGGAGCAGGAGCGTGACGCCGTGGACGTCGTCGCCGATGCCCTCGACGTAGAACAGCTCGTCGGCCTCGTCGCGGCGGACGGAGGCGCGACCGAGGTCGGCGGCCTCGATGGAGTCGAGGTCGGAGACGACCGCCGCACCGGTGATGTTCTTGAGGAAGCGGATGTCGGACTTCTTCGTCCGGCGGACCGCGAGGATGCCCTGCTTCGCGAGGTAGTGCTGGGCGAGGTCGTCGATGCCCTTCTGGCAGAAGACCACGTCAGCGCCGGAGTCGACGATCTGGTCGACCTTCTGCTTCAGCTGGGCCTCCTCCTGGTCGAGGAACTTCTGGAGCTGGTCGGGGCTCTCGATGGAGACGTTCGTGTCGATGTCGGTCTCCTCGACCTCGACGGGCTCGTTGAGCAGCAGCACGTCGGCCTCGTCGAACTGGACCGGCATGTCGTCGTGGACGGGGTCCTTGTCGATGACGGCGCCGGTGAGGAGTTCGGACTCGGACGCCGAGCGGCCGGTCTGCGTCTCGATGGAGACGTTTTCGAGGTCGACGACGTGGGAGCCGTCGTTGGCTTCCACGGTGACCTGCCGGACGGCGCGGACGATGAGGTCCGCGAGAAGCTCCTTGTTGAGTTCGGAGCTCTTGCCCGTCATGGAGGTCTCGGCGACCTTCTTCAGGAGTTCCTCGTCGTCGGGGTCGACGCGCTCCGCGATGTCGTCGATTTCCTCGCGCGCCTTCTCGGAGGCGAGGTTGAAGCCGCGGATGATGGCCGTCGGGTGGATGTCCTGTTCGAGGAGGTCCTCGGCGTTCTTCAGGAGTTCACCCGCGATGGCGACCGCCGTCGTCGTTCCGTCGCCGGCTTCGTCCTCCTGCGTCTCGGCGACTTCGACGATCATCTCGGCCGTCGGGTTGTCGATGTCCATCTCCTTGAGGATGGTGACGCCGTCGTTCGTGATGGTGACGTCGCCCATCGAATCGACGAGCATCTTGTCCATCCCTTTGGGGCCGAGTGTGGAACGTACCGCCTCGGCGACTGCTCGTGCGGCGCGGATGTTGTACTCCTGCGCGTCGCGGTCCTTGACGCGCTGTGCATCCTCGCCCATGATGATCATCGGCTGACCCTGCTGCATTCGCTGGCTCATAGACAGGCCTTGATTGTTTGTGATTCTATAAAAAAGCTTCGCCGCCGAATCGAAGGACGGAATCCGAGCGCTCGCCGTGTACTCCCGATAATCGCGCGACTGAGCCCGTCTTCGATATGTTCGAGGGCAAAGTATGGTACGCTATTTCACACCATAATTTGTGCCCGGTCGAACCGCTTTATACGCTACTCCTCGACCGGCTCTTTCCAGTGGACCGTCACCGTTCCGACGGCGAACGCGTCGTCGCCCTCGTCGTCGCGGACGACTCGGATGGTGTTCGTCCCTTCGACGAGGCTCGCGCCCGTGACGGTGTCGACCCAGTACTGCCAGCCATCGCCCGGCGGGATATCGAACCCCGAAAGCGGGTCGCCGTTGATTCGAATCTCGTGGCCGTACTCGCCCACGTCGAACGCCTGGATGCCGAGATACGGCTCTCTGGGGTCGTCGGTCGGCACGTCGAATTCGAACGTCTCCGTCTCGTCTCCGGCGTCGTCCGCCCAGTCGAGGTCCAGCGTCTCGCCTTCGGGGTGGAGGTGCGAGCCGATGAACACGGTCGCGTAGTTCGCGCGGTGGTGCACGCTCACACGTTCTGCTGCGCCCGATAAAAATTCGCGTGGTCGGAGGTCGTGTCGGCCGCGCCGTCAGTCGTCGTCGGGGAGTTCGTCAGCGAGGAACTCGCCGTCGGCGTCGTCGCTCGCGGCGTCAAGCGGGGGCTCGTCGTCGTCTCCGTCTAACACCGATAACTCGCGTTCGTACAGCCGCTCGGTGAGTTGGGTCCGCTTGTTGAGGCCCTTCTTCTCGCGGCCGGTCTTGGTGTCAGGCATTGTCAGTCGTGGTATCGTATCCCATGGGGATGAATGTTTTGTCCGAACAGTTGATACGGTCGGGTCCGTGGTGGTGCCCTGAATTGGGTCGCGTCGAACTGGGGGTGCCCTTCCAGTTTCGACGTAGTTACTCCTTCGTTGGCGAGGCGATAGACTCCGCCGACGGTTCCCGCCGTCCGGCGATTGAGGGAGAAACTATGTGCTTCGGGCGCGAAGGGCGGGAGTTCGAGTTGGTGTTTTTGGACATGCGCTGAGGTCGCAGATGTGGCTTTTTAGAGACCGTCAGAAGCGGGATTTGAACCTCGGTCGCTCACGACTCACGGCTCCGCCGTTCGTCTCACTGCGACACTTCGTGTCGCACATTGCTCACTCTGTTCGCTTCGCTCCTTGGTTCAAATCCTCCGGCGGCGTTCTCCCGAACTCGCCGCCCGCAGCGCGACGAGACGCGCTGCTACGAGAGTTGAGTTCGGAAGAAGCGCCAGGAGAGGGATTTGAACCCCCGATCCCAGAGGGAACACGCTTTCCAGGCGTGCGCCTTACCGCTCGGCCATCCTGGCTTACAACGCAACGTTCCCGCCTGGATAATTTAAGCCCTTCCTTTCCGTTCGAGCCGCGGCTCGATGACGTATGTCACGGACGCGACCGCGACGCCGGACGCGACCGCCACCGCGGCGACCGCCCCGAACGACGCGTCGATACCGAGTCCGAGGAGGACCGCGCCCTGCGCGAGGACGCCCACGAGGAGGAGGCTCGCTGCGCCCCACGCGAGCGCGGACCGGACGCGGCGGGCCACGTTACTCCTCGTCGACGACGGCGACGGCCTCGATTTCGACGCCGACGCCCTTCGGCAGGTTGCCGACCTCGACCGCCGAGCGGGCCGGCGGCTCCTCGTCGAAGTAGGTCGCGTACGTCTCGTTCATCTCGTCGAAGTCGTCGATGTCGGCGAGGAACACCGTCGTCTTCAGCACGTCGGTCGCGTCCGCGCCGGCCTCCGCGAGGATGGCCATCACGTTGTCGAGCGACTGCGTCGTCTGCGTCGCGATGTCCTCGTCGTCGAGGAGGTCGCCGTCCGGCGTCAGCGGAATCTGTCCCGCCGTGTAGAGCAGCGAGCCGTTGGTCGTCGCCTGACTGTACGCACCGACCGCGGCCGGCGCTTCGTCGGTTTCGATGACGCGCTTCATACGCGGTGGATTTCGCCACGACGTGATAAAATAGGGTGGAACGACCGGGTCCGCGGCGGAGCGTCCCCGCCGCGGTCAGCCGGGCTACACCGATTTCCCGGAGAGGCTGATGCCGGTCGTGAGCACGCCCGAGGCGAACAACAGCCCCATCCCGAGCGCGGTGACCACATCGCCGTCTCGGAGCGCGAACCCCGCGACGGCGACGCTGACGACGACCAGTCCGAGGCCGAGGAGGGTCAGCGGTTTGGTGAGCGATTCGGCGGTGGGTTCGGTGTTGGGGAGCGTAGCCATGGGTGGATTGGTTGTGGGGGAAGGGTCGATTGCGGTCGGTCAGGAGTACGATTCTCCGGTTTCGATGGGGCCGCTGAACGTCGAGTAGAGGATACCGAAGTAGGTGAACACGAGCGGCAACAGAAGCGCCGACGCGATGCTCATGATGTTCAGCGGGAGCACGGAGATGATGGCGTCCGAGACGGTCAGCCCGGTCGCGGGGTCGGCCAACGGGAACATGAGCGTCGCCACGAGCGCGACGAACGCGAACACGAGCACCGGCACGGCCCCGAACGCGAGCGTGTAGCGCCCCTCGCGGAGCGCGAGCAGGTAGCCCGCAGCGGCGGCGAGGCTGGCGACGACGAGCGCCAGCGGAATCGGTGCGAGAACGCCGAGGTCGGGGCGGACGGCGACGAGGTAGCCGAGCGTGACGACGACGAGCGCGAGGTAGGCGGCCATCGCCCGCGGGCCGTAGTCGGCCACGTCGCGCTGGAGGCTCCCGCGGGTCTTCATGGCGAGGAAGCCGACGCCGGCGACGACGGTGAGCGCGACGACCGCGAGGCCGACGACGACGCCGGGCAGCGACAGGAGCGACTCGACGCCGAGGAGCCAGTGGGCGGCGAACACGCCGAGGAAGAAGGGCGCGCTCACGCTGCCGACGACGAACGCCCGGCCCCACCACGTCTGCCACGCCTCGTCGTGGCGCTGTTCGTACATCTCGGGGGCGAGTCCGCGGAGGATGAGCGCCCCGAGGATGGCGAACATGAGCAGGTAGTGGCGGCTAAAGAGGTTCGCGTACACCGCCGGGAACGCGGCGAACAGCGCGCCGCCGAAGACGACGAGCCACACCTCGTTACCGTCCCAGAAGGGGCCGATTGCGGCCAAGAGCGTCTCGCGTTCCTCCTCGTCGTCGCGGGTCGCGAAGATGGCCCCGACGCCGAAGTCGAACCCGTCGAGGAACAGGAACATCCCGAGGATGAAGAAGACGAGCCCGAACCACAACTCCTGCAACGGCAGGCCGAAAAGCGGGTCGGTGGCGAACGCGCCGTAGTCAGTCATCGCCGGTCACCCCCGCGGGGGAGGCGGCCTCCGCACCCGCCTCGGTCTCGTCGATGCTCGGCGGCCCCTCGCGGATGATGCGGCGAATCACGTAGGTGTAGAGCGCGAGCAGGCCGGTGTACACGACGGCGAAGCCGACGAGCGTGAGCGTCGCCTCGAAGCCGGTGAGTCCCGGCGAGACGCCCTCGCTCGTCCTGAGGACGCCCTGAATGACCCACGGCTGTCGGCCCACCTCGGTGACTATCCAGCCGACCTCGACGGCGAAGATGCCGAGGAGCGACGACCCGACGAACGCCTTGTGCAACAGGTCGTCCTCGTACAACTCGTCGGCCCACCAGCGGTAGCCCGCCCAGAACGCCAAGAGGATGAACCAGAACCCCGCGGCGACCATGAGCCGGAACGACCAGAAGACGATTGCGACCGGCGGGGCCTCCGTGTCGAACTCGTTCAGGCCGGTGATTTCGGCCTGCGGGTCGCCGCCGCTGGCCAGCCACGAGGCCCCGCCGGGGATGCCGATGCCGAACAGCTCTTTCGCGCGCGGGTCGGTGATGCCGTCGAGGCTCGTCGGGATGGCGAAGATGTACTCGGGGACGTAGCTGTCGGTCTCCCAGACTGCCTCCATGGCGGCGAACTTCTGCGGCTGGGTCTCGTAGACGTGGCGGCCGTAGGCGTCGCCGTGAATCGCCTGAAACGGCGCGGTCACGAGCAGGACGACGAGCGCGATTTTGAGCGTCTTCCGCCAGAAGCGCGCGCCCTCGCGGTCGTCGTCGGCGGTGATGCCGCGCTGCCAGACGTGGTACGCCGCGACGCCGGCCATGAACAGCGCGACCGACAGCACCGCGGCGTTCTGCATGTGGACGAACATCCACGGGAACCGCGGGTTGGCGTACGCCGCGATTGGGTCGACGAGCGAGACGACGAGCTGGCCGCTCTCGCGCGCGAGTTCGTACCCCCGCGGCGTCTGCATCCACGAGTTGGCGACGAGAATCCACACCGCCGAGAGCCACGTCCCGAGGCCGACGGCGACGGCCGAAACCATGTAGAGCGCGTCGGAGACCTTCTCGCGGCCGAAGACGAACACCCCGAGGAACGTCGCTTCGAGCATGAACGCCATCATCCCCTCGGTGGCCAGCGGGCCGCCGAACAGTTCGCCGGCCGCCGTCGAGAACGCCGCGAAGTTCGTCCCGAACTCGAATTCGAGGACGATGCCCGTCACGGTGCCGACGACGAACGAGACGGCGAAAATCTTCGTCCAGAACCGCCTGAGCTGCTCGTACACCGGGTCGTCGGTGCGGATGTCCTTCCACGTGAAGTAGATGAGGAAGGGCGCGAGGCCCATGCTCATCACGGGGAAGATGATGTGGACGATGGTCGTGAGCGCGAACTGCAGCCGGCTGGCGATGACTGGGTCGAGCATGGTTGGGGTGCGGGGTCGCTGACGACGGGGCGAACCGGGGCGCGGGGGACGGGGCTTCCCTCTTAAACGCCTTCGTATTGGGGGAGGGTCAATCCCTGCATGCTTCCCACGAAGTGAAAATCATCGTAGACGGTGTCTCCCGCCCGAATTCGACATAATCGTCCGGGTTAAAAGTCGAACGCTCGTCGGAGCTCGGCGGGCCAGAAACGCGCTCACACGCTCGCAACGCGCCCGTCTCGGGTGGGTTCGGGTCGCCAACGCACCGACTGCGCCGCCTCAACCGCCCCGACCGCCCCAACCGCCCCGACCGCCCCAACTGCCCCGACTGCCCGACCGACAAGCATAGGCCGGAACCGTTCGGATGTAGCACATGAACCTCCTGTGGCAGGCTGTCTACGTCGGAATTGGGGTTCTCGGCGTCGTATACCTCGCGTTCCCCGCGCGAGTCTACGCGTTCGGGTTCGAGTTCCTCCGCCGCTCGCCCTCGGAGGAGTCCGGGGAGTCCGCCGCGCCCGTCTGGCTCTACCGGGGTATCGGCGCGCTCCTCGTGTTTATCGGGGTCACGGGATTCGTCTGAGCGCCGGTCTCAAACCCGGTACCCGGCCGGTCCCGGCGACGCGGGTCAGTCGAGGACTTCCACGTCGTAGCCCGCGTCGCGGAGCTCCCCGAGGAGCGACTCGACGTGGTCGGGACCGCGCATTTCGAGGTCGATTTCGACTTCTGTCGCGTTCAGCGCGATTTTCCGGGAGGTGCGGTCGTGCCTGACGGCGTAGATGTTCGCCTTCTCCTCGGCGATGATTTCGATGAGCTGTTCGAGCGAGCCGGGGCGGTCCTTCAGTTCGGTCCGAATCTTGAGGTACCGACCCGTCTCGACGAGGCCACGCATCACCACTGTCGTCAGCGTGTTCATGTCGATGTTGCCGCCGCACAGCGCGGGGACGACGACCTCGCCCTCCTCGTAGTCGAACTTCTGGAAGACGAGCGCCGCGAGCGCGACGGCCCCCGCGCCCTCGACCAGCGTCTTCGAACGTTCGAGCAGGTAGGTCAGCGCCACGGCGATTTCCTCGTCGGAGACGGTGACGACCTCGTCCACGCGCTCGCGGATGACCTCGAAGGGCTTGTCACCGATTCTGCGGACGGCGATGCCGTCGGCGATGGTGTCCACCTCGTCGATGGTCTGAATCGAGCCCTTGTTCAGCGAGTCCGCGGCGCTGGAGGCCTGTTCCGCCTGCACGCCGATGACCCGGGCGTCGGGGAACTGTGCTTTGATGGCCGTCGAGATGCCGGAGATGAGGCCGCCGCCGCCGATGGGGACGACCACGGTGTCGAGGTCGGGGCAGTCCTCCGCGATTTCGAGGCCGATGGTCCCCTGTCCGGCCATGACGTACTCGTCGTCGAAGGCGTGGACGTAGGTCCGGCCCTCGGACTCCTCGATTTCGTGGGCCTTGGTCTGCGCCTCGTCGTAGTCGTTGCCGTAGAGCACCACGTCGCCGCCGTAGCGCTCGGTCGCTTTCACCTTGGAAATCGGCGCGTACTCCGGCATGACGATTTTCGAGTTCACGCCCGCTCGCGACGCCGCGAGCGCGACGCCCTGCGCGTGGTTGCCGGCGCTCGCGGTCACGACGCCCGCGTCCTTCTCCTCCTCGGAGAGCGTCGTGATGCGGTTCGTCGCGCCGCGAATCTTGAACGACCCCGTGCGCTGGGAGTTTTCGAGTTTCAGGTACACCTCGGCACCCGTCATCTCCGAGAAGGTGTGGGAGTACTCCAGCGGTGTCCGTCGGGCGACCGCTTCGACGCGCTCGCGGGCGGCGCGTACGTCGTCAAGCGTGAGCATGGTCGGAAATCACCCGTGTCTGCGTTTAATCGTTCGGGAATGTATCGGTATCAGGGGCGTGATGCCAACCCTCATGGTCGTCGGTTGAGGACTCTGGTTCGCGCCCGCCGACGGACGCCGTCGCGGTCGCTCGCCGGTCGGTGAAAGGGGAAAGGGGGAATGCACGCGTGTGACGTGCAATTGTCTTTCTGGTCCCCGCACATATAAACGTCCCCCACCCGGAGTGAAAGTGAAATCGGGGGACTGCGGCGACCAGTCGCTCGCGTCTGACGCTCGGCATTCGCGCGTCGCATCGAGCGCGGTCGGCCGGTCGCCGCTTCCGGTACCGTCAACTGCGAGAGGGCCGTGGCCTCGGCATGAACCTCGGTCGCCTCCGGCGGGTCTGGAAGCGTATCTTCTCGCTCGCGTGGCCGGTGATGGCCGAACAGACCGCCCAGACGGCGATGCGGACCGTGGACGTGGCCGTCACCGCCGCGCTCTCTCCCGCCGCGGTCGTCGCTATCGGCCTCGCCGACCTCTACGCCCGGTTTCCCCTCCGAATCGGTCTCGGACTCGGCGGCGGCGCGATTGCGCTCTCCAGTCAGGACACGGGCAGCGGCGCGGACGCCAACCGGAGCGAGGCCATCTCGACGGCGCTCCTCCTCGCGTTCCTCGCGGGGATTCCGTTCCTGATTTTCGGCTTCACGCTCGGCGGAGCGGCCATCGACGCGTTCCCGGCGAGCGACCGGGCCGTCGCCTTGGGCACGACGTATCTCGCGGTCATCTTCGCCACCTCGCCCGCGCGGTTGGTCTCGCTCGTCGGCTCGCGGTCGCTGCAAGGCGTCGGCGACACCCGGACGCCGATGCTGGTCAACGTCTTCGCCAACGTCGTCAACATCGGGCTGTCGGTCGGTCTCGGCTTCGGCCTCGTCGGCCTGCCGGCGCTCGGCGTGCTGGGCGTGGGGCTCGCCACTTCGACCGCCAACGTCCTCTCGGCGGGACTGCTCCTCGCCGCGCTCGCCCGACCTGCGTCGCCGACCTCGCTGGTTCGGCCCCGCGACCGGACGGTCGCCGGCCAACTCGTCCGTATCGCCACCCCGCGGGTCGGTGAGGGTATCGCCGCCGAACTCGCGGAGTTCCCGTTCAACGCCCTGCTCCTCGGCTTCGGTGACGCCGTCAACGCCGGCTTCCAAATCGGCCGCCGGGTGTACCAGCAGGTCGCAAGCCCGCTGGCGCGCGGCTACAACGTCGCCGCCAGCGTCCTCGTCGGGCAGGCGCTCGGCGCGGGCGACAGCGAGACCGCGCGATATCAGGGCGGCGCGGTGGCGTTGCTTTCGGTCGTCACGGTCGGCGGTATCGGACTCCTGCTCGCGGCGTTCACCGAACCCATCGTCGGCCTCGTCGGCTCCGGCGGCGGCGCGGACCTCGACTGGGCCGCGAAGTTCGCCGTCGCCTACGGTCTCGCCGCGCCGGGGCTGGCGCTGTTCGTCGGCCTCTCCGGGTCGTTACAGGGTGCGGGCGCGACGCGGATTCCCTTCGTCGCCCGGCTGACCGGGGTGTTCGGCTTCTTCGTCGGCCTGTCGTACCTGCTCGTCGAGGGGTTCGGCTACGGCCCGCTCGGCGCGCGAATCGGCATCGTCCTGTCGTTTACGTGGATGGGGCTGTTCGCGCTCGTGGCGTTCTACCACGCCGACTGGGCGGGCCACGCCGACTCGCTCATGGTCGAACGCGGGAGCGTCGGCGTCGACGACGTGGGCGAAGACGACTGAGGGCGGCGCGTGCGGCGGAAGGCGAACGCGGGAGCGGGAGGCAGAGAGTGAAGGCGACGACGCGTCGCTCCGGGGGCAGCAGACGGAAAAAAGTCGCGTGCGGTTCGTCGCCTATCGCTCGTCGACCGGCGTGAAGTCGAGGTCTTTCTCGCCGGTGTAGCGGGCGCGGGGGCGGATGAGGCGGTTGTCCTCGTACTGTTCGAGGACGTGCGCAATCCAGCCGCCGACGCGCGAGACGGCGAAGATGGGGGTGTAGAGGTCGATGGGGATGCCCATCTGGTAGTACGTCGACGCGGAGTAGAAGTCCACGTTCGGCGCGAGACCCTTCTCCTCACCGATGTACTCCTCGATGGCGACCGACATCTCGTACCACTTCATGTCGCCGGCGGCCTCGCCGAGCGCCTCGGACTTCGCGCCGAGAATCTTCGCGCGGGGGTCCTTGACGTTGTAGACGCGGTGGCCGAATCCGGCGACGCGCTCGCCGCGGTCGAGGGCGTCTTTGACCCACTCGGTCGGGTCCATGTCGCTGTCGTCGACGTCCTTCAGCATCCGCATGACGTTCGCGTTCGCGCCGCCGTGGAGCGACCCCGACAGCGTGCCGATGGCCGACGTGACCGCGCTGTAGAGGTCAGAGAGCGTCGACGACGTGACCATCGCGGAGAACGTCGAGGCGTTCAGTCCGTGGTCGGCGTGGAGCACGAGCGCCATGTCGAACGTCTCGGCGAGCACCTCGTTCGGCTCCTCGCCGTTGAGCATGTAGAGGAAGTTCGCCGCGTGATTCAGGCTCTCGTCGGGTTCGACGTAGTCGTCGCCGCGGCGGAAACGAGCGTACGCCGCGAGCACCGACGGCATCTTCGCCGTGATGCGCTTTGCCTTTTCGAGGTTGACCTCGCGGTCGGTCACGTCTTCGAAGTCGGCGCTTTCGTCGTACGCCGACATCGACGAGACGAGCGTTCGGAGCGCCGCCATCGGTGACTCGTCCTGTTCAGCGAGTTCGCGTGTCACGTCGAGCACGCCGTCGTCGAGCCCGCGGTGAGCCGCGAGTTCGTCGCTGAACGCGCCGAGTTCCTCGCTCGTCGGAAGCTCCCCGTGCCACAGGAGATAGAGCACTTCCTCGTAGCTTGCGTCCCGTGCGAGGTCTTCGATATCGTACCCGCAGTAAACGAGTTGTCCCGCGTCGCCGTCGATGAAACTGAGTTTCGATTCGGCGACCAGCACACCTTCCAGCCCCCGCTTCAGTTCGCCTGACATACCCAGAACGTTGCCTACCATATCAAAAAAGCGTTATCGTTTTCACTCATCTGTTACCGACCGCCATACACATACAGCGGCAGCCCCGTCTGTCGGTTTCGCGGATAGTCGGTGTCTAAAATAGTGTTCGACAATTGTCGTTATTTTCGGGGCACTTATACGGAGTTCCCGAGCGGGCCGCGCGCGCCGCTCGGACGACCTGCAAACTCATATCCCCCGACGGCGTAGTTCTCTCGAACCACGGTGGCACCACTACTCCTGGCAAGCCTTTTGCCGTCCCGTCGTGAAGGCGGGCGCATGAATCCGGAGGACATCGAGTACGAGCCTGTCAGCGTCAAGGCCGTCCTCGCCGAGATGAAAGACACCGCGGAGTTACTCATCGACCTCTCGTACTCCGCCGTCCTCCACGCCAACGACGACCTCGCGGCCGAGGTCCTCGACCTCGAAGAGCGGATGGACATCCTCCAACTGCAGGCGCGTATGAGCCTGATGATGGCCGCCCGCAGCCCCGAGGACGCGGAGGAACTCGCGCCCGTCCTCGGGGTCGTCGGCGCGGCCGAGAAGATTTCGGACGCCGCGGGCGACATCGCCAAGGTCGTCATCGAGGACATCGGCCTCCCGGACGCCATCCGCGCGGCGCTCCCCGAGGCCGTCGAGACGACGATTCGGTGCGAGCTCACCGACGAGTCGCCGTACGCGGGCCGGGACCTCGGTGACATCAACATGGAGACCGAGACGGGCGTCCGCGTCGTCGCCATCCACCGCGCCGGCGAGTGGGTGACGAACCCCGACCACGAGACGACGCTCCGCGCCGGCGACGTGCTCCTCCTCCGCGGCCGCGACGACGGCCTCCACACCGTCCACGAGGCCGCCACCGGCCTCCGGTACGACCCGCCGGACGTGCCCGAGCCGACCATCGAGGACCTCGAACGCGCCGTCGACTCCATCGTCCTGATGAAGGACATGAGCGAACTCGCCGTCGACCTCGCCTACGGCGCGGTGCTGTTCGACAGCGAGGGCGTCGCCGAGGAGGTCGAGGAGCTCGAAGCCGAGGTGGACGCGCTCAAGTCCCGGTTCGAGGCGTGGACGCTCCGCGCGGCGGGTCGCGTCGAAGACCCCGTGTCGCTCCGCGGTCTCGTCCAACTCGCGGGCGCGACGGAGATGATTTCCGACGCCGCGCTCGAAATCGCCGAAGGCGTCCTCCGCGGCATCGACGCCCACCCGGTCGTCGCCGCCGCGGTCAAGGAGTCCGACGAGGTCATCATCCGCCTGCGGGTCGCCCCCACAAGCGACCTCGCGGAAGCGACCCTCGGGGACCGGCGCGTCAAGTCCGAGACGGGGATGCGCGTCATCGCGGTTCGACGGGCCGGCGGCCGCGAGTGGGTCGTCTCGCCGGGGTCGGAAACGCGGCTCCACGGCGGCGACCTCATCATCGCGAAAGGGACCAGAGCCGGCGCGGAGCGACTGGGCGAACTCGTCGGCGACGAACGCGAGTTCGACGAGTAGGCCGACCCCGACCTGACCCATCCCGAAACCGAACTGCCGAAACCGCCGACTCAGAGCGTCTTACTCAGCCGATACGCCGAGACCAGCGTCAGCACCGTCGCCACGAGCAGCGCCGTCGCGGACGCGAGGACGAACGCGAGGAGAAGAAACCAGCCCTCGGGGCCGAGTATCGGGTACTCGCGGGTGCCGGCAAAGGGGCCGAACAGCTCGAGCACCCGAAACAGGTAGGCGACGACGGCCAAGGCGAGACCGACGGCCGCCCCGATAGCGGCGTTTCGCGGCACGTCCAGCGCCTGCACCAGTCCCCCCGTCGGCGGCCGTTCGGGAACGTCGTCTGTCACGGTCGCCGGTTGCGGCCGCGGGACCATAGCGGCAACGCTTTCCTCGGGGCCTCAGCGGACCGAACCCCTAAAGGGAGGCGGGTCCGAGGTTGGCGGTATGATTACCTTGGGAACGGCGAGCGCGGCCCCCGGGGAGATGGACGTGGGCCGCCTCGAAGTCGGCGAGTCCCGCGACGGCGGGAGCGTCGGCCTGCCGGTCGCCGTCATCAACGGCGCGTCGTCGGGCAAGACGCTCTACATGCAGGCGGCGTCGGACGGAGACGAACTCAACGGCGTCGGCGTCATCCAGCGGGTCGTCCCGCAGCTCGACCCCGCGGAGATTTCCGGGGCGATTCTCGTCGTCGGCATCGTCAACTACCACGCGTTTCAGGTCGCACAACACCGCAATCCGATAGACGACACGAAGATGAACCGGGCGTACCCCGGCGACGAGCGCGGTACCTCCTCGGAGCGCATCGCGGCCGCGACGTTCGCCGCCGCCCGCGACGCCGACCTCATCGTCGACCTCCATCAGGGCTCGACGAGCCGGATGATAGACGAGGTCCGCGTCCGCTGCGGTCGCCACCACCGGATGCACGCGAAATGCCTTCGACTCGCCAAGACGTTCGGCTGCGGCTACGTCCTCGACCAGAAGGGTCCGGACGGCCAACTCGCCCGCGCCGGCCCCGACGCCGGGATTCCGACTATCGACCCCGAACTCGGCGGCTGCGTCGGTTGGGACGAAGAGAGCATCGAGAAGGGCGTTCGCGGCGTCCACAACGTCCTCCGCGGCTACGACTTCCTCGACGGCGACGTGGAGCTGAAGGCCCAGACCCGCGCCCGCGGCTTCGACCAGTACGGCTCGCCGGTCGGGGGCCTCGTCCGGTTCAAGCGCGACCTCGGTGAGCGCGTCTCCGCCGGCGACGTGGTGTTCGAGGTGACCGACGTGTTCGGCACGCTCAAAGCCCGCGTCACCGCCGACCACGACGGCATCTTCTGGCGGGCGCGCCGCCTCCCGCAGGTCGCCTCCGGCGAGTACGTCTGTTCCGTCGGCATCGACCTCGACACGTACTGATACCGACTCCATTCCACCCGATTCGACCACTTCACTCGACTCGGCACCACCTCACCCGATTCACCCCCACTCACTTCCCATGACGACACCACCCGACCTCCCCGCTCGGCTCCGACTCGCGTGCGACAGTTGCGGCGAGACGTACGACGCGTGGCGCTGGCGCTGTGCCTGCGGCGAGCCGCTGGATTTCGCGGCCGACCCGACGCCGCCGGCAGCGACCCCCGACGACGCCGACCTCGACTACCGCGACGGCCTCTGGGCGTTCGACGACTTTCTCCCGACGGAGCCGCGCGCCAGCCTCGGCGAGGGGATGACGCCCCTCGTCGACGCCGCGGAGTGGGAGGCCTCGTTCAAACTGGAGTACGTTTTCCCCTCCGGCTCGTTCAAGGACCGCGGCGCGACGACGATGCTCTCGCTCGCGTCCGAACTCGGCGTCGAGCGCGTCGTCGAGGACTCCTCGGGCAACGCGGGAGCCGCCGTCGCGACCTACGCCGCCCGCGCCGGTATCGACGCCGAAATCTACGTGCCCGCGTCGGTCAAGCCCTCGAAGGTCCGCGCCATCGAGCGCGCCGGGGCGAAGCCGGTCCGCATCGAGGGTTCCAGACAGGCCGTGACCGACGCCTGCGTCGAGGCCGTCGAGGCCGACGACGCGTGGTACGCGAGCCACGCGTGGAACCCCGCGTTCTTCGCGGGCACGGCCACCGTCGCCTACGAAATCGCCGCCCAGCGCGACTGGTCGGTCCCCGACGCGGTCGTCACGCCGCTGGGCCACGGGACGCTCTTCCTCGGCGCGTACCGCGGCTTCCGCGCGCTCTGCGAGGCGGGCTGGACCGACCGGATGCCCGAACTGTACGGCGCGCAGGCCGCCGGCTACTCGCCCATCGCCGACGCCCGCCACCACACGGCCGACGAGACCAACGACGTGGCCGACGGTATCCAGATTCTCGACCCCGTCCGCGAGGCCGAGATTCACGAGGCGCTCGACGATACCGGCGGCGACGCCATCGCCCTGTCGGCCGACGCGGTCGAAGACGAACTCGACCGGCTCCACCGCCACGGCTTCTACACGGAGCCGACCTGCGCCGTCGCGCCCGCGGCGCTCCGCGAACTGCGGCTCTCGGGCGTCCTCGACCGCGACGCCGACGTGGTCGTGCCGCTCACCGGAAGCGGTCTCAAATCGTGAACCGGCTCAGAACACAGCTACCGTAGCGCTCTCCACGACCGAAGCCAGCCGACCAACGACCAGCCGCGTCCCGCGTTTTCGACGCCGGCTCTCGCTTCGGCTCCCGTGCGGTCGCCCGCTCGGGCTTCGAGGTCGCGTCGCCGCTCGCGCTCCGCGTCGAGTTCGTCGCGGAGTCGCTCGTTCTCGTCGACGACCTCGTCGAGCCGCGCCCGGAGTTCGTCGAGTCGGTCGAACCCCCCGCGACCGTCGCCCGGTGACGCGCCGGGTGAACCCGGCCGTCGCGCCGGGTCGGCCACCGCGTCGTCGTCGCGCCGATTCCGGTTCAGGCGTCGGTGTCGGTCGTCGTCCGATTGCGTCGCTGACCGCCGCACCGCGCTCGACCAACCGGACGGGTCGTAGAACTCGCTGGTCTCCCGAATCGCTCGCCGGACCGTCTTCGCGCCGTAGGTCGAGCCGTCGGCGTGGACGACTTCGTCCCACGTCGGCCGAAAGAGTCCGGAGTCCCGAAACAGGCGGCACATCTGTCGGGCGTCGCCGGCCGTCCAGAACGCGAGCATCGAACACAGCGCCGCGTCAGCCTCGTCGCGGTCGTCGTAGCCGCTCGCGTCACCCCGCCACAGGCGGGG
>Ga0207754_100083_pt1 | contig 79585 bp, 70 predicted proteins | sample A23E1SouthBayCA_FD_187728 | JGI IMG/M metagenome (GOLD analysis project Ga0207754, IMG submission 187728) | Aerobic enrichment media microbial communities from Eden Landing Ponds, California, USA - A23 E1 (SPAdes) | ecosystem: Environmental > Aquatic > Marine > Unclassified | place: Emeryville...
AGGTCTTCCAAGACCGCGAGCGCTACGCCGCGCTCGCTGCGATCCACGACGACGTACTCGATCGCATCGAAGCCGACCTCCCGCCCGCGGACGAGCGCCCGAGCGTCGTCATGGGTGGCTTCAGCGATCCCTCCGCGCCCTACGTGTACAACGTCGACACACCCGGTTTCCTCACCGCGCACGTCCGCCCGCTCGGACCGACCGACGCGCTCGGCGACGACGTCACTTCGGGAACGCGGATCGACTCGGAGACGCTCCTTGAGGCTGATCCAGACGTCATCCTCGTCTTCGGCGGGTTACATCCGAGCTACGACATGGCGGAAATTCGGGCGGCGCTCGCGAACGATCCGGTCGCCAGCGAGGTGACGGCGGTACGCAACGGCCGCGTCTACGCCCAAGGCGTCCGCTATCAGGGGCCGATCGTCAACCTCTTCCAGTTGGAGATGACGGCGAAACAGCTCTATCCCGAGCGATTCGGCGCGTGGCCGGACTACGTCGAGGGGCCGTATCCGGAACTCCCGACCGCGGCACAGTTCTTCGACCGCCAGCGCGTCGCGGATATCATCACCGGCGACGAGGGTGTCTGAATCGTGTCGAACGACGACGGCGAACGCGACGCCGACACTGGAACCGACGCGCTCGCGTACGACGTCGTGATCGTCGGTGGCGGTCCCGCCGGTTGTTCCGCCGCCGTCTTCACCGCCCGGTACGGCCTCGACACGCTCGTCTTCGACCGCGGAAATGCCTCGCTACGGCGCTGTGCGTACCTCGAAAACTATCTCGGCTTCCCTGCGGGCATCGACGTCGAGACCTTCTACGATCTGATCCACAGCCACCTCGATCGCGCGGGCGCGGAACGCCGCGACGCGCTCGTCGAGTCGGTCGAGCCCCACGGTGCGGGGTTCGCGCTCACGACGGCTGACGAGGGGAGCGTCACCGCCCGTCGCGTCGTCGCGGCGACGCGCTACGACGGCGACTATCTCAGCGGTCTCGACGACGCGGACGCGCTCTTCGAGACCCACGAGCACGACGGCGAGACGCACCAGCATTTCGATCGGGAGTACCCCGACGAAGACGGTCGCACGCCGATCGACGGCGTCTACGTGGCGTCGCCGACGAGCGCTGCGGACGCGCAGGCGATCATGGCCGCCGGCCAGGGCGCGCGCACTGCTCGAGCACTCCTCGCGGACGTCCGCCGCGAGCGCGGCTTCCCGGACGCCATCGCCGATCACTACGACTGGGTGCGCCGCGAGGCGTCGCGCAGCGGCGAGTGGGCGGAGCGCGAGCGCTGGCGCGAGTGGTTCGCGGAGCGCGCCCCCGCCGGCCTCGATCTCGACGACGAGCGCGTCGTCGAACTCCGCGAACGCGAGATCGACCGCCGACTCGACGCCTACCGCGAGGCGGACGAGGTGGCGGCCGCCGAGGAGCGCGGACAGCGCCGCCTCCTCGATCACGTCGACGACGAGTACATCCTCGACGCCGCCCGCGAGATCGAGGCAGCGCGCGACGACGGGGCTGATTGAGCGTGGCGGGGGCTTCATACGACGCCGGGCACGCCGGGCGCATCAAGCGCGCCGTTGACGACTACAGCGCCCTGTTCACGCTCTGTCTCGCGAGCACGCTCGCGGTCGTCGTCGGCGGTCTCGTGCAGGTGAGTTTCGGCTCGTACACGATGACGCTCGTGCAGGCCTGGCAGGCCGTCCTCAACCCGAACGTGCTCTTCAGCCTCGACGCGTGGGGGGCGTTCGTCTTCGGGTCACCGGTCCCCGAGATGTCCCGCGCGAGCCTCATCGTCTGGAACATCCGCCTTCCGCGGGTGTTCGTCGCGGCGCTCGTCGGGATGAACCTCGCGGTCTCCGGCGCGATCTTTCAGGCCGTGACGCGCAACGAACTCGCCAGCCCGTACATCCTCGGCGTTTCGTCGGGCGCGGGGCTAACGATCCTGCTCGTGCTCGTGGCGTTCTCGGGCGTCACGATCGCGCTCCCGTACGTCTTCGGGACGCTCGTGCTCGGACTCTCCTCGCTCCTCCCGGTCATCGCCGCGATCGGCGGCATCGTCGCGTTCCTCATCGTTTACGTCGTCGCGTGGAAGAACGGTACGAGCCCCGTCAGACTCGTGCTCGCCGGCGTCATCGTCGGGACCGTCTTCGGCTCGCTCCAGACGGGCGTGTTCTTCTTCGCGGACGACCTCGGCGTCGTCCAGTCCGCGATCTCGTGGACGACAGGGTCACTGACCGGGACGGACTGGGCGCAGGTGCGTATGGTGCTCCCGTGGACGATCGCGGCCATGGGGCTCGCGCTGATCAGCGCCCGCCAACTCAACGTTCTGCTGCTCGGCGAGGAGACGGCGCGTTCGCTCGGAATGGACGTCGAGAAGATCCGCTTCGCACTCTCCGGCGTCGCGGTGCTGGCGGCGGCCGCGAGCATCGCTGCCGCCGGTATCGTCGGCTTCGTCGGCCTCATCGTCCCGCACATGGTGCGGAACATCGTCGGAAGCGACTACCGACAGCTCGTCGTCGGCTGTCTGTTCGCCGGTCCCGCACTGATGGTCGTCGCCGACGTCGGCGCGCGCCTCGCGCTCAGCCCGACGCAGATCCCCGTCGGGATCGTTACCGGCATCGTCGGCGGACCGTACTTCCTCTACCTCATGCGGAAGAAACAGGACGTGGGAGCGATCTGACGGCGGTCGTGACTGGCGCACGCTCGTCCGCTCGTCTGCCAGCAAAACTAAGGTTTAGACGCATCTAAAGCACGACACTGATGACGGTTCACGTCTCTGGGGTTCTCTCCGGTGGGAGGTGGCGATAGCGTGGTGCTCCCGCTCGACGCCGGCAGTATCAGCGCCCTCATCCGACGGTACGAGGAACTCGGCCCGTTCGCCGCGTCGCTCGTCACGAACTTCTTCGCCACCTTCGGCGACAAGGGACAACTCGCGGTCATCACGTTGGCGACGGTCTACGACGCCAAGCGCGTGTTCGCCGGCGCGGTCACCGCGTTCGCGCTCTGGAACGTCGTCGAGGTGTCGGTCGGAACCGCCGTCTTGGGCGTGCTTCCCGCCGGCGTCACCCCCGTCCTCACCGGCGCGCTGTTCGTCCTCGTCGGCCTCTGGACGTGCTACCAGGCGTACACGCTCTACGCGAGCACCGACACGCGCGTTTCGAGGATCGATCTCCTCTCGGAAATCCTCCCCGCCAGCGTTCACGAGCGCGTTCAGCACTCCGGCCCGTTCGTCGTCGCGTTCGTCGCCATCGCCGTCGCGGAGTTCGGCGACAAGACGCAACTCCTCACGATCAACTTGGCTGCGGCCTTCCCGAACGCGCCGCTCGCCGTCGTTCTCGGCGCGTGGCTCGGCCTCGCCGTCCGCACCGGTCTCGACGTGTTCATCGGACGGTCCGCCGAGCAGTTCCTCCCGATGGCGTTCATCCAAGCCGCCGGTGCCGCGGTCTTCGTCGCCGTCGGTCTCTTCCAATGGGGGTTCCTCGCCGGCCCGACCGTCGTCGCCATCGCCATCGCCGCCGTCGCGTTCGCCGTCGGCGGTGCGATCTACCGTCGCGTTACCGATTCGGCGTCCGCCTGACGCGCGATCGGAGTGACGGTCGGGATGGACGCGGGTCGAAGTCGGGTCCACGTTCCGCGTACCGCCAACGCGTATCGCCGTCCCTTCGTTCACTCCCTCACCCCTCTGCGTCACCCCCACTCTGTTCCCATTCTTCGTCGAGTGCCGCCCGCTCCTCGATCAGCCGGGCGGCCAACCCGGCCCAATCGCCCCGCAGGACACCGGTGCCGACGATCACGGCTCGAGCGGCCCACGAGAGGACGATCCCGACGCAGACCCCGATCAGTCCGAGGCCCAGCGTGACCGCGAGGACGTAGGACGACCCGAGCAGGCAGCCGTACGCACCGACGAGACCGGCGTAGAACGGCGTCCGGGTGTCTCCTGCACCCTTCAACGCCCCGGAGAGCGGGAAGTAGACGCCGATGAAGGCCATGGCGACGGCGAACGCCCGGGTGAACGCGACCGCATCGCCGATCGTCGCGGCGTCGTCCGTGAACAGCCTGACGAGCGGTTCCGCGCCGACGAACAGCGCCGTGCCCGCTGCGCCGAGCGTCAGCAGACTGAGCGCGCAGATCGCGCCGGCGACGTATCGTGCCTCGTCGCGGTCCCCGGCCCCGAGCGCCTGCCCGACGCGGATGCTCGACACCGTCCGAAACGCCCGGAAGAGCGGCGCGGTGAGCTGTTGATAGAGCCGGTTGGCGATGTGGTAGGCCGCGGTCGCCTCGGTGCCGAACAGGAGAAGGAGCGCGTTGAACGGGAAGTTGGCGAGCTCGGTACTCAGGCCGCCCGCGACGTCCGGAGCGCTCACCGCGAGGAGCTGTCGGGTCACGACGATGTCGCGGGGCCACGCGAGCGATACCGTCGTGCGCGGACTCCGGAGTGCGCCGACGAGAAGTACGGCCTCGACCGCGCGACTCGCCGCCGTCGCCATCCCGACGCCGACGATCCCGAGGCGCGGCGCGGCCCCGACTCCGAGTCCCAGTGCGACCGAGAGCAGGATGTTGAGCCCCGTCGCCGTGCCGTTGACGAGCATCGGGGTGCGCGTGTCGCCGATCCCCTGCAGGGCGCGCGCGCCGACGAACCCCGTGATGCGGAACGGTGCGGCCGCCAGCACGATCGCCAGATACTGACCGCCGAGCAGGACGACCGCGCTCTCGGCGCCGAGAACGCCGATCAGGAACTCGCTCCCGAGCACGCCCACGACGGCGATCGGGAGGCCGGCGAGCGCGCCGACGAGCAGGGCCTGTGCGATGGCGCGATCCCGCGTCGCGCTCGACGCTCGCCCGGTCTCCTGACTGGAGATGGCGATCGCGCCGCTTCCGAGCCCCATCCCGACGCGGAGCGGGACGCGCGAGTAGAGATCCGCGAGACCGATCGCCGCCACCGCCGCCGGGGAGAAAAAGCCCGTGATCAGGACATCGACGGTCCGCATCAGCGTGTTCAGTGTCTGCTGGAGCGCGATCGGCCAGCCGAGCGAGACGGTGTCCCGCCAGACCGCCCGGACGCGGGCCGACACGACGGTCATCGGCCGACGCTTTCGTCGGGAGCGATAAATAGGTTCGCGGGAGGGCGCCGACGGAGGCCTAAAGCTGTGACTGGTGCTCTTGATGCGTCAATGGCAGCGTTTTCTCCCTATTCCGCCATCTCGAACCGTGCGCCACTATCCGTTCCCTCAGTTACTGACAATGTCCAGCCGTGAGCTTCCACGATTCGGTTTACAATGGTCAACCCGAACCCAGTGCCGCCACGGGCCGACGAATGGCCCGGTTCGAGAACCTCTTCCCGCTTGTCTGCCGGGATTCCTGGTCCATCGTCTTCGACGTAGATTCCCTGCTCGCCGTGGCGTCCGACACGAACGGTCACGTCAGACCCACCGTGTTCGACAGCGTTCCGGAACAGGTTCTCGAACACGTGCTGTAACCGGTCGGGGTCGCCTTGGAAGGTCAGATCGTCGACGATTTCGATGGTCGCGTCGTCCGTGTCTACTGTGGCCCAACACTTCCCGACGAGATTGGTCAAATTGACTGACTCTGTTTCGCTTATCGTGTCGCCTTGGCGAGCGAGCGTCAGCGTGTCCCCGACTATTGCCTCCATCCGATTGAGCGCTCGTAGGAGTGGATCGAGATGCTCGCTTTCTGCTTGCTCGGTAAGGAGCGTCGCACGTCCCTGTGCGACGGTGAGCGGGTTACGAAGATCGTGAGAAATGACACTTGCAAACTCATCGAGTCGCTCGTTTTGCTGACGTAAGTGTCGCTCCCGTTCGACGCGATCGGTGACGTTCCGAGTGACCCCAATAAGGCGAGTTATCTCATCATCGGTGACGACCGGCGCGAGCTTCGTCTGCCAGAAACGTGCCTCTTCGCCGACCTGGAGTTCCTCTTGGTACGAAATCGGCTCACCAGCGTTGACACAGCGGTGGTAGTTTGCTTCAAGTTCCGCTCCCTGCTCGTCACCGAATACCTTTCGTGGCGTCCGTCCGCGTACTTCTTCAGTCGTAATACCAGTTTGTCGCTCATAGGACGGACTGAGACGTTCAAATTCGAATTTGAGATCACCATCCGCTCCTGTAACATCGATGAGAAAGATCGCGTCTTCCACATTGTTCAAAAGGGCCTCGTACTCTTCGGCGCGTTCCCGAACTTCGATTTCGTACTCTTTTCGTTCGGTAATATCTCGGCTGCTGAGGAGAATCCCACCGATGAGGCCGTCATCAAGCCGATTCCTCATCGTGGCCTCGATCCAGCGCCACGATCCGTCAGCATGCTGGAACCGGACTTCGACAGTCTCGGATTCAGATGGGTTCGATAGAACGGTCTTGACCGCCTCGGCGTTTCGCTCTCGATCGTCGGGATGGACGAATTCATACCCCTCGTGGCCAATCAACTCGTCGGGATCGTAGCCAAGAATGCGTGTGACGGCTGGACTGACGTAGGTTATCGTCCCGTCGGTGTCGACGACTGTTGCAAGATCGTTCAGTTCTTCAACGAGTGTCCGATACCAGTCAGCCCCGTGTTTATTACCCTTTCCGGGAGTCACATCGTCTTCCATTGGTCCTCATATGAATAGTACATAGAAAAGAGTTCCAGACTCCAACAGTCCCGCTACGCCCACTGTAGTCTCCACCTTCAATGGAGGCAACCCAGTATCGACACATGCGATGTATCGATATCCGCGGGCGAGCCCGGTGTATGATTTATACGCCCCGAACCGTCACGTCCCCGTATGGACCGTCGGCATTTCCTCGCCGCCGCTGCACTGGCCCCGCTCGCCGGATGCACGAGCGTCGACGGCCCGGAAACGAGTACGTCACGCACGGAGACGGGTTCTGTCGATGATTCGGGCTTCGAGCCAGTGCCGGAGAGCGACTGGGAGCGCGCTGCTGACCCGCCCGAGTGGGAGCGTGCGGCCGACCGGCGCATCGAGCAGCATCGACGTGGCGACGTGACGGTTGTGGTCAGTCAGGGCGGAGAGCCGGTCCCCGACGCCGACGTCCGCCTCCGCCTCCGCCGACACGCCTACGACTTCTCGACGGCGTACAACGTCGCGCGCCACTGGTCGAGCGAGCCGGGCGACCCCTATCGCCGCTGGGTCTCTCGGCTGTTCAACGAAGCGGTCTTTGAGAACGCGTACAAGTGGCGTCAGTGGACGTCGCCCGACGGCCACGAGCGAACGCACGGCGTCATCGTCTTTCTGCGCGCGAACGACGTCGCCGTCGCCGGCGCGCCGGTCGTCTGGCAGAACGACGAGAAGGACGTCCTCCCCGATGAAGTCTGGACCGCCTACGAGAACGGCGATACCGACCGCCTCCGCACGCTCATCGACGAGCACGTCCGCTCGCTGGTCGGCCACAACGCCGGCGACCACGGGGTTGAAGACTGGGTGCTGTTGAACGAACAACTCCGCTTTCACGACTTCACGGACGCGCTCGCTGACGCCCCGCCGACGCGTTCGCCGCCGCTGCGCGACTGGTTCGCCATCGCGCGCGACGCCGCTCCCGACGCGACGCTCGCCGTCAACGACTACGACATCCTCACGCTCGATCGCCCCGAACACCGCGATCGATACGCCGACCTCGTCACGTACCTCCTCAGTGGAACGGCGCCGCCCGACGAAGTCGCGTTCCAATCGCACATCACGACGCCTGACGGCCCGATCGGGCCCGCCGAGCAGTACGCGCGCCTCGATCGCTTCGCCGGCCTCGGCGATATCGACCTCGTCGTCTCCGAGTTCGATACGCCCGGAATCGCGGACGAGGCCGCGGCCGGCGACTACCTCTACCGGACGCTCAAGACGGTCTACAGTCACCCCGCGAGCGCCGGCTTCCGACTCTGGGGCTACTGGGACGAACAACACTGGCTCGGGGACGCCCCGCTGTTCCGCTCGGACTGGTCGAAGAAGCCCGGCTACCACGCGTACGTCGATCTCGTCTTCGACCAGTGGTTCACTGACGCCCGCGGAACGACGGGTGCGGCCGGCGAGTTCTCGACGACCGCCGACCTCGGTCGCTACGACCTGCGCGTCGACGCCGACTCGGGGACGGTGAGTGACGTCCGCGCGGTGACCGATCCCGACGGTGAGACGCGCCTTCACGTCGAACTCTGAGACACTCCCGCTTCTCGCTCCGACCGCTACCGTCCCGACTCGCCCTCTTCTGCCGACTCGCCGTCCGAATCGGTGCTGTCGCCCGCGCCACCCGCGCCACCCGCGCCGTCCCGCACGAGTGCGCCGGGGACGTTCTGCTTCACCGAGTCGAGCGTCCCCTGCACGCGCTTCGCACCCCGCTCGATCGCGGGCACGTCGTTCGCCTCGCCGTACGCCCGGAGCGCCGCCGCCGACTCGTCGAGGTCGGCGACGAGCGCCCGCAGTTCGTCCAGATCGTCGGGTACGTCCTCAGACATGGTTCTCACGTCGGTCGTCCAGCCGGTCGGCCTTCAACTCGGGTCGTTCGAGCGACTCGTACGGCACGACGTCGACCCGACAGGTGATGCTCGTCGTCTGCTTGAGCTTCTTCCGTAACTCCTCGCCCGCCTCGTCTGCCGGGACGCCGGTCTCCGGGTTCTCCTCGGCGACGACGGTCACGACGTCGAGATCCGGCTTCTCCTCGTGGCTGTCGATGATCACTTCGTATTCGTCGGAGACGCCGTCGTAGGATCGCACGACGTCCTCGATGGCGGTCGGCGCGAGCAGAACGCCGTTGACCTTCGTCAGGTCGTCGAGACGCCCGAGGACGCCGCCTTCGGCGAACCGGAACGTCCGCCCACAGTCGCAGACGGCCGCGCTCTCGCGCAGCCCGATCTCGTCGCGCAACTCGAAGCGGATGTACGGCTGAGCGGTGCGGTTCAGCGGCGTGATGACGATCTCACCCGTCTCGCCGGGATCGACGGGTTCGCCGTCCTCGTCGAGTACCTCGATCAGGAACTGGGCCTCGTTGAGGTGGAGACCGACGCTCTCGCCGTCACAGGAGAACCCCCACGCGCCCGCCTCCGTCGCGCCCGCGTGGTCGTAGACGTCCGCGTCCCACGCCTCCTCGATCCGCGCCTTCGTCCCCGGTACGCTCGCGCCGGGTTCGCCCGCGCAGACGACGGTATCGACCGCGAAGTCCGTCGGCTCGAACCCCTCTTCGCGGGCGACTTCGGCGAGTCGGAGCGCGTACGTCGGCGTGCTGGCGAACGCCGTCACGTCCACCTCGCGCATCTTTCGTACGCGCTGTGCGGAAGAGAGGTTCCCGCCGGGGACCACCTCGGCGCCGATGCGCTCGCAGGCGTAGTGTGCCGCCCAGAAGGCGACGAAGACGTTGTACGAGAAGGGGAAGAAGACCCGATCGTCGGGGCGGATGCCCTGCGCCCAGAGCACGGTCGCCCAGCAGTCCCCCCACCACTCCCAGTCGCTCCACGAGTCGGCCTGTCGGACGGGCTCGCCCGTCGTTCCGGACGTCTGGTGGTACTCCGTGACCTCCGCCGGCGACGTGGCGAGCAAGTCGCCGTACGGGAACGGGTCGCCGCCCTGTGCGTCGCGCAGTTCGCCCTTCTTCGTCGTCGGCACCGACCGGATGTCCTCGAACGTCCGGATGTCGTCCGGGTCGATCCCCGCCGCGTCGAGCTTCCGTCGGTAGAACGGCGAGTGCTCGTAGGCGTGGCGGACCTGCTCGCGGAACCGATCGACCTGGAGCGCCCGCAGGTCCGCACGGTCCATCGTCTCCAGCATCGGGTTCCACATCTGACTCATCGATGCTGCCCCACCGTGTCCGTGTCTCGTCCCATCGATATCCGAACGAAGACCACCACGAACAATAATGTTTGTGAATGTTCGTCAATCCTACGAGAATGAATTACGCGGGCCGGGAAACGGTGGGTTGGGCGTTACGCGCTGCGGACCGCAGTCGCTAGCATCTCGATCGGCGTCGGAGGGCGCTCGGCGTCCTCGTCGCGGTCCCCGAGTTGGGTGCGACAGGACGCGCCGGGCGCGACGACGCGGTCGCCGTTGCTCTCCTCGACCTGCTCGAAGAGAACGTCACCGATCGCGTCACTCATTGATACGTGCTCGGCCTCGTAGCCGAAGCTCCCGGCCATCCCGCAACAGCCCGAATCAAGCGGGTCCACCTCGTAGCCCGCGCGCCGGAGCGCGCCGACCGCGTGGTGGTCCTTTTTCACCGACTTCTGGTGGCAGTGGCCGTGGTACGTCAGCGTCTCCGTCGTGTCGCGGGTATCGAGATCCTCGACGAGCCGGTGCGTGTCGAGGTACCCCATCACGTCGTAGGTGCTCTCCGCGACGGCCTCGACGCGCTCGCCCGAAAGCAGGTCGCGGTAGTCGTGCTGGACCATCACGGCGTCCGAGGGCTCGACGAGGACGACGTCCCAGCCATCCGCGACGCGCGGGTGGAGTTCCGCGACGTTCTCCGACGCCGTCGCGCGGGATTTGTCGAGGAACCCCTTCGAGTGCGCGGGACGACCGCTGTCCGTCCGCTCCGCGAGCTCGACGTGGACGCCCGCGGCCTCCAAGACTTCGACCGTCGCCTTCCCGACCACCGGGTGGCTGTAGTTCGTGTAGGTGTCGACGAAGAAGACGACCCGACGCTCCGCCTCCGCTTTCGACACCCGCGAGCCGCCGCGCGCCTCGAACCAGTCGTGTAGCGTCTGCGCGCGGAAGGACGGCAGACTACGCTCCGACGTGATGCCGAGCGTCCGCTCGAGGAGCGCGCGGGAGCCCGGAATCTTCGTGGCGAGATTCGAGAGCGGCGCGGCCATCGACCCGAGCTTCGAGAGCGTGTCCACGTTGGCGAAGATCCGATCGCGGAGGCTCGCGCCCTCGCGCTGGTGGTACTCGTGGGTCACCTCGGCCTTCATCTTCGCCATGTCGACCTCGCTCGGACAGTCGTTCGAACAGCCCTTACAGCCGATGCAGAGGTCCATCACCTCGTGCATGAACTCGACGTCGAACTGCTCGTCGGGGAGGTCGCCGCTCATCGCCTGCCGGAGGAGGTTCGCGCGGCCGCGCGTCGCTTGGATCTCCTCGTCGCTCGCGCGGTACGTCGGGCACATCACGCCCCCGGTCGTGTCTTGGTCGGTCCGACAGCCACCACAGCCGTGACAGAGCTCGACCATGCCCTCGAATCCGTTGTCGTTCTCCCAGACGAGCTCGGGTTCGAAGTCAGCGTCGAACTCGTAGTCGGGGTCGTAGCGCAGGTCCTCCGTCATCGAGACGCGTCGCGCACGCTCGGGGACGCCCTCCGGGAGCGTCTCGTCCGGATCGTAGCCACAGACCTGTCCCGGATTGAGCAGCCAGTCGGGGTCGTACGCCGTCTTGAGCTCGCGGAACGTCTCCCAGAGCTCGCGTCCGTAGAGTTTCTCGTTCCACTGGGTGCGCGCGCGCCCGTCACCGTGCTCGCCGGAGACGCTCCCTCCCAATTCGACGACGAGGTCCGTCACCTCGTCCGCGATGCTCTCGTAGGCCGCGAGCCCCTCCTCCGTCTTCGTCGTGATCAACGGTCGGATGTGCAGGACGCCCGGCCCCGCGTGGCCGTAGAACGCCCCGAAAGTGTCGTGATCCGAAAGGATCTCTCGGAAGCCCGCGACGTACTCCGGGAGCACGTCGGCGGGCACCGCGCAGTCTTCGATGAAGGAGAGGTGTTTCTCGTCCGTCGTCCGCGAGAGCAGGATCGGGTTGCCGGCCTTCCGGAGCTTCCACACGCGTCCGCGTTCCTCTTCGCCGTGCGCCTCAATGGCGTCCATCGCCGCCGTCCCGACGCGGTCGGCGACGAGCGCGTCCACCTTCTCGCGCCCTTCGTCGTCGCTCTCGGCGTAGAACTCGACGAGGAGCGCGGCCCGTGTCCCCTCGGGGAGCATCTCGACGACGTCGTGGAACTCGGAAGTGTCGCCCGCGAGGTCGATTAGCGTGTCATCGATGAACTCCACGGCCGCCGGGTCGTGTTTGAGCACCTCCGTGACGTCATCGACCGCCGCCGTCAGCTCGTCGTAGGTGAGCAGCGCGACGGCCTTCGTCTCCGGGATGGGTTCGAGTGAAACCGTGGCCTCCGTGATGACCGCGAGCGTCCCCTCGGACCCTGCGAGCAGGCGCGCGAGGTTCACCGTTGCGTCGTCCGGGAGGTCGCTTCCCTCGTCGCCCGCGTCCGCATCCGTGTCGGCGTCCGCCGCGGCCTGCCGCCCCTCGTAGGCCTCGTCGACCAGCATGTCGAAGTTGTAGCCGGAGACGTTGCGCTTCAACTCGGGGTAACGCGCGTCGATCTCCGCACGCTCGGTTTCGAGGACGTTGAGGACCGCCGCGTGGATCCGCGCCTCGATGTCGCCCTCGGCGTCCGCGCGCTCGCGGATCTCGCCGATCGACACCTCGCCGAAGCGCGTCACGCTCCCGTCCGCGAGGACGACTTCGACCGACTCGACGTACGCGTCCGTCTTGCCGTACTTCAGCGAGTGCGACCCCGTCGAGTTGTTCCCGATCGCGCCGCCGATGACGCTGCGGTCGCCCGCCGCGGGATCGGGCGCGAACTTCAGGTCGTAGACGGAGAGCCCGTCGTTCAGCCGCGCGAGCGTGATCCCGGGCTGGACGCGCACCGTCCGGGCCTCGGGGTCGGCGTCCGCCGCGCCGTCCATATGCCGCGTGAAGTCGAGAACGACCGCCTCGTTCACCGTCTGGCCGGCGAGGCTCGTCCCGCCGCCCCGCGGGAGCACCGGAATGTCTTCGGCCGCGCAGTACTCCACCACCGCCGCGACGTCCGCCGTGTTCCGCGGGAAGACGACGCCGATCGGCGTCACCTCGTACGGGCTCGCGTCCGTCGCGTACAGTTCGCGCGAGTACGAGTCGAAGCGCACCTCGCCGTCGGCGCGCTGGTCGAGCGCGTCGAGCAGCTCGGGTCGCTCGACGTCCTCGCCCGCGTAATCGTAGTCGGCGTCCGTTGCCGTCGCCGGGTCCGGCGCCGCGTCCGTCTGTCGAGTCGTCATGGCGTTATCGTGAGAGTGGTCGCTAGCGTTATCAAAGTACACCGTCGAGACGGTGGTCCATCCACCGCCCGCGGTCCATCCTGCGATCAGTACTGGCCGATGGAGGTCGGCGGACTCCCGTGTGGCCCGTAAGGCGCGTCGTCGAGCCACTCACCCGCGGGTTCGTAGTAGTCCGCGACTGCCGCTGCGAGGCGCTTTTTCGCCTTCGTCACGGCGCGCTCGCCTTGGAGATATTCGAGGGCTTGGGCGGCCGCGTCCTTGTTCCACTCGCCGGCGCGCTGGCGGCGCTCGGCGCACTTCTCGATCTCCGCGCGCGCGACCGCGTCGACGTCGGCAGTGAGCGCGCCCGCGATGGCCGAGGCGACCGCGTCCGCGTCCGCGATTCCCGAGTTCATCCCGCGTGCTCCGAACGGCGCGAAGAGGTGGGCAGCCTCGCCCGCGAGCAGCACCCGGTCGTGTTCGTCGGTGTACGTGTCGGCGTTGACCTGTTTGAACTGGTAGGCCGACACCCACTCCACGCGATCGCGGTACCGCTCGCCGAGCGCGCGCGCCGTGTACTCGGAGATGACGGCGTCGCTCGTGAGCTGATCCGGATCGTCGTCCGGCTTACACTGGATGTCGACGCGCCAGCCGCCCTGAAACGGGACGATCAGGAGGTTGCGACCGCCGAGCTCCGGCGTGTCGTAGTGGAAGACGCGCTCGGACGGGCGCGGATCGTCCGGGACCTCCTCGATGTCCGCGATGATGAAGTAGTTCTCCGACTGATCGCCCGCGAAGTCCGCCCCGATCTCCTTCCGGACGGTCGACCCCGCACCGTCCGCACCGACGACGTACGACGCTTCGTGCGTCTCGCCGTCCCCCGTGCCGACCGTGACACCGTCCGGGCGCGACTCGACGGTTTCGACCGGCGTGTTCCAGTGGATGTCGATCCCGACCTCCTCGAGCGTGTCGAGGAGGATCTCCTCCGTCCACACCTGTGGGAGGCTGGTGAACGGCGGGAGCCCCTCGCCGGCGTCGAGGGGGTCGTCGTACGTACGTGAGAAGACCTCTTCTCCGCGGAACAGCGTCCGTCGCGTCGGCCAGACCATCCCCCGCTCGGCGAGGTCCGAACCGAGGCCCGGGTAGAGGGTGTCCAGCGTCCGCAGCGTCGCACCGTGGACGAAGATGGCACGGCTCCCCGGGCGATCGCGGTCCTCGGGGTCGGCCTCGTACAATTCGACGGGGATACCGCGCGCCTGCAGACCGAGGGCCGTGACCATCCCGGTCGGTCCCGCGCCCGCGACGATGACTGGATCTTCGCTCATCTTTCCTGATCAATCGCTTCCGACCCACTTGATGCTTACGCAATCATCCACCACTAGCTGTTCAATGACCGGGAAACGAAAAACGGTCCAATAGATATTACGGCAGACGATATATGGTTCTGCGGCCGCACTTGCTCCGCTAATCGGAGACCTCCGGTTCGGTGGCCGTGTCGATTTCCCCGTAGTGCTCTTCGAGGTACGCGCGTCCCTCCGGCGTCTCCACGAGGATGTCGTCGAAGATGGCCGCGTCCGTCTGGAACTTGTGGACGTTCCGGAGCATCGTGTTGTGGAAGTCCTCGAGGAACTCGCCGTGCTCCTTGAAGAACTCGTGCACCCACCGTCCCATCTGCTCGTCGCTGCGGAACTGCGTGACGAGGTGCCAGTGATAGCGGCTGTCGGCGTTGAAGAACATGAGCACGTGCGGGTCTTCCCGGAGATCCCAGTAACACGACTCCCACCCCTCCGCGAAGTTCGGGTAGTGGAAGGCGATCCGAAAGAGGTAGTGACGGAACATCTCCTGGTTCGGGAAGATCGTCTCGCGGAACGCGCCCGACTCGGAGAGCTCGCGGAGGATCTCGTTGATCCGGTTGTGCGAGAGTTCGATCCCGTACTCCTCCTCCAGGATGTCGCTGAGTTCGCGCGTCGAGACCGTCGGGTACTCGACTCGCACCTTCATGATGACCACGTCGCGCGGCGAGATGTCGAGGTCGCCGTTCGAACTGCTCATGACCACCTCTTCGACCCCACCTCACCAAAACGTTCGTGATGTTCTCCTCGCGCTCGTGGATCGTGCGACGCCACCGTTGCCTCGCCACGCGACGTTCGACGCCGTCGCGGCTTCATGTCCGCCGGCTCGCCCAAACCGGCCGGCTGTGCCGTCTGGCCAACCGCATCGCCCGGGTCGTTCGTCCCGTCCAGACACCCACCCGGAATGCATATGGCTGTTAAACATGCCGGCTGTTCAGACAACACGCTCACAGCTCCTTTTCAGTATTTATTCTCAGTAATTCTGTTCAGATCTATTGGATGGTAATACTGTACAGCATTACTGACTAGTGTTATTGAACAGCACAATATATTGTCTCTGCCCCACAGACACCGCCCCCGAAACTGCGTGCCTCGCTGGCGAACGGCGCGCCCTCGCCTCAGATCTCCCTCACGCGCCGGTAGTCGTCGTCGAGCGCCTGCGCGTCCTCCGGCAAGAGCGCGACGGCGATATACGGCGCGTACTCGTGGAAGTGGTCGACGAGCGCCGCGATCCGATTCGAGTCGATGGCCTCCAACGAGTCCAGGAGCATGAACGGACACTCCTCGTACACCTCGTGGACGAGGTAGCCCGCCAATCCGAAGACGAGTCCGATGACCTCGCGCTCGGACTCGGAGAGGTGATCCACCGTGTCCTCGTACGCGGTGCCGTCCGCGCCCGTCCGGATCACGTGGAGTCGGAAGGCCGTCCGCTCGACCTTGCGGCGTCCCTCGCGGACCTGTTCGGTGGCGCGCTCGATCCAGACCCGCGAGACGTTCTCGTAGTCGAGCACGTCGAGCACCGTCTCCATGTGTTCGTTGAACGACTCGACGGCCTCCGACTCCAGTCGCTCGATCCGCGTCCGTAGCTCCGCGAGCTCGTCCGCGATCGACTCGCGCTTCTCCGTCAACTCCGACTTCCGATCGACTTCCGTTTCGAGCGACGCGATCTCGGACTCGACGTCCTCCAACTCGTCCTGCAGGTCGTTCAGCTCGAACTGGAGCTCGTTCGCCTCCCGGTGGAGGTCGAGCACGGCGCTGTGCCGGCCTGCTTCCAGTTCTTCGACCCGCCCCTCCAACTCCTCGACGGCGTCGGCCGCTTCCTCTCGGTTTTCGGTGAGCCGCTCGACGTTGGCCTCACGGGTCTCGATCTCCTCGCCGAGCTCTTCGAGGCGCGCTTCGAGGTCCTCGCGGCGCTCCACGCGCTCCTCGATCTCGTTGCGTTCCGATTGGACCTCCTCGAGTTCGGTCGTCACCGAGGATCGCTCTTGGCGTTTGTCCCGAGCGAGTCCACGGAGCGTGTCCAGCGTCTCCTCGATCTCCTCCATCGACACCTCGGAGCCGCACGTCCAACAGCGTCCCGCGGCGCTCTCCGCGCCGGCGAGGAGCGCGTCCGTCACCGCGTTCGAGTCGTCCCCGCCCTCGTCGTCCGCGAGCAACTGGAGCACCTCGGTGTGCTCGCCCTCCAGCATCTCCTCGTTGAACTGGATGAGGCTCTGGAGCTGCGTGATCGTCGAGTCGAGCTCGCGCTTTCGGTCCCGGAGCGACGACACCTGCTCGTCGAGGTACTCCGCGCGCTCCTCGGAGACGCCTTCTAACTCCTCAAGCGTCCCCGCGACGTCCTCACGCTCCGATCGCACCGACGAGAGGCTGGACCGTTCGTTCTCCAGTCGGGAGGCGACCCGATCCAGTTCCGCCCGGCGCTCGTTGAGGTCGTCGAGCGCGTCCTCCAGTTCGTCGCGCTCCTCGCGGGACTCGTCGACGTCGGCGTCCGCGTCGTCGATCTCCGCCTGCTTCTCCTCGAGGGCCTCGCGCTTCGCCTCGATCTCGTCGAGCAGTTCGACGCGGCGCTCCTCTAGGTCGGGGATCCGCCGTCCCGCGGCCTCCGCATCCTCGATCTCGCCGTCGATCCGATCGCGCTCCGCGACCAGTTCGTCGATCCGATCGTTGATTGCCTCGGTGTCGACCGGCCGCATCACGAGCTCGCGCAGGTCGCCCTGCGTCGCCACCGCCCGTCGCGCCTCGTTGTCCTCCAACAGGAAGGCGAACAGATCCGCCACTTCGGCGTCGTCGAGGATCGGATTGCCGGAGAAATCGACGCCGTCGCCGCGCCGCGTCAGCACGCGCGTGAACGTCTCCCCGTCGAGGTCGGCCTCGACGCGTCCCTCCTCGCTGTCACCCTTGAGCGTGGCGCGCTCGCTGCCCGCGACGGCCATGAGCGACTGGAGGAACGACGTCCGGTTCGTCGCGTTCCGCCCGACGAGGACGTTCACGCCGGGTGTGAGGTCGACTGAACTCTCTTCGATACCGCCGATGTTGGACACGCGCACGTCGACACCCGTGCCCGTCTCTCGGCTCGTCTGCATACCACCGCGCTACGACGCCCGACGACTTATATGTACTGCAGTTTCAGGCGGTCGAGTCGAGGCGGCAGTCGCAGCCACCGGCTTCGAGGAGGTCGCCGAACTCGTGGCGTCGCCCGCACTCGTCGCAGGTCACGTGCGTCGTCACGATGACGTCGAAGCCGTCGATCGCCACCTCCTCACCAGCGAGTCGTTCGAGGTTGTTCGCGGCAATCTTCTCCGTGCGCGTCTCCAGCGACCCGACCGTGTTCCGCGTCGAGGCGACGCGATCCGCCGGTTCGGGGTTCTTCTCGACGTCCAGACACTCCCGGAGGTGGGTGTGGATCGACTGGTGGGAGACGAAGTCCCGTCGGACCGTCTCGACGTCGACGCCGTCGCGTTCGAGACGGCCGATCGCTTGCGTCCGCATCCCCGCGCTCACGTCGTCGTCCGTCAGGAGCCGATACGTGTTCTCCAGTTCGCCGTCGAGCACCTCGACGTTCGCCGCGCGGAGCGCTGCCTCCAGCACGCGCCGATTGAAGTACTGCTTGAGATCCCGGAGGCTGTACGACTCTCCGTCCTCCCCACGCCACAGCGACGCGAGCTCACCGTCGATGTCGTCGAGCCCGTACGCCTCCGCGACGCGCCCGACCTTACAGTCACAGGACTTCTCGTCCGAACTCATCTATACCTCGCATAAGCTGAGGTCCTACATAGTAGTATCGGCTACCGATTTACAAAACTATACGTGTAAGTCGAAGCGGGCGCTTCTCCCGCCCGTCTAGGCGGGTTTACCGGTCGTATCCCCACTCCCGGAGGACGTCCGCGGCCTCGTCGAGGTGGCGCATCCCCGCGAGGTAGATCGCCTCACGTGCGTCGAGCCGATAGACGTCCTCGCCGAGGAGTTTCTCGAGGTCGCGCTCTGCGTCACGTGCGAGCGTGTCCGTCTCGTCGCGGACGAACAGCTGATGGACGTCCGGTCGCTCGTCTTTCACCTTGTCCCGGCGGTAGATGTACGGGAACTCGGCCGGCACATCAGTCCCCTCGTCCCCGTTCTCGGCCGACGCGTCGGCTCCGTCGGCGTCCGATGACTCGCTCGCTGCCGCGTCCGCCGGGGCGTTGCCGGCTTCGTCCTCGGCCGTCTCTCGGTCGGTCGCTGTCGCCTCGGCGGCGGATTCGGTCTCCTCGTCGTCGGCAAACGGATCGCTGGCTCCGGGCTTCATAGTCGCTCCTCCGTCGGGACGTCGTCCTCGTCGATCTCCATGCCGAACTGCTCGGAGACGTACCGCGCGAGCGCGTCGAACTGCTCGAGCGTTTCGAGTTCGCGCTCTCGGACTCGATCGCGTTCCGTGGCGAACGCGTACGGCGTCACCTGTGCGTCCCACGCGCCTTCCAGCATCGCGCGACGCTCGCGGATCTCCACGGGCGCGACCGGGAACTCCTGCGCTTCGAGGTCAGCCTCGTACTCGGCCTGCTTCTTCGTGTTCGAGACGCGATTCGGGACGACGGCGAGGACGCCGATTTCCACGTCGTCGAGTTCTGACTCGATTCCTTCGACGGTGTCGCGCATCCCCTCTACTGACTCGCGGCCCTTCGCCGAGAGCTCCAGCGGAATCAGGAGGTTCGACGCCGCATACACCGCGTTGTAGACGTGTTGGCCGCCCATCGCCGGCGGGTCGATGAGGATGACGTCGTAGCGCGACGGCACGTCGTTCTCCTCCAAGACCCGTCGGAGCTGCCGCTCGGGGACGAACTCCTCGCCCATGTCTTCCTCCATGCGCTGTGCACGCAAGAGGTTGCGTTCGAGCGACTCCAGCATGTTGTGACTCGGCACGAGATCGATCCCGTCCGCGACCGTCGTCACGAGGTCATCGAAGTCGCCTTTCGGCCGCTCGATCATGTGGCGGACGAGGTTGTCCGCCTCGGGGTTCGCCCGATCCTCGGTCGCGCCGAAGTGGTGGGTCGCACCGCCGTCCTGCGGGTCGAGGTCCACGACGAGCACGCGCTGGCCATGTCGGGCGTGCGCGGCCGCGAGCGTGACGGTGAAGGTGGTCTTTCCCACCCCGCCCGCCTCGCTCCAGATCGTGTATGCGATCGTCGCCATGCTCCTTCACTCACCGTCGCGGGGCAAGTATTTTTCGCCAACCTCTCCAGTCGTACTGCCCAGTATTACCAACACCACCCGATAAACCGCATGAGGCGATATATAGTTCCGACTGACATCGACAGGACCATCTTGTGACGCGACGTCCAGTTGTCGTCGTCGGAGCCGTTTCGCCGCTTAGTCCCCTCTCTCGCGGTTCTCCACATTTTCGACGACGTCGCCGAGGAGTCGATCACCGAACGCGACGACGCAGAGGCCACCGATGGCGTCGAACACGAGGTCAAGGGCGGTGTCGCGCGGCCCGTACGTGACGAGGAGGGGTTCGAAGCCGAATCGGCGCGCGGTCCGGTGGACGGCGTACTCCATCGCCTCCCACAGCACGCCGAGGCCGAGCGTGGCCGCGAGAACGGTTCGGGTCGTGTCGTAGCCTCGCCGGCGCGCCAACAGGTGGGCGGCCGTTCCGACGAGCGAGGCGGAGCAGAGATGTGTGAGGTGGTCCCACCACCACGTCTCGTCGTAGGGGCCGAGCATTCCGATCGCGTGGAGGAGGGAGGCCATCGAGATCCAGACGCGGTGTCGCGGGGGAACGGTGAGGAGCGTCCGACGTTCGAGCACCTCGGGGAGGAACGTCGCCGCGAATCCGACGAGCGCGTTCACGAACGCGCTCGGGTCGCGCCGACGGAGTCCAGCGATGGCGACCGCAAGGAGACCGAGCCGGAGCGCTCGGTCGGTCGCGCGCCCGGCGTGGGTGGACGGATCCACAGTCATCACCGCCTGTCTCGCGCGCCACGGTGTTAACTCCGCGGATCGACGCCCCGCGGACCGGCTAAAGAGTATTACTAACCAGTCATACTGTCTGAAAACACTCGCATACCGCCTTCGCCGTCCGCAACGACGCCGGCGCTGCCGTCTACACTGCACCCCAGAACCCCACCTCAGAAGTCGTTGAGGCGGCGTTGCGATGCAGGGAGCGGATCGTCGTCGTCGGCCTCGTCCGGGTCGGCCCCGAGGAGTCGCGGGAGCGCGGTGTCGGCGAACGTCAGCCCGACGACGAGCAGGATCGGCGCCAGGAAGAGCCCGTAGAACCCGAGGACGACCGGACCGAGGGTGTACGCGAGCATCAAGAGCCCGACGTGGGTGTTCTCGCCGCTGAGGATCGGGCGGAGTACGATGTCTGGGATCGTGTCCACGACGACGACGGCGACGACGAGGAAGCCGACGACGTAGACGAGCAGCCCGGTCCGGCCCGTGAGCGCGACCGGGATCGCGGTGATCGCCGCGAGCGGGAGGTAGACGAGCTTCATCCCCACGACGGGGACGAGGCTCGCCAGGCCGGTGAGCGCGCCGGCGAGTGCCGGATACGGTACCTCGACCGGCGCCGGCGCGACGAAGTTGTACGCGCTGAACGAGGCGATGGCGATGAGCGCCACCGCGATGACGTTCAGGAGGTTCCCGAAGAGGACGGCCTCGAGCTCGACGTCCGTCGCCTCCAGATAGTCCCGGACGATGGCGTCGTCGTCGAAGCGCAACAGCCACTTTCGGAGGCGTCCGCCGTCGATGAGTAGGTAGTAGGTGACGATGATGATGACGAACAGATCGAGGAACAGCTCCGAGAGGAGCCCCGTGAGGAAGGCCGCGTGGTCGGTCGCGAAGGTGATGAACGGGCTGAGCTGCCCCGACTGATAGGCGGTGTAGAGTCCGTCGATGGTGAGCGGTGGGAGGGTGCCGATCCCCTGGAACCACGGGAGGCGCGCCGCGGCGACGTCGAGGATGGCGGACTGCGTGATGAACGACCGGGCGTCGACGACGAGGAGGACGACCGCGTAGCCGATCAGAAAGACGAGCGGGACGGCCAGCGACGCGAGGACGATCGCCGCGCGTGCCCGCGAGGGCAGATGGAGGCGTTTGAGCGACTTGTGGTAGCGCCGCGTCGAGTAGTAGAGGAAGACCGAGACGGTCAGCGGCGCGATGAACCGGTACGCGAGGAGGGCTAGGGCGACGGCGACGAGGAGGCCGAAGCAGGCGACCACGAGTCGCTTCTCGTTCATGCACGAGCGTCTCGTGCGCGAGTAGTAAAGCGTGGGGTCGAATCGCGCACCGGCCGCGACGACCCCCCCGCGAACCCCATCATCACTCGGTGCCACGATCGGAACCTCGTATAGTAGGCTCCATACTGGGGGGAGGTAAGTGAATAGACGACGCGCTTTCTCCACCGGAGGCACTCTGTTCGGTCGTTATGCGACTCAAACTCGCCGCCATCGCACTCGGAATCGTCATCGTCGCCTCCGCCGTCGGGGCGAGCGCGTTCACTACCGCGACCGTGGAGCGTGACGCGAACCTCAGCGTCGCCACTGACAGCGGCGGTCTCGTCGGCTTGACCGCCGGCGACTCCGGACTCGTCACGACGAATAACGACCAGCTCGCCATCGACGTCACGGAGGGCACCGCCTCGGGCGTCAACCCGAACTCGACGCTCACCATCGGCAACAAATCGTCGCCCGCATTTAACATCACCAACAACTTCCCGAACGCCCACACGTTCAACGTCGCGTACGACATGGCCAACACTGATAACGCCGATAGCACGAAGAACGTGCAATTCGAGCTCATCAACAGCAGTTCCGGCGACACCGTCGCTACCGTGAACGAAGATAGCGGGAATGAGACAGAAATCGGCGCGAGCGAGACGATCGGCGTCATCGTCACCGTTGACTCGACCGGGCAGAGCACCGACGACCTCTCCGGGACGCTGAACGTCACGGCCTAAACACCGCTTCCCGTTTTCGTGCTCCGTACCGTCACCCTCGCCGCGCTCCTCGTCGTCGCCGCGCTCGTCGCCGCGCCGGCCGGATCGCCGGTGCAGGTGTCCTACGTCTACTCGGACAGTATGGACCCGACGCTCGGCGTCGGTGACGGCTACGTCCTCGTCCCCGCCGGCGACGTCGAACCCGGTGACATCGTGACGTTCTGGAGCGAGACGCGCGGGGCCTACACCACCCACCGCATCGTCGCCGAGACGGCCGACGGCTTTCGTACGCAGGGCGACAACAACCCCGTCGCCGATCAGGCCGCCGGCTATCCGGCCATCCCACGCGACGCGGTCGTCGGCCGCGTGCTGACGTGGGACGGGTCGCCCGTCGTCATTCCGCACCTCGGGCGCGCCGTCCGCTTCGTCCACGAGCACGTCGCCCTTCTCGCTGGTCTCGTCGGTCTCGCCGCGTTGCTCGGCCGCGGCCGCGCGACCGGGCGCCCGTCACGACCCGCGACTGCTGGCTCGGTCCTCGTCCCGCTCCTCCTTGCGGCGGTGGTCGGAGCGACCGGCATCGTCGCGTTCGGCGGCGTGACGCACGCGGAAACGATCGTCGCGGTGGACAGTCCGACCGGTACCGGGTCGCTCCAGACCATCACCACAGGGACGACACACGCGCTGAACTACACTGCCACCGTCCCGTCGCGGGCATGGACCGACCGCGTCGTCCACACTACGGGCCTGCACGACGTCGCCGTCTCGCGGAACGCCACTTCGTTGAGAGTCGCTGGACGGGTCCGTGCTCCGACCGAGCCGGGCGCGATTCCGACCGAAGTCGCGATCCGACGCTATCCAGCCGTGCTCCCACATTGGCTCCTCGCCCGCCTCGACGCCGTCGCGCCGCTGCTCGCCGCCGCCGTCTCCGCGGTGCTCGCGTTCTCGCCTGCCGTCGCGTTCGCCGTCCTCGTCGACGGCCGCGAACGCCTCCGTGCGTCGCGCTCGCGCTTGTGGCGACTCCTCACGGAGGGGTTCGAGTGAGCCGGCGCCACACCCGCTCTCGCGGGCCCTCGGGTCGCGCGCTCACCGCCGCGCTCGTCATCACCGTGCTCGTCGCCGTTGCCATCGGTGGCGCGGGCACGGGCGCGTTCGCCACCGCAGACGTCGAACGCGGCTCCGCGCTCCCCGTCGCCACCGACGAGGCCGGCGTCGCCGGCCTCGACGTAAGTGCGTCCGTGGCGGCGAACGACACGAGTCGCCTCGTCACCGTCACGAACGCGCTCGACGCGCCCGCGAGCGTGACCGTCTCGCTCCACGAGAACGCGCGCGACGACGCCGACCTCGTCGTCGATGGCGCGACCGTTGGGGACGAGGCGACGGTCTCTCTCGCTCCTGGCGCAAGCGATTCCGTTGACGTCCGCGTCGCATCGAACACGACGCTCGACACCGTCGCTTTCGACGTCACCGCGACCGGCGAGCGTGGCGTCACCGTCTCGGCACCTGACCGATCCGCGACGATCACCACCTGACACATCGTGCTCCCACCCCGACTCAGATACGTGCTCGCCAAGCGCGGCCCGGCCGTCGCGCTCGCCTTCGCCCTGCTCGCGCTCGCGGCGTTCGGCGCGGCCGCGTGGACGATTACCCATCCCCCGACGACGACCGTCACCGACCGTTCCAACGTCCAACACGTCACGCTCGACACCTCCGGGCGCGCGACCGTCACCGACGATGGAGCGCTCCACGATCCGGGGACGGTCCTCGATGATCCCGTGATCTACCCGCGTGCCGCGCCCGAACTCGTCATGACAGCGCGGACCGGGAGCACGAACACGTCGCTGGCGCGCGTCACGCAGAACGTCACGCTCGTCTACACGGCCACGCGGGGCGACGAGACGTTCTGGACCCGCGTCGTCCCACTCGGATCGAACACGACGACGGACGCCGCGACCGTCTCGACGCCCGTGCGGATCGACACCGAGCGCGTCCGCGATCGCCTCGCGGACTACCGGGCGAGCGCAGGCGACGCCGGGAGCGTCGACGTCGCCGTTCACACCACGGCGACCTATCGCGTCGCGGGCTACACGGGAACGCTCTCGACGAGCGCGCCCCTCTCGTTCGGCGACGCGTGGTACGACGTCGAGCCGACCGACGACACCCGACGCCACGACCGCGAGGTCGCGCGCACGGTCGTCGTTCCCGGTGGCTCCCCCGTTCCACCGTGGGCGCTCGCCGGCGTTGGCGGACTCCTCGCGCTCATCGCCCTCCTCGTCGCCGCGTGGCACCGCGCGTGGCGGCCCGCGGCCCCGCGACTCGCCGAGACGGTCCACCGACACCGCCACGACGAGTGGATCTCGACCGGCCGCGTCCCGCAATCCGGGGAGACGCTCGTGGTCGAAACGGCGACGCTCGAAGACCTCGTCGACGTCGGGATCGACGCGGGGTCGCGCGTCATTCACGACCCCGAGCACGGCCAATACGTGGTCGTCACGCCCGCAGCGCATTACCGGTACGACGCCCACGCGGACAGTGAGGCCACGTAACTCACCGCTCGAAACGGGATCGACTGATAGAAGTCGTGGCCGGAACAATATGTGGTAGATGCCGGACGCGTCACCGACTCGTCTCGTGTTAGTCGACGACGACCAAGCTTATCTCGACCTCCTTGAGACTGCGCTCGAACGGACCGACACGCCGCTCGCCGTCACGGCGACGACCGACCCGGAGCGTGTCCTTGACATCGTCGATGCGGGTGCGGTCGACTGCGTCGTGAGCGACTACGAGATGCCGACGCTCGACGGGCTCGCTCTCCTCGATGCCGTCCGCGACGCCGCGCCCAACCTCCCGTTCGTCCTCCTCACGGGCGTCGGGAGCGAGCGCGTGGCGAGCGACGCCATCGACGCCGACGTCACCAGCTACCTCTCGAAGTACGCCGAGGAGTCCATCGCGGCGCTCGCCGAGCGCGTCGCCGAGACGGCCACCGACGCCGTTCGCACGTACTACCGGCGGCGCGCGCTCGACGAACACCTCGCGTTCGTCAAATCCGTTCTCGGTGCGCTCGACGACGTCGTCTACGTCATCGACATGTCGGGGACGCCGCTCTACTGGAGCGACGCGCTGCGCGACGTCACCGGCTACACCGACGACGACCTCTCGCACCTCACGGCGTACGACATCGTCTCCGAGAGCGACCACGAGACGCTGACGGCCGCCCTCGACACGGTCCGGGGCGGCGCGTCCGTCACCGTCCGCCTCTCGCTCTCCCCGCGCGATGGCGACCCCGTTCCCTTCGAACTCAGCGCCGCGCCGCTCTACGGCGACGACGGCGACGTCGTCGGGATCGCCGGCATCGGGCGCGACCTCACGGAACGCGAGCGCTACGAGCGCGGCCTCGAAGGCCTCCAGCGGACGACGAGTCGCCTCCTCGACGCGGACGACCCCGACGCCGTCGCGGCCACCGTGACCGACGCCGCCGAGTACGTCGCCCCGGACGCCTACGGCGTCGTCTACCGGCACGACCCCGACCGGGGGACGCTCGTCCCTGCGGCCGCCACCGACGGGATCGACGACGAGGCGTTCACCTACGACGTCGCGGAGGACGCCCCGGCACCGCGCGCGTACCGCTCGGGCGATCCGGAACGCGTCCCGACTGCGAGCATCGGCGACGACCGGGATCGAGGAGCCGTCGACAGCGTTGCGGCCTTTCCGATCGGGGACCACGGCGTCCTCGTCTTCGGCTTCGACGAGACTGACGACGACGCGGCGCGCGTGTGGACGCTCGCCGGGATTCTCGCCGCGAACGCGACCGCCGCCCTCGACCGCCTTGATCGGACGGCCGCACTCCGCGACCGGGAGCGCGTGCTCGCCACGCTCCACGCTCGCTCGGCGGAGCTATCGCGCGCGACCGACCCCGAAGCCGTCGCCGAGACCATCGTCGACGCGGCGCGAAGCGCCATCGACGCGCCCGAGTTCGCGGTCTACCGCTGGGAGGACGCGGCGGGACGGCTCGTCCCCTCGGCCGTCGCTGGCGACGTCGACCCCGCGATCGTGGATGCGACGGCCGACGGGTGGCTCGTCTGGGAGGCGTTCGTGGAGGGGAAAACGACGGTCGCGGACGACCTCGCGGACGATCCCTCGCGGGCCCCGTGGCCGAGCGCACGGAGCGCGGTCGTGGCCCCGCTCGGAGAGCACGGCGTCTTCGTCGCCGCCGCGCCGACCCCGAACGCCTTCGACGACGGCGACGTCGAGTTCGTCGACCTCATCGTGACGTACGCGACGAGTGCGCTCGAACGCGCCGCTCGCGAGGCTCGCCTCCGCGAGACCGAAGACGAGCTCCGCGAACGGAACACCGAACTCCAGCGCCTCAACCGCCTCAATCGAGTGATCCGCGACATCACGGGTGCGCTCGTGGACGCCGAATCGCGCGGCGGCGTCGTGCACGCCGTCTGCGAGAACCTCGCCGCCGACGATCATTACGCACTCGCGTGGATCGGGCGCCGCGAGGCCGGCGAGACGTGCGTCGAGGCGTGGGCGGGTGACGGCGAGTCGTTCCTCGATCACGTCGTCGCGTCTGGGGTGGCGCATCCGCTGTCGGGAACGGAGACGGGGACGGGGGCGGCCAGCCAGCCGACCGTCGTCGACGACGTGTTGCGCGACCCCACGTTCGCGGGACTGCGCGACGAGGCCATGCGCCGCGGATTCCGAAGCGCGATCCGCCTCCCGCTGTGTCACCGCGATCGGTGCTACGGCTTCCTCGAACTCTACGCACGCGTCCCGAAGGCGTTTGAGGGCGAGGAGCGCGACGTCCTTTCCGAACTCGCCGCCCACACTGCGGACGCGCTCGGTGCCGTCGAACGGACCGAGACACTCCTCTCCGGGCGGTCGCTCGAACTGCGCTTCTCGCTGGCCGCGACGGACGACCCGCTGTTCGCACTCGCCGAGCGCGCCGGACGCACACTCGACGTGACGTCCATGGCTCCGCACGATGGCGGGTGGCTCCTCCACGCGTCGGTCGCGGGTGAACCGACGCCGGTCGTCGAGGCCGCAACCGGGCGCGTCGCCGTCACCGACACCAAAGTCGTCCGCTCGGACGACGACGGGTCGGTGTTCGCCGTTGTCGTCTCTGACTCGCCCGTTCTCAGCGCCTTCGCGGACCGGGACGCGACGATCCGCCGCCTCCGTGCGACGCCGACTGGCGGAACCATCACTGTCGCGCTCAGCCCCGCGACCGACGTCCGGGCGTTCACGGACGCGATCCGGGAGCGCCTTCCGAACGCGGAGCTCAGCCGTCGCGCGCCGACGGGCGACACCGCGGCGAACGCCCTCCGTCACGATCTCTCGGAGATCCTGACGGCCAAGCAACTGCAGGCGCTTCGAACCGCGTACGCCCGCGGCTACTTCGAGTGGCCGCGCGAGACGACGGGCGATGTCGTCGCGGACGACCTCGGCGTCTCCGGGCCGACCTTCCACCAACACCTGCGCAAGGCGCTGGGTCGTCTCCTCGATGATGCCCTCGAGATGTCGACCCGATGAGTCACGCATCGGATGCGCGTTCCAATCGCGGGGCCTTTCACCTCCCGACGTCTTCCCGGTGTATGAACCCCGAGAATCCCGAGGACTCCGAGGACCCAGCAGACGTCCGCGCGGACTGGGCGGACCGCGAGGGCGAGTTCTCCCCGACCTACTACGCGCATCTCGGGCCGAACGAGGTGAGCGAGACGATCCGCGACGCCCTCGACCACTACGTCTCCACGGACGCCGCGATCCTCGAAGTCGGCTGTAGCTCCGGTCGCCATCTCGAACACCTCCGCCGCGGCGGCTACGAGAACCTCACCGGGATCGACCTCAACGACGAGGCGTTCGACGTGATGTCCGAGGAGTTTCCCGCGCTCGCCGAGACCGGGTCGTTCCGCACCGGCGCCATTGAGGACGTCGTTCCCGACTTCGACGACGACGCCTTCGACGTCGTCTACTCCGTCGAGACGCTCCAGCACGTCCACCCGGACGATGCGTGGGTTTTCGAGGACCTCGTCCGCGTCACGTCCGATCTGCTCGTCACCGCGGAGAACGAGGGCAACGGCCCCCAACGCGGCCGCGAGGGCCGTGAGGTGAGCTACGTCAACGACGACTTTCCGCTCTACCACCGCGATTGGAAGGCGATTTTCGGCGATCTCGGACTCGCGGAACTGCTGAGCGAATCCACGAAACGCGACACGATCCGCGTCTTCCGCGCCCCCTGACGGGGCGTCGGCGAAACCGTGGTTGGGCGTGTGTTTTTTCGCCTCACACGCTGATGGGCCGGTATGGCTGGTGAATCCACGCGCGTGCTTGACCGCGGCGACGACGCCCCGGCGTTCTCCCTCCCGGGCGTCGACGGCGAGACGTACGACCTCGACGACTTCGCTGACGCCGAGGCGCTCCTCGTCGTCTTCACCTGTAACCACTGTCCGTACGCGCAGGCGAAACACCCAGCGCTGAACGCCATCGCGGCCGACTACGACGATATTGCGGTCGTCGGAATCAATCCGAACGACGCCGACGCCTACCCCGCAGATTCCATGGCGGGCATGCGCGAGGAGGTCGAATCGGGACGAATCGACTACGACGCCTACCTCCGCGACGAGTCCCAGTCGGTCGCGGCGGCCTACGGCGCGGTCTGCACGCCCGATCCGTACCTCTTCGCGCGCCGTGGTGACGCCTTCGAACTCGTCTACCACGGCCGGCTCGACGACGCGCTCAACCCCGACGCGGACCCGTCCGGCGAACCCGGCTTCGAGATGCGCGAGGTCATTGATGCCGTCCTCGCCGGTGAGGACGTCGACACCCCGTTCCGTCCGTCACGCGGGTGCACGATCAAGTGGCGCGACGGGAACGAACCCGACTACTGGGGCGAGCGCTGAGCGACGGCGATCATTCGCGTACCACTCGGAATACAGCACATAGCAAAAAAGATAGGAGTAGGCGGATATCAGCTGGATTCAGGATGCCGTGATCCCGGCGCGTGAAACTAGGACGAGATTAGGAGTGCGGAAGCTCTCTATAACGCGGAAATAATCCGAAAACGATTCGGGGCAATGATGGATAACTCACAACTGACTGAAATATAGAACATGTTATCTATATGTGGGAAAGACAGGTTTCTATCACTATCAGCCTCTGCCGCCGGCGCGAGCGCGGCGTCGTCGACCGCCGGGTGTGTCGGCACGGAAGGACATATACGTGGACCGGGTGTAGGTGCCGGCGATGACACAGGAGTCGGCGACCGTCACGCGCGTCGAGTTCGACATGGAGTGGCCGCCCGGCCACGTCGCGATGTACGTCCTCGACGGCGCGGAGACGATCCTGTTCGACGGCGGCGTTCCGCCCGAGCGCGTCGACGGCGCGTCGTTCGCGGAGCGCAGCGGCTACGCGCTCGACGAAATCGACCACGTCTTCCTCACGCACCCACACCCCGACCACATCGGCCACCTGCGCGCGGTCGTGGCGGCCGGCGATCCCGTCGTCCACGCGCCGCTCACCGCGAGCGACCGCCTCAGACGCCCGCCCGAGGTCGTCGCGGAGCGGACGCGTCAGACCATCGCCGCGAGTGGTGCCGACGCGGAGACGCAGGCGACGATGCGCGAGGAGGAGCGTTCGATCCGCGATCGCATCCGGCGTGACCTCCCTCTCGACGCGGTCGACGACTGGGTCGTGGACGACCAGCGCGTCACCGTCGGCAACCGGACCGTCGACGCCGTCTGGACGCCGGGCCACCAGGCCGACCACCTCTGCTACGTCACGGACGTCGGCGGCGAACACGTGATCTTCTCGGGCGACATCGCCATCGAACCGTTCCGCCCCGCACTGCTCAACGACCGCCTTGACCTCGAACGCCACCGCGCGGTCGCGGACTATCGGCGCTCGCTCGACCGACTCGATGCATTGTCGATCGACCGTGTGTATCCCGGTCACGGCCCGATCCACGAGGCGTTCGCGGCGACCATCGAACGCGACCGCGGGAGCCTCGATCGCCGTCTCACGGGCGTCCATGACGTCCTCGCTGACGGTCCGGCAACCGCAGTCGACGTCGCGGACGCCGTCGTCGGTGATCACGACCTCGTCTATCTCTTCCCCGAAGTGCTCGCCGCGCTCTGCGACCTCGTCAACCGCGGGGTCGCCGTCCGCGAGGACGGACCGAACGGGGAGCGCTATCGCCTCGCCTGACGCGCATCCGGTGGATGCCTCCCTGCCCTTTCACGGATCGGACCGATCCGTCCGTCACGGGTGGTGATGGGGGCCGGCCGCGACGAACCGTTCGCCGCGATCCGCGTAGGTGCGCCAGTTCTCCTCGATCCGCTCGCGCTGGTCGTCAGTGAGCGGCCGGGTCTCTGCCGGAGCGCCGTAGGCGAGATGGCCCGCAGGGACTGTCTGCTCCCGCGTGACGACGGTGTTCGCGGCGACGATGCAGGCCTCCTCAACGTGCGCGCCGCCGAGGACGCGACTCCCCATCCCGACGATGGCGTCGTCACTGATCGTTGCGAAGTCGATCGTCGCCCCGTGCCCGACGCTCACCCGGTCCCCGACGTCGGCACCGTGGAGCATTGCGAACTCCTGGACGTTCGTGTCGTCGCCGACCGTCACCGGTGCGTGGTCGCCGCGCAGGCAGGCGAACGGCCAGAGGCTGGCGCGCTCTCCGACCGCGACGTCCCCGACGAGGTACGCGACGTCGGCGACGGACGCGCTCGACGCGAGTATCGGCTCGGCGCCGTCGAAGCTGTGTTGCACGCTCGACTCGTGCGCCCGCGCTCGACAAAGCGTTTGCTCCGTCCCTGATGCACACGAATGATCGACACGGACCGACGTGATTTAAGAGGACGCGGGCGAACGTTCGAACGCATGAAGTTCGTCACGTTCGACGGCGACAGACTCGGTGTGGTGTGCGAGGACGGCGACGGCGTCGTCGACCTCACGGATCGACTCGGCCTGGAGAGCGAGGAACCGCTCGTCGAGTACATGGAGGGCGACCACGACGCGAGCGAGTACGCCGATGCCGATGCCGACTACGCGCTCGAAGAGGTCACCATCGAGGCCCCGATCGACCGGCCCGGGAAGGTCATCGCGGCGCCGCTCAACTACGAGAAGCACATTGAGGAGGCAATCGCCGATCGGGACATCACGACCGACGAGTGGTTCTCCATCGAGGACAAGGGCTACTTCCTGAAGGCCCCCTCCAGCGTCATCGGCGCGGAGGAGAACATCGTCATCCCGTTCAACGACCGCCGGATCGACCACGAGGTCGAACTCGGCTTCGTCATCGGCGAGGAGACGAAAGACGTCGATAGCGACGAGGCGTGGGAGCGCATCTTCGGCTACACGATCCTCCTCGACATCTCCGTGCGCGGCGACCAGGACCGCTCGAACCGCAAGTCCTACGACACGTTCACCGTCGTCGGCCCGTACGTCGTCACCCCGGACGAGGTCGGCGACCCGCAGGACCTTGACCTCGAACTCGCGGTCAACGGCGAGGTCAGACAGTCCGCGAACACGAGCGACATGGTCTACACCTGCGCGGACGTCGTCCAGTACGCTTCCATCGGCGCGACGCTCGACGTCGGCGACGTCATCACGACCGGGACGCCCGAGGGCGTCGGACCGCTGCGCGACGGCGACACCGTCGACGCAGAGATCGAGAACGTCGGCTCTATGACCGTCGGCGTCGAGGAACGCGACGTCTCCTTCGATGACGTCGACGTCGAGAAACACGGCAACAAATAGCGCATCGAGCGCCGCGCCGCGTGCCGTGACGCGGACCACACTGCGGGGGCGCGTCGTAGCCGAAATACAGACCACGACGAAGGCCAGGATTTAGCGCCTCAGGTTGTGTTCTCGCTCTCGGCCCGTGCGCCGCCGTCGCTGACTGCGGAGAAGTACTTCTCTTCGACCGTCGAGCGCTCCAGCGTTCCCGTGTCCGTTCGCGGGAGTTCGTCCGTCGTGACGACGTAGCGACGCGGGCGTTTGAAGTTCGCAAGCGACCCGTGGTCGACGCAGAACTGATCGAGTTCATCGGCGTCGACGTCGCTGCTCGTGGAGACGACGGCTGCGACGACCTCGCCCCAGTGTTCGTCGTCGAGGCCGACGACACCGACGTCGTCGACGTCGTCGTGTTCGAGCAGGATCTGCTCGACTTCTTGGGGGTAGACGTTCTCCCCGCCGCTGAGGATCATGTTGTCGACGCGATCGACGATGTAGAGGTAGCCGTCCTCGTCGACGTCGGCGACGTCGTGCGTGCGGAGCCAGCCGTCGACGAACAGTTCCTCCTCGGCCTCGGGGTTATTGAGATACCCCTCGCACATCCCGTCACACCGCGCCAGGATCTCGCCTGTGCCGCCGGGTTCGACGACGGCCTCGGGGTCCGGCTTCTCGTCCGGCGGAACGGAGTCGACCACGCGGAGCTCCCACGCGTAGGATTCCTTCCCGACTGTCCCTGTGTGTTCGTCCTGTACCTCGGGGTGGGCGTACGCGAGGTTCGGACCGCCCTCGGTCATCCCGTAGCTGTTGTAGACGTTCTCCGTGAGGTACTCGGCGGCGCGCTCAATGAGGCGCGCGCTGACGACGGCGCCGCCGGTCCGGATGTAGTCGAGCGTGTCGATGTCGAGGCCGAGGTCGGCTTGGCGGTCCGCGAGGACGTTGAGCTGGGTCGGGACCGCGAGCATCCCCGTGACGTCGTGTGCGGCGACGAGTTCGAGCGCCTCGTCCGGCTCGAAGGTGGGTTGGATGACGAGCGTCGCGCCGGTGAGGAGGTGGGGGAGGATCCACGCGTCGGACGTCACCATGTGATACCACGGCGTCGTTACGAGCGCGACGTCCGTCGGCTCGAGGCTCATCTCCATGACGACCTGCGTCGCGCCGAGCCACATCGACTCTTGGTCGAACGCTACGCCTTTCGGTCGACTCGTCGTTCCGCTCGTGTAGAAGATGCCGTACTCGTTCGTGTCCGCGCGCTCGACGACGCGCTCGTTCTCCGCCGACCCGACGAACTCGTCGTAGGATACGACGCGACCACCGGCGAGCGACGCGTCGCCGGCGTGGATCGCCAGATCGAGGTCCGCTTGCTCGGCGACGTCGAGCGCCAAATCGGCGTTCGCGTCGTCGAAGAGGAGCGCACCGACGTCGGCGTCGTCGACCATCCGGACGAGCTCGTCGACCCCGGCGCGGTACGGGAGCTGGACGTTGCCGCGTCCGCGCTTTTGTCCCGCGAGCATCGAGACGGTCGTCTCGATGCCGTTGAGCGCGAGTGTCGCACACCGTCGCTCGGGGATCCGATCGTGGACCGCGTTGGCGAGTGCCGTGCTCTCGCGGTCGAGCTCCGCGTACGTCCGCTCCGCGCCGCTCGCGGTGACGAGTGCCGTCTCTCCGCCGTAACACCGTACCGTTCGTTCGAACCCGTCGATGTAGTTCATTGTCTTTAGCTACGGATCTATCCCTGATGATCGTACATAATGGTTCGGATATGCACACGCGGGGCCGGAATCGACGGACGCGCCCCGATCGGCCGCCGATGACGGACTACGTTCGCTGTGAAAGAACACACGGCCCGAAAGCGGGTCGAAACCGCCACCCGTCGCACATGATTTACACGGATATGGTCGTAATACAAACTATGGCTCTTCGGTCTCGCGCGCGAGTGGACAGAATCACGGCTCAATATTCGCTCATGGAAAACACGACGTCGACCCATCGGCGAAGGTCCTAAGTGGCCGCTCTGCGGTGTGTTAGGTATGAAACGGAACGGGGCGGGCGGTGAGACAGTCGGATCGGACGAAACACTGTTCGCTCTCGTCGAACAGTTACGGGAGCGCGACGGCGCTGGCGTCACCGAACTCGCCGAGAGTCTCGGCTTGGCGAAGAGCAGCGTCCACAAGCACCTGCAGACGATGGTTGAGCACGGGTACGCGGTCAACCGCGACGGGACCTATCACGTCGGCTTGGAGTTCTTCCGCGCCGGCGAGTACGCCCGCGGCCGATACGACATCTACCGCGCGGCAACGGATCCCATCGACGACCTCGCCGCCGAAACCGGGGAGATGGCGTGGCTCATCGTCGAAGAGAACGGCCGCGCCATGTACCTCTACGGGTCGCGGGGTGACTCCGGGGTCAGCGTCGAGACCATCGTCGGGACGTGGCGCTCACTCCACGTCAACTCCGGCGGGAAGGCGATTCTCGCGCATCTCCCCGACGACGAGGTCGATCGGATCGTCGACGCGCACGGGCTTCCGGCGCGCACGGAGAACACCGTCACCGACCGGGCGGAACTCCACGCGGAACTCGACCGGATCCGCGAGCGCGGCTACGCCGTCAACCGTAGCGAGGACCTCCACGGTATCCACGCAATCGGGGCGCCCGTTCGCCACGACGGGGCCGTCCGCGGCGCGCTCGCGGTCGCTGGGGCCGCCCGCCGCCTCGCGCGCGACGACCGCGAGGCCGACCTCGCGGAGCGGCTGCTCACCGCGACCGACGACGTCGAAGTTAACCTCGCCTACCAGTAGCGCCACCTCACGCGCGGTGCTCCCCCCGGCGGCACGCTTTTGTCCCTCGGCCCGTCAATACCACCCATGGCGGAGTTCGACAACATCTACAGCGAGTCCGACCCGTTCGTCCGCGCGCACTTCGACTGCCTCGACTGCGGCGGGAAGCTCTGGGAGTACGCCATTCAACGCCGCATGGTCTGTGAGGACTGCGGGGCACTCTTCGACTCCGACGATGTCTTCGACGCGCAGGTGGAGGCGTAGGCCGACTCGTGCCCGGTCGACCGCCCTGTCCCCGATCTTTATTATTGATGATGGAGTAGGTACTGTATGGCCCAGCAGGAACCCCACGAGGATCCGGAGGACCTCCTCGAGTTGAGCGACGACACGCGGAGCCTCCTCGAAGCGAATGACCTCCGACCGCTGTGGGAGGTCGAGGACGACCTCGGGAACGAGACGGAAGACCTCGAGGCCGACATCTGGAAGTGGGAGGACATCCAGGCCGCGATCGACGGTATCGAGCGCGACGTGCCGATCGCTGACCTCCCCCCGGGATTCCAGCGCCGCGTCGCCGTCCCCCTCAACACTGGGGGCTACAACAACGCCATCTCGAACACGATCTACGTCGGCGTCCAGACCGTCTCGCCGGGTGAGACCGCGCCATCGCATCGCCACTCCGCGAACGCCCTGCGTTTCACCATCGACGGGAACGAGGACATGAAGACCGTCGTCGCCGGCGAGGAGTTCCCGATGCGCGACGGCGACCTCATCACGACCCCGCAGTGGGAGTGGCACGACCACGTCAACGACTCCGACGAGACGGCGACGTGGCTCGACGTCCTCGATCTCCCGCTCGTCCTCGACTCGCTGAACACCCGACAGGCCTTCGAGAACCACGAACTCGAACGCCAGCCGGTGACGAAGTCCCAAGGCTACTGGGAGTCCCAGTACGGTCGCGCGCGCCCCGTCGAGTCCGCCAAGCAGAGCGACATCCCCGGCCCGTTCCAAGGGAACCGTGAGGCGACGCCGCCGTATCGCTTCAGCTGGCAGGACACGATCCAGACGCTCCGTCAGCGTGCCGAGAACGACGACCCCGACCCCCACGACGGCTACAGCGTCTCCTACATCAATCCCGCGACCGGGAGCCCGCCGCTCTTCCCGACGATGTCCTTCCGCGCGCAGCTCCTCCAAGAAGAGACCGATCCCCACTTCCACAACACCGTCGACATCTACTTCGTCATCGAGGGCGAGGGCGTCACCTACATCGACGACGAGGCCTTCGAGTGGAGCGAACGCGACATCTTCGTCGTCCCTCGCGACGCCATCCATCACCACGACCCCGACGACGAAGCCATCCTCCTCGGCATGACCGACCGGCCGGTCTTCGAGTCGTTCAACCTCTACGCGGAAGCCGAACCGCGCTGACGACCGGCCGTTCTCGCTTTTTCCCTTCGAGCGTTGACGCCGGCGTTTTTCGACCGTCACAGCGTCGCGTCCGACCTCATCGGGTCGTCTAGATCAGTTATTGACAGCGCGTTAGCGGCGGTATCACCCCCGCAGCGCGGCGACTCGGGCCCGAGTGACGCTCCGGCACCGCCGACGATCGCCGCCACCCTCGGGCCGGACCGCAGCCCACTGGCCAGATTCTATATCGTCATATGAAGTTTACCAAAACATTCTATTCACGCGGCCTCCACCGTCTTGCACGGTTGTCTGGCTGCGGACAACGGTACAAGACAACTACTAAGTTCAGTGACTCCATTTCGCTACCCACTGAGATCAGCCGGCTTGAACACCGGCCACTCCCCAGCTCCCGCCATGACCAACCGTTACTCGACGATGGATCGCGCCGACTGTGCCGCCTTCCTCCGCGAGACCGTCGTCCCCGAGATGCGCACTGACCCGGACTGCGATCGCCATCCCGACGACGAGCCACCGACGTACCGGTGGCTCAACGACCGCTACCCCGGCTTCGTCAAACACCTCCAGCGTGCCTTCGACGCCTCGCCCGCCGCGTTCTACCGCGACCGGGTGCTCGAGGGCGATGCGGACGACGCTGACGACGGCTACGATTGGGGGCTACCCGACGACGACGCTGCCGCGCGCACGCGCGAGCGACTGAACGCACACTTGGAGGAACTCCGATACCGGGGACACCCCGAGACGACGATCCGTCCCTACCGCTCGCGGCTGAAGAAGTACGTTCGTCTCTACTGTGACCTCCACAGCCCCGACGTCCTCGACGGATTGCGCGACGAGTCGCGGCGCGCCGCGGAAATCGACCGCGCGTTCGCCGTCTGCAAGGTACTCGACCGGACGCTCGAGACGCCCGCCGCGCGGCGCAAGTACGTCGAGGACGTCAGACGCTTCTACCGCGAACTTCGCGATGCGGGCTACGTCAGCTACAACCCCATGCGGCGGATGGAGACTCGCCTCGGTCTCGACGTTCCCGAGTGGGACAATCCCGCGCTCACCGCTGCGGACGTCGAGGAACTCTGGAACGCAGCCGACTCGGTCCGTGAACGCCTCCTCGTCGTCGGCCTCTGCGGGTGGGGATTGCGCCCCTCCGAGTTGGCCGCGCTCCACGTCCGCCAGGTCGTTCTCGATCCCGCGGACGACGACTATCCGTACCTCGATTTCCGCGACGGCGACCGGAAGAACGGGCCGGGGACGGTGGCGATGCTCGCCGGTGACCGGGTCCTCGACCGCCGTCTCGACGACGTCGCCGAACGCGAGGGATGGACGGGGTACGTCTTTCCCTCCGAGGCCGCGGCGGACGGCCACGTCCACGTCGATACCCTGCGCCGGTGGTTCGCCGACCTCGTCGAGCGGGCGGGTGTGACGGTCCGCGGCGACCCCCCGACGCCGAAGTACGGGCGGCGGTTCTGGTACGCGCGCTACGGCGAGGCCGTCGTCGAAGTCGCCGAACGGTTCACGCCGGTTGCGGAGGCACAGGGGTCGGCGGACGCCTCCGTCGTGATCGAGAACTATCTGAGCGAGGCTGACCGGCGGATGCACCTCCGGCGGGTCATGGCGGAGTCGCTCGCTGACCTCTTCGACTGACCCGCGTTCGATCCGGTCGCTCTCGCGACGGTTCTTGCACACTTTCGGAGACCGTATTCCACACAGATAATCATAGTCTTTATCTTCTTCTACCACAATCTTTCGTTCAGTATGACTTCGAGAGATGGCGGGCTAGGACGACGTACGTACCTGAAGACGAGCGGTGTCGCTGGCGTCGCGGGATTGACCGGATTGGCCGGCTGTACCCTCGGTGGCGGCGGTGGCAGCGGTGGCGAGGGCGGTAGTGGCGGCGGGAGTGACACGATCACCATCGGCGGGACCGTCCCCCGGACCGGTCAGTTCTCCTCGCTGGGTGTGGACCTCGAACAGGGGTACCGGATCGGTGTGAAACTGATGAACCGGAACGGCGGGATCAACGGCAGAGAGGTCGAACTCATCCTCCAGGACGACGAGAGCGACCCGAAGAAAGTCCGCTCGAGCCTCCAGTCGATCACCAGCAGCAACGACGTCGACATGCTCTGGGGGAGTTTCTCCAGCCTCCTCGTCACTGCCGGGAGCGCCTTCGCCGAACAACAGGAGATCCCCTTCGTCGGCACGGCGTTCGCCTACATGGCGCCCCACATCGAGAAGAACTACAAGTGGACGTTCGCGCCGATGGCGAAGTCGCGCGACGTCGCCGCCTCGACCGCCGGGATGCTCGGAATGCTCCCCGACGACCAACAGCCGACGAACATCGGCATCTGGGAACCCAACACGGGCTGGGGCGAAGAGCAGTCCAACTACTGGGACGACACGCTCTCCTCGGCCGGCTACGACGTCGTCCTGCGCAAGAAGTACAGCCTCGGGACGCAGGACTTCTCCACGCTCATCTCGCAGTCGAAGAGCGCGGGCGTCGAGGTGCTGCTCTCGGTGCCGACGCCGCCCGGCGCGATCACCGCGATGAAGCAGATGAAGTCCAACGACTTCTCCCCGAAGGCCATCCAGTTCGTCCGTGGCGCCGACCCCAACGCCTTCTGGTCGGCACTGAACACCACTGGGGAGGGCGTCACGATGTGTCCCGGCTGGGTCCCGGGTCTCACGGGCAACGGCAACGACACCCTTCAACAGCTCCACGCCCAGACGTACGACTACCCTGACGACAAACTGCTGCCCGTGATGGTCGGCTCCTCGTTCAACGTCGCGCAGGTCGCCGATCAAGCCTTCCGCGCCGCCGGCTCCACGGAGCCCGCCGCGCTCCAAGAGGCACTGCGCACCACGAAGTTCGAGACCGTTATGGGAACCTTCGGCTTCGAGGACAACGGGCTCCCCGAGAAGGGCCAGCTCACCGCGCCGATCGGCCAGTGGCGCGAGGGCGGCCAACATCTCGCCTACCCGGACACGGAGGGCGACGCGGCCGTCGACTTCGAATACCCACTGACGCCGTGGAGCGAGCGCTGACGCCGGCCTCTCCACGGCGATGAGTCGGACGCAGTCGTGGGTCGTCACATTTCTCGGAGCCGCCCTAGCCGTCGGTGTCGCGTTCGCGGCCCCGATGCCGACCGCCCAGGCGCGCGTCCTCGCCATCACCCTCTTCGCCATCGTCGCTTGGATCGCCGCGCCTGTCCCGCCGTGGGTGACCGGCCTCACCGCCATCGGCCTCATCGGATTGGCCCGCACGCCGGCGCTCGCGCTCTCCGGGTTCGGCTCGCCGGCCACGTGGCTCATCGTCTTCGGCCTCATCGTCGGCGAGGCGACGCGCCGTAGCGGTCTTGCCACCGCAACGCAGGCGTTCGTCTTCCGGCATCTCAACGTCGACGGCGCGGACCCGCGCGCGCTCTACTACCGGCTGCTCGGCCTGCTGTGCGTCGTCGCCCTCGTGTTCGCGCTCCTCCTTCCAGCTGCGCTCGTCCGCGTTCTCATCGCCATCCCCGTTCTCGTCGAAATCGGAACGGTCTTCGAGGACCGACGGCCGCGACTCGGCGTCTTCTTCGCGCCGCTGTTCGCCACCTATTACGGCGCGTCGGGGATCCTCACCGCGAACCTCCCGAACGTCATCATCACGGGGATCGTCGAGTCGGTCGGCGGCGTCTCGATCACGTGGAGCGAGTGGTTCGTCTCGCTCTTCCCCGTCATGAGCCTCGCGCGCGTCCTCCTCATCTTCGTGGTCGTCGGCGTCCTCTATCGACCGTCACCGGACGCCAGGCTCTCCCCGCCGTCCGCGTCGGACGTTTCGACGGTCGATGCCCGGCGGATGCTCTGCCTGCTGTTCGTCGGCGTCGTCTTCTGGGCGAGCGACGCCATCCACGGGCTCCACCCGATGTTCGGCGCGCTCCTCGTCGCCGTCCTCGCGCTCCTCCCTCGCGTCGGCGTCATGGACTACGGGGCCGTCGAGAACGTCGACTTCTCCGTCGTCTTCTTCGTCGGTGCCGTCTTCGCCATCTCCGCCGCCCTCGCCGAGACGGGGTTCACCGAGACCGCCGCAAACGCCCTCCTCCGATTCATCCCCGCCGACGCGCCGAGCGCCGTCGTCCTCGGTTGCGTCTTCTTCGTGACGCTCGCGCTCACCTTCGTCATCGAAGGTGTCGCCGTCTCGAGCGTCCTCACCCCGATCCTCGTGACGTTCGCCGCGAGCGCCGGCCTTCCCGTTGACCACGTCGCCTACGTTGAGGCGAGCGCGCTCGCAACCTTCTTCTTCCCGTATCAGTCCGCGGTCCTCGTCGTCATCCTCCGCGCCGACCTCGTCGAGACCCGGGACGTCATCCGCACCGCCTCGCTGCTCTCGATCGCCACGATTCTCGTGCTCATCCCCGTAGAGATCGGCTATCTCTCTCTCTGAGGGGGCGGACTGACAGCCCGGTGACGTCGTCGAGCACGCACTCGCGGGGGCGGGGGGTTTTTGCCGCTGGCCGACCCAACGCTGAACGATGTCGACACGAACTGTACTCGTCGCCGTCTCACGCGACGAGGACGACGCGATCCGCGTCAGCGAAACGGTCGAGCGACTCTACGATGACGACGACGTCGAGATCGCTCTCGTGCACTGTTTCACCGACAACCCGGAGGGTGCGAGCGCCGCCCAACTCTCCTCAGTCAGGCACGTCCGCGAATACCTCGAAGAGCTCGGCTTCGACGTCGAGATCCACGAGCGCAGTGGCGAGCCCGCGACGGAGGTGTTGGAGGCGGCCGCCGAACTCGACGCCGATCTCGTCTGTCTCGGCGGCCGCCGACGCTCCGCCGCGGGCAAGGTAATGTTCGGGAGCACCGCGCAATCCATCCTCCACGACGCTGATCGGCCGGTCGTCCTCGCACCCGGTCCGACGTAAGCGTCTCACTCGCTCGCGGCCGTTTTCTCCGACCTCAGATGAGGTCGCGGAGGTTCCCGGCGTAGACGTCCTCGCGCGCCGTCTCGTCGAGGCGGGCGTCCTCGACGGCCTCGATGGTGAGCTCGACCGTCTCCCGGCCACGCTCGGGGCTGAACGGATAGTCGGTCCCGAAGATCACGTTCTCCGAGCCGAAGAAGGACGACGCACAATCGATCGCCGGCGCCGACCCCGACACCGCGGTGTCCGCGTGGAAGCGCTCGAAGTACTCCTCGGCGGGCTTCGAGAGCGCCGCGGCGTTCTCGTGGAAGCTCGCGTAGTTCTCCGGGTAGTTCTGACGTTGGCGGTAGAACATGGCGATGCGCTCGCCGTAGAACGGGACCATCCCGCCGCCGTGGTGCGAGACGAGTTCGAGATTCGGGAACTCCTCCATCACGCCGCCGAAGACGAGCCGTGAGAGCGCGAGCGTCGTGTCGAACGGCCAGCCGAAGAGCCGATGCTCCATGTACTCGGAGGCCCAGTCGTACCAGTCCCAGAGTTGGGGGTGCATCCACAGCGGCGTGTCCGTCGTGGCCGCGCGCTCGAATAGCGGCCGGAACGCCGGGTCGTCGAGCGGTCGTCCGTCGATGTTCGAGAACATCTGGATGCCGACCATCCCGAGGTCCTCGATGCACCGGTCGAACTCCGCCATGAACGCCTCGCTGACCTTCGGGATCGTCCCCACGGGGATGAACTCCTCGTGCTCGTCGGCGAGCCGACGGATCTCGTCGTTGGCGAGCTTCGTGATCTCTAGGGCGAGGTCGTGCTCCATCCCCTGGAACATCGTCGGGAGCGCGAGCGTGATGATCTGCTTGTCGACGCCGTAATCCGCCATGTCGACCTTGCGCTGTTCGATGTCCCAGAGCCAGTCCGGGCGGCCGTCGAGGCCCTGGAAGCCGAATTCCTCGGTGATCGTATCGAAGAACTCCTCGGTCAGCACGTGGGTGTACCCGTCGATGATCTCCGGCATACCTCACGCTAAACCCAACGCGGGCATAGTTCTTTGGCTCTGCCGTGGGCGGAGGGCGATGCGACGTCGGACGTCACCGACGACGCGTCGTCGTCGCGTCCTACTCGTCGGGGTACGCGAGCCCGTCCCAGCCGGGGCCCTCGCCGACGAACTGGTGGCTCGTCTCGCCGCCGATCTCCGACTCGTGCCACTCGATCGGGTCCCAATCGGGCTCGAAGTTGAGGTAGCCCGGCCCGGCGAAGAACTCGATGCAGAGCCCGCTCGCGGGATCCGTGACGTAGAGGTAGTCCGCGCTCGTGATCGCGTGCTTGCCCGGCCACGCGTCCGGCTCGATGCCGTGCTCGGCGAGCACCTTCCCGGCCTCCCAGAGGTCGTTCAGACTGTCGAGGTGGTAGGAGAGGTGGTCGAACATCGGATCCGAGCCCGCCTCCAGCCGGTGGATAGCGAAGTCGTGAGGGAGCGGCGTGACGGAGAACCACCAGCCCCACGTCTCGTCGTCGTCGGTCAGATACTTCTCGTTGAGCTGGAAGCCCAAGTCGTCCTTGAGCCACTCCGCGTGCGCGGGCGAGACGCTGTCCTGCACGTGCGCGTGGTCGATGCGTCGCGGGGAGATGCGGTTCCCCGAGGCCTCGCTGTAGACGCGGTTCTTCAGACGCGAGCGTTCACCCTCCGGCGCGGGCGGCTTCTCGACGTCGTAGTAGAACTCGAAGGGGTGGCCGAACTTCTCGACGCGGATGGCCTCGCCCTGTCCGGTCTCCTCGCCCGCCTCGACGTACGTCACGTCGTCGCCGTTCGCCTCGAAAGACTCGGCGAGGTCGTCGACGGCCGCCGCCGTCTTCGTCCGGAAGGCGATGTGGTCGACGCCGGTCTGCCCGGAGTCGATGACGGCGAGCGTGTGGTGCTCCCAGTCGCGCAGGCCACGGAAGTACGCGACGCCGTCCTCGCGCTCCGTGAGCTTGAGCCCCAGTACGTCGCGGAAGAACCACACCGACTCGTCGAGGTCCGTCGTGTGCGTCGCGACGTGCCCGAGTTTGGCGATCGGGGACTCCCACCGGTTCATTCGTCCGCCCCCTGGAGCGGCCGCGCGTTCGATTCTTTGGTCGTGGACGGATCTCTCACCGTATCCGTGTTCATCTGTCACAGTAGTTCCGATGATCTATAATAAATATTGTGTGTGCGGCGCGAGTGCGAAGCGCCCGAACCCAGTCGATTTATGATCGCTGCTCGTCTCCGCTCCGACATGGACGTGCTACACAGCGCCCTGTGGGTGTCGGACCTCGAATCGACGCTCGAGTTCTACGAGACGGAAATCGGCCTGACGAAGCTGAACGAGTTCGAGGGCGGCGATGGCGCGACGAACGTCTACCTCGAGGGCGACAACGGCGTCGTCCTCCAGTTCAAACACCACCCCGACCGAGACAACGACGTGCCTATCGAGCCGACCGCGCTCGATCACCTCGCCTTCGGCGTCGACGATGTCGACGCGACCGTCGAGCATCTCGTCGAGGAAGCGGGTTGTACGCACGTGCGCGGCCCGCTCGACTCCGAGGGTGCGGGCGCGCGCATCGCCTTCATCGAGGACCCGAACGGCTACGGGATCGAACTGATCGACGACGACGCGTTCGACGGTTGAGGCCGACTTAGTCGTCGGCTTCGACGGCAGTTCCCTGTTCTTCCGCGAGTCGCTCTGCGACGTCCGTGATGAGGTCCTCCTGTCCGCCGACGACCTCCATTTCGCCGAGTTCGACGAGGATGTCGCGCGGGTCAACGCCGTAGCGCGTCCCCTCACGGCGCGCGTGCCGGAGGAACGAGGAGTAGACGCCCGCGTAGCCGAGCATCAGCGAGTCGTTGTCGAGTTCCGGCATCGTGTCCTCGTCGAGCATCGGCAGCAGGACCTCCTCGGCGGCGTCCATCGTGCCGTAGAGGTCGGGGGTGACGTCGTAGCCCGCGCGCTCGAGCGCGCCGACGAGCACCTCCATCTGGGTGTTGCCCGACCCCGCGCCGAGCCCACGCAGACAGCCATCGACGGTGACCGCACCCTCGTCAAGCGCGGCGAGGGTGTTGCCGACGGCGAGTCCGAGGTTGTTGTGCGCGTGGAAGCCCACGTCGATGTCGAGCTCCTCGACGAGCAAGCCGACGCGATCGCGTACGCCGTCCGGGAGGAGCGCGCCCGCGGAGTCCATGAGGTAGACGGCGTCCGCGCCGTACTCCTCCATGAGCTGAGCCTGCTCCAAGAGCGTCTCCGGTGTCGCCATGTGTGAGAGCATCAGCAGGCCGTTGGCCTCCAGCCCGCGCTCTTTGACGTACTCGAAGTGGTCCTGCGAGATGTCGGCCTCGGTGGCGTGCGTGGCGATCCGGCAGATGTCCGCGCCGTGATCAGCCGCCATGTCGAGCTCCTCGACGGTACCGATGCCGGGGAGGAGCAGGACGGAGAGTTCGGTGTCGGTGAGCTCGGGAGCGACGGCTTCGAGGTACTCTTCCGTCGAGGCCGCAGCCATCCCGTAGTTGATCGAGGAGCCGCCCATCCCGTCACCATGCGAGACTTCGACGACGTCCATGTCGGCGTCGTCGAGCGCGCTCGCGATTTCCGCCATCTGCTCGGGCGTGAACTGGTGGTCGACGGCGTGCATCCCGTCGCGCAGCGTCATGTCGACGACGCGCGGCGATTCAGTCATCCTGCCCACCTCCGACGGTCGCCTCGGCTTCCCACTGTTCGGCGACGCGTTCGGCCGCACCGAGCGCCGCGCTCGTCATGATGTCGAGGTTGCCCGCGTACGGCGGGAGGTGTTGCCCCTCGCCCTCGACTTCGAGCTGCGTCGTGAGGATCACGGTGTCGCCGAGGTCGAAGCCGACGTCGTCTTGGTCCTTGACGGTCGGTTCGAGCGTGACCTCATAACCCGGAACGTACGACTGGATCTCCGTGGCGATGTCGTCAACGGAGGCTCGTACCTCGTCGACGTCGACGCTATCCGAAACTTGGGTGTGGACGGTGTTGCGCATCATGATCGGTGGTTCGGCGGGGTTGAGCGTGATGATCGCCTTCCCGTCGTCCGCGCCGCCGACTTCTTCCAGTCCGGCGGCCGTCGTCTGCGTGAACTTGTCGATGTTCTGCCTCGTTCCGGGGCCGGCGGACTTCGAGGCGATGTGCGAGACCATCTCCGCATACTCGACGTCCGCGACGCGGTCGACGGCGTGCACCATCGGGATGGTCGCCTGCCCGCCGCAGGTGACCATGTTGATGTTGTTCGTCTCGCCGAGGACGTCCTCGACGTTCACGACCGGCACCGTGTAGGGGCCGACGGCGGCGGGCGTGAGGTCGATGGCGAACAGGCCGAGTTCCTCGTACACCGGTGCGTTCTGCGCGTGGACGCCGGCGCTCGTCGCCTCGAAGACGACGTCGAACTCGTCGGCGTGCTCGCGGACGCTGTCGATGCCGTCCGTCCCGACGTCGATTCCCTCGTCGACGGCGGCTTGGAGCCCGTCGGACTCGTCAACGGGGAAGATGCCGATCATTCGCTGGAGGTTCACGTGCTCCCCCCGATCCAAGATCTTGTACATCAGGTCGGTCCCGATGTTCCCGGGGCCGACGATAGCCGCATCTACGGTCATGTGTGTCGAATTATTATGGTTGACTCTCAAAAGCCTATCGGTGCGCCCGAATCGCGTACGCGAGACGCCCGAAAATGCCGCGGGCGCGTCAGGTTAGAAGGGGTACTGACGCGACTCGCGCTGCACGGACGTCCACTTCGCCTGCGTGTACTCGTCGATGATCCACTCGCCGTTGTAGCGGCCGACGCCGCTCTCCTTCATGCCGCCGAAGGGCATGTGGGGCTCGACGTTCACCGTCTGGTCGTTCACGTGCATCATCCCGACGTCGATCTCGTCGGCGACGTCGCGTGCGTGCCCGCGGTCCGCGGAGTGGACGGAGCCCGCTAGGCCGTACTGCGTGTCGTTGGCGATTTCGATCGCTTCCTCGTCGTCGCTGAAGGGGATGACGGGGGCGATGGGACCGAAGTGCTCGTTGCACGCCGCGGCCATCTCGTTCGTCACGCCGGAGAGGACGGTCGGCTCGACGAACAGGCCGTCGTTGTCGCCGCCGGTTTCGAGCGTCGCGCCCTGCTCGATCGTCTCCTCGACGTAGTTCATCATCTGATCGCGCTGGCTCTCGTTGATGATCGGGCCGATGACGACGTCGTCGTCGAGCGGATCACCGATCTTCAGTTCCGCGGCGCGCTCCGCGAGGCGCTCGACGTACTCGTCGTAGACGTCCTCGTGGACGATGTGGCGGTTGATCGAAATACAGACCTGCCCCTGGTTCCAGAAGGAGCCGAAGACGCCGGCGTTGACGGCGTCGTCGAGGTCCGCGTCCTCCAACACGACGTGGGGGTTGTTTCCGCCGAGTTCGAGCGCGGGGAGCCCGAAGTGATCGACGACGTTCTTGCCGACGAGGCGGCCGACTTCCGTCGAGCCCGTGAACGCCGCGACGGCGCAGTCATCGTGCGACGCGGTCCGGTCGCCGGCCGTCGCTCCCTCGCCCGTGACGACGTTCAGGACGCCGTCCGGGAGGCCGGCCATCTCGAAGAGCCGCGCGAGCAGGAGACCGCCGGCGATCGGCGTCTCCTCGGCGGGCTTCAGCACGACGCTGTTGCCGACCGCGAGAGCCGGCGCGACGGCACGCATCGAGAGCTTCAGCGGGACGTTCCACGGCGAGATGACGCCGACGGTTCCGACGGGCTCGCGCATCACGATGTTCTCCTTGCCGGGGATCGAGGAATCGGCGTGCTTCCCGGAGACGCGCAGCGGGAAGGACGCGACCTCGTGGAGCAGCGTGACGGTGCCGCCGAACTCGATGTCCTGCTTCGCCTTCACGCTCCCGCCCTCAACGGCGAGGATCTCGCGGACCGCCTCCTCGTGTTCGTCGAGGAGGGTCGCGGCGCGGCGGATGATCGCGCCGCGCTCCGTCGGCGAGGTGTCCGCCCACGCCTCTTGGGCGGCCGTCGCAGCCGCGTACGCGTCGTCAACGTCCGACGCGTTGCCGGCAGGCGTATCGGTGACGTGCTCGCCGTTCGCCGGATTGACGACCTCGATGCGCTCGCGCTCGTCGAGACGTCGCCACTCCCCGTCGATGTAAGCGGCGTTCCAGTCGGCGTCCAGTGCGATCTCGCTTCCCTCCACGGTCGGGACTGCGTCACTCATCTTCGTACCTGAACATCGGAACTCACGCATATAGGGATACCGGAAGGAACGGGTCGCGTCGACGGACGCGGACGGTACGATTAAGTAGTGGCTCCGGCCACTGTGCCGTATGGCTCTCAGCCAGTCGGAGCTCGACGAGCTCGCCGACACACTCTACGAGGCGTACGACACGAAAGACCCCATCGAGCCCCTCAGCGACGAGACGGAGTTCACCACCGAGGAGGCCTACGAGATCCAAGCACGCGTCTTCGACCGCATCAGCGACGGTGGCACGCTCGGCCACAAGCTCGGTCTCGTGAGTGAGGCCAAACAGGAGCAACTCGGCATTCCCGAACCCATCTTCGCGCCCGTCGTCGAGGAGACCCTCCTCGAAGGACCTGTCCAGGTCGACGAGATGATCTCGCCGCGAATCGAGGCTGAGATCGGGCTCGTTCTCGGCGAGGACCTCGAGGCGCCGGTCACGCCTCTCGACGTCGTCACGGCCACCGACGCGGTCGTCCCCGTCGTCGAGATCCTCGAAAGCCGCTTCGCCGGGTGGGCGATCCCGTCCGCACAGGACGTCATCGCCGACCTCACCTCCGCCGGCGGCGTCATCCTCGGGGAGTCGATGAAAGATCCCTCCGAGGTCGATCTCGTGATGGAGAGCATCGCCGTCTCCGTCAACGGTGAGCTCGAATCCTCGGGTATCGGCGGCGACATCATGGGCAACCCCGCGCGCGCCGTCGCGTGGCTCGTCAACCGCCTCGCCGACCGCGGCGAGACGCTCGAGGCCGGCGAGCTGATCATGACCGGCGGTATCCCCGCCGCCATCGACATCGAACCCGGCGACGTCTACGAGATCGAGTTCGCCAACATCGGCTCGATCTCCGTCCGCGCCGAATAATTTCTCTCAGCCGTCGTAGCGGTATTTGAGGTCGAGCGCGAGTTCGTTCGCGGTGCTCTCGACCTCCCCGACGATCGCATCGTCGAACCCCTCGTTCCCGAGCCGTTGCGTCGGCGCGGAGATGCTGATCGCTCCGAGGATCTCGTCGTCGAGGCGGATCGGCGCGGCGATGCAGGCCAACCCTTCTGTGCGTTCCTCGTGGTCGGTCGCGTAGCCGCGTTCGCGGATCCGATCGAGTTCCGCGTGGAGTTCCCCCCTTTCGGTGATGGTGTTCTCCGTCTCCATCGGGAGCCCCCAGCGATCGACGATCTCGTCCACGCGGTCCCGATCGAGATACGCGAGGATGGCCTTCCCGACGCCCGTGTAGTGCAGGCGGATGCGGTAGCCGACGTGCGTGTCGAGGTTGACCGCGTAATCGCCGCGGGCCTGATAGAGGTAGACGCCGCGTCCGTTCTCCTCCGTGACGAGGTTCGTCAACATTCCCGTGTCGGCGGCGAGCTGATCGGCCTTCGAGCGCCCGTATCGGTAGAGCGGCGTTCGCCCTCGGGTGTATCCGCCGAGCGTGAGGAACTGGAGGCTCAGCCGGTACTCGTCGCCCTCCTTCGTGACGTAGCCGTGTTCGCGCAGGGTGCTCAGGTGGTTGTGTACCGCCCCCTTGCTTAGCCCCTCGACCCCGACGAGATCGCGGATTCGCGCGCCGTCCGCGTCGCGCAACTGCTCGATCAGCGCCAGCGACTTCTCCGTCGTCCGAACGGGGTGGTTCGCTTCCTTCGCCATACCGATCCCAGACGCCCCGCAGGTAAATAGGTTGTTTTCTGTGTGAAAACTTTGGGCTGCTCGTGCCTCAGTTCTCGCCGACGCGCGTCGTCACCGACCCGATGGAGGTGAACTCCGCGGTGAGGACGTCACCGGCCGCGATGTCGAGTGCGGGTGTGAGCGAGCCGCTGAGCACGAGGTTGCCGGCCTCGATCCGCTGGTCCATCTCGTCGAGCGTGTTCGCCAGCCACGCGACGGCGCGTGCGGGGTGGCCGAGGACGGCGCTCCCGACGCCCGCGTCTGCGACGGTGCCGTTCCGGTAGAGCTTGACGCCCTCGAGCGAGAGATCGAGGCCGTCGACGGGTGTCAGCGTCTCCCCGGTGAGGTAGAGCGCCGAGGAGGCGTTGTCCGCGACCGTGTCCTCGATGTCGATGTCCCAGTCGCGCACGCGGCTGTCGATGATCTCCAGGACGGGGAGGACACCGCGGGTCGCCTCCAAGACGTCGAGGTACGTCACCGGCGGCTCCAACGTCTCCGCCATGAGGAATCCGACTTCGGGTTCCACGCGCGGCTCGATGAGGTCGCCGGCGGGAACGCTTCCCCCCTCCACGAACATCGTGTCGAGCAGCCGCCCGAAGTCGGGTTCGTCGACGCCGAGTTGGGTTTGGATGCCTTCGCTCGTCAGCCCGACCTTGTGGCCGACCACGGACGCGCCGTCCGCGACGTGGCTGTCGACGACGCGCGACTGGATCGCGTACGCGTCGGCCACGTCGAAGTCGTACTCGTCCGTCAGCTTCGCCACCGGCTCGCCACTCCGATACGCCTCGTACAGCGACTCCGCGATGTCGTCGATGGTTTGATCGTCAAGTGTCACGATCTATCAGAGACCCGCCACCCGCAAAGACGTTTGTGGTCGCGCCCGACCCCCATTCGTTTTCGTACTCAAAACGAGATTGCGCTGTCGTATTATTACGGCGATATCTGTGTAAAAGTCGGCCGCAGATGCCGAGATCCGGCGGCTCTCCTCCGGTATTCTGGCACTCGTCGGCCGATTCGAGGACCGACCATTGCCATCGTTTTCTAGACGAAAACGCTCTATCACCGTGTCGCCCGTCGCCGTCGCTCCTCGCGGGTTCGGTGTGGCACGACGAAAGAAGCGATCGGGAGACGCGGTTCGGTGAGCGGTGGGTCTCAGTCGCTGGTGGCGGCGTCGTCGGTCCCACGCCGCTCCGCGACGTACGACTTGAGGTAGCCGTAGATCCCGTTGGGGAGGAAGATGACCACGAGGATGATGATGACGCCCTCGACGGTCGTCGCCAGACCACCGAGCACGCTCGTCAGCCCGTTGTCGATGATCATGAAGACCACCGTCCCGAACAGCGGACCGGCGACCGTCCCCATCCCGCCGAGGATGACGATGACGAGCGTATCGACGGTCCACGTCACCGCGAGCGTCGAGGTCGGGTTGATGTAGAGAGAGTTCAGCGCGTACGCCGCCCCCGCGAGTCCGGCGATGAACGCCGAGACGAGGAAGGCGTACATCTTATAGCGGAGCGGATCGACGCCGAGGCCGCTCGCCGCGGTCTCGTCGTCGTGGATCGCGCGCATCCCGAGGCCGAGACGGCTGTTCACCACGAAGTAGATGCCGATCGTGGCGAGCGCTGCGACGACGACCGTGAGGAGATACGTCGGGACCTCGCCCATCCCGGCGTTGAGGTAGTAACCGGTCGAACCGCCGCTGATCGAGCGTTTGTCCGTCAGGACGAGGCGGATGATCGCCGCGAGCGCGAGCGTCCCAATGGCGAAGTAGTGCCCGCGCAGGCGGAACATCACGGGCCCCGTCACGAGCGCGACGAGCGCCGCGCCGACGCCGCCGAGGACGAGCGCGACGATCGGATGCGAGAGCGGGAAGGGGAGCGCCGGGAGTCCTGCAGCCGCCGGCGTCGTGACCCACGCGGCGACGTACGCCCCGAGGCCGAAGAAGGCGGCGTGTCCGAGCGATATCTGCCCGGCGTAGCCCGCGAGCAGGTTCCACGAGACGCCGAGCATCAAGAAGACGAGCGCGGTCATCGCCAGTCCCGTGTAGTACGCCGTCGTCACGAACGGGACGACGAGCATCGCCGCGAACACGACGAACGCGGCCGCGACGGTCCGCTTCGAGGACGGCACGCCAAGCGCGAAGCGCTCGGTATTCATTCACCACCACCCCCGCTACCGAAGAGCCCCTCGGGCTTCAGCAGGAGCACGAGCAGGAAGATCGTGAACGTCATCACGTCGCGGTAGCTCCCGCCGAGGAACAGCGCGGTGACGTTCTCGGCCGTGCCGAGGATGATGCCACCGACGAGCGTCCCGATGATGCTTCCGACACCGCCGAGGACGACCACGGCGAAGGACTTCAGGAGGTACGACCAGCCGACGTAGGGGTCGATTGGGAACAGCATCGAGAGCAGCGAACCCGCCGCCCCGGCCAGCGCCGCCCCGACCCCCATCGTCAGCATGTAGATACGGTCCGTGTCGATCCCGACGTACCGGGCGGCCGCCCGGTTCTGCGACGTCGCGCGGATCGCGTGCCCCGTCGAGGTGTATTCGAGGAACAGCCACGTCAGGACGACGAGCAGGACGGCGACGATGAACGTCACCGTCCGCGACGGGGAGAGCAACACGGGACCGAGGTCGATGCCGCCGAGGCCGAGCGTCAGCTCGGTGGATTGTGAGTCGGAGCCGAGGAAGTGCTGGCCGAGGTTCTGGAAGACGAGCGCGACCCCGAACAGCACGAGGATCGGTTGTTCGATCCCCTCGTCGACGACGCGCTCGAGTAGGGCGCGCTGGAGGACGACACCGATGACGAACAGCACGATCATCGCCGCGAGCATCCCGACGAGCGGGGAGAGGCCCGCCATCGTGAACAGGACGATGGCCACGTAGCCCCCGAGCATCAGCAGGTGGCCGTGTGCGAGATTGACCACGTCCATGATCCCGAAGATGAGCGAGAGCCCCAGCGCGGCGAGCGCGTAGATCCCGCCGAGAAGGACGCCGTTACTGACTGTCTGTGCGAGGAGGTCGATTGATACCATGGTTTCGTTGAGTGGAGTCGATCTGTGTAGTGATCCGGCAGTACTGCGGGCGGTCCGATGTCGTGGGTGCGAGCTCGGACGGTGTCCGTGGTGCGTACGATTCGTTCACGGCGTCACTCACCGAGGTAGGAGGCCTCGACGCGCTCGTCCCCCGCGAGTTCCTCGGCGCTCCCGGAGAGTTCGATCCGGCCGCTCTTGAGGACGTACCCCCGATCGGCGACGCGCAGCGCGTTGTGGATGTCCTGTTCGACGAGGAAGACGGTCGTCCCCTGTTCGTTGATCTGCTGGATGGCCTCGAAGACGTCGTCGACGAGCACGGGCGCGAGCCCGAGACTCGCCTCGTCGAGGAGGATGAGGTCGGGTTCGCTCATCAGCCCGCGGCCGATGGCGAGCATCTGCTGTTCGCCCCCGCTGAGCGTCCCGGCGCGCTGGCCCGCGCGCTCTTCGAGCCGCGGGAAGATCTCGTAGACCCGTTCGAGGTTCTCCCGCATCGCCCCGCGGTTGGTATACCCCCCGAGCTCGAGGTTGCGTTTGACCGTGCTGTCGGCGAAGATCTCGCGGCCCTCGGGAACGTGTGCGATCCCGCGCCTGACGGCCTCCTCGGGGGTGATCCCTGTTATCGACTCGCCCCTGTAGACGACGTCGCCCTCGAGCGGCGAGAGGACGCCGCAGATGGTCTTCAGGATCGTCGTCTTCCCTGCACCGTTCGCACCGAGGAGTGCGACCGTCTCCCCGGTGTCGACGGAGAAGTTCACGTCCCAGATGACGTGGATGTCGCCGTACGCCACGTCGAGGTTTTGGACGTCGAGGAGGGCCATCTACGCCTCGCCCCGCGTCGACCCCTCGCGCTCCGCGCTCGTCCCGAGGTAGGCCTCGATCACCTGTTCGTCGTTCTGGATCTCCGTCGGCGTCCCCTTGGCGATGAACTCGCCGTTGTTGAGGACGAACACGCGCTCGCTGACGTTCATCAGCGCCCGCATCACGTGGTCGATGAGGAACACCGTCTTACCGCGCTCCTTGATGTCGCCGATGAGGGAAACGATCTCCTCGGTCTCCTCGGGGTCGAGGCCGCCCGCCACCTCGTCGAAGAGGAGGATGCCGGGGTCGGTTGCGAGCACGCGCGCGATTTCGAGGCGTTTGAGCGCGCCGACGCTGAGTTCGGTCGGCGTTTCGTGGGCACGCTCTTCGAGGCCGACGAACTCCAGGGCCTCGTACGCACGCTCCTCGACGTGCTCCGGGCGTCGACCGCCGAACTCGGCGCCGACCTCGACGTTCTGGAGGATCGAGAGGTTCTCGAACGGACGGACGATCTGGTGGGTCTTCACGAGCCCCTCGTGGCAGATGTCGTGCGGGTCCCACCCGGTGATGTCCGTCCCGTCGTAGTGGACGCTTCCCTCCGTCGGCGCGTGCGATCCGGTGATCACCTTGAAGAGCGTGGATTTCCCGGCCCCGTTCGGACCGATCAGTCCGACGGTCTCCCCCTGCTCGATCTCGAACGAGACGTCGTCGAGCGCGACGACCCCGCCGAACCGCTTCGTGACTCCATTACAGTTCAACAATGACATCGACTATCGTGAGAATATGGTTTCCCCAGCATAAACCTATCCCACTCGTGGTCGATCGTTCGTGTAGTTTATCGAATCCTGGGCGTGAACGTCTACTGCGACTCGCCGACGAAATATATAGACGTCTATATATAGATTCGATTATCAATTACTGATATAGATTATCGAACTATGAGGTATAGCCGGTCCTCATCGACCAGCCCGAACCCGCTCGATTATATTCGTTATACGCCTTTATGGTTCTCTATGCCAAATATCTCGATCGCCTTCTTCCCCATTTCGGTGACTATCGACACCCCATCTATCCGAAATATATAATAAACACAATATGTATATTGAACTAAACAAAACTAGTATTACATAATATCCTATGATTCTTGAGTCGTCCCCCGATCGTTGCTCATGCTGTCGGCCCGTCGCGCGGAAGTCAGCGGCGGAGCGTCAGGAGGACGTACACGAAGACGCCGGCGGTGAGGACGACTGATCCCCAGACGAGGACGGCGAACCCGAGCGTCGAAATCACCGCTCGGTCACCTCCGTGAGTCGTTCGCCGACACGGTGGAGCGCGCGAACGTCGTACTCGTCGCGGCCGAGCACGGCCGCAGCGAGCGTGATCGCGACTGAGATACCGGTTGAGCCGACGAACACCCAGAAGAAGGCGGGTGTGAGGGGGACGCCGAGCGTGGCGAGCGCGCTTCCGATTCCGAGACCGGGGAAGTACGCGAGCCCGACGACTAACCCGGAAACGGCGGCGAGGAGCGCGCCGCGTTCACCGAGTGTCGGGAGGTAGAGGCCGAGGACGAACGGCGCGAACGTGGCCGCGCCGAGGAGGTCGGCGAGGAAAAACAGCGTGAGGACGTCGTAACCGCGCGCGCCGACGATAATGGCGGCGAGGGCAACGACGACGGTCACGGCCCGGGCGATCCGCGTGAGCGCGTCGGAATCGGCGTCGGTGAACGTCGCGAGGTCGACGGTGACGACGCTGGCGACGCCGTTCAGTACGGTGTCGGCAGTGCTAGCGACGAGGAGGACGGCGAGGACGACGACACCGAGCGCGAGCGGCGTCGAGAAGACGTCGTTCACGACGAGGAAGAAGGAGACACCGGCGTTCCCGTCGACGAGGCCGCGTGCGGCGGCGATGACGCCGAACACCCCCGATAAGACGATCATCGGGACGACGGCGACGGCGCTGACGCCGAACGCGCGTCGTACCGATTCCGTCCGCTCGGCGGCCCAGATCCGCTGCCAGATACCTTGGTGGAGGACGTTCGCGCCGAGGACCGCAAAGACGACGTAGAAGCCGAAGGCGAGCGCGGCCGGGTTCGTGAGCGTGAGGAGAGTCGGTGTCTCGCTCGCCGCGGCCGCGTGGACGGCGTCGGTGCCGCCCAGCCGCCAGAGCGCGCCGACGGCGGCGGCGACGAGGAGGGGGAGCGCGAGTGCGGTCTGGACGGTATCGGTGACGAGGCTGGCGACGAGGCCGCCGTACGCGGTGTACGCGAGGACGAACCCGCCGATGACGGCCGCGGTGGCCCACGCGGGAACGCCGGCCACGAGCGCGAGCGCTGCGGTGACGCCCGTCATCTCCGCCGCGAGGAAGACGAACATGTAGAAGACGGAGACGAGGAGGACGAACACGTAGAAGGCCGTGCCGAAGCGCGCGCGGACGTACTCGGTGAGCGAGTGGCCCTCGGGCATTACGTCGCGGACGCGCGCGGCGACGGGGACGAAGAGGAGGAGCGGTGCCGCGCTCCCGAGTGCGTAACCGAGGACGGCCGTGATCCCGCCGTAGGCCGCGCCGGCCTCCGCGGGGCTGAGGAGGATCCACGCGCCCATCACGGATCCGACGACGGAGGCGACCGTGGTCCCCTCGCTCGCGCTCCCCCGCGCGGTGAGCAATGCGTCGAGCGACAGGTCCCGCCGGCGGACGTAGCCGACCCCGATGAGGCTCGTGACGGCGAGCGCGACGACGACGACGCTGAGCGTGAGCGTCGCGTCGATCATCGCTCTCCTCCGGCCATCGCGGCGTCGAAGAACGCGACTTCGAGATCGACGGCTCGTGTGAAGAAGCGCTCGACGCGCTCTCGCTCGCGGTCGTTCGCGTCGTCGAGTTCGCGGTCGAGTTCCTCGCGGAGCCACGCGACGAGCGCACGGAACTCCTCGTTGTCGTGCAGTTCGATCCACTCGCGGTGGTAGAAGGCCTCGGAGTCGCTCTCGATCCCGCTTGCCCAGTCGAGGTACACCCACTCGACCGGGACGAGGACGGCGAGCGTCTCCGCGTAGCCGCCGATACTCGCGGCGTGCGCGAACAGGTCGGCGAAGGCGTCGCCGACGTTACCGCTCTCGATCCTCGCGTCGGCGAGCGCCGGGCCGGGGAGCGCGTCGAACGACCGGACGAAGTAGTCGTCTTCAGGACCGACGACAGTGGCGAGAAAGTCCGCGAACCGCCGCTTTCGTGCCATATCGGGGGCGTCCGCGACGGCGTGCCCGAGATGGCTGGCGAGCGTCTCGACGAAGGCGTAGTCGCGTTCGAGGTAGTCGCGGAAGACCGCGTCGTCGAGCGTCCCCGCCGCTAGTTCGTCGACGAACGCGTGTCCGACGGCGTCGTCCCACGCGCTCGCGGCGCGCAGACCCTCGGTGTGGCTCATGCCTCCCACCCCTCCTCGCGCCACGCGGCGTCCCAGAATCGATACTCGTAGCGCGCCGAGATCTCGAAGACCTCGCGGTAGCGCTCGCGCTCAGCGTCGCTCGATCGGGCCGCGACGTCGTCCATGAGCCCCTTACACCACGTGGTGAGTCCGGTGAAGTCGTCACCCGCGTACGTGCGGATCCACTCCGCGTAGCGCTCGTCGTCGGGGAGACCGTCGGCCTTGAGTCGTTTCGCGGTTTCGTTGAACCCCCACATGCAGGGGAGGAGCGCGGCGACGAGGTCCCCGAAGGTACCGGTCGCGGCGGTGCGGACGAGAAAGTCCGTGTACGCCCGCGTGGTCGGCGATGCCGTCGTTGCTTCCAGCTCCGCTGCATCGATCCCGAACTCGGCCGCATACTCGCGGTGGAGCGCCATCTCCGTCTCCGCGGTCTCGTGGAGTAGCTCGGCGAACCGACGGAGTGTGGCGAGATCTGGCGCGCGCGCGGCCCCGTGGGCGAACACGCGACAGTACTCGACGAGGTAGACGTAGTCTTGGCGCACCCAATACCGGAAGGGCTCGACGTCAAGCGTCCCGTCACCGAGTGCCGTCACCATCGGGTGTGTCTCGATCGCGTCCCAGATCGGACCGGCGACGTCGGCCAGCGTCTCGGTGTATCCCATATCGCCCCCCTCGTCACCACCACCTATATAATTTAGTGGTATAACTGGATTATCACCGATGGAGACAACACACGACGACGGTCTCGTGCTCCCCGCCGAGGTGATCGCGGACGAGTTCATCCCGACGATGCGCGTCGCACTCGCCCGCGCGCTCTCCGAGCGCGGTCGCTCCCAGCGCGAGATTGCGGGATTCCTCGGCGTCACGCAGGCCACGGTGAGCAACTACCTCGCCGGCGAGGCCCGTACTACCGACCGACTCGTCGACGACGACCGATTCATGGCGACGGTCGAGCGCGTAGCCGATGGGTGGACTGCGGGCGACCACACGGGATACGACGCACTGGTCGAGTTTCGGCGACTCCTCGATTCCCTCGTCGACCGCGGGCCGATCTGTACGCTCCACGAGGATGCGATGCCCGCACTTGACGGCCGGGAGTGCGACCTCTGCGTTCGTGGGCGCGACGGCGCGGCGGCACGCGAACGCGAGACGCTCCGCGACGTCCGAACGGCCGTTCGACGCTTCGCCGCCGCGGACGCGGCGTCGGCTCACGTCCCGAACGTCGGGACGAACGTGGCGAGCGCGCTTCCCGACGCCGACGAACCGGCCGACGTCGCTGCCGTCCCCGGGCGACTTCACGCGATCCGCGGGCGGATCGAGGTCCCCTCGGAGCCGGCGTTCGGGGCGTCACAACACGTGTCGAGCGCGCTGCTCGTCGCGGCCGAGAGGGATGACACCGTCGGCGGGGCGCTGAACGTAGCGACGAGCGACGCGTTCCTCGACGCGGCGCGTTCGCGTGGGCACGACCCCATCGCGTTCGACGCGGGCTACGACGACCGCGCGGCTGAATTACGTGACGCGTTCGCCGACGGCGTGCCGGCCGTCGCCTACCACGACGGCGCGTACGGGATGGAGCCGATCTGCTACGTCTTTGGCGCCGACGCCTGCGACGCGGTTGCGCGCGCGCTAACGATCGTCGACGCCGCGAACTGAGATCCTCGACGACCGACCGCTCGCGCAGCGCTCGTCCGCCCCACGTGATCGGGTCGCGCCATTCCCGAACGGTTAAGCGCCTCGCCGCACCGCCCACGCACATGACCGACACGCTGACGGACGCGACGGCGCTCGTCACGGGCGCGAGCTCGGGAATCGGTGCGGCGACCGCCCGCGAACTCGCCTCCCGCGGCGCGAACGTCGTTCTGAGCGCCCGCCGTGCGGAACGCCTCGAAACGCTCGCGGCCGAGATCGCTCGCGATCACGACGCCGATGCCGTCGCCCACCCGACGGACGTGACCGACGCGGACGCCGTCGGAGCGCTCGTCGACGCGACCGTCGATCGTTTCGGCGGTCTCGACGTCGTGGTGAACAACGCCGGTCTCGGCCGCACCGAGACGGCCATAGAGGACCTCGACCTCGACGCCTATCGGCAGATGATGGACGTGAACTGTGACGGGATGTTTCACGTCGCGCGCGCCGTCATGCCGCACCTGAAGGAATCCGAGGGGAATCTGATCTTCCTCGGGAGCATGGCCGGTCAGTATCCGCGCCCCGGCGCACCGGTGTACGCCGCGACGAAGTGGTGGACGCGCGGATTCGCGCTGAGCCTGCAGGGGAGTGCCGGCGAGGCGGGCGTCGGCGTGACGGCGATCAACCCGACGGAGGTCCGAACGGAGTTCGGGAGCGAGGACGGCGAGAGCCTCGCTGACGCCATCGACTCCGGCAACGCCGCCGAACCCGCGGACGTCGCGCGCGCCATCGCCTTCGCGGCCGCCCAAGAGGAGCCGAACGTCGTCCAAGAACTTGATCTCTTCCGCCGCGATAAGTTCACCGACTGGTAGCGATGAGTGGTTGCGCCGCTGTGCTCCGGGACGGCCCGTTCGCCTTCTTCAGAAGCGCTTACCCACGTGCTCCGCAGGCGGTATTACTGAGCAGTACTACTGAGCAGTCTACCTAGGTAGTATGACGTTACCTTTTCAGTCGTCGCGTCACTCGTCAAGGAACCCGAGGTCACGCGCGACGAGGTCGGCGAGTTGGTCGGCGACGTCCGGATCGACTTCGGCTTCCGCGACCCCATCGTGGACGCGTTCGTTGTGCTGTTCGATGGTCTCGGCGACTTCCGAGAGCGGCACGCGATTCGTGGTCCCACAGGCCGTACAGACGACCGGGGCAGTCGGCTGCTCGTCGTTACTCGTCATTGATCGGATTTCGTAGGAGGGCGACACAAGCGTTTCGCCTCTCGCGTTCCTCGACGCAGTTCATCTCTGACCGTCGCGTTCGACGCGTTCGATGTGAGTGCCTCGTGTGCGGGCGTGCGCTCGTCGCCGCCAATTTCGGGTTCGCCCCCGCTCGATCCGTCCATGGACGACCAATCGTGAACGCCCTCGAACAGCATATACCGACCGGTTCGACGGCCATACCGCGGGTTCGACAACCGATACCTTTTGGCCGGCCGACCCCCAACGGACGCATATGACGACAGGAGTCATCCTCCTGAACTTCGGCGAACCGTCCGAGCCCACGCGCGAGGAGGTCGTCCCCTATCTCGAGCGTATCTTCTACAACAACCGCTTCCTTGAGGGCGACATGCCCGAGGAGCAGGCCCGCGAACGCTCGCGCGAACTCGCGGAGAAGCGCGCCCCAAGCCTCATCGAGGAGTACGAGGACATCGGCGGTTCACCGTTGAACCCACAGGCGAAGGCGCAGGTCGACGCCGTCGTCGACGTTCTCACCGAGCGTGGCTTCGACGTCACCGGCTACCTCGGTACGCAGTTCTCCGAGCCGACCATCGCGGACGCCGTCGAGGCCGCGAAGGCCGACGGCGTCGACCGCCTCGTCGGCCTCCCGATCTACCCGCTCTGTGGCCCCTCGACGACCGTCGACGCCCTCGGTGACCTCAACGACGCCGTCGAGGCCGCCGACTGGGACGTCCCGGTCGATCGGCTCTCCGGCTGGCATCGCCACCCCACGTACACGCGCCTGCGCGCCGACAACGTCCGCGAGTACGCCGAACGAGAGGGGCTGGATCTCGACGCCGCGGACACGATGGTCCTCTTCTCCGCGCACGGGACGCCGACCCACTACCTCGAAGAGGGGTCGCGCTACGACGTCTACGTGGACGAGTTCACGACGGCGCTCGCCCATCTCGTCGGCGCCGACGAGTACACCGTCGGCTACCAGAACCACGAGAACCGCGATATCCCGTGGACGGAGCCCGAAACCGAGGACGTCGCCGTCGAGACCGACGCCGAGCGCGTCGTCGTCGAGCCGGTGAGCTTCATGCACGAGCAATCCGAGACGCTCTCCGAACTCGACATCGAACTCCGCGAGGAGGTCGAGGACGCGGGTAAGGAGCTCTACCGGGTCCCCGTCCCGCACGATGACCCGCGTTTCGCCGAACTGCTCGCGGACCTCGTCGAGCCGTTCGCGGCCGACGTCGACCCCGAGTACTACCAGCTCCGGGAGTGTCAGTGCGCAGCCGAGGAGGGCGCGATGTGCCTGAACGCGCCGCGATCCGAGTAACCGTGGCTTCGGGCGCGAGCGACGTCACCGTCGACGCCGCCGCCGAAACAGACGTCGACGTCGCCGTGGTCGGCGCGGGGATCACGGGCCTCGCGCTCACCCACTCTCTCGCCGAGCGCGGCGTCTCGTGCGTCACGCTCGAGGCGACCGACGAGGCGGGCGGCGTCATCGACTCGACGCCGCTCGAGGACGGCCTCATCGCCGAACACGGTCCGAACCGGATCAGACTGACCGACGGGATCGCGGCGCTCGTGGACGCCGCGGGGCTCCGCGATGACCTCATCGTCGCGGACGACGACCTCCCGCTCTACGTCTACGCGGACGGCTCGCTCCGTGAGGTCCCCTTCGACCTCTCGACGTTCGTTCGCACCGACCTCCTCCCGTGGCACGCGAAGCTCCGCGTCCTCGCCGAGCCGCTGACGGGCGACGTCCGCCCGGACGAGTCCGTGGGCCGTGCCGTCCGGCGATCGTTCGGGGCGACCGCGTATCGCAACCTCGTCGAGCCGATCTACGGCGGGACGTACGGCTCCGATCCCGATCGGATGCCCGTGCGACGTGCGCTCCCCGCGCTCCTCCGGATGCAGGAGGAGCACGGCTGCCTCCTCCGACCCCTGTTGGAGCGTGCGATGGGCGAGCGGGAAACCCCGCCTCCGGTGTCGATCGAGGGCGGCCTCCAGCGCCTCCCGAGCGCGCTCGCCGCGCGGTACGCTGACCGCGTGCGCCGCGACACGCCCGCGACCGCGATCGAGCGCGACGGCGAGCGCTACGTCGTCTCGACGTCCGACGGGACGATTACGGTCGATGACGTCGTGCTCACCGTCCCCGCGCCGGTCGCCGCCGACCTCCTCGACGGCGTCGCACCCGCGTCGGCGGCCGCACTCGACGAACTCCGGTACAACCCGCTCGCGGTCGTGACGATGTACTCGGACGCGCGCCGCGAGGGCTTCGGCTACCAGGTCCGTCGCACCGAGTCGCTGCGGACGCTCGGCGTCTCGTGGCACCACAGCCTCTTCGGGCGCACGGGACAGTACACGGCGTTTCTCGGCGGGATGGAGGACGAGCGGATCGTCGCGCAGGCCCCCGCGGACATCGGGACGGTCGCCGCCGACGAGTTCGAGGCTGTGATGGACGCCGCCGCGCACGTTCGAGACGTCTGGGTCGGCCGGCGCGCGCTCCCCGCGTACGACGAGTCGTGGGCGGCGCTCGACCGTCTCGACCTCCCGGACGGGCTCACGCTCGCCACGAACTACACGGCGCGCGTCGGTGTCCCCGGGCGGGTCCGTGAGGCCGAGCGCGTCGCCGACCAGCTCGCCTGACCACGACCTTTTCGGCACGCCTAAAAACCTCCGCGGCGTCCGGTGCGACGATGGCCGACTACGACCTCGGCGACGTCAGCGTCGTCATGGGCGCGTACAACGAAGCGGATGCGATCGGACACGTGCTTGACGCCGTCACGGCGGCGACCGATGGCCGTGCGGAAGTCGTCGTCGTCGACTCCTCCAGCGACGGCACGGCGGCGATCGCCCGCGAGCGCGGCGCCCGCGTCGTCGAGCAGGAGCCGAAGGGATACGGAGCGGCGCTCTCCACCGCGCTCGCCGCAAGCACTCGCCCCGTCGTCGTCACGACCGACTGCGACGATACCTATCCCCTCGAGCGCATCCCCGACTTCCTCGCGCGCGTGAACGAGGGGTACGACGTCGTGAGCGGCGATCGTCTCTACCGCGGCGCGGACGCGATGCCCGCGTTCAACCGCCTCGGGAACGCCGCGTTCGCCCTCGGCGCATCCGCCCTCGCGGGCCAGCGCCTCCACGACGTGACGACCGGCATGCGCGCATACCGCCGCGACGTCCTGACCGAGATCACGTGGACGGAGAACACCGGCTTGTCCGCGGAACTCCTCCTCCGACCCGCGATGCGTGACTATGCCGTCCGCGAGGAGCCGATCGACTACGGCGAGCGTCGCGGAGAGACGACGCTCGATCCCCTGACTGGGGGACGCGAGATCGCAGGTTCGATCCTGCGCGTTTGCGCCGAGGAACGTGCCCGTGCGCTCCGTCGACGTCTCCCGTTCTAGTCTCTCTCCCGCGCTAGCTACCCGTTACCGTCGCGTTCACGCCGTATCTCTCGTCCACCCGCTCGGGCAGGTAGGCCGCGCCACCCCCACAGGTCCGCGGGTCCGTGCAGGCCTCCACGTAAGGGGTGAGCGCCGCGCGCGTCCCGTTCCGATAGCCGACCGGGAGCCGCGAGCGGTAGCTGAAGCCGACGCTCGGTGCGGTCTGAACGTACACCGTCGTGCTCACCTCGTCGCTCTCCGCCACGGGAAGCGCGCGCGTCGTGCTCGAACTCGCGGGCGTGACGCCACCGATGCGAACCGCGCTGTCGTTCACCGCGAACGTCACGGTGTGGGTCCCGGGCGTCGCGTTCAGCGCGTAGTAGCCGTGGCCGGCGTCGGTGGCGACGCGGACTGACGCGGAGTCCGCACCGCGGGGTATGCGTACCCTCAGCCGTTCCGTCACTGTCGCGCCACGCGCCACGCGCACGCGCTTGAGCGCCGGATGGACGGGGAGGTCGTCCGTTGGCACCCACGTCCCGCGGAACGCGTAGCGGTAGTAGGTCCGGTTCGGGTACGCCGCGGTGACCGCGAGTGAGCGGACGCCGTCGAGCGCGTAGAGTGTGTCCGCGTCGTATCCCGGATCGTTCCGGAGCGCCTGATAGGGGTGATTGAGCCAGTCGCCGTACGTGGGCGGGAGGAACACGACCGCGTTCGCGGGCGCCGCCCCGTTGGTGAGCGGCGCGTACCCCTGCTCGTACTCGGCGGTGTTCGCGGCGTTCCGCGAGAGCGGTCCGGCGAGCGCGCCCCCGACGGCCGCGGCGGCGACCACGCAGGCGACGAGGGCGACGGTGAGCGCGACGCGCCGGTCGACGCCGGCGAGATGCGGCCGGACGCGTGCGTGGAGCCACCGGAGGCCGAGCGCCGCGAAGATCGCCGTCGGCGCGAGCAGCCCGAAGTGGTAGTAGGGGCCGAGATACCGGAGGAGGCCCTGCGCGGCGTTGAAGTCCGGGGAGAGGAGGTTGTAGTTGCCCCAGAAGTAGACGTTGCCGAGGACGACGCTCGGATAGAGGCCAGCGAGGACGAGGAGCCGCGCGTCGGCATCGCGCCGGCGGAACAGGACGACCGCGAGGCCGACGGCGGCGAGCGCGCTCCCGAGGAGGCCGCCCGCGACCCAGCGCGAGACGAGACGCCAGACGACGACGGCGTTCGCGCGCAGGGCGACCGTAGGCGTGTAGTCGTGGCCGTAGCCGCGGAGGGCGTGCGGGCCGAAGCCGAGGCCGTCGTGGGGTGCGAAGGCCTGGTAGGGGAAGACGAACGCGCTCCCCGTGAGATAGCGGTTGTACGCGAGCGCGACGACCACCCCGCAGAGCCCGAGCGCCGCGGTGGCGAGGCGGCGCCGTGCGAGTGCCGACACACGCCGGTCCGCGAGCCCTGCACGGAGCTCCGAGCGCGCGCCCCACAGCGTCCACGCGGCGTGCGCGACGAACGGGAGAGCGAACAGGACGGCGGTGTACGGGCGCGCGAAGAAGGCTAACCCGACGAGCGCGCCGGCGAGTGCCGCCCAGCTCACTCTTCCGGTTCGCTCGGCGCGCAGGTAGGCGACGGCGAAGCCGAGGTTTAGCGCCGCGACGGGCGCGTACGGGAGGAAGGTCGCGGTGTCGACGACGAACAGCGGTGAGACGAGGACGAACCCGGCGGCGAGGAGGCCGACTGTCCGGTCGCGGACCTCGACGCCCACGAGGTAGGTGAGCCCGACGACGGCCGCCCCGACCGCGAACAGGGCGAACCGTGCATTCCCGAGCGCCATCCCGGCCGCGTAGAGGACGGCGGGGTAGGGCGCGTACTTCGCGTAGAGGCCGCTCGCGCCGTCGACGAAGAACCACGGGCGGAAGGCGTCCGCGACCGGTGGGTGGAGGAAGAGCCGCCCGCGCAGGAGGAGGCTCGCCTGCTGGAGATAGACGCCCTCGTCGTGGTTGATCGCGTGGTAGGGAAAGAGCCAGAACGCGAGGGCGAGGGCGACGACGCCGCCGATGCCGGTGAGGATGAGCGCGAGCCGCCGGTGCGCGCGCCCAGTCATCTCACTCGGTCGGATACCACGCGAGCGCGTGGTCCGCAACGAGTTCGACGGCGACGGGCTCGCCGACCTCGAAGCGCTCGGCGTGGTTGTGCATGCAGCGCACCTCGTCGCCGTTGTCGAGGCGGACGTGGTAGACGAAGGAGGGGCCCGTGTACTGGCGTTTCGTGATACGGCCGTCCGCGGTGCTCTCGTTGGCCGGGGTCGCGCGGAGATCGTCCGGGCGGACGAGCGTGTCGACGGTCGCGCCGACGTACTGGTCGGCGTAGCCGCGCAGGAGGTCGTGGTCGTAGGTGCCGATCGTCGTCTCGATGCGCGACTCACAGATCTGCGTCCCGAGGAACCCCGCCTGCCCGAGGAACGACGCGACGAAGCGCGACTCGGGGTCCTCGAAGACGTCGCCCGGCCGTCCCACCTGTTCGATGTGGCCGTCGTTCATCACGGCGACGCGCTCGGAGATGCTGAGCGCCTCCTCTTGATCGTGGGTGACGGAGACGGCCGTGACGCCCGCTTTCTTCAGGATCTCGCGGACTTCCTCGCGCATCCGGACGCGCAGGCGGACGTCGAGATTACTGAACGGCTCGTCGAGGAGGAGGATGTCGGGTTCGGGGGCGAGCGAGCGTGCGAGCGCGACCCGCTGTTGCTGGCCGCCCGAGAGTTCGTCGGGCGCGCGCTCGCCCATTCCGGAGAGGCTCACGAGCTCGAGCAGGTCGTCGACGCGGCGCTCGACGGCGTCGTCGTCGAGATCGGTGAGGCCGAACGCGACGTTCTCACGGACGTTCAGGTGTGGGAAGAGGGCGAAGTCTTGGAAGACGACGCCGACGCCGCGCTCCTCCGGTTCGACGAACGCCGCACCGTCGCCCGCCACGACGTCGCCGTTCAGTTCGACGCGCCCCTCGCTCGGGCGTTCGAGGCCGGCCATCAGGCGCAGCGTCGTCGTCTTCCCGCAGCCCGAGGGGCCGAGGAGGGTCAGGAGCTCGCCCTCCCGGACGTCGAGTGAGAGGTCGGTGACCGCTTCTTCCGTCCCGTAGCGCTTCGTGACGTCGTCGAGGCGGAGGACGACGTCGCCGACGTCGCCGTCGTCAGTGGTGTCGTCGCTCGGTCCGCCGACGCTCCGGGTGCGATCGGCGTTTCGTTCCCCGGTCGATTTCGGTCGTGTGTAGTGTGAGTCGGACATCGTATCGGTGTGCGTGGGTCCTCAGACGTCGTAGCGCTCGCGTGCGAGCAACACGAGCATCGACAGTGCGGACACCCCCACGAGCACGAGCGCGGGGATCGCGGCCTCACTGTAGTAGCCCGCTTCTTGGACTTTCCAGATGTACGTGACGAGCGTTCTGAAACCTGTCGGTTGCAACACGAGGGTTGCCTGCAGTTCCTTCATCGTCGTGAGGAAGACGAGCGCGGCGCCCGCGGCGAGGCCGGGGGCGACGAGGGGGAGCGTCACCCGGCGGAACGCGGAGAGCGGGGGATGATCGAGGGTGCGGGCCGCCTCGGTCAGCGTCTCGTCGACTTGGAGGAACGAGGAACGCACGGAGCCGACGGCTTGGGGCAGGAAGCGAACGACGTACGCGAAGATGAGCATCGGGAGCGTCTGGTAGAGCGCGGGGACGAACGCCGTCCCGAAGTAGACGAGCGAGATGCCGAGGACGAGTCCGGGGACGGCGTAGCCGACGTAGGAGACTCGGTCGACGATCATCGAGGGGAGCGAGTTGGATCGCGCCGCGTAGTACGCGACGGGCAGGGCGGCGATGAGGGCAGCGACGGCCGCGAGCGCCGACACCTCGACCGAGTGGAGGACGTCCGAGAGTTGGAAGGCGAAGCCGGCGTAGGTGGTGCCGGTCCGGTAGTACCACTGGACGAGGATGGCCAGCGGAACGCCGATGGCGAGCACCGCGATGGCGGCGGGGAAGAGCATCGCCGGCCACCGCCAGCGACCGAGGTGGAGACGGCCGGGTCGCCCGCTCCCGCCGCCGCTGAAGCCCGCGTTCGCGTCGCCGCTGACGCGCGACTCCAGAACGAGGACGACGGCGACGACGACGAGCAGCTCCATGCTCAACAGCGCCGTGTATCCGGGCTGGGCGTAGTTGTTGTATTGGACGTAGATCTGGCGCATGAACGTGTCGTAGTGCATGATCGCGGGCGTCCCGAAATCCGCGAGCGCGTCGAGCGCGGTGAGGAGGACGCCGGCACTGACCGCGGGGAGCACTTGGGGGAGGACGACCTCGCGGAGGGCGCCGATCGAACTGCGATCGAGGGTGCGTGCCGCCTCGACGAGCGTCCCGTCGACGGAGAGCAGACCCGCGCGCGTCGTCAGGAAGACGTACGGGTAGGTAAAGAGGGTGAAGACGAGCACGGTCCCTTGGAGCCCGTAGATGGTCGGGATCGACGAGACACCGAGGGGCGCGAGCGCGTCCGCGAACGCGCCGTGCGGCCCGAACGCCGAGGAGAACGCGAACGCCCCGATGTACTCGGGGATGACGAGTGGGAGCGCTGCCGTCACGGTCCAGAACCAGGCGAAGGGGAGATCCGTCTGGACGGTCAGCACGGCGAGCGGAACGCCAATACAGACGGAGAAGAGGCTCACGGCGGCGACGACGACCACGCTGTTCACGAGCACTTGGAGCGTGCCGGGGGAGACAAGCAGCGCGAACGCGTCGGACGGTGCGCCGACGGCGCGGACGACCATCCAGACGACCGGCGACGCGACGAGGAGCGCGATGCACGTCGCGATCACGACGACGAGCCGGTGGCGCCGCTGCTCGTCACCGAACTCGACGAGGCCGTGCAGACGGTTGCGGACGGTCACGTCAGCTGAGGACGCCAGTCTCCCGCAGGAGGTCGAGCGTCGGTTGGACGTCCGCGAGCGCCGTGAGATCGATATCCGGCGGACTAAGCGCGGAGAGCGCCGGGAGCTGCTCGACGGGGGCGACGCCGTCGATCATCGGATAGGCGAACGACCACGTCGCGAGGAACTCCTGGGCTTCCGCGCTGAGGAGGTGGCGGACGAAGTTCTGTGCGAGCTCCGGGCTGCTCGTGTCCTTCATGACCTCTGCGCCGGCGACGTCGACGAGTGCGCCCGCGTCGTTCTTCGTGAAGGCGAGATCGAGGGGAGCGTCGGGGCGCGAGGAGATCACGCGGATGGCGTAGTAGTGGTTCGCGATCCCGGCGCCGATTTCGCCGTCCGCAACGGCGTTCGAGACGTACCACTCGTTTTTGTACTGACTCATTCCGCCGTTCCCGCGCTCTTGCATGCCGTTCAGCCACGACCGCGTCGCCGCCTCGCCTTCGAGGACGCGCATCGCGGTGACGAACGACTGGAACGCCGGGTAGGTCGGCGCCCACCCCATCGTCGCGTCGAGGTTCGCGGTGTCGGTGAACGCGTCGATGCTGTTCGGGATGTCGCTCTCGGAGAATTCCTGGGTGTTGTACGGGATGGTGCGCGCGCGGCCGGCGACGCCCGTCCATGTGTCCGTGTGATAGCGACTCCGGACGAGATCCGTGACGTTGCTGTTGAGCGTCGCGGCGAGGCCGGCGTCTTCGATGACGCCGAGCGACCCCGCATCGTTCGCCCAGAAGACGTCCGCACGGACCTGCCCGTTCTGTCCCTCGGTGAGCACCTGGTTGGCCGCGCTGTAGCGCGTTTGGACGGTGAAGTCCGGATAGTGTTGCTGGAGGAGATCGGCCAACTGCTGGTAGAGCCCGCCCTCGCCACCGCCGATGTAGAGGGTCAACTCGCCCTTGAGATCTGGCAGGTCGGTGATGGAGGGGCCGCCGGGCATCGGTCGATCCTGCACGAGGGGGCTCGAGCCCCGCCAGTTCGAGATGTCCACCTCACGCGACGTCGTCGAACTCGTTCCCGTTTCGGACGTGGTGCTGGTGCTCGACGTTGTCGTCTCCCCGTCGCCCGAGAAGATACCACTACAGCCGGCGAGCGCCGCCGTCCCGATCACTGACCCCGTTGCGAGGAACCGTCGCCGCGTCGACGCATCTCGATCACTCATTGTTGTTTTAGGCACACCTAAAACACTTATATCTGTCGGAACGTGTCGCCGTCGTCGAGCGAGTCGAGGCAGTCCACCCACTCGTCGAGGCGTTCGCCACAGCGGTTCAAGAACGCCCCGTTACGGTACGCTGAGAAGTCGCCCGTGGCGAGTTCGGCCGCAACCGCGCGCGCTACCGCCGCGTACGCGTCGGCGCGCACGCCCCCGTCGGCCGCGAGCGTGGTTCCGTTCTCCGCGTCGTCGTCAGGGAGTGCCGGCGTCGCGCGGTCGATTATCTCCCAGACGTGTTCGTTCAGCTCGAGGCCAGCCACCTCGTCCGCCAGATCGTCGAACGTCGAGCGCGGCGCCTTCTCGTGATGACAGAGCGGCCGCCCGTTGTAGATCCGGGTCCCGACGGCGTCGCACGCCCGCTTCAGGAGGAGGCCGCTCCAGATGTCGTCGAAGCGCCCGACGCCCCACTCGTTGTCGTCCATCGGGAACTGGTAGAACGCGGGGACGACCTCCCGCTTGAAGGCGAGGTTCATCGAGCAGACGGTGAGGTAGTGCCTGCGCGCCGCGACGAAGTCCTCGGGGAAGTCGTCCGCCGACGTCCGCGTCGCCGCCTGCCCCCGGAGGTCGCCGTCGTTCAGGATGCGCACCGCGTCGAGATCCGGGACGTCCGTCCAGAGGCCCTGCGAGGCGACGACGTCCGACACTTTAGTCGTTCGGCGCTCGCTCGTCTCGTCCATCGCCGCGTAGGGGTAGCCCCGCGGGTAGAGGTCGCCGTCGGCGTCGTTGAGGACGTTCACCCACCGCTCGTCCGAGGCGCGCTCGGTGAGGTCGCCCTCGTACGCGAGGTTCGAGAGATGCGTGCTGAAGAAGTCAACGTCCTCGTGGGGGCGCGTGTCGTCGTCGAGGAAGACCCCGTAGTCGTGGCCCGCCGCCCAGAGGTAGAGCAGTCCGAACGAGGTTTGGGCGTGCGAGTGCGCGGGGATCAGATGTCGGTATTCGGCGACCCCGTGCGCCTCGAACCATCGCGCGCGCGCCGTGCCGTCGTAGACGCCGCCCGCGACCCCGAGGTCGTCGAGCATCGCGCGCATCTCGTCGGTCGGACAGTCGTCCTCGGTGACGAGACAGAACTCGAGGCGGTCAGTATCGAAGCCGTGCGCGCGGGCGTTGGCGACGTAGTCCCGCACGCACTCGTACTCGCGGATCGTGGGGACGACGACGCAGACGTCGGGATCGCTCATCTCGGTAGTCGCACAACGTTTAGGCTAACCTAAAGGCTATCGCTCTCGACTCAAAGGCGCTCGCGGAGGCGATCGGCCGCGTAGAGCGAGAGCGCCGCGATGGTGAGCGTCGGGTTCATCGCGCCCGTCGTCGGGAAGACCGAACTGCCCGCGACCGTGAGGTTCCGGAGGTCGTGCGTCCGCAACTCGGGGTCCACGACGCTCGTCGCGGGGTCCGTGCCCATCCGCGTCGTCCCCATGTGGTGGGACGCCGGACCGGCCTTCTCCGGGCCGACCTGCCACCGGATGGACGCGTCGAGCTCGTCGAGGATCGAGCGCTGGATCTCGTTCGCGCGCTCGATCGTCCGGCGCGTCCGGTCGTCCAGTGACCAGACGACGTCCGGAACGGGGTTCCCGTGCGCGTCCGTCTCCGAGGGGTGGAGTCGCACGCGGTTCTCGTGCTGCGGCACCTGCTCGACGAGCGCGCCGACGCCGACCTGCGTCCCGTACTCGCGTCTGATTTCGTCGAGCAACTCGTCGCCGATGGCGTCCCCCGAGAGCGCGACGTCCGCGGGCGTCGGCCCCGCGTAGTTGTGGAACTCGAGTTTGATCGCGGTGCGCGATCCGTCGGTCGGCTGGTCGTAGAACTGGTGGCTGTTCGTCGTGTTGAAACCGACGTGGTGTTGGCGCGTCCGCTCGTCGACGACGCCGCCGACGCCCGCGTAGACGTGGTCGGTGAAGTATCGCCCGACCACCCCCGAGGAGTTGGCGAGGCCGTCGGGGTACTGCGCGCTCTCGGAGAGCAACAGGAGGCGCGGTGTCTCGACGCCGCCCGCGGCGAGCACGAACTCCGTCGCTTCTTGCCTGTGTTCGCCGTCAGGCGTCGCGTACACTGCGGCGCTCACGCGCTCGCCCGCGCTGTCGTGTTCGAGGCGCTGAACGGCCGCGCGATCGATTACGCGCGCCCCTGCATCCTCGGCCTTCGCGACGTGGACCGTCGCATCGTACTTCGCGCCCGACGGACAGACGGGCTTGCAGGTGCCGTACCCCTGGCACTCGCTCCGTCCCTGATACGACTCCGAGTTGCGCGCGTTCGGCACTGAATGCGTCGCGATGTTGAGCGACTCGCACGCCTCCGCGAAGAGCGCGTCCGAGTACGACGGCGGGAACGCCGGGAGCGGGTGTGGCTCCTCGCGGGGCGGCGCGAAGGGGTTGTCGCTCGCGCCCGCGACGCCGAACGCCCGCTCCGCCGCGGCGTAGTACGGCCGGAGGTCCGCGTACGAGAGCGGCCAGTCGACGCCCATCCCGGTCGCGCTCGCCAGCCGGAAATCCCGCTCGTGGAGGCGCATCACCATCCCCTGCCAGTGGAGGGTGCTCCCGCCGACGCCCTTCACGCGCGTCTCGTTCAGCGGGTACGATCGCGGTCCGGTCGAGGCGTAGGCGTCGCGTTCGGCGTGCTCGCCGACCCCGGTCCCCCACGGCGCGCCCGCACCCGGTCGGATCGCGCGCTCCTCGCGCTCGGGTAGCTCCGCGGGGTCGAAGCGCGGCCCGGCGTCGAGCACGACCACGTCGTGGCCCGCGTCCGCGAGGCGGTGCGCGATCAGCGCACCCGCTGGCCCGGCGCCGATCACGCAGACGTCCGCGTCCGTCCGGGGGGTGCGATCGGTCACTGCGGCCCCCGCTGATACGACGTGTCGCCGCCCGGGTAGCCCGGGGGGTTCTCGAGGCCCGCGAGCCCCGCGCCCGTCGGGCTCGTGTAGAGCGCGTAGAGCAGTTCGTTCACGAGGTAGTAGCGGATCCGCTCGCCGCGCCCGCCCGACGGATCCGGCGCAGCGACGACGGCGCCGACCTCGCGGAGCGCCGTCTCCCTGGTCTCCGCCTCAAGCGCAGCGAACCGGTCGTCGAACCACGACGTGCAGGCGCGATCGAGGTCCGCGATGGCCTCGCGGACGCCCGTGCGGTAGTCGGCATCATCGTTCACGCGCGCGGCCGAGTAGCGCCGCGCGAACGCCGGAACGTTCGACACCGCGCTCGGATAGACGGTCTCGGCGACGGCGACGAGCGTGGCCGTCTCGTGGTCGGTGAGCGGCGGGTCGTCGGGCCCGTCGCGCGTCCCGTACTCGTACGCGCCCGCGCCGACGACGCCCGCGGCTGCCAGCGCCGCGAGGACGTCCCGCCTCGTCAGCTCCATCGGCAGACGATTAGGCAAACCTAAACTTTAGCCTGTCGCCTCGTCCGGCCACCGATTTTCAGGCTCACCTAAACATCGACAGTATTTTTAGGTTGTCCTAAACACAGTAGAGTCGATGACTGATCAAGACGGATCGTCCCGTCGGGCGTTCCTCAAAGGCAGCAGTGCGCTCGCGGCCGCCGGCGTACTCGGCGGCTACACGGCGAAAGACGCGGCCGCCGCGCTTTCAACGCCAACCGTCGCGCACGACGCGGACGTGACCTCACCGAATCTCGAGAAGTTTGTCGCCGACCTCACCATCCCCGACACCATCGAACCGTCGGGGACACGGGATGGGCGGGACCACTACGAGGTGTCGATGCAGGAGGCGACGCACTCCTTCCACCCCGACCTCCCCGACACCACCATCTGGGGGTACAACGGCCAGTTCCCCGGCCCGACGTTCGACGTCGAGCGCGGCCAACCCATCTCCGTTCACTGGTCGAACGATGACCTCCCGAGCGAGCACATCTTCCCCGTCGACACCTCGCTTCCCACCCAGCAGGGCGAACCCGAGGTCCGCAACGTCGTCCACGTTCACGGGAGCAACGTCGACTCTATTGACGACGGCCACCCCGAGGCGTGGTATTCGCCGTCGGGTGATGAGACGGGCGCGTACTACGCCGGCGACACCTACGAGTACGAGAACCACCAGCCGCCGACGACGCTCTGGTACCACGACCACGCGCTCGGCGCGAACCGACTGAACGTCCACGCCGGCCTCGCGGGCATGTACGTCATTCGGGGCGACGTCGGCGGCACGGAGAAACTCCCGTCGGGCGACTACGAGGTCCCCCTCGTCCTCCAAGATCGCACGTTCAACGCGGACGGCTCCGCGTACTACCCCGGCCCGAAGCTCGGCGGCATCGAGCCGAGCGTCGTCGAGATGTTCTTCGGCGACGTCGCCACCGTCAACGGCACTGCGTGGCCGCGCATGGAGGTCGAGCCCCGCAAGTACCGCTTCCGCGTCCTCAACGCCTCGAACGCGCGCTTCTACCAGCTCGCGCTTGAGGGGTACGATGCGGATGCGGGCGAACGCACCGGCGAGGAGGGCCCCGACCTCGTGCAGGTCGCCAACGACGGCGGCTACCTGAACGAGCCCGTGACCCTCGACGACCGACTCCTCCTCGGTCCCGCCCAGCGCGGCCAGTGGGTCGTCGACTTCTCCGACTACGCCGGCGAGAGCCTCCTCCTCCACAACGACGCCTCGACGCCGTACCGCGGCGGCAACCCCGCCCGCGAGGACCAGGTGCCCCTCTCCGACGTGATGCGCTTCGACGTCAAAGACACCGACGTCGCGGACGAGAGCGAGGTGCCCCAGCGCTTCGGGCCGCTCCCGCGCCTCGGCGACGCCACCTCCGAGACGGACTCGAAGCCCGTACCCGAGCTGACGCGGGACGACGCCGTCCAAGAGCGTGTGCTGACGCTCAACGAGACGACGGACGACGCGGGACGCGTCCTCCTGCTGCTCGATGGCCTGCGCTACGACGACGAGACGACGGAGCGTCCGACCGTCGGTACCACTGAGGTCTGGCACCTCGTCAACGTCACGGACGCCGCCCACCCGATCCACCTACACCTCGTCCAGTTCCAGGTGCTCGGTCGGCAGGGCCTCGACATCGGCCAGTTCAACAACTCGGGGATGATTCAGCCCACCACGCACGTCCGCGGGCCGCGCGACCAAGAGCACGGATGGTCTGACACCGTCACCGCCGCACCGGGCGAGGTGACGAGCGTCGTCGCCCACTTCGGCGAGGTCGATGGCCTCTTCCGCGACATCACCGGCCTCTACGTCTGGCACTGCCACATGCTCGAGCACTCGAACCACGAGATGATCCGCCCGATGGAGGTCGACCCCGAGGACTACCACCAGGAATAGAGGTCTAGTACTCCCAGTTCTTCGCCGTCTCGACGAACGCCCGGACGTTCTCCACCGGCGTGTCCGCGTGCACCCCATGGCCGAGGTTGAGGACGTGCCCGCGCGGGCCCCCAGCCTCGATCACCTTCTCTGTCTCCGCGCGGACGAACGCTTCGTCGCCGAAGAGGTACTGCGGATCGAGATTGCCCTGCACGGCGACATCGCCGAGTTCGTCGCGCGCGTCACCGATGTCGACGGTCCAGTCGAGGCTCACTGCGTCCGGCTCGGCGTCGGCGAGCGCGTTGAGCCGGCCCGCCATGTTGCGCACGAAGAGGATGACGGGCGCGTCGACGCCCGCGCAGATCCCGCGGTGGAGCGGCTGGAGGAACTCACGGTAGTCCGCGGGCGCGAGTTCGCCCGCGTAGGTGTCGAAGAGCTGGACGACGTCCGCGCCGTGCTCGACTTGGTACTGGAGGGAGTCGAGGACGGCGTCCGCGATAATGTCGAGGAGCGCCGCGAAGGCGTCGGGATGGCGCGCGCGGAACTGCCGGATTTCGTCGTGGCGCGACGAGCCGCCGGCGACGATGTAGGAGGCGAGGGTGAACGGGCCGCCGGCGAAACCGATGAGCGACGTCTCGTCGCCGACCGCCTGATCGAGGCGTTCGAGGAGCGCGCCGACGTAGTCGAGTTCGTCGCCGATCGGGGCGTACGTCTCGGGGACGTCCGCGGGGCCGTCGAAGGGATCCTCGATCACGGGGCCGACACCGCTCTCGATGCGGTAGTCGAAGCCCAAGGGTTCGAGGACGGTGAGGATGTCAGAGAACATCACGACGCCGTCGGGCCGGTAGCGCTCCCAGGGGAGGAGGGTGATCCGTTCGGCGACCTCGGGGGTCTTGATCGCCTCCAGGAAGCTGTACTCCTCGCGGATCTCGCGGTACTCGGGAATGTGTCGTCCCGCTTGGCGCATCAGCCACACGGGCGGGCGCTCGACGTCCTCCCCCCTGACCGCCCGCACGAGAAGCTTCTCCATACTGGGGAGAGCGCCACGCGGCAGGTAACTCTGTTGTTCCAGCGCGACCCCGAACGTTACGTACTCGCCCGTCGAACCCACCGACTGCATGTACGACACCATCCTGTTGGCGACCGACGGCACGGTCGCGTCCGAGAACGCCGCCTCGCACGCGATCGAACTCGCGCAGACGCACGACGCCGACCTCCGGGTCGTCTACGTCGTCGACGAGTCCGTCTACACGGCGTACAGCGGCGACGAGTACGTCGACGAGGCCGAGGGACCCGAACACGGCCTCGAAGAGGCGGGTGAGGAGGCGCTTGACGCGATCCGGCGCGAGGCCGAGGCCGCGGGCGTCGACGTCACAGGGGAACTCCGCCACGGCGACCCCGCGGAGACGATCGTTGACTACGCGGACGAGGCCGACGCCGACCTCCTCGTGCTCGGGACGCAGCGGCGCCCGGACGAGTATCGTGCGCTCCTCGGGAGCGTCACGGACCGCGTGCTCCGGTTGGCGAGTCGCCCGGCGATCGTCGTGAAGACCGAGGTCGAAGGAGAGGAGAGCCGCTAGCCGTCGACGCCGCCGCCGCGCTCGAACGCGAGGTCGAAGCGACCGGTGGCGAGGAGGCCACAGACGAGCGCGGCGGTGCAGAGCACGGGCAGCCAGTTCGCGTAGACGAGGTTGACGAGTCCCCAGAGGACGACGAAGCTCACGAGATCGTCGAGGGCGAACCGGCAGGCGTCGAGGCGCGCACGCAGCGCCCGGTGGTCGAAGGCGGCGTCGAGGGCGAGGGCGGCGACGCTCCCGGAGAGCACCCAGCCCGCGTAGTTCGAGAGCGGGACGCCGTAGTAAACGCCGCCGTCGGCGTACGACCAGAAACCGAGCGCGACCGCGCCGGGGTCGAGCACGCAGTCGACGAGGAGGACGATGGCGACCGTCACCGGCAGCCGGTAGCGTGCGGTCACGGCGCGCTCGCCGAGCACCAACACGGTGAGGAAGTAGGCGTTGCAGACCAGCGGCAGGAAGAACAGGGGGAGCGCGAGCGGCACGCCCGCGACCATCGGACCGAGTTCGACGCCGTAGCTGAACGACCCGTACGGCCACCCGGTCGTCACGCCGACGTACTCGATCAGGTAGGTGTAGCCACAGAGGGCGCCGAGTACGGCGAGCGCGCGTCGATCGAGTTCGGGGAGGACGGCGGCGACGAGCGGGAGGCGCAACATCGCCGTCCCGAGCAGGAGGAGCACGGCGTTGAACGCCAGCCACCGCGGCACGTAGCCGAGCGCGCCTCCGATGAGCGACGCCGCACCGATCAGCGGCGCGAGGACGGCGATGCCGGGTCGGTTCGCGGCGACGAGGTCGTCGAGACGCGCGGAGAGCGTCGCGCTATCCACGCAGGACACCCCACAGGCCGGCACACGCGAGAATCGCGCCGGTGGCCGTGTTGAGCGCGGGGAACCACCAGTAGGCCCGAGAGAGATCGACGTCCGTGACGTCAAGCGCGAGCGCGCCGGCCGGATAGACCCCGAAGAGGAGGCCCGCACGCGGATCGAGCAGCGCGAAGGCGACGGCGGCGAGGAGCCAGCACGCCCCGCAGTAGGCCAGTGCGCGGCGCGCACCGAGGACGGTCGCGGTGGTGTCGATGCCGGCGCGCCGATCGGGAGCGATGTCGGGAATCGCGGAGAACGTGTGCATCGCCATCGTCCACAGCCATCCCCCGACCACTGCGAGGAGCGGCGGGATCGACCCCGCGAGCGCGGCGTACGCGGCGATCCCCGGAAGCACGTAGAGGCCGTTCGAGAGCGAGTCGAGTGGCGGGCGCGTCTTCAGTCGCGGGGGCGCGCTGTACGCCCACCCGAGAGCGAGGAACCCCACGATCCACGGCGCGGCGCGCGGGAGCCACACAGCGAGCGCGAGGCCGAGCACACCCGTGAGTGCGACGAGCGAGACGACGCCGCGCTCGCCGCGATAGCGCACCTCTCGATCCTCCTTCTTCGGGTTCTCCGCGTCGACGTCGGCGTCGTAGACGTCGTTCACACTGTAGAGGTAGACGTTCGCGGGCACGAGGAAGTACGCGACGAGCGCGATGGCGGGCGCCGAGAGCAGGTCGCCGATCCCGTCGGCGGCGTAGGCGAGCCCGACGAGCGCCGGGCCGGCGAGGTAGAGCCAGAAGCGCGGCCGCGAGCGTGCGAGCGTGCGCCGGAAGTCGAGTCCCATCACGCGAAGTCGCTGAGCACCGCGCTCGCGGCGTGTTCGCCGCTGATGAGACACATCGGGACGCCGATGCCGGGCCGCGTGAAGCCGCCGGTGAAGTAGAGGCCGTCGAGCGCCGACGAGCGGTGGTCGGGGCGCAGCGGGCCGGTCTGGCGGAGCGTGTGCGCGAGGCCGAGCGCGCTCCCCGCCCTCGCGTTGTACCGCTCGGCGAAGTCGGCGACGCAGAAGTCCTCCTCGACGACGATCCGATCGCGAAGGTCGAGACCAGTGTGGGTCCCGATGTCGTCGAGGAGACGCTCGCGGTACGTTTCCCGGACCTCCGCCCCGTCGTCGAGGCCGGGCGCGATCGGGACGAGCGCGAACAGTGCGCTGTGGCCGTCGGGCGCGACGGTGTCGTCCGTCTCCGAGGGCGCACAGAGGTAGTATGCAGGGTCGTCGGGCCACGCCGGGTCGTCGAAGATCGCGTCGAAGTGCTCGTCCCACGCGTCCGGGAGGACGAGCGTGTGGTGGGCGAGCGGCCCGAGGTCGCCCTCGACGCCGAGATAGAGGAGATATGCCGACGGCGCGTAGGTCCGAGACTCCCAGTAGTCGGCGTCGTACTGTCGGTTCTCCGGGTCGAGGAGCTCCTGCTCGGTGTGCGCATAGTCGGCGTCGGAGACGAGCGCGTCGGCGTGGACGATCTCGCCGTTCGCCAGCTCGGCGCGCACGTCGCCGCGCTCGCCGCGGATCGCCGCGACGGGCGTCCCCGTGCGATACGTAACTCCCAGTTCGTCGCCGAGCGAGACGAGCGCGTCGACGACGGACGCGAGGCCGCCCTCGGGGTAGTGGACGCCGAGGTTGAAGTCGACGTGGCTCATGAGATTATAAAGCGCAGGCGTGTTCGACGGCGACCCGCCGAGGAAGACGAGCGTGTACTGGACGAGCTGCTGGAGTCGCGGGTGCTCGAAGTACTCTTCGACGTGCTCTTGCATCGTACCGAGCAGCCCGAGTCCGCGGGCGTTGCGGATCACGTCCCAGTCGACGTAATCCCGGAAGTTCGGCCGGTCGGTGTAGACGAAGTGCTCCATGCCGACCTCGTAGGTCTCCTCCGATTTCGCGAGATAGCGGTCGAAGGCCTCGCCCGCGCCGTCCTCGTAGGACTCGAAGAGCGCTTTCGTCCGCTCGATGTCTCCATCAATGTCGACGCGCTCGGCGTTCGCCTCCGTCGCGTCCATCCCGGTGCGCATCGCGCCCGCGCCGTCCGGCACCGCGTTCGCGTTACCGTCGCCGGCGTCGTCCTCAGCGTCGTCGGCGAACGGGTCGCGCGCCCCCGTGCCGTCCTTGAAGAACACCCGATAGTGCGGATCGAGATGCGTGAGGCCGTAGTAGTCCTCGGGTTCCCGCCCGAAGTAGCCGAAAAAGCGCTCGAAGACGTCGGGCATCAGATACCACGAGGGCCCCATGTCGAAGCGGAAGCCGTCGCGTTCGAGGACGCTCGCGCGGCCGCCGAGCTGGTCGTTTTTCTCGACGACCGTTACGTCACACCCCGCGTCCGCGAGATAGCAGGCCGCGGACAGACCGCCGAAACCGCCGCCGACGACCGTGACCGTCCGACTCACTCGCGCACCCCCAGGAGGGAGGAGAGGGAGGCGGCCGCCGAGCGTGCGCGCGTCCGCACCGATGCGTTGCCGGGCCGCGAGCGCGTCGTCGAGTTCGGGTCGTCCGTCGTGTCGACGACGCTCGCGGCGTAGAACGCCGCTTCGGGGTCGCCGGTGCGTTTCCAGTGGTACCACGTCCGCGCGACGAGCACGAGGCGTCGGGGCGTCGAGAGCGTCGGGCGCGCGCTCAGCGTGTCGTAGCCCCGCTGGCGGATGAGGCGGTGGTGGTCGGCGTAGAGCACCGCCGCACACAGCACGCCGAAGCGACACGACTCGGGGAGATACCGGATGCCGGCGACACCCTCCCGGTAGAGGCGTTCGGTGCGCTTTAGCTCGGCGCGCATTGCCGCCGCGAAGCGCTCCGAGAACGTACAGGAGCGGATCTCCGACTCGGGGACGTCGTAGCGCTCGAGCGTCGCGCGCGGAACGTATATTCGACCATACTCTTGGACGTCCTCACGGACGTCGCGCAGGAAGTTCGTGAGTTGGAAGGCCTCGCCGAGCGCCTTCGCGTGCGGGCGGGCGAGTTCGACCGTCTCGTCGTCCATGCCCTCGATGTCCGCCATCACGGTCAGCATCATGTTGCCGACGGCGACGGCCGATCCTCGGAGGTAGGTCTCGAGTTCGTCGTGCGTCTCGTAGCGGCGGGTGTCGACGTCCATCTCCATGGCGTCGAGGAAGGTTTCGATCTCCTCGTCGGCGATGTCGTAGGTCTCGACGAGGTCACAAAAGGCCCCGAGTACGGGGTCGTCCGTGTCGGTTTCGCCGAGGGCGGCCGCACGGAGGTGTGCGAGTTCGCGGCGCTGCTCGGCGGGCGTGGCGCCCTGCGGGTCGTCGACCACCTCGTCGGCGACGCGGAAGAACGCGTAGAGGACGTAGGTGGCGCGCCGTGCTCGCTCGGGGAGGACGCGGGGCG